>Ga0335083_10007988_pt1 | contig 12974 bp, 8 predicted proteins | sample Lox_Sample_42_FD_206716 | JGI IMG/M metagenome (GOLD analysis project Ga0335083, IMG submission 206716) | Soil microbial communities from Loxahatchee National Wildlife Refuge, Florida, United States - Lox_Sample_4.2 | ecosystem: Environmental > Terrestrial > Soil > Wetlands | place: USA: Florida...
GGCAGGCCGCCTCGCAGTGGCGTGCGACCAACAACGAAACGGAATGTCCGAGCATCAGCCAGCTCGTACAAGACAAGCTGCTCGACCCCGGCCAGGCCACGGCCGACCCGTGGGGTCAGCCCTTCGGCATCAGCTGCACGGACGAGGACGTGATCGTCGTCTCGAACGGCCCCGATCGCAAACGCGGGACGAAGGACGACATCCAGATCCCTCCCGGCGCGACTTCGACGGAACAGTGAGGGAACGACCCGGTTAAGTGACCTGCCCGATCCGGTTTCAAGACGCACTCGGCGGCGCGACGCGCCGCACGCGGACATCCGCGTCTCGCGAGCCGCGAGCGCGGGCGTCGCGCGCGGCCGTTCGGAGCGCGCGGCCGGGCGGGTTCACGCTGGTCGAGGTTCTCGTCGTGATCGCGCTCATGGCGATCCTTTCGAGCGCCATCATCTTCGGCACCGGCATGCTGAGCTCGAGCCGGCTGCGCGGCGCGACCTCGCTCATCGCGAGCGCCGTGCGGCTCGGCATCGCGCGCGCGAACACGAGCGGCCACGCCGGGCGGCTCGTGCTCGATCTCGACAACGATCGCGTCGTGCTCGAGGAGGCGACCGGCTCGACCATGCTGCGCGAGAAAAAGGCGCCGGCGGGCGGCGCCGAAGCCGCCACGGAAGCCGAGCAGAAGGCCAAGCAGGAGAGCGACCGCATCCTCGACGGCCCGCACGCGCCGCGCGCGACCTTTCACCCGGTGCCGAGCTTCGCCGACTCGCCGCAGGGGCGCGACCTCGGCAAAGGCGTCGATCTGTCGCAGGTGCAGACCGAGCACGACGACCAGCCGGTCACGAGCGGGCGCGCGTACATCTACTTCTGGCCGGGCGGCTTGACCGAGCGCGCCTACGTGCAGCTCAAGCGCGTCGGCACGGCGGAAGGGCTCACCGTCGTCGTGAGCCCGCTCACCGGTCGCTCGAAGATCGAGAAGGGGCTCATCGACATGCCCGAGCCCCGCACCGACAAAGAAGAGGACCAGGGCGATCGGGAGGCGCTGTGAACCGCGGCTTCACCCTGCTCGAGGTGCTGATGGCGGTCGCCATCCTGGGCCTCGGCCTGTCGGTGCTGCTCGGCGCCCAGACGGGGCTCTTCGCGAACGCGACGCGCACCGAGAACATCAGCCTCGCGACGGGGCTCGCGCGCTGCCGCATGAGCGAAGTCGAGCTCGAGCTCCTGCAGAAGGGTTTCCCCCTGGTCGAAGCGGACGGCGAGGGGCCGTGCTGCATGGATCAACCGTCCGACGGCTTCACGTGCTCGTGGAAGGTGCAGCGCGTCGTCCTGCCGCAGATGGGCATGAATCAGGACGGCGGCGTCGATTCCGGCATCGGCCCCGGGTTGAACCTCGGCGCAGGGCTCGATCTCTCGTCGCCCTCCGGCGGCGGCCCGCTCGGCATGTTGATGCAGCTCCAGGCCGGCAAGAACGGCCTCGGCGAGAAGCCCGACATGAGCTCGCTCGCCACGCAGCTCACCGGTTCGATGGGCGGCGTCGACGGCATCGCCTCGATGGCGATGGGCATGGTGTACCCGACGCTCAAGCCGATGCTCGAGGCGAGCATCCGCAAGGCGATCATCAGCGTCCACTGGCACGAGGGCTCGAAGGAGCGGACGCTCGACATCACTCAGTACATCACGAGCCCGCAGCAAGCCCTGCCCGACGGCGGCTTGGGCGACGGCGGCATGATGCCCGGCATGGGCGGCCCCGGCACGCCCGGGTTCAGCAACACGTTCGGCGGCACCGGGCTCATGGGCGGCGGTTTGATGGGCGGGAGCGGCTTGATGGGCGGCTTCGGCACGCCGGCTCCGGCGGTGACGCCATGAGCCGCGCTCGCGCTCGCTCGCGCGGTTTCACGCTGCTCGAGCTCATCGTGGCGGTCACGGTGCTCGCCTTCGTGACCATGCTGCTCTACGGCGCGTTTTCCGGCATGAAGCACACGCGCGACGGGCTCACGCGCGTGCAGGATCGCTACCGTGAGGGACGCACGGCGCTCTCGCGCATCGTGCGCGACCTCGAGAGCGCGTACATCTCGGAGCAGCTGCCGATCAACCCCTCGCTCGCCGTGCTGAAGACGGCGTTCATCGCGAAGCAGTCGACGCCGGCCGATCGCATCGACTTCAACACGTTCACGAACATCCGGCGCGATCGCAACTCGCACGTGAGCGATCAGCTCGAGGTATCGTACTTCAGCGAGGAGAGCCTCGACACGCCGGGCACCGTCGACCTCGTGCGACGGAGCAGTCAGAAGCTCGACCTCTATCCGGACAAGGGCGGCCGCATCGACGTCGTCGCGACGGACATCGACCTCTTCGACCTCGCCTTTCTCGATCCGACGACGAGCCAGTGGGTCGACACCTGGGACACCACCTCGGCGACGGGGCAGCAGAACCGCATGCCGTTCCAGGTGCGCGTCACGCTCGTCATCAACGGCGGGCGCCGCACCGCCGCCGGGCGCATGCGCGGCAGCCTGCGCTTCGAAACCACGGTTCCGATCCAGATCTCGAATCCGCTCACCTTCGCGATCCAGGGAGGCGGCAGTTGAACGGCGACGCGCATCTCCGTTACGGCAAGCGTCTCGCTCGTCGTCGTGAGCGCGGCGTGGCGCTGATCCTCGTGCTCGGCGCGCTCACGATCCTCACCGTGATGCTCACCGAGAGCCAGGACGAGAGCTCCGCGGACTTCGCGGCGGCGCTCGCCACGCGCGACCAGCTCGTCGCCGAGTACGCCGCGAAGAGCGGCGTGAATCTCTCGCGCCTGCTCATCGCCGCCGAGCCGACGATCCGCACGGCCATCGGTCCCATCCTCGGACTCCTCTTCGGCGGCACCGTGCCGCAGCTGCCGGTGTGGGATCACGCGCCGCGGGTGCTCGGCGCCTTCAACGACAAGGACGGCGCGGCCGACTTCGCCACGCTCTCGGGGCTCGACGTCGACAACGGGCAGAACCTCGGCTTCGACGGCGCCGGCTTCGACATCGACATCGTCGACGAGGATTCGAAAATCGACGTGAACTCGGTCGCCGCGGCGAGCTCGTTCGCCAAGGCGCGGCTCGGCGCGCAGCTCGCGGGGCTGATGGCGGGGCCGCAATACGACGCGCTCTTCTCGAATCACGACGCGGACGGGCAGTACTCCGATCGCATCACGACCTGCGGCGCGATCATCGACTTCATCGACTCGGATCAGGACGACGACCGTTCGTTCTGCGATCCGACCTCGATGACGGCGCAACAGAGCGGCGCCGAGGACGGCTTCTACCAATCCTTGAAACAGCCGTACGAGCGCAAGAACGCCGCGCTCGACAGCTTCGAAGAGCTCCACCGCGTGCGCGGCATGAGCGAGGATTTCTGGTCCACGTTCGTCGACCCCGATCCGGACGACCCGAGAAAACGGACGCTCACCGTGTGGGGGCAGGGCACCGTGAACGTGAACACGGCGAACCCGCAGACGCTCTACGCGCTCATCTGCTCGCCCTCGAACGTGGACGTGATGAACACGCCGATGTGCCACGACCCGAACGAAGCCGCGAAGTTCCTCGGCGCGTTCGCGATGGTGCGGGCGTTCACGCGCGGGGCGCCGCTCTTCGGCTCGCCCGATCTCTTCGTGTCGTCGATGCAGGGCAAGGGGCTCTTCGGGCCGGTGCTCGCCGCGCTCGGCATGCAGCCGGTCGTGTTCAAGTCGAACAACCAGCTCAAGCAGCAGATGAGCACGGAGAGCAAGGTGTTCAGCATCTACTCGACGGGGCACGTGAACTCCGGCGGCCGAAAGACGCGCTTGAGGCTCCACGTCGTCGTCGATTTTCGCGGCGCGCCGGCCCCGGGCGTGAACATGTCCCAGCTCAATACGGCCGCCGCCGCCGAGGCCGCGATCAGCCAGGCGACCGGCGCGGGAGCGATGACGACCACGGCGGGTTCCACGGGCGGGACGGGCACCGTCGCGCAGGCCATCCAAGCGGTGATGAAGCCGTCACCCGGGGGCAATATCGTGTATTTCAGGATGGACTAGACGGACCATGGGCAGATTCCTCGGCATCGACATCGGGTCGCGCGTCGTCAGCGCGGCGGTTCTCGAGATCGGCTTTCGCAAGCTCGCCTTGGGCGCGCTCGTGGAGGTGGCGATCGACCAGCACCCGACGCTCGGCGACGCCGTGCGCGCCGCGGCCTTCGCCCTCACCCCGCACATCGAAGCGGTCGGCGTGGCGCTCGACGGCGATCGCACCTTCACGCACCGCCTGACGATGCCGACGACGGCGCTCAAGCAGATCGACGAGATTTTGCAGTTCGAGCTCGAAGCCGCGGTTCCCGTCGAAATCGACCAGCTCGTGTGGGGCTACCGGCTCCTCCGCCGCAAAAACCCGAAAGACCCGCTGGTCGTGCTCGCGACGGCGGCGCGCACCGAGGAAGTGCGCGAGCGCATCGAGCTCGTGAAGGGAGCGATCGGTCGCGAGCCGGACCGCGTGGGTCACGGCGCGCTCTCGCTCGCGAACCTCACGACGATCGTGCCGGAGCTCAGGAGTCCGGAGCCGCTCGCGCTCGTGGATCTCGGCGGCCGGCACACGGAGGTGACGGTGCTCGTCGGGGGCGAGGCGCTCTTCGCGCGCACGCTCTCGCGCGGAGTCGACAGCCTGCCCGACGGCGCGGCGTCGCTCGCGGCCGAGCTCCGGCAGACGCTGCTCGCCTGGGTGTCCGAACAGGGCGAGGCGGTGACGGCCGTGTACCTCCTGGGCGGCGGCGCGCAGGCCGCCGGCGCGGACGCGTATTTCGCTTACGAGCTCGGCGTTCCGGTGCGGCCGTTGCCCGACATCGCGATGGAGGGCCTCACGCCCGAGCAGCAGCCGAGCATGCCGCGCTTCGCGAAGGCCGTCGGGATTGCCCTCGGCGCGGCCGGTCGCGGCCACGATTTGGACCTCCGGCGCGGCTCCTTGGCGTTCCAGCGCGGCTTCTCGTTCCTGAAGGAAAAGGCGCCGATCATCACGGGGCTCGTCGGGTCCGTCGCCGTGAGTTTTCTCTTCGCGATGTGGTCCGAGCTCCGGGCGCTCGGGCGTGACTTCGACGCGGCGACGGCGGAGCTCGAGCGCACGACGCAGGCCGCCTTCGAGCACCCGACGACCGACCCGAACGAAGCGGGCGAGCTGCTCGAGCAAGCGAAGAACAAGGCCGAGACCGATCCGATGCCGAGCATGGACGCGTTCGACGAGATGGTCGAAATCTCGAAGGCCATTCCGATGAGCGTGACGCACGACATCGACGAGCTCGACATGCAGCGCGGCCACGTGCGAATCCAAGCCGTCGTGAACACGACGGAGGACGCGTCGCTCGTGCGCGACAAGATCGCGCAGACGCCGTGCGTGAACGACGCGAAGCTCCAGAAGGTGTCGCAGGTGGTGAACGGCACGAAGCAGCGCTACGTGCTCGAGTACGACGTGCGCTGCCCCGAGGAAGCGGGCCCGAAGAAGAAGAGCGACAAATCCGGCGGTTCGGACGGGGAGGGGGCCGCACCGTGAATCTGCGTGAACGCTTGCAGGGGCTCGAGGAGCGCGAACGGCGCTTGCTCGGCATCGCGCTTCTCGTCGCGGGGCTCGGCGTCCTGCTCACGCCGCCGATCGCGCTTTATGCCGTGCTTCACAGCCGCAAAGGCGAGGTCGAAGCGGTGCGTTCCGCGATCACTTCGATTCAGGATCAAGCCGACTCGATTCAGCGCGGTAAAGCCGAGAAGGAAGCGCTCGTCGAGCGCTACAAGAAGCCGGCGCCGCAGCTTCAAGCGTTCCTCGCCAAGCTCGCGAGCGACGTCGGCGTGGAGATCCCGGAGAGTCAGGATCGGCAAGTCGTGCCGCGCGGCAAGCGTTTCGACGAGCGCTCGACCAAGGTGACGCTTCGCCGCATCGGGATGCTGAAGCTCGTCAAGTTCCTCGAGAAGATCGAGCAGTCGGGCCACCCGGTGAAGGTGTCGCAGATCGACATCCGCAAACGTCCCGATCCGGATCAGTACGACGTCGATCTCATCGTGAGCGCCTTCGATCACAAGGCGCCCGAGCCGAAACCCGGCGCGAAGAGCGACGTCGACGGCGGCGCGCCCGCGGATTCGAGCGAACCCGGAGCGGCCGACGGAACCAGCCCGAAGAGCGGGGACGAAAAGCCATGAGCCCGCGCCAGCGCAAAATCCTGATCGGCGCGGGTTACGGCACGTTCTACTGGTTCATGCTGCTCGTCTTCTTTTACTTCACGTTCCCCTACGACCGGCTGAGGGAGCGACTCGTCCACGACTTCAACGCCCGGCAGACGGGCCCCGACCCGATGCGGCTCGAGATCGACAAGATCGGCTCGTATTGGCTGAGCGGCGTCGAGGCGGACGGCATGCGGCTCATCTCGATGCCGGCGCCCGATCCGACGGGCAAGCCCGTGAAGCCGAAGGTGACGACCGTCGAGCAGGCGCACGCACGGCTGTCCCTGTTGTCGCTGCTCCTCGGCAAGCGCGTGGTGAACTTCGCGGCCAAGGCGTTCGGCGGCGATCTCGACGGGAGCATCACGGACTCCGACGCGGAGCGCGTGCTCGATCTCACGCTCGACGGTCTCGATCTCGGTCAAACGCCGGTGCTCGCGGGCCTCATCGGCCTGCCGGTCGCCGGCAAGCTCAGCGGGACGGCGAACCTCATCACGCCCGAAGCGCGCCTGAGCAAGGCGGAGGGCAAGGTGAGCATGAAGCTCGTCGGGTTGTCGGTCGGCGACGGCAAGGCGAAAATTCGCGACATCATCGCGCTGCCGAAGCTCGACGCCGGGGAGCTCACGCTCGAAGCCGACGTGAAGAGCGGGCAGGTGACGGTGACCGAGCTCGACGCGCACGGACCCGATCTCGAGCTTGCCGCCGCGGGCACGATCCGGCTGCGCGATCAGCCCGATCAGAGCCTCATCAGCGTGAACACGGAGTTCAAGTTCACCGATCACTACACGAACAAGGACGACATGACGCGCGCCCTGTTCGGGCCGACCGGGATGTTCGACCTCGATCCGAAGAACAAGCGCGCGAAGCGGCCGGACGGCTTCTACGGCTGGCGCGTGGGCGGAACGCTCAACAATCCGTCGTTCTTTCCGAGCGCCGCCGCGGTCGGTCCCAAGAAGTCGATGCCCGCGCACGGCGCGAAGTAACGCCCGCTCCGGCGCGCCTCACGCATCGATCGTGATGCCGAGCCGTTCGCGCAGCTTGAAGTACGCCGGGCTCACGCTGAAGAGCACGAGCTCCTGAAAGCGATCTTGCTGCGGCACCGCGCTCGACGCCTCGTCGGACGCGCGAATCACGGCGACCGCGGCTTCGAGATCGTGCGCGAGCAGGAAGCCGACCCGATCGGCCGTGAGGTCGAGGCCGCCGACCCAGCGCTTGAGGTCGAGCGACGTGCCCGACTGGATGAGCTTGGCGACGACGCGCGTCAGCTGATCACGGGCCGGACCCTGGATCCCGGCGTCGAGCGCGCGCATCGCTTCGGCGACGGCGCCGGCGAGCTCGGGCGCGACGGGGAACTGCGGCGCCGTCAGGCGGATGGCCGCGAACAGCCATGATTTGAGCGCGGTGCCGGTCGCGAGCAGGTGGCGCACGTAGCTCCCGGGCCGGACGTAGGAGAGGTGACGGCCCGCGATGAACGCGGCCGGTCGGAGCGGCACGTCGGGCAGGAGCGCGGTGCGACCGAGGGAAATCACCGGCTCGCGACCGAGCACGAAGCCGAGCCCGCCGCGATCCTCCTCGTCCTCGACGGCCACGGGCAGCGGGATGCCGAGCACGCCGGCCGCGTAATACAGGCTCTGGCAAACGGGCGCCGGATGCTCGGCGACTTCGACCACGTGACTTTCGTCGTAGCCGAGATCGCCGAGCGCTTGGCCGCGCTTGAGCGCCACGGCGGGCTCGATCAGCGCGAAGACCGCGGTGAGCAAGGGGTCGACGTCGGCGTGGGTGAGACAGCTGAGCCAATCGTCGTCGGTGAGCGCGGTCTGCGCCGTCGCGGCCGTGTCCGAGCGCATGCGCTTGAAGAAGCGCTCTTCGTCGGGCTCGGCGAGCTTGAGCAAGGTGAGCGCCTGGCAGAGACACCACGCGGAGTCCGCGCGCCGCGTCTCGGTGTAGAGGCGCCGGAGCGCCTTGTAGGACTCGGCGCGGTACGGGTTCTGCTTGAGCAGCACCCCCTGCGCGGCGACCGCCTTCTCGAGGTACCGCTCCGGATCGGTCGCGTAGAGCGACCCGAGCTTCTCCGCGCGCTCGCGATTTTCGGGATCGAGCGTCTGCGCGGCCTCGAGCGCGTCGATGCTCTTGTCCGTCGCGCCCGACTGCTCGTACACGTCGCCGAGCGCGGAGAACGCCGCCAGCATGCCGGCCTGATCGTCCGCCGCCGTCGCGCGCGCGAGCTTCTGCTGCAGGAGCTTCTCGGCGCCCGCGAACTCCTTGCGGTCGAGGTAGAGCTCGAGCGCCTCTTTGCCCGCTTTTTCGAAGTCCGGGTCGAGCGCGAGCACCTGTTCGTAGAGCTCGAGAGCCCGCTTGGTGTCGCCGATTTGCGTCGCGGTGAGGTTCGCGGCCGTGTGCACGTACTTGACGCGCTGCTTCGGATCCTCGACGAAATCAGCGAGTTTGATCACGACTTCGACGAGCTTGTTCCAATCCTTCTCTTCGCTGTAAAGCTGCATCAGCTTCGCGAGGATGCGGCGATCGTCGGGCCGCTCCTCGAGCGCGGCGACGAAGCTCTTGGCCGCCTGGGTGCGATCGTTCAGCTTGTTCGACGCGATCTCCCCGATGTCGAGCAGGAGCTGCACGCGCTCGTCGCCCGTGGCGATGTCGAGGTGGCGCGTCTTCACCGCGATCGCTTCGTCCCACGCCTCGAGCGCGGTGTGCGAGAGCGCGAGCGCGACGAGCGGCTCCGCCTTCGACGGATCGATCTCGGTCGCGGTCTCGAGCAACGGCACGGACGCGGCGAGCTCGCCCGTGCGCCGGAGGCCCTCACCGCGCCGGTAATAAGCGACGTAGCGCGATTCGTCGTCGAGAATGCCGTCGAAGCGGTCGATGAGCGTGCCGTAGAGCTCGGCGGCGCGCGCGGGCGAGCCGTGCTCGAAGGTGACCTGCGCGACGCGTTCGAGCGCCTGGCGGTCCTCCGGCGCGAGCCGCAGCAAGGTGTCCATCGGCGCGAGCGCCTGCTCGGTGGACCCGGAGAGCGACAGCGCGTCCACGTAGCGAATCAGCATGCGCACGGCCTCGCCGCGCTCGAGCGAGTCCGCGCGCCCGGCGACGACCTCGTAGTGCTTGGCCGCTTCGAGGTAGCGTTTGGCGTCGAGCGCGAGGTCGCCGAGCACGAGTAGCCCCTCGAGGTTCGTGGGGTCGAATTTGACCGCGCGCTTGGCCGCCTCCTCGGCGCGCCGGTCGTCCTTCAGCTTGTGCCGGTAGAGCGACGCCATCTGTCCGGCGAGCTTCGCCTTCGCGCGATCGCCGTCGGTGTGCTCGATGGCGCGTTCGATGAGCTGAATCGCGGCGTTCACGTCGCCGCGCGCGACGTACGCCTCGCGCAGCGCCGAGGCGGCGCCGGCGTCGTTCGGGTTCGCGTCGAGCGCTTGCTTGTAGCGTTCGATCGCGCCGTCGCGGTCGCCGCGCGCTTCGAGCAGCTTGGCGGCGCGGACGAGCTGTTCCGTCTTCGCTTCGGCCGTGGTCGCCTTGGCGGCGAGCGCGTCGATGGCGGCGAGCGCGGCGCCGGCGTCTCCCGCCGACTCGCGCAGGCGGGCGAGCGCCTCGAGCGCCTGCGGGTGCTCCGGCGCCAGCGCGATCACCTGCTCGTACGCCTTGATGGCGCGATCCGGCGCGTTCAGCTGATCGGCGAGGAGCCGCGCCCGCTGCAGCAAAATGGCGAGCTTGCGCCCGGGATCGGTGAGCACGCGCTCGTGCCGCTCGTAGAGCGCGGCCGCGTCGTCCCAGCGCTCGAGCGCGCGATAGTGGCGCGCGAGCGAGCTCAACGCGGCGTCGTGGGTCGGGTCGAGCGCGAGCAGCTCTTCCAGCGCCGAAGCGGCCTTGTCGTGATCGAGGAACTCTTCCTCGTAAATCGAGGCGATGCGTTCCCAGAGCGCGCTCTTCTGGCGCGGCGTGGCGGCGGCCTCGATCTGCAAGTCGAGGTTCTCGAGCAGATCCTTGAAGCGGCCGGCCTTGCTGTAGAGACGATCGAGACCGCGGAGCGCGTCGAGCCATTTCGGATCGACGTCGAGCGCGGCCTGGTAACGGCGCTCGGCTTCCGCGTCGTCCCCGAGCTTGAGCTCGTAGAGCTCGGCGATGCGGCTCAAGGTCCGGAGGCGTTCTTCGCCGCGCTGCGCGTGCGCGCGCCGTTCGAGGATCTTCACGAGGCCGGCGAAGTCACCCGCGCGTTCGCACAAGCGCGCGAGCTGGTTGCTCGCGGAGACGTGCCCCGGATCCTCCGCGAGGATCGCTTCGACCATGCCGCGCGCCGCGTTCGAATCGCCGAGGTGGAGCTCGAGCAGCTCGGCGGCTTCGGCGCGAAAATCACGCGCTTGCGCCGGGCTCGTGGACGCTTCGGCGCGGCGCGTGAGCACGGCGCCGAGCTCGGACCACTGCTCGGCCTTGCGATAAATCTTGGCGAGGCCCTCGAGCGCCGCGTCGTTCGCCGGGTCGCTCGCGACCACGGCCTGGTACGCCGAAACGGCGAGATCGAGGCGCTGGAGCTTGTCGGCGTACCAGCGCGCGACGCGCAAAAAGAGCGCCGTCTTTTCCTCGGCGGGCAGCGCGTCGCCCTGCGCGGCCTCGACCGCGCTCGTGAGCACGTCGTTCCACGCGTCCGCGCGCGCGCCGGCGAGACGCTCGATTTCCACCGCGTACGACGCTTGGCGCGGCTCTTCGCAGAGCGCTTGCGTGAACGCGACGAGCGCCTGATCGCGATCCTTGATTTCACCCGCGTAGATGCGGCCGATCTCGGCGAAGAGGCGCGAGCGCTCGCCGCGATTTTGCGCGTGCTCGACCCGCTCGAGCAGCGTCTCGACGAGCTCGTCGAACTTGCCGAGGCGGCGCCGCACCTCTTCGAGTCCGCCGAAGGCGACGCGATCGTCGGGGTCGAGCTCGACGAGCTCCTTGTAGAGGATCTCGGCGACCGGCAGGCTCTCGGCGCGCGCGCCGTGGATGCGCGCGGCGCGGAACAGGAGGTCCTTCTTCGTCGCCCGGCTCTCCTCCGGCAGCTCGCGCGCGGCTTCGATGAAGGCGGCGGCCACGCGCCCCGGCGCTCCCTCGGCCGCGGATTCGAGCTGCATCGCCACGCTCTCGTTCGCCGGCTCGGCCTTGAGGCGCGCGAGCAGGCTTTCGACCTCTTCGCCCGACATGGGCGGCGCGATGCTCAGCACGCGCGCCGCCTGATCGAGCAGGGCGAGCACGGCGCTCGCGTTCGGCGGGCGCTTGTCGGGATCCTTCTCGAGCAGGCGCTCGACGAGCTCGTCCATGTCCTGCGGGACGAAGCCCTTCGGCGCGAGCGTGCTCGGCGCCACGGGCGCGCGCGTGAGGTGTCCGAAGGCGGCGTCGAGCGCCGAGCCCTCGCCGAACGGCGGGCGACCCGTCAAGAGCTCGAACGCCATCGCGCCGAACGAATACACGTCGCTCCGCGCGTCGGCTTCGAGCCCGCGGATTTGCTCGGGCGACGCCGTCCAGGGCGAAGCCATCGTCGCGTAGAGATCGTTGCGGCCGGCGCCCGGTCGCGGCCGTGCCCGCAGCCGATCGGAGCCGGCGTCGAGCAGAACGACGCGGAGCGCTCCCGCCGGCGTGCGCAGCGAGACGACGTTCGCGAGTCTGAGATCGCCGTGCGCGATGCGTCGCTGATGGAGCGCCGCGAGCGCTTCGAGCACCGCGCGGAGGAGCGGTCGCGCGTCGTTCGCGTGGAGCGGGCCCGTGCGCGTGACGCGCGCGGCGAGCGTCTCGCCCGCGAGGAACTCGTGCGCGACGTAAGGCCGGCCGTCCACGGTGCCGGCTTCGAGGCGTTGCGGCAGAAACTCGTGCTCGATCTCCGCGATCAGGCGGTTCACGGTGAGGAAGCGCTGCAGGCCGCGTCGATCGCGCGTCGCTTCCTTGCGCAGGAGGCGCAGGCGGTATTCGACCCCGTCGCGCGTCGCCGCGTAGACGACCGCGGAGCGCCCCTCGCCGAGCTTTCGCACGAGCGTGAAGTGGCCGAAGGTCGTGTTGACGGGGAGCTCGTCGTTCGGCGTGAGGCCGGTCGCGCGCACGCGGAAGAGCTCGGGGCTCGCGTCGGGGCGCAGCGCGAGCACGGCGTCGCACAGCGCCTCGACCGCGTCTTCCTCAGCGCAGTGCGCGGCGAGCGCCCCGGCGAAGGACGCTTTCGCGGCCGTGCCGCCCACGCGATCGGGGTCGAAGCCCAAGAGATCGCGGCTGACGTGCAGTAGTTCTTCGAGCTCGAAGGTGCGCTCGAGCTCCGCGCGCAAGAGGTCCGTCTCGATCATGACAAGAGGTCCGTGGAGAGGGTCCGCCGAGGCGCTTCGCGCAAACCTACCGGGGGCGGAGGCGCGAAACGATAGCCCGGCTTACGGGGGCCTTGGGGCAAAATTCCTACCTCCTCTTTGGCCATGCCCGCGGCGGCATGAGAAGGTGGCGCGCGAGGCGCATGAAGTCGGTAGACCTTTTGGCTCAGCGCGTGTTGCCCCTGCTCGTGACCGCGGGCGCGGCGATTGCGGTGCCCGTGCTCGTCTTCTCGCCCTCGGGGCTCGCGCGCCTCACCGCGCTCCGGCAGGAACGGGCGCGGGCCGACGAGGAAGTTTCACGCCTCTCGCGCGAGATCGACCGACTCCGCGCGGAAGTTTCGCGTGTGAAAGAAGATCCGGCATACGTCGAGCGGGCCGCTCGCGACGAGCTTGGCCTCGTGCGTCAGACCGAGGTCGTTTTTCAATTTCGGCGTTAAAGATGACCAAACGCGAGACTTTCCGGGTGA
>Ga0335083_10007989_pt1 | contig 12973 bp, 12 predicted proteins | sample Lox_Sample_42_FD_206716 | JGI IMG/M metagenome (GOLD analysis project Ga0335083, IMG submission 206716) | Soil microbial communities from Loxahatchee National Wildlife Refuge, Florida, United States - Lox_Sample_4.2 | ecosystem: Environmental > Terrestrial > Soil > Wetlands | place: USA...
CGGCATTTTTGCCCTGAGCTGGATCGTCTCCACGCTGGTTTATAAATTCAAGCGCTATGACGAGCTTGAGGTCGTCAAAGCCAGCGCCAAGCCTTAACCGCTTTCACCGGCGCAGGATGTAGATATCCATGATCCACCCATGCGCCGCCCGTGCGGCGGCGCGGGCGCGGATAATCTCCGGGCCGGTTTCGGCCAACGGCCCGGAGCGTATCATCTGCTCCTGCATGCCCAGATAAGCCCCCCACCAGATGCTCACCCCGTCGGGCTTCACGGTTTCAAACGCGCAAGCGCCATCCAGCATGATGACCAGCGTGTCCACGCCCTGCGGCCAGCCATGCTCGCGCAATTGCCGCCCGGTGGTCACCATGAAGGGCGCGCCGATTTCGTTCAGCACCATGTTGTGGGCAGCCGTCAGCGCCTGGATGGCGGTGATGCCCGGTATCGCCCGCACGGAAACATCCAGCCTTGCCGCAATGCGCAACGTGCTGTCGTAAAGCGAGGGATCGCCCCACACCAGCAGCGCCGCCTCACCGCCGTGGGGCAATTCCCGGTCCAGCACATCCTTCCAGCATCGGGCGATGGCCTCGTGCCAGTCATCCACCCCGGCGCGGTAATCCGGGTTGCCGGCATCGCGCACCGGCAGATCGAATTCCACCAGTCTCGTGCCGGGGTTTTTCAAGACATCGGCGCAGATGCTCCGGCGCAGCGCCGCCAGATCCGCCTTGTCCGCCCCCTTGCGTGGGATCAGGATCAGATCCGCCGCATTGATGGCCCGGATCGCCTCCAGCGTCAGATGCTCCGGGTTGCCCGTGCCGATCCCGATCAGGCTGAGGCGCGTGCTCACTTTGCATCCTCCAGGCGGGAGATCAGATGAAAGAAACTCCCCGTCACCTGCCCGCGCCGCGAGCCGGTTTCCGCCACAACAAGCCCATCGGCGTCGCGCACTTCGGCCAAGGGGGCATCAGGTTGCTCCAGAATGGTGGCGTAATGGAATTCATGCCCCGCCAGCACTGCCCCCACCGCCTGTCCTGGCATCGGCGCCACCAGCGCGGCACGCCGGTAGCCCAGATGCATCCGCCGTTTGGCGAAAGACGTTGCCAGCCCCAGCAGCCCCGCCATCTCGTGGCTTGTTCCACCGGCATCCACCAGCGCCGCGCCCAGCACCATGTAGCCGCCGCATTCCCCATGCACGGGCCGCGTTTGGGCAAAGTGCCGCAGCCCGCGCAGAAACTTCGCCGCCCCCGCGATCCTGCCCGCATGCAGCTCAGGATACCCGCCGGGCAGCCAGCATATATCAGCGTCTTCGGCGGGCGCCTCATCCGCCAAAGGCGAGAAGGGCAAAATTTCCGCCCCCGCCGCGCGCCATGCGGCCAGCAGATGCGGATAGAGGAAGGAGAACGCCGCATCCCTCGCCAGCGCGATCCGCTGCCCCGGCGGCGGCAGGCGCGTGAGGGCAGGGGGCAAATCAGGCCCGGCGGAAGCGGCCTCGCGCAGCGCCGCCAGATCGCAATGTTGGGCGACCAGCTCGGCGGCATTGTCCAGCAGCGCCTCCAGCCTCGGCAATTCCGCCGCCTGCACCAGGCCCAGATGCCGCTCCGGCACCGTCACGTTCTCCTGCCTCGGCAAGGCGCCGAACACCCTCAGCCCCGCCTGCGCCATGCCCGCGCGCAGCAGCGCCTCATGCCGCGGGCTTGCCACCCGGTTCAGCACCACCCCGGCAATGTTCACACCCGCGCGGAACCGCGCCATGCCGCTGGCCACCGCCGCCGCACTCTGCGCCTGGCCGCGCGTATCCAGCACCAGCACCACCGGCCAGCCCAGCAGCGCCGCGATATCCGCCGAAGCCCCGCTGCCGGTTTCCCCCTTGGCCGCCACGCCGTCGAACAGCCCCATCGAGCCTTCCGCCAGCGCCAGATCCGCCCCCCCGGCCCGTTGCGCCAAAGCGGCGATCTCGCCTGCGCCCATCGCCCAGCTATCGAGGTTGAAACAGTCCCGCCCCGTGGCGGCGGCCAGAAACGCCGGGTCGATATAATCCGGGCCGGATTTGAACGGCTGGACCTTCACCCCCTGCTTCGCCCAGGCCCGCGCCAGCCCCAAAGTCAGCGTCGTCTTGCCCGCGCCGGACGCGGGGGCGGCGACCAGCAGGCCCTTCACGCTCACGCGGTTTCCGGAAAGCGCGGGTTGGCGCCGGTGGGCCGGTAGCGCCGGTCATAATCGGGCGCATAGAGGCGCGAGCGCGCGAATTCCTCCGCCCCCAGCACCCGCCCGACCAATATCAGCGCCGTGCGGTCGATCTTCGGCTCCATCATCGCCTCGATCGTTCCCAGCGTGCCGCGTAGAATTTTCTCATCCGGCCAGGAAGCCCGCCACACCACCGCCACCGGGCAGTCCGCGCCGTAATGCGGGGTGAGTGCTGCCACCACATCGGCCAGCACATGGATGGAAAGATGCAGCGCCAGCGTTGCCCCCGTCGCCGCGAAGGCTGCCAGGCTCTCCCCCTCCGGCAGCGGCGAGGCCCGCCCCGCCATGCGCGTCAGCACCAGGGATTGCGCGATGCCCGGCAATGTCAGCTCCGCCTCCAGGCTGGCGGCGGCGGCGGCGAAGGACGGCACGCCCGGCGTCACGTCATAGGCGATGCCGAGTTCCCGCAGCCGCTGCAACTGCTCGCCCATGGCCGACCAGACGGACAAATCTCCCGAATGCAGCCGCGCCACATCCAGCCCCTTGGCATCCGCCTCCTGAATCTCGGCGATGATCTCATCCAGCGAGAGCTTCGCGGTGTTCACGATTTTCGCGCCTGCCGGGCAATGCGCCAGCACCCCCTCCGGCACCAGCGAGCCAGCATAGAGGCAGACCGGCGAGGCCGCGATCAGATTCCGCCCGCGCAGCGTCAGCAAATCCGCCGCCCCCGGCCCGGCCCCGATGAAATGCACAGTCATTGCCCGCTCCCCTCCGCAATCGCCGCCGTCGCCATCCCGTCAGGCGAGGCCCTGCGCGGCCCCAGCAATTTTGCGCCCGGCCCCGCCGCGCACAAGGCCGCCGCCTCCGCCAGACTGCCCGTGCCAAACCGCGCCAGCAGGTGCGGTGACTGGGTGATGGTCGCCGCCCCGTTCAGCGCGCTGGCGGGCAGGGCGATCACCCGCACCCCCAGCTCCGCCGCCAGCGCCTGCAGCACGGGGGCGCCAGCCTTCTCCGCCACGCTGGCCAGGGCGCCAATGTCTGCACCGCCCGCCGCCGCCAGCGCCGCGCGCAGGGAGGCGATGCCCGCCCCGTCCCGAAAGCCGAACCCCGCCACCTTCACAGCGTGACACTCCATTGCAAAATCGGCCGCGCCGGCACCCAGCCGCGCATCCGGCCCAGCGGCGCCGCCTCGGCCATCTCCAGCCGCAACAGGCTGCCACCTTTGGCCGCCGCCCAGCTGGTGAACAACGCCTCGCTCTCCAGCGTCACCCCATTGGCCACCAGCCGCGTACCGGCCGGGGCCAAGGCCCAGAGCCGCTCCAGCAGCGCCTCGCTGGCCCCGCCACCGATGAACACCGCATCCGGCCGCGCCAGTTCCGCCAGCCCCTCAAGGGCGCGGCGCTCAAGCAGGGTGAACCTGTCCTCCACCCCGAAGGCCTCGGCATTGCGCTGGGCCCGGGCGGCGCGGGCTGCATCCGCCTCCACCCCGCTGGCCCGGCTTGTGTCCGCGGCCAGCAGCCATTCGATGGAGATGGACCCAGACCCCACCCCGATATCCCACAAATGCTCCCCCGGGCGCGGCGCCAGTGCGCAGAGCGTCAGGGCGCGTATGGCGCGCTTGGTGATCTGCCCGTCATGGTCGAACAATTCATCCGGCAAGCCCGGCGTACGTGGCAGCCCCAGCGCGCCGGCCGCCTCAACCGCCACCGCCACCGGCCCGATCCCGGGCGCCAGTGCGGCAAATTCCTCCAGTGTCCCGGCCAGAACCCGCTCGCGCGCCCCGCCCAGAGCCTCCAGCCGCCAGAGCCGCGAGGCCCCGAAGCCCTGCGCCCCCAGCCAGGCCGCGAAGGGCGCCACCGCCTCCGGCCCGCGCAGCAGGCAGATCAGCCTGGCTCCCGGCGCCAGATGCCGCCTGGCCCGCGCGAAGGGGGCCGCATGCAGCCCCAGGCAGACAGCCTGTTCCAGCCGCCACCCCAGCCGCGCCGCGGCCAGTGAAAAACTTGAAGGCGCCGGGCAGGCCACCCAGTCCTCCGGCGCCAGCGCCTCGGCCAGCACGCTCCCCGCTCCAAACCAGAACGGATCGCCCGAGCACAGCGCCACCACTTGGCGCGGGCGGCAGGCCAGCAGCGGGGCGATGGAGAACGGCATGGGCCAGGGTTGCCCGCGCCCCCCCGCCTGCGCCAACTCCAGGTGCCGCGCCCCGCCGAACACCATGTCCGCGCCCGCCAGCGCCGCTTGGGCCTGGGGGGAAAGCCCTGCCAGCCCCTCCTCGCCAATGCCGATGATCGTCAGCCAGGGTTGCGTCATGGCCTTGCCTCGCGCCCCGCGGCGGCGGCAAAATACCGCCCATGTCCAACCCCATTCCCCGCGTGCTGCTCCTGGGCGGCACCACCGAGGCCAGCCGCATGGCAAGCGTTTTGGCCGAGGCCGGGGTGGAGGCCATCTTCTCCTATGCCGGCCGCACGGAAAACCCGCTCCCCCAGCCCTTGGCGCAACGCATCGGCGGCTTTGGCGGCGTTGATGGGCTGGCCGCCTATCTGCGTGAAAACGCCATCACCCATGTCATCGACGCCACGCATCCCTTCGCCGCGCAGATGAGCCGCAACGCTGTCTGCGCCTGTGCGCAGACGGGCGTAAAACTCCTGGCGCTGGAACGCACGGCCTGGGTGCCCGGCCCGGATGATGACTGGCGGAGTGTGGACACTCTGGAAGCCGCCGCCGCCGCCCTGCCGCCAGCGCCGGGGCGGATTTTTCTTGCCATCGGCAAACAGGGCCTCAGCGCCTTCGCCACCCGGCCCGAACAATTTTACCTGCTCCGGCTGGTGGACGCCCCAGCCTTCCCGCTCCCCCTGCCCAACACCGAAATCGTGCTCGATCGCGGCCCCTTCACCCTGGCAAACGACCTCGCTTTGCTGCGCCGGCACCGCATCAGCCTCATCATTGCCAAGAATGCCGGCGGGGAGGGGGCCCGCGCCAAGCTGGATGCCGCCCGCGCGTTGCGCCTGCCGGTGCTGATGATCAGCCGCCCCGCTTTGCCCGCGCGCGAGAGCGTGGCCACGCCGCAAGCGGTTTTGCAGTGGCTGGCTCACGGGGCGGCTCTCGGCGTGTAGACAAACCGCCCGGCCTTGCGGGTGGCGCTGTTGCCCACCAGCACCATCGTGCGCATATCCGCCATCTCCGGCGTGGCCTCGGCCAGAGTCACGGTCACAATCCGCTCCTGCTGCGTGCTCACCGCGCGGGCGAAAATCACCAGCCGCTCCGGCTCGCATTCCTCGCGCAGCACGGAAAGCGCCCGGCCAAACCCCTCGGGCCTCGCCAGGGAGCGCGGATTGTAAAACGCCATGGCGAAATCCGCCTGCGCCGCCAGCCGCAGCCTTTTCTCGATCAACGCCCAGGGCTTGAGATTATCGGAGAGATTGATCGCGCAGAAATCATGCCCCAGCGGCGCCCCGGCCCTGGCCGCCGCGGCCAGCATGGCGGTGATGCCCGGCAGCACCCGCACATCCAAGGCGAGCCATTCCGGCTCCTCCTCCAGCACCTCGAACACCGCCGCCGCCATGGCGAACACGCCCGGATCGCCGGAGGAGACGATCACCGCCCGCCGCCCTTCCGCCGCCAGCCGCAGCGCATGGCGCGCACGGGCCAGCTCCTCGCGGTTGTCGGAGGCGTGCAGCACCAGCCCCGCGCGCGGCGCCACCCGCGCCACATAGGGCGTGTAGCCCAGCACATCGCTCGCCTGCGCCAGCGCCTCGCGCACCTCTTGGGTGACCAGCGCCTCATCGCCCGGCCCCAGCCCGGCAATGGCCAGCCAGCCGCTCATCCGCGCCCCGCCCCGCCATGCACCAGCACGATGGCGAAGTACGGGCAATCCGCCTCCTCCATCTCGCCCAGCCGGGCGATGCGCTGCTGCGCCGTGGTGCCGTGCGCCACCAGCCAGGCCGCCTCCAGCCGCCCGGCTTTTGCCAAGGCGCGGCGGATTTTCGGCAAATTCCGCCCGGTCTTCATCACCACGAAGGCATCGCTGTCGCGCATCCGGCGTTCCAGCTCCGCCTCGGGCAGCGTGCCGGGCAGGATGGTGAGTATGTCATTCCCCCAGGTGATGGGCTGGCCCGTTGCCGTCCAGCAGCCGGACATGCCGGTGATCCCGGGCACGATCTCAACCTGCGCCCGCCCGCGCAGCCGCACATGCAGATGCATGAAGGAGCCGTAGAAAAACGGGTCCCCCTCGCACAGCACCACCACATCCTGCGTTTGCGCCAGCGCCGCCAGCCGCGCCGCCCAGTCATCGTAAAAGCGGTTGAGCTGGTCGATATAATCCTGGCTGTCAGCGGGCAGCTCCGTGGTGACGGGATATTCCATCGGATATTCCACGCAGCCCGGTGCGAGCATGCCGTCCACGATCCGCCTGGCCTGCCCCTGCCGCCCGGCCTTGCGGAAATAGGCCACATGCCCGGCCCCGCTCACCAGCCTGGCGGCGCGCAAGCTCATCAAATCCGGATCGCCAGGGCCCAGCCCGGCGCAGATGATCCTGCCCATGCTCATTCCGCCGCGCTGGCGATGGCATTCACCGCCGCCACCGTCACCGCCGAGCCGCCAAGCCGCCCTTCCACGCACAAAGCCGGGCAGGGCGGGGCCTGCATCAACGCCGCTTTGGATTCCGCCGCGCCCACGAAGCCCACCGGGCAGCCGATGATCGCCGCCGGGCGCGGGCAGGTGGGGTCCTCCAGCATGTTCAGCAGGTGAAACAAGGCCGTCGGCGCATTGCCGATGGCCACCACCGCCCCCGCCAGGTGCGGGCGCCATAATTCCAGCGCGGCGGCGCTGCGCGTGGTGCCAAGCTGTCTGGCCAGCGCCGGCACCGCCGCATCATGCAGCGTGCAGATGATCTCGTTCCTCGCGGGCAAACGCGGGCGGGTGATGCCCTCGCTCACCATCCTCGCATCGCAGAGGAGAGGCGCGCCATCCGCCAAAGCCGCGCGGGCCAGCTTCACCATGTCCGGGGTGAAGCGCACATGGCGTTCCAGCCCCACCAGCCCCAGCGCATGGATCATCCGCACCACCACGCCCTCTTCCTCCGGCGTGAAGCGGGACAGTTCCGCCTCCGCCCGAATGGTGGCGAAGGATTGGCGGTAGATCGCAGCACCGTCGGTTTCAAAAATATGGGGCATCAGTCGGGTCCAAATACCAGGCGGGGGTGGCTGAGCAAGCTGGCCGGGTCAAGCCCCGTTTGCGTGGCGGGCGCATCGGCACGGCCCTTCCGGCGCAGCGCAAACCCGCCCGGCGCGGCGGTGAGGGTGAAATCCGCCGCGCCGGGATGCGCGCAGCCTTTGCCGCAGCCCGAGACATGCAGGGTTGTCCCTTCAGGCAGATGCGCCGCCAGCCCCGCCGCCAGTGCGCGCACCGGCGCATGGGCCTGGGCGCAGCCCGGCGCGCCGGTGCAGGCATGAACGCGCAGCATCGGGCCATCCGGGTTCAAGATCATCCCCGGCAAATCCGGCAGCGCCGCCAGCCCCGGCAGCAGCACCATGCGCCAGGGCGTGAGCCGGATTTCTGGCGCCACCTCCGCCAGTCGGTCCAGCGTTTCAACGGGAATTTCCCCGAAGGCGAAGGCGGCGAGCATCCCCGCCGCATGCCGCCCCGGTACGGGGGCAGGCGTGGCTGGGGCGGGGGCCGCATCCTGCCCAAGCGGCTCATGCAAGGCGGCCAGATGCTTGCGCATCCGCCCGCGCCCCTCCGGCGCGCCGCCGCTCTCCAAAAACCAGTGGGCCAGCGCCCGCACGCAAGCCATCGCCGTCTCCGGCGTGGCGCTTTGCCCCCGCGCCGCGCCATCGGCGCGCACCAGCAACCGGCCATCCGCAGCCCGCTCCAGCCGGATATCGGCGGAGATGTCGCCCAGCACGGGCTGTGCCCCGGTATCCACCGCAAAGCCGAACTTGCCGGGTAGAGCCGGAAACTCTGTCAGGGCCTCCGCCAGCGCCCGCGCCAGTTCCAGCGTGCCATCCCCCTCCTGCCAGAAGGGGGTGATGACGATGTTGCGCGCACTCTCGCGCGCCGCATCCTCATCCAGCAGCCCCAGCGCCGCCAAGCCTTCCAGCAGCGCCTCGTGCTGTTCAGGTGCTAAGCCCCGCCATTGCAGATTGGCCCGCGAGGTGAGGCCAAGCCGCGCCTGCCCATGCCCGCGCGCCAGTTCCGCCAGTCCCTTCACCTGCTCAGTCGTCAGCCGCCCCAGAGGCGGGCGGATGCGCAGGATCAACCCATCCTCTGCCAGCATCGGGCGCCAGGCGCCGGGGCACCAGCCGCGGACCTGCCCGCTCATGGGGCCGCCTCCGCCAGTGCCGCGATGATGGCGTTGCTGCGCGTCTCCCACAGCCCGGCCGCCCGCAGGCGCGTAAACACATCGCGCATGCGCGCCAGCGCCGCCGGGTTGTGTGCCGCCAGAAACGCCGCCACCTCCTTTTGGCCCAACGTGGCGGCGAAATAGAGATCGAACAGATGCCCCGGCACAGCCTGCGCCAGATTGGCGAAGGCCGCCATGTGGTCCAGCGTCGCCGCCAGCTCCGCGCCGCCCCGGAAGCCATGCGTCATCATGCCCCGCACCCAGGCCGGGTTGGCGGCGCGGGCGCGCACCACCCGGGCGATCTCCTCCTTCAGCAGCCGCGCGCGGGGCTGTTCGGGGTTGGTGGAATCCAGATGATACAGAGGCGGCGCGCTCAGCCCCAAAGACGCCAGCGCCGCCACGATGCCGCCCTCATGCGCCGCATAATCCGCCGCCAGCAGCAGATCCGTCTCCGGCAGATCCTGCGCGTGGACAAACCCATCCGTCCCGGCCAGGCGCTCGCGCAGCGCCTGCGGGGTTTCACGTGAAACACCATCCGTGCCGATGGACCAGCTCGCCCCTTCCAGCCAGGCCTGCGCGGCAAAATCCCGCGCCTCCGGGGTGAAAATCACCGGGGCATCGCCCATCGCCAGCCCGTACTGGCCAGGGCGCGGGCCGAACACGCGCGGTGCGCGCTGGATGTAGGGGTTCTCCCCCGCCGCCTCCTCGCGCGCCGCCAGCGCGTCTGCTCCCGCCGCGAATAATTGCGTCAGATGCGAAAACACATCCCGGAACAGGCCGGAGATTCGCAGCGTCACATCAATGCGCGGGCGGCCCAGCAAAGCGGGAGGCAGAATCTCAAAGCCGGAAACCCGCGTGCTGCCTTCATCCCAGCGCGGGGCGAGGCCCGCCAGATGCAGCGCCATGGCAAACTCCTCGCCCGCATTGCGCATGGTGGCAGAGCCCCAAAGGTCCACCAGCAGGCTCTTCGGCCAGTCGCCATTCTCCTGCAAATGCCGGCGCAGCAGCTCCTCCGCCAGCTTCACCCCTTGCGCATGGGCCGCGCGGGTGGGGATGGCGCGCGGGTCCACCGCGAACATGTTCCGCCCGGTCGGCAGCACATCCTTGCGCCCGCGCGCGGGCGAGCCAGACGGCCCCGGCGCCACGCGCCTGCCCTCCAGCGCCGCCAGCAACCCGCCCCGCTCCGCCGCCCCGCAGGCGCCGTGGCCGAAAATATGCAGCCCCTCGCCAAAGCGGCTTTCCTTCAAATCGCACACAAACCGGTCGATCCGCGTCACCGCCTCCGCCAGCGAGGCATCCGCCGCCAGACCCAGATCCTGCTCCACGCCCCTGGCCTGCGCCTCCTCGCGGATGGCGGTGATCAGCCGGGTGCGGCGCGGCGGGTCCAGCCCCTCGGCGGTGGCATATTCATCCAGCAGCGCCTCCAGCCGGAGGAGAGGCTCTGGCATGGCGGCTTGCGCCAAAGGCGGGGGCATGTGGCCGATGGTCACCGCGCCGATGCGCCGCTTCGCCTGCGCCGCCTCGCCGGGATCATTGACGATGAACGGGTAGATAACGGGCAAATGCCCCGCCAGCGCCTCCGGCCAGCATTCACCTGAGAGCGCCGCACTCTTCCCCGGCAGCCATTCCAGCGTGCCATGCGCGCCCAGATGCACCAGCGCCTCCGGCGCCTGCGCCCGCAGCCAGAGATAAAACGCCACATAGCCATGGCAGGGCACGGCGGACAGATCGTGATATTGCGTCTCACGCTCCCGCGCGCTGCCGCGCTCCGGCTGCAGGGCGATGAGGATGTTCCCTGCCCGGACAACGGAGAACTGAAACGCCCCGGCCTGCACCGCGGCATCCGCCTCCGGCGCGCCCCAGCTCTCGGCCAGGGCGTTTTGCAAAGCCTCAGGCAATGCCTTGAGCGTGTGCCGATACGCCGCCACCGGCCAGCTTTCCCGGCTGGTTTGCAGGCGGGTGGGCAGCGCTTCAACCGGTGCGGCGCCATAGCCCGCCTGATGCAAATCCTTCAGGATCTCGTTGGCGGATGCCAAGGCATCCAGCCCCACCGCATGGGCCATCTGCTCGGCCCGGCCGGGATAGGTGGAGAGCACCAAAGCCAGCTTGCGCGCCGGGGCTGGCGTTGCGGCCAGATTGTGCCAGGCCGCAATTTTGGCAATCACCGCCTCGACCCGCTCCGCCTCCGCGCGGTGGAGGGTGCGGGCAAACTGCAAATCTCCGTCACGCTCATCGGCGGATTTGAAACTCACCACGCCCGCGAAAATCCGCCCGTCAATCTCGGGCAGCGCCACATGCATCGCGAGGTCCGCGGGCGACAAGCCGCGTTCAGACGCCGCCCAATCCGCCCGCCGCGCGGTGGAGAGCGCCACCTGAAACACCGGCACGCCGGGGCCATCCAGCGGCGTGGCGCCATCATCCCCGGCGGCGGAAAAGGCGGTGGCGTTGATGACCGCAGCGGGCGCGTATTGCTCCAGATGCGCCGCCACGAAGCGTGCCGCCTCGGACGCCTTCAGCGAGGGCAGGAACAACCCATAGGCACTGAACCCGTGCCCCCGCAGCCCCCGGATCAGCGCATCGATGGGCCCGGTATCCGCCGCGGTGAGGTAGGAGCGGTAGAACACCACCGGCACGCGCCGCGCCCCTTCGGGCGGTTCCGCCAAAATTCCGCCTCCAGGCAGGTAGATTCCAAACGCCGGCAGCGGCGCGGGGGCAAGCATCTGCCCGCCCTCATGCCCGATCGCCCGGGCCAGATGCACCAGCACCGCCTGCGCCGCCTCCGCGCCGCCCTGGTCGCATAGCCGTGCAAGCTCACCAAGCAGCGGGACGGGCAGGGTGGAATAGCCTTCCAGCACCGCATCCGGCCTGCCATCGGCGGGCAATATGGCGAGTTTCACGCCTCTCTGGCGCGCCAGGTCCTGCAAGGAACTCAAGCCATAGGCCCAATAGCCTTCCCCGCCGATCAGCCGGACCAGAACCGCCTTCGCCCCGCTCAAGGTCCGTTCGATATAGACATCCACGGAAACCGGGTGCCGCAGCGAAGCCAGATTGGCGAGACGCAGGCTGGGCAGCGCCAGCCCCCGCGCCCTGGCGCCATGCCAGGCGCTGGCGAAAGCCCCCAGATCGCTGTCGGAGAAGGAGAGCACCACGATATCCGCCGGGTCCTGCCCCAGGTCGCAGGGCGTCTCGGTCTCCTCCAGCCCGTGGCTTTCGCGGAAGACGATATGCATGGCGCTAGCCGGTCAGCGCGGCGCGGATCTTGCGCTCATTCATGTCGCCCCGCTCGGCGATCACCACCAGCCGCGAGGCGCGGGGCGCGTTGCCCCAGGGCCGGTCGAACTGGCTGCGCACCCGTGCGCCCACCGCCTGCACCAGCAGGCGCATCGGCTTGCCCGCAACCGCCACATGCCCCTTCACGCGCAAAATCCTCTGCTCGCGCGCCAGGGTCTCGATGGCGGCCAGCAAGGGCGCGGCGCTCTCCTGCTCGGGCAGCTCCACCACGATGGTCGAGAAATCATCATGCTCATGCTCTTCCTCGCCATCATGGTGGGAGGGGCGCTGGGCGAGATCATCCTCCGCCGCCGCCCCCAGCCCGAGCAGGATTTGCGGGTCGATGGCGCCTTCCACAACCGGGAGCATCGGCACCGGGCGAGGCAGTTCCGCCGCGATGAGCGCCCGGGCCGCCTCCAGCCCGGCCGCGCCGGCGAGGTCCGCCTTGCTGAGCAGGATGAGGTCCGCGCAGGCCATCTGGTCCCCGAATACTTCCGAGAGCGGGGTGTCGTGCTGGATGGCGCCCTTGCCCGGCTCGGGCGCGAATTGCCCGGCGGCGACGCTCTGCGCATCCGCCACGGCCACCACCCCATCCACCGTCACGCGCGAGCGTATGGCCGGCCAGTCGAACGCCTTCAGCAAGGGTTTGGGCAGAGCCAGGCCCGAGGTCTCGATGAGGATATGGTCCGGCTTGCGCGCCATGGCGAGCAGCCGCTCCATGGTGGGGATGAACTCATCGGCCACGGTGCAGCAGATGCAGCCATTGGCCAGTTCCAGAATCGCCTCCTCCGGGCAGCTCTCATCCGCGCAGCCGCGCAGGATCTCGCCATCCACGCCCACGGTGCCGAACTCATTCACCAGCACCGCAAGCCGCCGCCCGCCGGGGTTGGTGAGCAGATGCCGGATCAGCGTGGTCTTCCCCGCCCCCAGGAAGCCGGTGACGATGGTGACGGGGATTTTGGCGAGGTCGGTCATGAATTGGGTTCCATAGCGTGCAGTCGTTAGAGGGCGGGCAGCCGGGCGATGACGTTTTTGCGGAACAGGACCGGGCGCTCGCGCCAGGGCACGATGCCATCCGGCGTCTGCGCATAGGCGGCGGCCCCGTCCAGGATTATCGCGGCATCCGCCTCCGTCACCGGGCCGTAGATATAAGACCAGCGCCCAGGGCCGGAGAGCGCGATGGAG
>Ga0335083_10007990_pt1 | contig 12972 bp, 10 predicted proteins | sample Lox_Sample_42_FD_206716 | JGI IMG/M metagenome (GOLD analysis project Ga0335083, IMG submission 206716) | Soil microbial communities from Loxahatchee National Wildlife Refuge, Florida, United States - Lox_Sample_4.2 | ecosystem: Environmental > Terrestrial > Soil > Wetlands | place: USA...
GAAGCCCCGGTAAACGGCGGCCGTAACTATAACGGTCCTAAGGTAGCGAAATTCCTTGTCGGGTAAGTTCCGACCTGCACGAATGGCGTAACGACTTCCCCACTGTCTCCGGCATCGGCTCAGCGAAATTGAATTCCCCGTGAAGATGCGGGGTACCCGCGGTCAGACGGAAAGACCCTATGAACCTTTACTGCAGCTTTGCAGTGGCATTAGGAGAGTGCTGTGTAGGATAGGTGGGAGGCTTTGAAGCAGGGGCGCTAGCTTCTGTGGAGCCAACCTTGAAATACCACCCTGAACTCTTCTGATGTCTAACCGCGACCGGTCAGCCCGGTCCGGGACCCTGCATGGTGGGCAGTTTGACTGGGGCGGTCGCCTCCCAAAGTGTAACGGAGGCGCGCGATGGTGGGCTCAAGCCGGTCGGACATCGGCTGTTGAGTGCAATGGCATAAGCCCGCCTGACTGTGAGAGCGACAGCTCGAACAGAGACGAAAGTCGGCCATAGTGATCCGGTGGTCCCGCGTGGAAGGGCCATCGCTCAACGGATAAAAGGTACTCTAGGGATAACAGGCTGATCTCCCCCAAGAGTCCACATCGACGGGGAGGTTTGGCACCTCGATGTCGGCTCATCACATCCTGGGGCTGGAGCAGGTCCCAAGGGTTCGGCTGTTCGCCGATTAAAGTGGTACGTGAGCTGGGTTCAGAACGTCGTGAGACAGTTCGGTCCCTATCTGCCGTGGGTGTTGGAGACTTGAGAGGATCTGTCCCTAGTACGAGAGGACCGGGATGGACGCACCTCTGGTGCATCGGTTGTCGCGCCAGCGGCACAGCCGAGTAGCTAAGTGCGGACGGGATAACCGCTGAAAGCATCTAAGCGGGAAACCCACCTCAAAACTAAGTCTCCCCGAGGGCCGTGATAGACCATCACGTCGATAGGCCAGATGTATACGTGCGGTAACGCACTCAGCTAACTGGTCCTAATCGCCCGATAGGCTCGAGATCACCTATCCATGCACAGCAATCATCCACACAAAGCCACGCACTCCGCACATCACACACACAGCACCAGAACCGATCAACCCAATCCACCCCAACAGGGTGGGCTGGATGACCTGGTGGCCATTGCGGGGAGCCTGCACCCGATCCCATCCCGAACTCGGCCGTGAAAATCCCCAGCGCCTATGATACTGCGTCTTAAGACGCGGGAAAGTCGGTCGCCGCCAGGTCTTCCAACCCACCCTTACCCCTCATCACCCCACCACCCACGCGGGGTGGAGCAGCCCGGTAGCTCGTCAGGCTCATAACCTGAAGGTCACAGGTTCAAATCCTGTCCCCGCAACCAAATCAAATAGCAAAAGCCGCCCCATGACATGTCGTCAGGGCGGCTTTTCTGCGTCTGGACAGGGCACCCGCAGATACCACGCGTAGCACAGATACCTGACGCGGATCGTACCACTTCGGGTCAGTAATCCGTCCCCCCAATCTTTTTCCGTCCGCTCCAATTCCTCGACCGGCGGGTCTTTACAGTCCGGCCGCCAGACCATATCCGGCCTGTACCGTTCCGCCGGCGCCACCCGGATGCCCTCTCCCCGATCGCGCCGGGCCGGTTATCACGCGGCCGGAACGGTGACAGGCAATCGCGGGCCGCGCCCGCGCCGGGATATCCATGACGTTGTGGCGGCTTCCTCCTCTGGTCACCCTGCGCGCCTTCTCCGCGGTAGCGCGCAAGGGCAGCGTGCGCGCCGCCGCCGCGGAACTCAGCGTCGATCACAGCGTCATCAGCCGCCATGTCGCGGCATTGCAGCGGCATCTTGGCATCCGGCTGGTCAACGCGACGTCACACGGCATGGAATTGACCGAGGCCGGGCGACGCTACGGCGAGGCGCTGGCGGCGGCCTTTGACAGCATGGAGGCCGCAACAGGCGCCCTCACTGGGGGGCGGCCGGCACCCGGCATGACCATCTGGTGCGTGCCCGGCCTCGCGTTGCACTGGCTCGCTCCCAGGCTGGGGGCCTTCCATCGCTTGCATCCAGGCATCGAGGTCGCGCTGCGCTCCACCGAGGAGCAGCCGGACTGGGGGCGCGGAACGGTGGACGGGTTGATCAGCTACGACCCTGTGCATCATCGGCTCTGCCGCAGCATCACCCTGATCCGCCCGCGCGTCTTCCCTGTTGCGAGCCCCGCCTGGATCGCGCGTCATCCCAGCTTGTGCGATCCTGCTGGGTTGCTGCGCGCCGCGCTGATCCATGAGGACAGCGCGGAGCAATGGCAGACCTGGTTCGCCACCCTCGGCATCGCCCCGACAAAGCCGCTCGATGGGCTCCGGCTCTGGCATTCGCATCTGGCGCTGGAAGCGGCGCGGCACGGCCAGGGCGTTGCCCTCGCAAATACCGTACTGGTGCGCGATGACCTCGCCAGCGGGCGGCTCCGCGAGGTCGGACAGTCCGAGGTGTTCCTCGGCGCCTACGAGTTCATGGCCCGGCGCGATCGCTGGAACGATGCGCCGCTGCGGCAATTCCGGCTCTGGCTGCAGACGGAGCTGCGTCGTGACGCGCCGGTTGGGGGCGGATGAGCCCAGGGGCTCTGCCCCTGGACCCCGCAAAAGGGCGAAGCCCTTTTGAAACCCAAACCTTGCGGTCAGCCCGCTCCGCCGACGCAGACCATCTTCACGTCCAGGAAGTCTTCCAGCCCGTAACGCGAGCCTTCCCGCCCGAGGCCGGATTCCTTGACGCCGCCGAACGGCGCCAGCTCGGTCGAGAGCAGGCCGGTATTGATGCCGACCATCCCGCTCTCCAGCCGGGCCGAAACCCGCCAGAACCGGGCGAGGTCGCGCGTATAGGCGTAGGCGGCGAGCCCGGCCTGCGTCTCGTTGGCCGCGGCTACCACTTCATCTTCCGTGTGGAAGCGGAACAGCGCGGCGACCGGCCCGAAGGTTTCCTCCCGCGCGACCAGCATCTCCGTATGGGCGCCGGTGATGACGGTCGGCTGGTAGAACAGCTCGCCCGGCGCGCGCCGCGCCCCGCCGGTCAGGCAGCGCCCGCCATTGGCGAGCGCGTCGGCGACATGGCGTTCCACCTTCGTCACCGCCGCCTCGTTGATCAGCGGCCCCTGATCGGTCGGGCCGGCAAGGCCGTCGCCGACCACGAAACGCCCGACCCGCTCGGCCAGAAGCTCGGCGAAACGGTCATACACCCCGTCCTGCACGAAGATGCGGTTGGCGCAGACGCAGGTCTGGCCGCTGTTGCGGAACTTGGAGATGAGCACGCCCTCCAGCGCTGCATCCAGATCCGCATCGTCGAACACGATGAACGGCGCGTTGCCGCCCAGCTCCATCGAGACGCGCTTCATCGTCGCGGCGCATCCGGCCGTGAGCTTCTTGCCGACCGCGGTCGAGCCGGTGAAGGTCAGCTTGCGCACGCGCGGATCGGCGAGCCAGGTGTCACCGATGGCGGGCGCGTCGCCGGCGACGACGTTGAGCACGCCCGGCGGCAGCCCGGCCTCCTCGGCGAGGACGGTCAGGGCGAAGGCGGAAAGCGGCGTCAGCTCCGAGGGCTTCAGCACCACCGTGCACCCCGCCGCCAGCGCAGCGCCGACCTTGCGGGTGATCATCGCCGAGGGGAAGTTCCACGGCGTGATCGCGGCGACGACGCCGACCGGCTGCTTGGTGACGAGGATGCGCATATCGGCCCGGTGCGCCGGGATGATGTCGCCGTAGGCGCGCTTGCCCTCCTCGGCGAACCATTCGACGAACGAGGCCGCATAGACGATCTCGCCCTTGGCCTCGGCCAGCGGCTTGCCCTGCTCGGCGGTCAGCAGCCGCGCGAGGTCGTCGGCATGCTTCAGGATCAGCTCGAACCAGCGCCGCAGCACGGCGCCGCGCTCCTTGGCGGTCAGTCCGCGCCAGCCGGGCAGGGCCGCGCAGGCGGCATCGGTCGCCGCCTGCGCCTCGGCCGCGCCGGCCTTCGGGATGGCGGCGAGCAGGCCTCCGGTCGCCGGATTGCGGATTTCGACCGTCTCCGCCGTGCCGGCCCCGGTCCAGCGTCCCCCGATATACAGGCGGTCACGGGCGAGATCGGGCCGCGTGAGCCCGATCTCGGTGATGCCGGCATTTGCCGTGCGTGCGTCCATGGTGATCGCCTCAGGCCACGAGAGCGCGGGTGAGGATGCCGAGCCCTTCCTGCAGCACCGCGTCCGACACGGTCAGCGGCACGAGGATGCGGATGACATTGCCCTTGTTGCCGCAGGAAAGCAGCACCAGGCCTTCCCCGAGGGCGCAGGTGGTGACCTGCTTGGCCGCCGCGGCATCCGGTTCGAAGCCGCCGCGCTCCTTGAAGATCTCGAAGCCGATCATCGCGCCGTGGCCGCGGATGGCGCCGATCGGCAGGATGTCGTTGCGCCCGGTCAGCGCCTCGAGATGCGCGGTGATGGTCTTGCCGATCGCGTCGGCGCGGGCGAGCAGGCCTTCCTCCTCGATGACGTCCAGCACGGCGAGGCCGGCGGCGCAGGCGATCGGGTTGCCGCCATAGGTGCCGCCGAGCGCGCCCGGCTCGGCCTTGTCCATGATCTCGGCGCGGCCGAGCACGCCGGAGATCGGGAAGCCGCCGCCGAGCGACTTCGCCATCGTCACCAGATCCGGCTCAACGCCGGAATGCTCGATCGCAAACAGGCGGCCGGTGCGCCCGAAGCCGCTCTGCACCTCGTCGGCGATCAGCAGGATGCCGTGCTGGTCGCAGATCGCGCGCAGGCTGGTGAGCAGCTCGGTCGGCGCGATGTAGAAACCGCCCTCGCCCTGGACCGGCTCGATGATGATGGCCGCGACCTGTGACGGCTCGATGTCGCAGCGGAACAGGAAATCGAGCGCCTTGAGGCTGTCGGCGACGCTGGTGCCCTGATGCGGGATCGGGAACGGCAGATGGTACATCCCCGCCGGCAACGGGCCGACGGCCTTCTTATACGGATCGACCTTGCCGGTGAGCGCCGAGGTCATCAGCGTGCGGCCGTGGAAGGCGCCGGTGAAGGAGATCACGCCGGGGCGGCCCGTGGCGATGCGGGCGATCTTCACCGCGTTCTCGACCGCCTCGGCGCCGGTCGTGAACAGCGCCGATTTCGCCGGGCCGGAGAAGGGCGCGCGCGCGTTCAGCCGCTCGCAGAGCGCGATATACGGCTCATACGCCATCACCTGAAAGGCGGTATGGGTGAACCGGTTGAGCTGCTCGGCGGCGGCGGCGATCACCTTCGGATGCCGGTGCCCCGTATTGAGCACCGCGATGCCGCCGGCGAAATCGACATAGCGCTTGCCATCAACGTCCCAGATCTCGGCATTGGCCGCCCGCTCGGCGAAGACCGGGGTGGAATGCGCGATCCCGCGCGGAATCGCGTTGTTCCGGCGGTGGAGAAGATCGGAGTTGGCGGACATGGCTCGCTCGCTACGCTGGAGAAATACGGCGGCAATCTATCGGGCGGCAGGTGGAACACGCATTGCATTCTCGGTGATTCATGGTGCATGGAGTGCACCACCCTGGGTGCGCAGCAACCGGTGCTGGCGCCCCCTCATAAGGGTACGGCTCGCACAACCCTGTCGAGGCGAGGGCAGGCGCGTAATCGCCGTCTTCGGCTGCCTCGCCATGGCGGCGGTCGGCTACCTTGAGAAATCGCGTCACAGGCGTTCGTTCTTGCCGCACGGGGCCGCTGGCACCTGATCGGTGCCGCAACCTGCGTAAATCAGGCTCCAGCTCCTTGTTTTCGCGGACCGCTTTATCGGTTCAGATGGTTCCCTCCGAACCGATGGCGCTCTAGACCGGGAATTTGGCGGGTCCCGAGCCGGCATCGCGTGGACGAGCACAGGAGTGGACGAAATGGGTTGGGGTAAGCCCTGGCGGGGACGGAGCTACGATCTCGGGAAGATGACACTCGGTGATCTGTGGAAAGCCTACCTGACCTATCCGGCGATCCAGATCTATGCCGCGCTGGCCGTCGCCTGCGCGGTGGCGGCGGCCCAATGGTTTAGCGGCTGGACGGGGATCGTCCTTGCGGCGCTGGCGACCTGCGTCGTCTATCCCTTCGCCTGGTACCTGATCCACCGCTACATCCTGCATGGGCGCTGGCTGTACCGGATGCGTTGGAGCGCCGGCCTCTGGAAGCGCATCCATTTCGACCACCACCAGGACCCGCACCTGCTGGAAGTGCTGTTCGGCGCGCCGTACAACACGGTGCCGACCATCGCGGTGATCACCCTCCCGATCGGCTACGCGATCGGCGGCCCGGCTGGCGCCGCCTCCGCGTTCGGGATGGGGCTGGTGACCACCTGCGTTTATGAATTCTTCCACTGCATCCAGCACCTGAACTACAAGCCGCGGAACCGTTGGGTGCAGTATCTGAAGCAGACGCATCTGCTGCATCACTTCCACCACGAGGACGGCAATCTCGGCATCGTCAGCTTCCTGCCGGATCGTCTGTTCGGCACCTATTACGCGGATGCGAAGAGCCGGCCGCGCAGCCCGTACGTGTTCAATCTGGGCTACGACCTGGAGGAGGCGCGGCGTTACCCCTGGGTGATGCAGCGCACCGGCGCGCCGCCGCGCGATCGGCCGCCCGGCGCTCCCACGGCGCGCCGGGAGCCCGCCAAGGTGGCGCCGCAATGAGCGAGGCGCGCGCCGGCGGGCCCGTGGAGATCGTTCCGGTCCGCTCGGCCGGCGAACTTCGCCGCTTCATCGCCCTGCCGGACCGGCTCTCCCGCAACGATCCGGCCTATATCGCGCCACTGCATATGGAGCAGCGGCAGATCCTGTCGCCGCGCCAGAATCCGTATTTCCAGTACGCCGAGGCACAGTACTGGCTGGCCCGGCGGAACGGGCGGGATGTCGGCCGCATCAGCGCGCAGCTGGAGCGCCGGGACGTGGCGGCCGGGGCGCCCGCCACCGGCCATTTCGGCATGATCGCCGCGGAGGATGACGGCGCGGTGTTCGCCGCCCTGCTCGGCACGGCCGAGGCCTGGCACCGGGAGCGCGGCATCACCCGGATCAGCGGCCCGTTCAACCTCTCGATCAACGAATCAGTCGGCGTGCTGGTACACGGCTTCGACACGCCGCCGATGCTGCTGATGGGCCACGACGCCCCCTATGTCGGGGCGCGGCTGGAGGAGCAGGGGTTCGCCAAGGAAAAGGACCTCCTCGCCTATCTCTACGATGCCGAGACCGAGCTGCCCGCCGTCATCCGCCGCCTGATCGACCGGCCCTTGCCGGCCGGGCTGAGGATCCGGCCGCTCGACCTCTCGCGCTACCGCGATGAGGTGAAGACCGTCAGCGAGCTGTTCAACGATGCCTGGGCCGAGAACTGGGGCTTCGTGCCGCTCAGCGAGGCGGAAACCGATCAGCTCGCCAGTCAGATGCGTCTGCTGCTGCACGAGAAGCTGATCTGGTTCGCCGAGTTGGACGGACAGCCGATCGGCTTCATCGTGTGCCTGCCCAACGTGAACGAGGCGATCCGCGACATCGGCGGCCGCCTGCTGCCGCTCGGCTGGGCCAGGCTGCTCTGGCGCCTCAAGGTCGTGGGGGTGAAATCGGCGCGGGTGCCGCTGATGGGCATCCGGCGCAGCGTCAGCCGTGGCCTGCTGGGCAACCTGGTGCCGTTCCTGCTGATCGATGCGGTCCGCCGCGAGGGACGCAAGCTCGGCCTGCGCAGCATCGAGCTTTCGTGGATCCTGGAGGACAACGAGCCGATGCGGCGCATCAACGAGGCGGTCGGCGGCGTCGCCTACAAGACCTACCGCGTCTACGCGAAGACCCTGGCGTGACGCCGGTCACGGCCTTGGGCGCGTGAAGATGAGGTAATACCAGCGAGTATAATGATTTCCCTATGCGGGAAAGCCTGCGGGGCTCTGCCCCGCACCCCGTCACGCGCAGGCGTGCCTTCGCACGACGGGGGCAGCGCCCCCAGACCCACACACGTTTGAAAATTCTTTATGGAAGGGGGTCTGGGGCCGACGGCCCCAGCGGGTCCAGGGCAGAGCCCTGGCCTTTTTCTCGATCGGTCAAGACTTGCGGCGGTTGGTATAACCAGAGACAAGGCCAGGGGCGGAGCCCCTCGCCTCAGTCCACCAGTGCAGGCTGTTGTAGCCCGAGCGCCTCGGCGGTGGCGACAAAGGCCGCGATCGCGGCATCGACCTGCTCTGGCTTATGGCTCGCCGTCACGCTGGAACGCAGCAGCGGCCGCTCGTCCGGCGTCGCCGGCGGCAAGGAGAGGTTCACGTAGATGCCCCGCGCCAGGAGCTGGTTCCAGAACGCCACCGCCGCCGGGATATCCGGCATGGCGACCGAGACGATCGGGCTGACCTGCGGCCCGACCTCGAACCCCGCCGCGCGCAGCCCCGCATGGAGGCGGTGCGCGTTCGTCCAAAGGTGCTGGCGCAACTCCGGACTTTCCCGCAGCCGCGCCAGCGCGGCCCGCGTGGAGGCGATGACGGCGGGCGGCAGTGAGGCGGTGAACATATAAGGACGGCAGGTGACGCGCAGGATGTCGAATCCGGGGTGGTCCGAGACGCAGTAGCCGCCGACGCTGCCGAGACTCTTCGAGAACGTGCCGACGATGAAATCGACATCCGCCTCGACGCCCGCCGCCTCCGCGAGCCCTCGGCCGGTTTCGCCGAGCACGCCGAAGGAGTGGGCCTCATCAACGAGCAGATAGGCGCCGGTCTCGCGCTTCACCGCCGCGATCTCGGCCAGCGGGGCCGAATCCCCGAGCATCGAATAGATGCCTTCCGTCACCACCAGCTTGCTGCCGGGCGTGTCGCCGAGGCGGCGCAGGCGCTTGTAGAGATCGTCGGGGTCGTTGTGACGGAAGCGGACAACCTGCGCCTGGCTCAGCCGACAGCCGTCGTAGATGCTGGCATGGCTGTCGGCGTCGATCAGCAGGGTGTCATCCTTGCCGGCGAGGACCGAGAGCATCCCGAGATTGGCCTGATACCCGGTCGTGAACACCATGCAGGAGCGGCGCCCGTAGAAATCCGCCAGCTCGGCCTCCAGCCGGCCGTGCAGGCCATAGGTGCCGTTGGCGATGCGCGATCCCGTGGTGCCGGAGCCGTGCTCGCGCACCGCCTCGGCCGAGGCGGCGAGACAGGCCGGGTCCTGGCTCAGGCCGAGATAATTGTTGGTGCCGAACAGCAATACCGGCTGGCCGTCGATGACGCCTTCGGTGGCCGAGAGCGCCTGCTCGATGACCAGCCGGAACGGGTCGCGCCCGACATGCTGCAGGGACTCCCGCGCCTCGGCGAGGGCGGAGAACTTGGCGAGGATCGACATGCTCAGGCGACGGCCTTCAGCTCGGCGAGGCAGCGCGCCAGGTCGTTGATGGTGCGGATGTCGGCGAGGCGATCCAGCGGGACGGAGACATCGAGCTTGTCCTCGATCTCCATGACGAAGTTCATCACCGCGAGTGAATCGAGGCCGAGATCATCCACGATCACCGTCTCGCCGGTGACCGTCTTGGTGACCTTGGGGTTGGCGGCCAGGGTCTCGATGACCAGCCGGGTGACTGCTTCCAGATCAGTACTCATTTACACCTGTCCTCCAGCCAGCGCCGCCGGATGAGGGCGCCGCCAGAAACGAAGATCCTTGTTTTCCGGTCAGGACAGCCAGCCCGCCTGACGATACCACGCAACGGTCGAGGCGAAGCCGCGCCGAAGATCGATTCCGGCGGGCTCGACCGGCGCGGGAGGCAATTCCCACGGCGCGACCGACCAGGCGGGATACACCATTTCCCGTGCCTTGCCCGCGTTGAAGACTGCCGGACGCCCACGCAGCCATGCAAGCAACCCGGCGGCATGGCCGGCGAGACGCACCGCCGTCGCCGGCAGCCTGACGAAGCGGGGCGTGTTGCCGAGGGCAGCCGCCGCGTGCCCCAGTATGTCACGCGGTGAATACCCCGCCGGGTTGGGATCGGCCAGGGCGTGCACCGCCCCGCCCGGCGCATCCGCCCAGGCGGCGAGGCCAGCAATGGCCGCGGCTGCGTCCTCGACATGGATCATGGCGATCCGCGCCTCCCGCGGACCCGGCACCGGCACGACCGGCGCGGCCGCCGCCCGGAAGATGCTGAGCGTCTCCCGGTCCCACGGGCCATAGATCACCGGCGGGCGGAGGATGGTGAGCCGGCCGCCGGGAAAGGCCTCGGCCATCGCGACCTCGCCCGCATGCTTGCTGGCGGCGTAGGCGGAGAGCCGAGGCTGGCGCGCGGCCAGGGATGAGACACCGATCAGGTGCGCCCCGGGCGCGTGGCGCCGCACCGCGGCGGCGAGACGGGCCGCGCCGTCCCGGTTCACGTCCATGAAGGCGCGCCGGGACGGAGCGCAGATCAGGCCGGCGAGATGGATCACCACATCGGCGCCGGATACCAGCCGGCGCAGCGACGACTCATCTTCCAGACTGCCCGGCACGATTTCGGGGACGAGATCCCGCCACAGCGGATGCACCGGGTCCCGCCGTGCCAGGACGCGCAGTCGGAAGCCACGCGCCGCCAGGGCCACCCCGAGATGCCGGCCGAGAAATCCCGTCGCGCCGGTCAGAGCCACCAGCCGCGCCGGCACCTCAGGCGACCGAGGAGATCCGCGTCTCCGGCTCGAAGGCGCCGGACAGCAGCATCTGCCTGGCCCGGGTGCGGCTGAGCTTGCCGGATGAGGTTTGCGGCAGGCTGTGCGGCGGCACCAGGACGACCGACACCTCGACGCCGTGCTGACGGCGGAACAGGGCGGCGGCCTCGGCCCGCAACGCCTCGCGTGCCTCGGGGCTGGTGGCGCGGCACTGAACGAGGGCGACCACCTGCTCCGTCGTGCTGCCATCGACCGAGAACACCACCACATCGCGGCTGCGCAGGGCGGCCAACCCGGCCTCGGCGGCCCATTCCAGATCCTGCGGCCAGATGTTGCGGCCGTTGACGATCATCAGATCCTTCGCCCGGCCGGTGATGACAATCTCGCCCTCGACCATGTACCCGAGGTCGCCGGTATTCAGCCAGCCATCGTCGGAGAGGACGCGCGCGGTATCTTCCGGATGCGCGTGATAGCCGCGCATGATGCTGGGGCCGCGGACGAAGATGGTGCCGACCCGGCGCTCGGGCAGAACGCGCCCGGTCTCGTCACGCACTTCCAGCTGGTGCTCGGGCAGGACCGGGCCGCAGCGCACGAAGCCGCGTCCCTCGGTCTCGTCGTCCGACGCGCAAGGCAAGGCGAGGCCCTGGTGCTCCAGCGCCTGACGCGCGACCACATCCGTGCGGATGCCGCGTTCGAGCGGGGCGAAGCTCATGGCCAGGGTCGCCTCCGCCATGCCGTAGCTGGCGACGAAAGCCTCCTGCCGGAAACCGCGCCCGGCGAAGCGGGCGGCGAATTCCTCCAGAACCTGCGGCCGGATCATGTCGCCGCCAATGCCGGCGGCGCGCCAGGAAGAGAGATCAATCTCGGCGGACGCGCTCTCCGCGCGGCGGGCACAGAGCTCGTAGCCGAAGGAGGGGCTGTAGGAGAGCGTGCCGTGGTTGCGGCTCATCAGGTCCAGCCAGACGAGCGGCCGGCGGGCGAATTCCCGCGTCGGCAGCAGATCGACCGAGAGCTGGCAGGTGAGCGGCGTCAGCAGGAAGCCGACCAGCCCCATGTCATGATAGAGTGGCAGCCAGGAAATGCCCCGGTCGCCGTCGCGGACGGCAAGCCCGTGCCGGGCGATGGCGGCGGCATTGGCCATGACGGCGCGCTGCGTCACCGCGACGCCGAGCGGGAAGCGGGTGCTGCCGGACGAGAATTGCAGATAGGAGAGATCGTCCGGGCTCGGCACCGGCAGCTCCGCCGTGGACGGCTCCACCGCGCGCAGCGCCGCCAGGGTGCCGACCAGCCGCAGGTCCAGCCCCTCGGTCGCTTCCTGCAGCCAGGATTCCAGCATTTCCGGCGCGAAGGCCGCGACGGCGCCGGCGCTCATGATCATGCGGCGCAGGCTCGCCACATAGGTTTCCCGCCCGGCGAAGGCGGCCGGGAGCGGCAGCGGCGCCGGCACCAGCCCGGCATACTGGCAGGCGAAGAACACCCGGACGAAATCGCCGTCGCTCTCGGCGACGATGGCGACCCGGTCGCCGGGCCGCAGCCCAAGGGCGAGCAGGCGGCGCGCATGGTCGAGCGCCTGCAGCCGCAGCTCGCGATAGGGCAGCGCCTCCAGCAGGACGCCGCGTCCGGAATAAATATTGATCCCGGTCTCGCCGTGCGCTGCGTAATCGAGCGCGTCAGCCAGGGTGGGGAAATCAGCGAGGCGGCGGGGGCAACCGGCGGTGGATGGCGTCGGCATGGGCGAAATCAGCACGGGCGGAAACAATCCTGATGCGGGGGGTCTGGTTCTATCCGGCCAAATCAGGCGGCCCGGCGGAGGTAGGAGGCGATGGCGTCTGCCCCGATCGGGGCCGTTGGAGTATCCGGCAGTTCGAAGGTCTCGCGGAAATAGGCACGCAGCCGCTCGACCCGGACCGGCTGTTCGCGGATCGCCGCGTCGAGGGCGGCCGGCAGATCCTCGATCCGGTCCATGACCTCGCCGAGCGCCCAGGAGCGGTAATTGAGGACGCCCTGCCAGGGCGTCCGCCGTGGATTAAGGACACGTAAGGGCATAAGTCTATCACGAATTCCGCGAGTTGGCTGCCTACGTCGCCGAGATAGAGGTCGGCGCCCAGCGTATAGGTCATGTCCACGCTGCTCATGCTTCCGAGATCGATACGCAGATGTGGAGGGTTAGCGAAACGTTTGAGCGCTTTGTAACAGGTTGGCACGGGCGGATCGAATAGCCTGAAATGCGGGGCGAATATCAGATTGTAGCGGTCCTGCGCGGCGAACCAGTCAAGCACCTGAGGCCCGACCAGCGGCCAGGACGAGAAATGGTGCCGGTAATGGGGATTATAGAGCCCGGTCGGGGAGATCGAGTTCCGGCGCGGCCGCGCATCACGGACCGCATCGGCTCAGCC
>Ga0335083_10007993_pt1 | contig 12969 bp, 10 predicted proteins | sample Lox_Sample_42_FD_206716 | JGI IMG/M metagenome (GOLD analysis project Ga0335083, IMG submission 206716) | Soil microbial communities from Loxahatchee National Wildlife Refuge, Florida, United States - Lox_Sample_4.2 | ecosystem: Environmental > Terrestrial > Soil > Wetlands | place: USA...
GGCTCCCCTACTCGCCGCTCAAGGATTTCATCCCGATCTCGATGATCGGCGATTTCCCGCTGATCCTCGTCGTCAGCGCGTCGCTCCCCGTGAAGTCGGTGAAGGAGCTGATCGATTACGCGAAAGCGAACCCCGCGGCGGTGAACTATTCGGCGAGCGCCGCGCCCTTCCAGCTCGCCGCCGAGCTCTTCAACCAGAAGACCGGAACGAAGTTCGCCTACATCCCCTACAAGAGCAGCGGCGACTCGGTGAACGCGGTGATGTCGGGACAGGTGACCATCACCATCACCGATCCGCCGCCCGCCATCGGGCCGCTGAAGGGAGGCAGGGTAAAGGCGCTGGCGGTGACCTCGGCGAAGCGCGATCCCGCATGGCCCGAGGTGCCGACGCTCGCCGAGGCCGGCGGGCCCGACGTCGAGATCCGCCTGTTCACCGGCTTCCACGCGCCCGCGGGCACGCCGCGCGCGATCGTCGACCGGCTGCAGCGCGAGGTGGCGCGCGTCGTGAGGATCCCCGAGATCCGGGAGCGGCTCGACCAGATGTCGATCGTGCCTTCGGGCAACACGCCCGAGGAATTCCGCGCGATCATCGCGCGTGACATCGAGAAGTGGACCGCGGTCGCGAAAGCCGCGAACATCAAGGCGGATTAGCGCCGCTTCGGCTTTTTCCTTCTCGAAGCTTTCGCCCACAGCCGCCGGCTAGCGATCCGCGCGCCCTTCGCGAGCGCCTCGAGCTTCGCCCACGCGATCTCGGGGCTGCCCACGCGCGGTCCCAGTCCGCAGTCGGTGCCGCCCATGACGTTGTCGCGGCCGACGAGCTTCGCGTACCTGACGAGGCGCTCGGCGACCAGCTCCGGGTGCTCGATGAAGTCGGTGGCGTGGCCGACGACACCGGGAATGAGCACCGCGCCCTCGGGCAGCTTCGCCGTCTCGAACACGCGCCACTCGTGCTCGTGCATGGGATTGGACGCCTCGATCGAATAGCTCGACGCGCGCACGCGGAAGATGATGTCGATGATGTCATCGAGCGGGATGTCGTTCCGGTGCGGGCCGTGGAAGCTGCCCCAGCACACGTGCAGCCGCACCTTCTCGCGCGGAATGCCGGAGAGCGCGTGGTTGATCGCGTCCACGCGCAGCGTCGCGTACTTGCGGTAGTCGCGCACGCTCATGTCCGGGTACATCTGCCAGCCGTCGGGCAGGTCCGGGTCGTCGATCTGCAGGAGAAAGCCCGCGCCGACGATCGCCTGGTACTCCTCGCGCATCGCCCCGGCGATCGCCTCGACGAAGGCTTCCTCGGTCGGGTAGTGCTCGTTTCTCAGCCAGTGCTCTATCGTTCCGGGCGTGTTCGCGGGAAGGAAGGCCTCCGCGACCCTGACGCCCGCGAGCGCCGACCTGAAGTTCTGCAGGTCCTCCTCGAGGGCCGCGCGCCCGACGTACTTCAGCGGAGCGACGCACACCGCGAGCTGCCGCCGCTGCGCCGCGCCGGTGAGCGAGCCCTTGCCCGCGGCGAAGTACTGGGGGAAGTCCCTCGCGTCGCGCGCGGTGATGTTGAGCGGCGCGGGATCGACGCCGGGCCGGTAGTCGCGCATCTCGAAGCCGGCGAGCCGCTCGCGCACGTAGTTGGTGAAGTTGGTCTTGCCGACCTCGCCGTCGTTGACGCTGTCGATGCCGCAAGCCGCCTGCCTGCGCACGACCTCGGCGACCTCGCCCTTCAGCCGCGCGGACAGGGCGTTGCGGTCGTAGGGCTTGCCCTCCGCGCGGGCGAAGATCATTTCTCGGAGCTCGGGCGCGCGCGGCAGCGCTCCGGCATGCGTCGTCAGGATTCGATTGACTGCCAAGGCTGGTCTCCCCGTTCGAGCACGGGTATTGTAGTCCGGCGGAACGGGAACGCGTCCCACTTTCGAAGTGGGACGGATGTGGGTTGACACGGGGCGGAGCTTCGCCTGAAATATTCGGTTCGATCAGGAGAAGTCCGATGAGCCACCGCAACCTGGAAGAAGTCCTGAAGGCCGCCGGCAACACCGTGGCGATGCTGCGCAATTCCCAGATAGGCGCCTACGTCTATCCCGTGGTGCCCTCGGAATTCTCGAACTGGCGCGACGAGCAGGCCGCCTGGCAGAAGACCGCCGTGCTCTTCGACCAGTCGCACCACATGGTCGAGCAATACGTGCAGGGGCCGGACACGCTGAAGCTCTTCACCCATCTCGGGATGAACAGCTTCGCCAATTTCCCGGTCGACCGCGCGAAGCAGCTCGCGCCGACCAGCTACGACGGCTACATCATCGGCGACGGCATCCTGTTCCACCTCGAGAAGGACCACATGGTGTTCGTCGGCCGCGCGCCCGCGGCGAGCTGGATCGAGTTCCACGCCACGACCGGCGGCTTCAACGTCAAGACGAGGAAGGACGACCGCTCGCCCGGCAACACCCGGGGCCTGGCGATCAACCGCACCAACTACCGCTTCCAGATCCAGGGCCCGAACGCCTGGAAGGTGATCGAGAAGCTGAACGGCGGCCCGCTGCCCGAGGTCAAGTTCTTCCACATGGCGACGATGAAGATCGCCGGCCGCGCCGTGCGCACGCTGCGCCACGGCATGGCGGGGGCGCCCGGCCTGGAGGTCTGGGGCCCCTACGCCGAGCGCGAGGAGATCCGCGCCGCCATCGTCGCCGCCGGCAGGGAGTTCGGCCTGAAGGAAGTCGGCTCGCGCGCCTACGCGACCAACACCTGCGAGTCCGGCTGGATCCCCTCGCCGCTGCCCGCGGTCTACACCGGCGAGAAGATGAGGAAGTACCGCGAGTGGCTGCCCGCGACGAGCTACGAGGCGACCGGCTCGATCGGCGGCAGCTTCGCCTCGAGCAACATCGAGGACTACTACGTCACGCCCTACGAGATGGGCTACGGCGCGTTCATCAAGTTCGACCACGACTTCATCGGCAAGGAAGCGCTCCAGAAGATGGCGGGCAGGCCTCACCGCAGGAAGGTCACGTTCGCCTGGAACGCCGACGACGTCGTGAAGGTGTGGCGCTCGATGCTCGAGCAGGGCGATCCGTACAAGTTCCTCGACCTGCCGCTGTCGAACTACACCTCCGCCACGTACGACAAGGTGACGAGGAACGGCAAGCAGGTCGGCCTCAACATGTTCTCGGGCTACAGCTACAACGAGCGCTCGATGCTGTCTCTCGGCATCGTCGATCCCGACGTCGAGCTCGGAGCCGAGGTGAAGATCCTCTGGGGCGAGGAAGGCGGCGGGACGAAGAAGACCACCGTCGAGCGCCACCGGCAGATCGAGATCCGCGCCGTCGTCAGCCCGGCGCCCTACGCCAGGCAGGCGCAGACGACCTACCACGAGGGCTGGCGCAGCAAAGCCACGGTGTAAGCCATGAGGACGCTCGAGGACGTCCTCAAGGCGGCGGGAAATCCAGTCGACCTGCTACGCAACGCGCAAGCCGGTCCCAACGTCTATCCGGGCGTGCCGCCCGAGTACACGAACTGGCGCGACGAGACGCAGGCCTGGCAGAAGGCCTGCGTGCTGTTCAACCTGTCGTTTCACATGGCCGACCTGTACGTCGAGGGGCCGGACGCGACGAAGCTGCTGGCTTCCCTCGCCATCAACACGTTCAAGAATGTCTCGCCGGGCCGCGCCAAGCAGTTCGTGCCGGTGAGCTACGACGGCCACGTCATCGGCGACGTGATCCTGTTCAACTCGGCGCCCAACAAGTACATCCTCGTCGGCCGCATCCCGGCGCTGAACTGGATCACCTACCACGCGCAGGCCGGCAAGCACGACGTGAAGCTCGAGCTCGACGAGCGCTCCGCCGCGCGCAAGGACCCCTTCAACCGCAAGCAGTACCGCTTCCAGATCCAGGGTCCGAACGCGATGAAGACCATGGAGAAGGTGCTGGGCGCCAGGCCGCCGGAAGTGAAGTTCTTCCACGTCACCACGCTGACCATCGCAGGGAAGAAAGTCACGGCGCTGCGTCATGGCATGGCCGGTCAGCCCGGCTTCGAGCTGGTCGGCCCGATGGCCGAGGGCGACGCGGTGCGCGACGCCGTCGTCAAGGCGGGCGAGGAGTTCGGCCTGCGCCTGGTCGGCGGCCGCGCCTACTCCGCGAACACGCTGGAGTCGGGCTGGATCCCCTCGCCGCTGCCCGCCGTGTACTCGGGCGAGAAGATGAAGCCGTACCGGCAATGGCTGAGCGCCGACAGCTACGAGGCGAAGGCCTCGATCGGCGGCAGCTTCGTCTCGAAGAAGATCGAGGACTACTACCTTACGCCCTGGGACATGGGCTACGGCTCGTTCATCGATTTCGAGCACGACTTCACCGGCCGCGAAGCGCTGCAGAAAATGACCAAGGGTCCGCACCGGAAGAAAGTGACCCTCGCGCTCGAGAACGAAGACGTCCTTAAGGTGATCGGCAGCCAGCTGCAGAAGTCCGGCCGCGGAAAGTTCTGGGAGTTTCCGTCGGCGGTGTACTCGATGCATCCCTACGACAAGGTCGTCGCCGACGGCAAGACCGTCGGCATCTCGACCTGGGTCGGCTACAGCGCCAACGAGGGCCGGATGCTGACCATCGCCGTCCTCGACGCGGAGCACGCCGAGCCCGGCACCGAGGTGACCTTCGTCTGGGGCGAGGAGAACGGCGGCACGAAGAAGCCCACGGTCGAGCGCCACGAGCAGATGGACATCCGCGCGATCGTCAGCCCCGTCCCCTACGCCGAGGCGGTGCGCAAGACCTATACCGACCGCGGCTGGCGCACGCAAACCACGGTCTGAACCTCGGGGGCGCTTGCGGTCCGCGCATCTTGAACCGCGGAGTGGTATCCATTATCCTTCGGGCCCTTTCCCGAGAGGAGCCTCCGTGTCCGCAAGAACCGCTCCGCCCTATCGCGCCGACCACGTCGGCAGCCTGCTGCGCCCGGCCGAGCTGCACGACGCGCGCGAGAAGGCGCGCCGCGGCGGGATGAGCGCCGAGCAGCTCCGCGCCGTCCAGGACAGGCACATCCGCGAGGCGGTCGCCAGGCAGGAGTCGGCGGGAATGCAGGTCGTCACCGACGGCGAGTTCCGCCGCGACTGGTGGCACATCGATTTCCTCGCCGGCTTCGACGGCGTGACGCTCTCGACCGGCGACGCCTACGGCGAGGCGCGGTTCAAGGCCACCGCGGAGCAGCCGCCGTTCATGCAGGTGACGAGCAGGATCCGGCGCACCCGGCCCTCGATGCTCGAGCACTTCAGGTTCCTGAAGTCGGTCGCGAGGAAGACGCCCAAGTTCACCCTGCCGTCCCCGGCGATGCTGCACGCGCGGGCCGACCGCGCGTCGATCAGGAAGACCTACCCCGACCTCGACGAGTTCTGGGACGATCTCACGCGCGCCTACCGCGAGGAGATCGCCGACCTGTACGAGGCCGGCTGCCGCTACCTGCAGATCGACGACACCACCATCGCGATGATGGGCGATCCGAAGGTGCAGGAGCAGTTCAGGAAGCTCGGCGACGATCCGAGGAGGGACAACGCGATGTACGCCGAGGCGGTCAACGCGGCGATCCGCGACGTGCCCGAGGACATGACGGTCGCGATCCATACCTGCCGCGGCAACTTCAAGAGCACCTGGCTCGCGAGCGGCGGCTACGACTACGTCGCCGAGACCGTGTTCCAGAAGCTCGACGTCGACGCCTTCTTCCTCGAGTACGATACCGACCGCGCCGGCGGCTTCGAGCCGCTCCGCTTCGTGCCCAAGGGCAAGATCGTCGTGCTCGGCCTCGTCAGCTCCAAAGTGCCGCAGCTCGAGAGCAAGGACGACCTCAGGCGCCGCATCGACGCCGCAGCGAAGGTCGTGCCGCTGGAAAATCTTTGCCTGTCGCCGCAGTGCGGGTTCTCGAGCACCCACCACGGCAACGCGCTCACCGAGGACGACCAGTGGAAGAAGCTCGGCCTCGTCCTCGACGTGGCGAAATCGGTCTGGGGCTAGCGCAGTCGATCAGAATCTATTCCGGCTTGATCCCGGCCGCCTTCACGAGCGGCCACCATTTCTCGGCTTCCGCCTTGTGGAAGGCGGCGAGCGCCTCGGGCGTCTGCTGCTCGCGCGGGAAGATCTCCTGTCCCAGGTCGGCGAGCCGCTGGCGCACCGCGGGGTCGGCGAGCGAGGACTGCATGGCGGCGTTCAGCTTCGCGATGATTTCGCGCGGCGTGCCTTTCGGCGCCCAGATGCCGAACCAGACCGAGACGTAGAGCCCGGGCAGCCCGGCTTCGTCCACGGTCGGGATCTCCGGCGCCGCCGCGAGCCGGCTCTTCGCCGTGACCGCGTACGCCTTGATTTTCCCCGCGCGCACCTGGGGCAGCGAGTTCGACGCCTGGTCGACGATCATGTCGATGCGCCCGGCGAGCAGGTCCTGCATCGCCGGCCCCGTGCCCTTGTAGGGGATGTACTGGACTTTCGTTCCCGTGGCGCTCTGGAAATAGATGCCGCCCATGTGCGTCCCCGATCCCACGCCGGCAGTGCCGACCGAGGCCTTGTCCGGGTTCGCCTTCAGCCAGGCGATCAGCTCTTTCAGGTTCGCCGCGGGAAACGAGCTTCTCGCCACGATCATCAGGGGATTCGCGCAGATCATGCCGACCGGCTCGAGGTCCTTGAGCACGTCGTACTGCAGCGGATAGATCGCGGCGTTGATGACGTGCGTCGCCCAGTGGCCAATGCTGAGCGTGTAGCCGTCGGGCGCGGCGCGCGCGACGCGGCCCACGCCGATCGTGCCGGCCGCGCCGACGGTGTAGTCGACGAGCACCGGCTGTCCCAGCGCCCTGCTCATCGGAGCGGACATGATGCGCGCGACCGCGTCGACCGGTCCGCCGGCGGCGAAGGGGTTGACGAGCGTGATCGGCCGGGACGGATACGTCTGCGCCGCCGCCGAGGAGGCGGCGACGAACACCAGAGCGAGTGCGCGGTTCAGCAACATGATCCTCCCCTTTCAGTAAAGCGCGCCCCGCGCCGTGACCGGCCAGAGCGCCTCCACTCTACCCTTGCGCACGCATACCAGCCAGTCGTAGAGGTTCACCGTCGGGTCGCAGTGGCCCGGCACGAGCAGCAGCTTCTCCCCTAGCCTCGGCGCCTTCGCTCCCGCGGCGATCCTCAGCACGCCGTGCTCGTCCGACGCCTTGGCGTATTCCACGCCCGGGCGCTCGTGCACGAGCGGCATGCCCGAATCCACGCTCGAGGCCTTCAGGCCGGCGTCGACCACGGCGCGGTCGGGCGCCGGCGCGCTCATCGCCGTCGTGAGGATGAAGAGGCTCTGCGCGAAGCGCGGCCAGCCCTCTTCCCAGGCGTTGCGGTTGTAGTCGGCGTCCATGAAGACATACGACCCGGGCTGGATCTCGTTGAAGACGCGGCTCTCGCCCTCGAGCAGGAAGGTGCCGGTTCCCGCCCCGGTGACCGTGTCGCAAGCGAGGCCGGCCTTCTCGATCATTTCCTTCGTCAGCGAGGCTTTCTCGCACGCAGCGGCGATCGCGGCGCGCCGCTCTGCCGCCGAGCGCAGGTGCTGTGCGGCGCCGTGGTAGGCGTGCAGGCCCGCGAAGCGCAGGTTCCTGCAGCCGGCGATCGCCCTGGCGAGCGCGAGCGCCGGAGCGCCGGGCTCGACCCCGCAGCGCAGCGCGCCGACGTCGATCTCGACGAGCACGTCCAGGCGCACGCGCTCGGCGCCCGCCGCCACGTCGAGCTCGGCGACGTTGCCGGCGGCGTCGGCGAGCACGGCGACCTTCGCCTCGCGCGCGAGGCGGGCGAGGCGCTCGACCTTGTGCTTGCCGACGATCTCATTGGTCACGAGCACGTCGGCGACGCCGCCCGCGACCAGCGCCTCGGCCTCGCTCGCCTTCTGCGCGCATACGCCGACCGCGCCCGCGGCGATCTGGGCCCGCGCGATCTGCGCGCATTTGTGGCTCTTCGCGTGGGGACGCAGGCGCACCGAGCGCCCCTGTAGCGCCTTCGCCATGCGCGCGATGTTGCCCTCGAGCGCGTCCAGGTCGACGATCAGGGCCGGCGTGTCGACTTCTTCGAGACGAATTCCGACGGAAGCGGGGGCAGCCGGCATGGCGCGTCATTCTAGTAGAATCGCCGTCATCCCTTCAGCGAGATCCCGATGTCCCTCCCGAACACCATGCGCGCGGTCGAGATCACCCAGCCCGGCGGTCCCGAGGTGCTGAAGCTCGGCTCGCGACCCGTTCCGCAGCCGAAAGCCGGCGAGGTGCTCATCAAGGTCGCCGCGGCCGGCGTGAACCGCCCCGACACCATGCAGCGCGCCGGCAACTACCCGGTGCCGCCCGGCGCCTCGGACATCCCGGGCCTGGAGCTCGCCGGCAGCGTCGCCGCGGTCGGCGAAGGCGTGAAGGAGTGGCGCGCAGGCGACGCCGTGACCGCGCTCGTCGCGGGCGGCGGCTACGCCGAGTACTGCACCGCGCCCGCGCCGCAGTGCCTGCCGATCCCCAGGGGCATGACCCCGGTCGAGGCGGCGTCCCTCCCCGAGACCTTCTTCACCGTCTGGAGCAACGTGTTCGACCGCGCGGCGCTGAAACCCGGCGAGTCCTTCCTCGTCCAGGGAGGCACCTCGGGCATCGGCGTCACAGCGATCCAGATGGTCAGGGCCTTCGGCAACCGCGTATTCGCGACCGCGGGCAGCGCCGAGAAGTGCGCCGCCTGCGTCAAGCTCGGCGCCGAGCGCGCCATCAACTACAGGACCGAGGACTTCGCCGCCGTCGTGAAGGAAGCGACCGGGGGCAAGGGCGTTAACGTCATCCTCGACATGGTCGGCGGCGACTACCTCGACCGCGAGCTGAAATGCGCCGCCGACGACGGCCGCATCGTCATCATCGCCTTCCTCGGCGGCGCGAAGGCGACGGTCTTCCTGAGCGAGATCCTGCGCCGGCGGATCACGGTGACGGGCTCGGCGCTGCGGCCGCGCCCCGTCGAGTTCAAGGGCGCGATCGCGAGGAGCCTGCGCGAGCGCGTGTGGCCGCTGATCGAGTCGGGAAAGATCAGGGCGGTGATCCACAAGACCTTCCCGCTCGAGCAGGCCGCGCAGGCGCACGCGCTGATGGAATCGAGCGCGCACATCGGCAAGATCGTCCTCACGGTGTAGCCGTGCTCGCAAAAGACCTCCTCAAGGGCAAGCGCATCCTGGTCACGGGCGGCGGCACGGGACTCGGCCGCGAGATGGCGGCGAAATACGCCGAGCTCGGCGCCGGCCTCGTCCTCTGCGGGCGGCGCAGGGAGCCGCTCGAGAAGACCGCGGCCGAGCTGAGCTCGAAATGGGGCGCCTCGGTGAAGTGCCACACGGCGGACATCCGCGACGCGGCGAGCGTCGAGGCCATGGTGCAGGCGATCTGGGACGACGGCGGGCCGCTCACCGGGCTGCTCAACAACGCGGCCGGCAACTTCATCTCGCGCACCGAGGACCTCTCCTCGCGCGGCTTCGACGCCATCGCCAACACCGTCTTTCACGGCACCTTCTACACGACGCACGCGGTCGGCAAGCGCTGGATCGCGGGCGGCAACAAGGGCTCGGTCGTCTCCATCGTCGTCACCTGGGTGTGGGCGGGCTCCCCCTTCGTCGTGCCCTCGGCGATGTCCAAGGCGGGCGTGCACATCATGACGAAATCGCTCGCCGTGGAATGGGGGCGCTACGGCATACGCCTGAACGCCATCGCGCCGGGGATCTTCCCGACCGAGGGTGCGGGCAAGCGCCTCGCGCCCGGGCGAGACTTCCGCGACGAGGCGCTAGCCGTGAACCCGATGCACCGCACCGGAGTCATGTCCGAGCTGCAGAACCTCGCCGCCTTCCTCATGGCCGACGGCTGCGACTTCCTCACCGGCCAGACCATCGCGCTCGACGGCGGCGCCAACCTCGTGAACGGCGGCTCGTTCAACGAGCTGTTCAAGTGGGGCGACGCCGAGTGGAAGGCGGCGCGCGACGCGATCAAGGCGCAGAACGAGAAGGACAAGCAGCAGCGCACCGCCTGATGCGGCCGCGCGCGCTCGCCGCCCTCGCGCTCGCCTTCGCCCTCGCCTGGGCGGCGCCGCTCGCCGGGCTCGTCCTCGCGGGCAGACCGCTCGCCGCTTACCTGGGCTTCCCGCCGCGCACGGCGCAACTCGTCCACGCGCCTTTCTCCTGGGCGGCATTCGCCATCTTCGCGCTTCCCGTCCTCGCGGCGCTCGCGCTCTACGCCGCGGCGCTCGCGCGCTCGGAGCCCGCGGCGTCCGCTCCGCCCGCGGCGCGCTTTCCCTGGTGGGGCTGGCTCGGCATCGCGCTCGCCGCCGCCTGCTGGGCCGCGGCGTGGACCGAAGGCCTTGTGCCCGTCGCCTGGCGCGCGCTCGTCTTCACCCTGCTCTGGCTCGGCTACATCGTCGCGATGAACGCGCTCGCCTTCCGGCGCGCGGGCTCCTGCCCGCTCACCCGGCGCACCGCCTGGTTCCTCTGCCTCTTCCCTGTGAGCGCGGCGTTCTGGTGGCTGTTCGAATACCTGAACCAGTTCGTGAGCAACTGGACCTACGCGGGCGCGGGCGGCGACACAGACTGGGACTACTTCCTGCGCGCAAACCTGCCCTTCTCCACCGTTCTTCCCGCGGTCGCGAGCACCTGGGCGTGGCTCGCGACGCTGCCGCGCCTCGACGCGCTCGCGCTCCCCGCCGTGCGCGGAAGCGCGGCGCTCGCCTGGATCGCGCTCGGAACAGGCCTCGCCGCGCTCGCCGCGATCGGCCTGCAACCCGACCTGCTCTTCCCCATGCTGTGGGTCGCGCCCCTCCTCGTCCTCGCGGGCCTCTCGCACCTGCTCCTGCGCGACTCGGTCTTTTCCTTCGTCGCGCGCGGCGACTGGCGTCCGGTGCTCCAGAGCGCGCTCGCCGCGCTCGTCTGCGGATTCTTCTGGGAGCTGTGGAACTGGGGCAGCGCGGCGAAGTGGCACTACAGCATCCCCTACGTCCAGCGCTTCCACCTCTTCGAGATGCCGCTCCTCGGCTACGCGGGCTACCTGCCTTTCGGCATCGAGTGCGCGCTCGCCGTCGACCTCGCCGCGCGCATCATCGAGCGGCGGCCGGCGTGGCCGCTCTCACGCAGAGCTCCCGAACCGGCAGCTCAGAATCAAGAGCGCACGGCGCGGTAGACCGCACGCCGCTGCTCGAGCCGGTCGAGCGGGCTCTTCACCCCGCGACCGCCTTTGTTCAGGACGTGCGTGTAGATCATCGTGGTCGACACGTCGGAATGCCCGAGCAGCTCCTGCACGGTGCGGATGTCGTATCCGCCCTCGAGCAGATGCGTAGCGAAGGAATGGCGCAAGGTGTGGCAGCTTGCGTGCTTGGCGATGCCGGCCGCGCGCAGCGCGTCCTTCACCGCGCGCTGCGGCACCGACTCGTCCAGATGGTGGCGTCTCACGACGCCATCCTCGGGATCCGGCGATCGGTTCTTGGAGGGGAAGACGTACTGCCACGCCCACTCCCGGCACGCCCTCGGGTACTTGCGCGCAAGGGCGTATGGCAAATGTACCTCTCCGTAGCCCTCGAGCATGTCGCGCGCATGCAGCGCACGCACGCGTACGAGGTGAGCGCGCACCGGCTCGATGAGCTTTTCGGGGAGCATCGTCACACGGTCCTTCTCGCCCTTGCCGTCGCGCACCAGAATCTGCTGATAGTCGAGATCCACGTCCTTCACGCGCAAGCGCAGGCACTCCATCACGCGAAGCCCGGACCCGTACATGAGACTCGCTAGCAGCCAGCGCGTCCCGGTAAGCTGCGCGAGCAGGCGCTCCGCCTCGGCGCGCGTGAGAACGACAGGCAGCCGAGGCGGGCGCCTTGCGCGCACCAGCCCGTCGAGCCACGCGAGCTTCCCGCCCGAGCACCTCCTTATAGAGGAACAGCAGCGCCGAGAGCGCCTGATTCTGCGTGCCAGCCGCGACACCGCGCGCGACCGACAGGTCGTTCAGGAAGGCCGTCACCTCCGCCTCGCCCAGCTCGCGCGGATGGCGCTTGCCGTGAAAGAAAATGAAGCGCCGGATCCAGTGCACGTAGGCCTGCTCCGTGCGGCGGCTGAAATACTTGCGTCGTATCGCCTCGTGGACTCGATCAAGAAGTCGCGGCGCGGCCGAGGCAGAACGACCAGCGCTTGATTCTTCCGACATTTCTTCCCCCTTCGCAGCCTATCTCCATATACGCCCGCGTGAAAATCGGACGTCTCTCTGCGACACAAGGGCTAAACGCTTGATTCAGGAGATCAGATGACAGGGGTGAGGAAGAGGAGTTTAATACACCGCATTTACGCAGTTCACTATACGTTAGGCCGCAGTATGAAAAGCCATTGCGACCACCGCTTCTCCTATTGGTACTCATTCCGAGTGTTTAACCCCTGGAAGCACAAATGCCCAAAGTGTGGGGTAGCTCTTACGGGAGGTAAGCGCGCTGGAATTACGGTTGCAATTGCACTCCTCATCGGCGCCGCTGTTGCGGCCGTTGCGATCACAATGGAGCACAGTCATCGATGGGTTGTAAGGGATAGTCTTGTCTGGTTTGCGTTCGCCATTCCGGCAGTGACGCTTCCATATCAATATTGGTGTTGGAAGTGGGTCCATTTCATCGAGAGGAAGGATGCGGCCTAACCACGCGCCCCACCGCGACGGGCGAGAAGCAACGCGCCTTGGTCAACCGTCTTTCGCGCCCGCGCGTGGGCGCGAACGTTAGTGCGCAAGATGGCAGCTATTACGATTGCAGGTCGAGCATGGCACCTGTGCTGCCAGATCCTCTGTTTTTTCAAGGGGCCACCGGGCGTAAGCGTGACAGGTTCAGCCAAGCGCGAACTCCTGTCGCACATGTCGAAGATCAGGGAATTCGAGCCCGCAGCTTCAATAGTGTGGGGCTCCAACGTTGCTGATGGTGTTACGCATCCACCTCGATGGGGAGTTGCGTTCTACGACATCGGCAAGCGTCCGTACGGTAAGGTCACA
>Ga0335083_10007994_pt1 | contig 12969 bp, 10 predicted proteins | sample Lox_Sample_42_FD_206716 | JGI IMG/M metagenome (GOLD analysis project Ga0335083, IMG submission 206716) | Soil microbial communities from Loxahatchee National Wildlife Refuge, Florida, United States - Lox_Sample_4.2 | ecosystem: Environmental > Terrestrial > Soil > Wetlands | place: USA...
TTGGACTCGCCGGCTGCCTTCTCGGCCTTCTTCTCGGCCTTCGCCTCGCTCCCCGGGTCGGCCTTCGCCTCTGGCTTTGCGCCTTCGGCCTTCTTCGCGCCGCCCTTGAAATCCGTCGCGTACCAGCCCGAGCCCTTCAACTGAAAGCCGGCCGCCGATATGAGCTTGCGGAAGCTCTGCTTGCCGCAGGACGGGCAGCGCGTAAGCGGCCGCTCCGAGACCTTCTGAAGGTACTCGTCCTTGAAGCCGCATTTAGCGCACTGGTACTCGTAGATCGGCATGACCGCGTTTCAAGTTCCTGAATTGCCGTGGATTATAGCGCCAACCGCCGACTTCAGAAGGGGATGTCGTCTTCCATGTCGTCGAACTTCCCTGCCGGCTTCTTCGCGGCGGCGCCGCGCGGCGCGTCCTCGCCGCGCGATTCGCCGGCCGGCGCGCGACCTTCGGCCCCGCCGCGCGCCTCGCCCGCCCCCGCCCTCGAGCCGAGCATCTGCATGACGTCGCCGCGGATCTCTGTCGAGTAGCGGTCCTTGCCCTCCTTGTCCTGCCACTTCCGCGTGCGCAGGCTCCCCTCGACGTAGACCTGCGAGCCCTTCTTCAGGTACTCGCCCGCGATCTCCGCGAGGCGCCCGAAGAATGCGACGCGGTGCCATTCGGTCATCTCCTTCATGTCGCCGCTCGCCTTGTCCTTCCAGCGGTCCGTGGTCGCGACGCGGATGTTCGTGACCGCTTCGCCGCTCGGCAGGTAGCGCGTCTCGGGATCGGCGCCCAGGTTGCCCACGATGATCACCTTGTTCACGGATGCCATGCCAGACCTCCCTCTTCGTATCGGTTGCTAGTCGCCCAACGCGGCACTGCCGCCGGCGTTGACCGCGCGGCGCGGCGCGGGCGGTCGCATGGACGCCGCCGCCACGAGCCAGCCGAGGGCGAGCGCAGCGCAGGTACCGAAGACCGCGCGGGCGCCGAAGCGCTGCGCGAGCCAGCCCCCCGCGAGGCCACCGCAGAACAGGCCGAGCGTCTGCGCCGTGTTGTAGACGCCGACCGCGGCGCCGCGCACCCGCGCCGGCGCAAGCCGCGATACCAGGGACGGCAGCAGCGCCTCGAGCACGTTGAAGGCGACGAAGAATACGAGCAGCAGCGCGGCGAGCGCCGCGAGGCCGGCGCCGAACGCGGCCAGCCCCGCCTCCGCCAGCACGAGCAGCGCGATCGCGCCGAGCAGCACGGGCTTGGGACGGTCGCGGCGATCGGCGAAGATCACCAGCGGCACCATGGCGACGAACGACGCCAGCATCACGGGGAGATAGAGCTTCCAGTGCGCCGCGAGCGGCAGCCCGGCGTCGACGATGAGCGGCGGCACCACCACGAACATCGCCATCTGCGCCATGTGCAGCACGAAGATGCCGAGGTCGAGCCGCAGCAGCTCGGGCGCGAACGCCTGCCCGAGCCCGGTCGCGTCCGCCGCGTGCCCCTGCGGCGGCGCCTCGGGAATGCCGACGGCGACCACCCAGGCCGCGAGGATCGAGAGCACGCCGACGAGAATAAACAGGCCCGCCATGCCGACCGCCCGGTACAGGGCCGGCCCGGCGACCAGCGCCAGCGCGAAGGCGAAGCCGATCGAAGAGCCGATCATCGCCATCACCTTGGTGCGATGCGCCTCGCTCGTCAGGTCGGCGGCCAGAGCGATCACCACCGAGGAGATGGCGCCGGCGCCCTGCAGCGAGCGGCCCGCGATCGCGGTCCAGATGTCGTGCGCCGAGGCGGCGAGGAAGCTGCCGGCCGCGAACAGCGCCAGCCCGGCGTAGATCACCCGCTTGCGTCCCCAGCGGTCGGAGGCCATGCCGAAAGGCACCTGCAGCAGCGCCTGGGTCAGCCCGTACGCCCCCAGCGCGAGCCCCACCAGCACGAGGTTGCTGCCGCCGACGTACTCCCGGGCGTGGACCGCGAACACCGGCAGGATGAGGAACAGCCCGAGCAGCCTCAGGCCGAACACGAGCGAGAGCCCGGCGCCCGCGCGGCGCTCGGCTGAAGTCATCTTGCCGGATTGCATCGAGAAGTGGAGCGGAACCGGATCGAGCGGCTATAGTAGCAAGTTTCCCTTTCCCGGCCGCGCGAGCTGGAAAACATACGTTGGAAAACATCCGCATCCGCGGTGCCCGCACCCACAACCTGAAGAACGTCAGCCTCGAGCTGCCGCGCGGCAAGCTCGTCGTGATCACCGGCCTGTCGGGCTCCGGCAAGTCGTCGCTCGCCTTCGACACGCTCTACGCCGAGGGACAGCGCCGCTATGTCGAGTCGCTGTCGGCCTACGCGCGCCAGTTCCTCGAGCTGATGGACAAGCCGGACGTCGACCTGATCGAGGGCCTGTCGCCCGCCATCGCGATCGAGCAGAAGTCGGCCAGCCACAACCCGCGCTCCACCGTGGGCACCGTCACCGAGATCCACGACTACCTGCGCCTGCTGTTCGCGCGCGCCGGCACGCCGTACTGCCCCGAGCACGGCGTGCCGCTCGCCGCGCAAAGCGTCGCGCAGATGGTCGATCACGTGCTCGCGCTGCCGCCCGATACGCGCGTGATGGTCCTCGCGCCCGTGATCGCCGCGGGCCGCGGCGAGCAGGCGGAGCTATTCGAGGAACTGCGCGCGCAGGGCTTCGCGCGCGTGCGCGTCGACGGCAAGGTGCACGAGCTCGACGCGCCGCCGCGCCTCGGGCGCGGCGGCCGGCACAGCGTGGAGCTGGTCATCGACCGCCTGCGCGCCCGCGCGGACGCCAAGCAGCGGCTCGCCGAGTCGCTCGAGACCGCGCTGCGGCACGCCGACGGCAAGGCCGCGGTGCTGGAGACCGACGGCGGCAGGCTGCACCTGTTCTCGTCGAAATTCTCGTGCCCGCGCTGCGACTACGCGCTCGCCGAGCTCGAGCCGCGGCTGTTCTCCTTCAACAACCCGATGGGGGCCTGCCCGCGCTGCGACGGCCTCGGGGCAGTCGAGTTCTTCGATCCGCAGCACGTCGTCGCGCACCCGAACCTGAGCCTCGCGGGCGGCGCCATCCGCGGCTGGGACCGCCGCAACCATTTCTACCATTCGATGCTCGAGTCGCTCGCCGTCCGCTACCGCTTCGACGTCGACGCGCCGTGGGAGATGCTGGAGGACGCGGCGCGGCGGGTGATCCTGTACGGCTCGGGGCGCGACAAGATCGCGTTCCGCTATGTCACCTCGAGCAGCCGCACGCAGGTGCGCGAGCACGCCTTCGAGGGCGTGATCCCGAACCTCGAGCGCCGCTTCCGCGAGACCGACTCCGCGGTAGTGCGCGAGGAGCTCACCAAGCTGCGCAGCGCGCAGCCCTGCCCCGAGTGCGGCGGCGCGCGCCTGCGGCGCGAGGCGCGCCACGTCCGCGTCGCGGAGAAGACGATCCACGAGGTCTCGTCGTGGCCGCTCGGCAGGGCCTGCGAGTTCTTTCGCGCCCTGGAGCTGCCCGGCGCCCGCGGCCAGGTGGCGGCGCGCATCGTGCAGGAGATCGCGGCACGCATCGAGTTCCTGGTGAACGTCGGCCTCGAGTACCTGGCGCTGGAGCGCGCCGCGGGGACGCTCTCGGGCGGCGAAGCCCAGCGCATCCGGCTCGCCTCGCAGATCGGCTCCGGCCTCACCGGCGTCATGTACGTGCTCGACGAGCCGTCGATCGGGCTGCACCAGCGCGACAACGCGCGCCTAATCGAGACCCTGCGACGGCTGCGCGACCTCGGCAACAGCGTCATCGTGGTCGAGCACGACGAGGAAGCGATCCGCGCAGCCGACCATGTCGTCGACATGGGGCTGGGCGCGGGCCAGGCCGGCGGCCGCATCGTCGCGGAAGGCGCCCCGGCGGCAATCGCGGCGAGCCCCGATTCCCTCACCGGACAGTTCCTCTCGGGCCGGCGCTCGATCGCGCTGCCGCGCTTCCGGCGCCGGCCCGGGCAGAAGCATCTCGTGCTGCGCGGCGCGAGCGGCAACAACCTCAAGCACTGCGACCTCGACCTGCCGGTGGGTCTGCTGGTCTGCGTCACCGGCGTCTCGGGCTCGGGCAAGTCCACCCTGGTCAACGACACGCTCGGCGTCGCGATGGCGCAGCGCCTCCACGGCGCCGCAGCCCAGCCGGCGCCGTACGAGTCGCTCTCCGGCGCGGAGCACTTCGACAAGGTGGTGAGCGTCGACCAGAGCCCGATCGGGCGCACACCGCGCTCCAACCCCGCCACCTACACGGGGCTGTTCGCGCCGATCCGCGAGCTCTTCGCCGCGGTGCCCGAGGCGCGTGCGCGCGGCTACGATCCCGGGCGCTTTTCCTTCAACGTGCGGGGTGGCCGCTGCGAGGCGTGCCAGGGCGACGGCGTGACGCGCGTCGAGATGCATTTCCTTCCCGACGTCTATGTCGCGTGCGACGTCTGCCACGGCCGGCGCTACAACCGCGAGACCCTCGAGATCCGCTACCGGGGCCGCAGCATCGAGCAGGTGCTGCAGCTCACCGTGGCGGAGGCGGCCGAGTTCTTCGCCGCGGTGCCCGCGGTCGCGCGCAAACTGCAGACGCTCGCTGAAGTGGGCCTCGGATACGTCCAGCTCGGCCAGAGCGCGACCACGCTTTCGGGCGGCGAGGCGCAGCGCGTGAAGCTCTCCCTCGAGCTGTCCAAGCGCGACGCCGGGCGCACGCTCTACATCCTCGACGAGCCGACCACCGGGCTGCATTTCCACGACATCGGCATGCTGCTGCATGTGCTGCACCGGCTGCGCGACGCGGGCAACACGCTGGTGGTGATCGAGCACAACCTCGACGTGATCAAGACGGCGGACTGGGTCGTCGACCTCGGGCCGGAAGGCGGCGACGGCGGCGGAGAAGTGGTTGTCGCAGGCACGCCCGAGCAGGTGGCGGCGAATCCTGCGAGCCATACCGGCCGCTACCTGAAGCGGGTGCTCGAGGAGCGCGGCTCGCCGAGCACGCCAGCGAAGCGGCGCGCCGGAACAAGCGTACGCACCTGAAAGATTGGCGTTATTTCAGAAGGAAGAAAGCGAGTTGCCAATTTACGAACGTTCGTACTATTATAACCGACATGAAGAAAGGCATCACGGCACTCCGCAAGGGCAAGCAGACACGCGCCGCGATCCTCGACAAGGCGGTCGCGATAACCAGCCGGCTCGGGCTCGACGGACTCACGATCGGCTCGCTCGCGCAGGCGACCGGGATGTCGAAGTCCGGACTGTTCGCCCACTTCGGCTCCCGTGAGGAGCTGCTGCTCGCGACGCTCGATCACGGCGCGCAGCTGTTCACCGACGTCGTGATCGCGCCGGCCCTGCGCGCGCAGCGCGGAGCTCCGCGCCTGCGCGCGCTGTTCGGCAACTGGCTCGACTGGACCGAGTCCTCCGCCCTCCCGGGAGGCTGCCCGATGATCGGCGCGGCCGCCGAATACGACGACCGCCCGGGCCCGGTGCGCGATCGCCTGCGCTTCGGCCAGGGCCAGTGGATCGGGGTGCTGAGGAAAGCGATCCGGCTCGCCATCGAGACAGGCGAGCTCGACCCCGCCACCGATCCGGCGCAGCTTGCCTTCGAGATGTTCGGCATCGCCCTCGTCACCCACCATCACCGGCGCCTGCTGGGCGACGCCGGCGCGCGCCAGCGTGCGCTCACCGCGCTCGACCGGCTGATCGCCGCAAACGCGCCCCGCTCGCCGGCGCGCGCCGCTGCTTAGCCGTTTCGAGGAGTCGAGCATGTCCGTTTCCCAGTCCCTGCATAGATTAAGCACGAACGTTCGCTTTTTGACGGGATCCCTGCTCTTCCCGGAGCTCGCCGAGTCCCTTGCCGAGCGCCTCTTCCTTACGCCGCCCGCGCCGCGGCTCCCGGAAAGCACGCTCTTCGATTTCATCGACGCGCGGGCGAGCTTCGTAGCGCACGCCGGACGGCGGCTCGCCACGTGGCGCTGGGGCCCGACCGATGCGCGCGCGTGCCCTATGCGCAGGGCGCCGCTCTGGCGCGCGCCTGGCCGGGCGCGCGGCTGCTTGCCACCGAGGGGCTCGGCCACGGGCGCATCCTGGAGGCCGACCGGGTCCTGAGCGCCGCCGCGCATTTCATCCGCGGAAGCTCGAAAATCGCAGAAGCGGCGCAGCCGGCGCTGCCGTACCCGGCGCCCGTCTACTAGGAAACCCATGAACCTCAATCGCAGCCTCACCGTCACCTGGGAAGACCCTCTCGCCGCCTTCGAGGAGGGCAAGAAGCTACCGCCGATCGATTACATGCGGGCGGTGCGCGACGGCCGCATCCCCGCGCCGCCGATCGCGTGCCTGCTCGGCATGCGCCTGGTGGACGTCGGCGAAGGCGAGGCGGCGTTCGAGCTGACGCCCGCGGAGCAGCACTACAACCCGATCGGAGTCGTGCACGGCGGCATCGCGTTCACGATGCTCGATTCGGCGATGGGCTGCGCGGTGCACACCACGCTCGCGCCGGGCAAGGGCTACACGACGCTGGAGATCAAGGCGAATCTGGTGCGGCCGATCACGCTTCAGACCGGCCCGATTCGCGCCAGGGGCAAAGTCGTGCACTTAGGCCGCCAGACGGCGACCGCCGAGGCGCGCCTGGAGGACGCCTCCGGCAAGCTCTACGCGCACGGCTCCACGACCTGCATCATCTTAGGCTGAGCCCCTGCCAGGCGAGGCGCCGCGGGTGGAATGCCGCTAGCGCGGCGCGGTGGCCGATCGACACCAGCGTCGTCTGCGGCAGGCGCTCGGCGAGGAGCCGGTACAGCGCTTCCTGGTCGGCGTCCGGCAGCGCCGCAGTGGCTTCGTCCATGAATAGCCAGTCGGGGCGGTTGACAAGCGCGCGCGCGAAGGCGAGCCGCTGCTGCTCGCCGCCTGAGAGGCGCTGCTGCCAGTTGTCCTCCTGCGCCAGATCCTCCGCCAGGTGGGCTAGGCCGACCGCCGAAAGCGCGTCGCGCACCGCATCGTCCGGCACCGCTGCGGCGTCGCCGGGATAACAGGTCGCGTACTTCAATGACCCGATCGGCAGGTAGGTGCGCTGCGGCAGGAACAGCAGCCTTGCGCCCCGCGGCAGGCGGATGCGGCCCTTCCAGTAAGGCCAGATTCCGGCAAGCGCGCGGAACAGCGTCGACTTGCCCGCGCCCGAGGGGCCGGTGACCAGCGCGGATTCGCCGCGCTTCAGCGTCAGCGTGGTCGCCTCCAGCAGCGGCCGTCCCTGCGGCAGCTCGAGCGCGAGCTGCTCGAGCGCCACCCCCGTGCCTTCGGCCTCGACGCGCTCGCCGTCCAGGCGGTCGGCCTCGCGGCGCGCCTGCTCCAGCGCCTCGCTGAAGCTGGTGAGCCGGTCCACCGTCGCCTTCCAGTTGGCGAAGCTCGGGTAGATGTTGATGAACCACGACAGCGCGCTCTGCACCTGCCCGAACGCCGAGGCGATCTGGAACAGGCCGCCGAGCGGCATGGCGCCGGAAAAGAAGCGCGGCGCGGCGACCACGAAGGGGAAGATGATCGCGAGCTGGCTGTAGAACGCGGTGAACCACGTGAGCTGCTTCTGCTTCAGCATGATGCCCCACCAGTTCGCGATCACGTTGGCGAAGCGGCCGCGGAAATTCTCCATCTCGCCCTGCTCGCCCCGGTACAGCGCCACGCCCTCCGAGTTCTCGCGCAGCCGAACCAGGGCGAAGCGGAAGTTCGCTTCGAAGCGCTGCTGGTCGAAGCCCAGCCGGATCAGCGGCCGGCCGATGAGGTGCGCAAGGCCGCTGCCGATGATCGCGTAGACGATCGCCACCCACACCATGTAGCCGGGGATCTGGATGCCGAACAGGCCGAGCGAGCCCGAAAGCACCCACAGAATGCCGATGAACGAGACCAGCGTCACCACCGCCGACAGCAGGCCGAGCGAGAGCGAGAGCGTGAGGTCGACGAAGATGTTCAGATCGTCCGCAATACGCTGGTCGGGGTTGTCGGTACCCCGGTCGAGCAGCTGCAGCCGGTAGTAGGCGCGGTCCTTCAGCCAGTCGGCGAGGTAGCGCTCGGTGAGCCAGGTGCGCCACTCGATCAGCAGCATCTGCTGGAAGTACTGGCGGTAGACCTGCAGCACGATGTACAGCACCGCCAGGATGGTGAACAGGCCGATCTGGCGGAAGAATTCCGCCTCGTCCTTGGATTCGAAGGTGTTGTAGAAGTTGCGGTTCCAGGTGTTGAACTGGACCTCGACCCACACCAGCGTCAGCGCGATCCCGACCACGGTCGCGAGCAGCGTCAGTCCGACGCCGCGCTTCTCCGAGACCCAGTAGGGCCGCGTAAGGGACCAGAATGCTCTGAGGAAGCGCTTTTTCTGCATGGGGTTATCTCCGGGACGGCGCGGTGCTGCGAAAGCAGTTTACAGAACGGCGGCGGCGGCGCGAGAATGGATCGATGCAGCAGGTCTACCGCTTCGGCCCGGCCCCGGAGCTGCCCGCCCGCCACCTGTTCGTCTTCCTGCATGCCAGCGGCGCCGACGCGCGCTCGATGATTCCCGCGGCGTTCAAGTACCAGGGCCGCTTCCCGAGCGCGGCGCTGGTGGTGCCGAGCGGCTTCTACCTGTACGCGAAGTCGCACGGCGGCAACCAGTGGTTCTCGACCAAGAACCTGTCCGAGGACAACCACATGGAGCGCGTCTCGGCGATCCTGCCCCGGATCGAGCAGCTGGTGCGCCGCGAGCAGACCAACCACTCCGTGCCGCGCGAGCGCACGGTGCTGATCGGCTACGCGCAGGGCGGCACCGTGGCGCTGGAGGCGGCGAAGACGATGCCTGCGCTTGCGGGCGCGGTGGTCGCCTATTCGGCGCGCTTCGCGCGCCTGCCGCAGTCGGGCACTCGAATGGACACGCGCGTGCACCTCGTGCACGGCGGCTACGATTCCGTGGTATCGCGCGTCTACGCCGAGCGCGCCGCGCGCGTGCTCGCCGGGCTGCACGTCCCGGTGACGCTCGACATCATCGAGGACCAGGGCCACGCGCTGACCCAGGAAGCGATCTGCCGCGGGTCGCTCAGGCTGCTGCAGGGCATCTACGAGCGCCGCCGCGCCACGCTGCACTGACCCGAAACGGCGTCGCGCCGCCTTTTCCTAGACGGCGAGTTCCTTCAGGTCCCTGAAGAGTTCCAGCGCCTCGGGATTGGCGAGCGCGTCGGTGTTCGCGATCGGCATGCCGTGCACCGCGGAGCGCACCGCGAGCTCGACCACCTTGCCGTTCTTGGTGCGCGGGATGTCGCCGACCTGGACGATCTTCGCCGGCACATGGCGGGGGGTCGTGTTTTCCCTTATCCGCGTTCGTATCTTTTCAACCAGGGGACCATCCAGAGAAAAGCCGGGCCGGAGTCGCACGAACAAAACGACGCGGGTGTCGGTCGGCTTGTCGGGCGGCCACAGCTGGCCGATGGCCACCGACTCCTCGACCTCGTCGATCTTCTCCACCTGGCGGTAGATCTCCGCCGTGCCGATGCGCACGCCGCCCGGGTTCAGCGTCGCGTCCGAGCGCCCGTAGACGATCATCGTGCCGCGGTCGGTCAGCTCGCACCAGTCGCCGTGCGTCCAGACGTTCGGGAAGCGCGCGAAGTACGCCGCGTGGTACTTCTCGCCGCCCCGGTCGTTCCAGAATCCGAGCGGCATCGACGGAAACGGCCTGGTGCAGACGAGCTCGCCCTTCTGGTTGACGACCGGGTTGCCCTCCTCGTCGAACACCTCGACCGCGGTGCCGAAGGAGCGGCACTGCAGCTCGCCGCGGTACACGGGCAGCACCGGGCTCGCGTCGGCGAACGCCGCGATGATGTCGGTGCCTCCGGAGATCGACGCAAGGCAGACGTCCTGCTTCACCTTCGAGTAGACGTAGTCGTAGCTCTCGGGCACCAGCGGCGAGCCGGTCGACAGGATCATGCGCAGCTCCGGCATGGGGTGCGTCTCGATCGGGGCCAGGCCGCGCTTCTCCAGCGAGTCGATGAACTTCGCCGAGGTGCCGAAATGCGTGAAGCGCTCCTTCTCGGCGTAGTCGAACAGCATGCGCCCGCCGCGCTCGAACGGCGAGCCGTCGTACAGCATCACTGCCGCCTCGGCGCACAGGCCGTGGAAGAGCATGTTCCACACCACCCAGTTGGTGGTGCAGTAGTAGAAGAAGCGGTCCCCGGGCCGCACGTCGAACTGCAGCTTCAGCGTCTTCAGCGCCTGCAGCAGCGTGCCCCCGGCGCCGTGCACGATGCACTTCGGCGTGCCGGTGGTGCCCGAGCTGAACAGGATGTAGGCTGGATGGTCGAAGGGCAGCTGCGCGTAGGCGATCTCGCCCGGCGAGTGGCGGCGCAGCCATTCCTCCAGCAGCACCGCCTTGGGAATGTCGGAGACGTCGGGGCGCGGGCGCAGATGCGGTACCACGACGACGCGGCGCAGCGCCGGCAGCCCGGCCGCGATCTCCGCGACGCGCTCGCGCACGTCGTACTCGCGCCCCGCGTAGCGGTAGCCGTCGGCGACGAACAGGATCTTCGGCTCGATCTGGCCGAAGCGGTCGAGCACGCCGCCGGTGCCGAAGTCTGGCGAGCACGACGACCAGACGATGCCCTGCGACAGCGCCGCGAGCGCGAGCATCCCGGCCTCGGGGATGTTCGGGATGAAGGCCGCGGCGCGATCCCCTGCGCGCAGGCCGAGCTGCGCCAGCGCCTGCGCGGCGCGCGACACGTCGCTCGTCAGGTCCGAGTAGCTGACGCGCCGCTGGAAGCCGCGCTCGTCCCAGAACACGAACGCGTCGCCGCGGTCGCCGCGCCGCAGCAGGTTCTCGGCGAAGTTGAGCCGCGCCTCGGGGAACCATTTCGCCCCGGGCATCCTGTCGCCGTCGACGAGCACCGTGCTGCCCTTTTTCGAGGCGATCACGCCGCACCAGTCCCACACCTCGCTCCAGAAGGTCTCCGGGTTGTCGACCGTCCAGCGGTAGAAGTCGGGATACGAGTTGAGCTCCAGCCTGTGCTTGCGCACGATCTGGCGCGCGAACCCGGTCACCAGCGCGCTTTCGATCGCGGCTTCGGAAGGCTGCCAGATGGGCGGCGGCGCGCTCGTCGTCATGCGGGCGGGATTGTAGAGGCTGGCGCCTATTCCGGCTTGGCGCGGTGCACGCCGCTCAGATGCGGCTGCGTCAGGAGTTCCGGCCGCAGCAGGGCGTCGAGCTCCTCGCGGCTCATCAGGTTCTTCTCGAGCACCAGGTCGTACACGCGCCGCCCGGAGGCGAGCGATTCCCTCGCGATCTCGCTCGCGCGCGCATAGCCGAGGTACGGATTCAGCGCCGTGGCGAGCGCGGTCGACTCGTCGAGCAGGCGGCGCGCGCGCTGCGCGTTCGCCGTGATCCCGGAGACGCCGCGCTCGGCGAGGGTGCGGCAGGCCGCGCCCAGGTGCGCGATGCTCTTGAACAGGCTGTGCGCGATCACCGGCTCGAAGGCGTTCAGCTGCAGCTGCCCCGCCTCCGCGGCCAGGGTGACCGTGATGTCGTTGCCGATCACCTCGAAGGCGACCTGGTTCACCACCTCCGGGATCACGGGGTTCACCTTGCCCGGCATGATCGAGGAGCCCGCCTGGACCGCCGGCAGGTTGATCTCGCCGATGCCCGCGCGCGGTCCCGAGGACAGCAGCCGCAGGTCGTTGCAGGTCTTGGACAGCTTCACCGCGATGCGCTTCAGCACCCCGGAGAGCTGCACGAAGGCGCCCGCGTCCTGCGTCGCCTCGATCAGGTTCGGCGATACCACCAGCGCGATGTTGGAGATTTCCGAGAGCCGGCGCGTCACGCGCGCCGCGTAGGCCGGGTGCGCGTTGATCCCGGTGCCGATGGCGGTGGCGCCCAGGTTGATCTCCCGGATCAGCTCGGCCGCCTCGGCGAGCCGGCTCTCGTCTTCCTGCAGCATTACGGCGTAGGTCGAGAACTCCTGTCCGAGAGTCATCGGCACCGCGTCCTGCAGCTGGGTGCGCCCGATCTTGAGCACGTCGCGGAACTCCGCCGCCTTCGCCTCGAACGCCGCGCGCAGGTCGCCCATGTCGGCGAGCAGCCGGCGGATGCCGAACTGCAGCGCCAGCTTCACCGCCGTCGGGTAGACGTCGTTCGTGCTCTGCGAGAGGTTGACGTGATCGAGCGGGTGCAGCCGCGCGTAATCCCCCTTCGCGGCGCCGAGGATCTCGAGCGCCCGGTTCGCGATCACCTCGTTCGCATTCATGTTGGTGGAGGTCCCGGCGCCGCCCTGGATCACGTCGACGACGAACTCGCCGAGCAGCTCGCCGCCGCGGATTTCCTCGCAGGCGCGCACGATCGCCTCGGCGCGACCGGCCTCCAGCAGGCCCAGCTCCCGGTTCGCGATGGCCGCGGCCTGCTTGACGCAGGCAAGCGCCCGCACCAGGTCTGGGTAGATCGCGATCGAGGTCCCGGTGATCGGGAAGTTCTCCAGCGCCCGCAGCGTGTGCACGCCGTAGTAGGCCTGCGCCGGGACGGTGCGGTCGCCCAGCAGGTCGTGCTCGGTGCGGACTGCGGCAGTCATGCCGGCCTCCTCGTGCGTTCCCGATTATGCCCCTTTGCTTGACACCGTCGGGGGGGTTCCCGAGAATCCGCCTTCCCACCCGGGGAAACCATCAGGGAGACATCGCATGAAATCCGTTCGCCTGCTGTTCGCGCTCGGCGCCGCGCTGGCGCTTGCCGCGACCGCACACGCGCAGGAAGGCACGCTGAAGAAGATCAAGGAATCCGGCGCCATCACCATCGGGCACCGCGACAGCTCGATTCCGTTCTCGTACTACGACGACAAGCAGCACCCGGTCGGCTACGCGATGGACATCTGCTACCGCATCGTGGACGCCGTCAAGGCGCAGCTGAAGATGCCGGGGCTGAAGGTCAACCTGCTCCCGGTGACCTCGGCGACGCGGATCCCGCTGATGGCGAACGGCACCATCGACCTGGAGTGCGGCTCGACCACCAACAACGCCGAGCGCAAG
>Ga0335083_10007995_pt1 | contig 12968 bp, 11 predicted proteins | sample Lox_Sample_42_FD_206716 | JGI IMG/M metagenome (GOLD analysis project Ga0335083, IMG submission 206716) | Soil microbial communities from Loxahatchee National Wildlife Refuge, Florida, United States - Lox_Sample_4.2 | ecosystem: Environmental > Terrestrial > Soil > Wetlands | place: USA...
TAGCTTCCTTCCATCGGGCTCGGCCACCAGCCGAGGATCGCGCTCGCCCTGGCCCTCGCGCAAGCGGCAAAACGCCGCCGATATGAGGCGCTTTCGCCGCTGAACAGCCCGCAAAATCCCCGTAATTCCTCGCGTCTTGACCCGGCACCCGCGTCGTTGACAGCTGACCGGCTACCCTCTACCTTCCCGATCGGGGAAATCGGCGGGTTGTTTTTCTTATGCTGACTGGCAAGATGCGTCAATCGATCGTCAGCACACTTGCGATAGCGGGGCTCACAGTCTCCGCCGCCAGCGCGGCGCCGATCCGGGTCGTGGCGGCGGAGAACTTCTACGGCGACGTCGTCGCGCAGATCGGAGGCTCGCAGGTGAGCGTGACGAGCATTCTCGCCAACCCCGATCAGGACCCGCACCTGTTCGAGATCAGCGCGTCCGTCGCGCGCCGGATCGCCGACGCCCAGCTGGTCGTGTTCAACGGGGCGGACTACGATCCCTGGATGGACCGGCTGTTGGCCGCCTCCCCAACTTCTACGCGTCAGGTGATCGAAGTGGCCCGACTCGTGAACAACAAGGCCGGTGACAACCCGCACATCTGGTACAACCCCGAGACCATGCCGGCGCTCGCTATGCGCGTCGCGGAGGTTTTGTCGCGACTCGACCCGGCGCATCGCACCGCATACGCGGACCGGGAGGCCGCGTTCAAACAGTCGATGAGGGGGCTCACCGACAGGATCGCGGAGCTTCGGCGCAAGTATGCCGGCACCGTGGTTACCGCCACCGAGCCGGTTTTCGGATACATGGCCGATGCGCTCGGCCTCGAGATGCGCAATCTCCGCTTCCAGCGCGCGATCATGAACGGCACCGAGCCGAGCGCCGCGGATGTCGCAGCCTTCGAGCGGGACCTGAGATCAGGAGCGGTCCGGGTTCTGCTGTACAACAGTCAGACGCAGGAGGGTCTGGCCAAGCGCATGCGCTCCATCGCCACCGAGGCCGGTGTACCGGTCGTCGGCGTCACCGAGACCCAGCCCGCCGGGAAGAGATACCAGGAATGGATGATTTCCGAGCTCAACGCGCTGGAGCAAGCACTGGCCAAGCGCTAGACGCGTATCCAGTCGAGCTCGACCACGTCACCCTGGCTCGCTCCCGGCGCACCGTGCTGTCCGGTGTGACGCTCAGCATCCGGCCTGGGGAGTTCGTGGGGGTCTTCGGCCCCAATGGAGCCGGCAAATCCACCCTGCTGCACGCGATCCTCGGCCTGCTGCGCCCGCTGGCCGGCGAGGTCCGCGTGTTCGGCAAGCATCCGAAGCGCGGCAATCCCCTCGCGGGCTACCTTCCGCAGCAGCGGCGCTCCGTCGCGGACCTGGGCGTGAGCGGCTGGGACTTCGTGGCGAGCGCGCTCCACGGCGAGCGCTGGGGGATGCCGCTCATCGGCCCTGCGGGGCGCAGCGAGGTTGCGTGGGCGATCGATCTGGTCGGGGCCGGGGCGCTGGTGCGCCGCCCGCTGTGCCAGCTCTCGGGCGGCGAGCTGCAACGCCTGCTGCTCGCCCAGTCGCTGCTGGGCAAGCCCCGCCTGCTGCTCCTGGACGAGCCTCTCTCCAGCCTCGATCTGCATTTCCAGCGCACCGTCGTCGAGCTGGTCAAGCAGATCCAGCGCAGCCTCGGCATCACCGTGCTGTTCACCGCCCACGATGTGAACGCGTTGCTGGGATTCATGGATCGCGTGCTCTATCTCGGGCACGGTCAAGCCGCGATCGGAGCCGTGGAAGACGTGGTCAACACCCAGGTGCTCTCGCGCCTCTACGACACGCCGGTGGAAGTGCTCAGCGTGAGCGGGCGAATCCTGGTGGTTTCTGGGCAGGGGACGGTCGAAGCCGAGGCGCATCGCCACGATGTTTGAATACGAGTTCATGCGCGTCGCTTTCGCGGCCGGCGGCATCGTGGCGGTCGTGGCCGGGGCCGTCGGCTTCTTCTTGGTGCTGCGCAGCTCGGCCTTTGCGGGCCACGCGCTCTCGCACGTCGGGTTTGCCGGCGCGACCGGCTCGGTGCTGATCGGTCTGAGCCCGTTCTGGGGACTCGTCGCCTTTACGCTCGCGGCGGGCGTGGTGATCGGGCTGCTCGGCGAGAATCTGCGTGGTCGCGACGTCGCCGTCGGGGTCATCCTGTCCCTGGCGCTGGGGCTCGGGGTGCTGTTTCTGTCCCTCTACACCCGCTACGCAACGCAGGCGACGGCCCTCCTGTTCGGCAACGTGCTCGGCGTGAGCGTCAGCACGCTGCGGGACATGCTGGTCCTGGGCGCTTTGAGCCTTCTCGCGCTGGCCGCGATTTCGAGGCCGCTGCTGTTCGCGACGCTGGAGCCCGAGCTGGCCGAGGCGAAGGGGGTCTCCCTGCGCCTGGTTTCGGTGTTGTTTCTGGCCGTCGTTGCCGTGGCCGTCGCCGAAGCGGCGCAGGTGGTCGGCGTCCTGCTCGTGTTCGCGCTGATGGTGGGGCCGGCAGCGGCGGCGCTGCAGCTCACGGCGCGCCTCGGCTGGGGCATTGCGCTGGCGGTGCTGCTGGCATTGCTGGAGACCTGGCTCGGGATCGTGCTCGCCTACGTCTCCGACTGGCCGACGACGTTCTGGATCGTGCTGCTGAGTTGCGCCGTGTATTTCCTGAGCCTGGCGCGGCTCAGACCCTCGGGAGGCGCCGGCAAACCTGCGTGAGTTTGTTGGCCTGTCGCTGCCGACGGGCGACGGGAGGCGAATCGTTTCGCCAAATGGGACGTCCTCCAGGGGTTGCAGCCGTTTAGGGCTTGTGCGCCAAGTGCCGGCGTTCCGATCGGGCTCCCCACTTGTCAAACCGCTGGCACCGCCGCAAACTGTGTTTCCCATGCGAGCGCAGCCGCCCCAAGGTTGACTGCGTACCAGGGAGGAGAGGGCGATGGCGGCAGCCGACGAAGTTGGCGTTGCGTCGACCAACCGGCGGCGACTGGTGGCTGCCGCAGCGTTGGCGGGTGCGGGCGCCATCGGCGTAATGATCCTGCTCTGCTGCTACACCGTCGGCACCAGCGAATATGGGCTGGTCACGGAGTTCGGCAAGCCGGTCAAGGTCGTCGCTACCGCCGGCCTGGGTTTCAAGCTCCCCTACCAGAGCATCCGGACCTTCGACGCGCGGCTGGTGGCGTTCACCCCCGCCTCGAGCGAGTTCCTGACCGTCGAGAAAACCCCGGTGGTGGCCGCCAGCACCATCCTCTGGCGGATCGGCGACCCCAAGAGATTTTTCCAGACCGTGTTCGATCGCACGGGAGCCGAATCGCGGCTCGGCGATATCCTGTTCGCCGAGCTCGGCGCGGCGATCGGACGCAGCCCGCTCGCCGCCTTCGCGTCGATGGACCCCGGGATGTATCGCGCCGAATCGATCCTTGCCGAGGTCACTTCCCACTGCCGCGACACCGCGTTGCGCGACTACGGCATCGACGTGGTGGACGTGCAGTTGCGCAGCTTCGACTTTCCCAAGCAGAACCGCCCTCCGCTGTACGCCCGCATGCGATCGGAGCGCGGCCGCATCAGCATGAAATACCGCTCCGAGGGCGAGGAAGAAGGACAGAAGGTCAGTGCGGCGGCGGAGCAGGAGCGGGCGAAGGCGATCGCGGAAGCGACCAAGCTCGCGCAGGAGAATCGCGGGCAGGGCGAGGGGCAGGCCGCACGCATCTACGCTCAGGCGCTGTCGAAGGGTCCCGAGTTCTATCTGTTTCAGCGCACGATGGACGCCTCGCGCAACCTGGTACCCAAGGGCACGACCTTGGTGCTCCCGGCGGACTCCGAGCTGTTCGGTCTGCTCCGGCGCAGCGACTATTACGAGCATGGGAGCTCGATCCGTAAAGTCCACAACCGGCACAGAAAGGAGTGAGCCACGATGTAAAGACGATCGCGCGGTGCAACCGATCCGAGTCCGTAATCATTCATCACCGTCAATAAATAGCAGACTCAGGGGGAGATCATGCTGTCGAAACATCGCAATGCCGTGACGCCAATGTTGACTCTGATTCCCATCGCGCTCGCCTTCGGCGTCGGCGGGTCGGCGCTTGCCGCGGAGGTGAAATACGATCCGGGCGATAACGTCAAATTCACCTACTGCTACGCGCACGCGCCCGTGATGCACATCCGAGCGGGCGACTCGGTCGTCACCAGCACCAGAGACGCATCCAACGACGCCTTCTCGATGAGCGACAAGACCCTGGCGCCGAAGCTCGATCTCGCCAAGGTCAACCCGCAGACCGGACCGTTCTACGTCGACGGGGCGGAGCCCGGCGACACGCTTGTCGTCCACTTGGACAAGATCGACTTCAATCGCGACTGGGGCTGGGGCGGCTCGATTCCCTACTTCGGCGCCCTGGCGCCGGAGTACAAGACCGCGATGATCACCCCGCCGGCGCCCGACCGTCTGTTCGTCTGGCGCATCGACCGCGACCGCCGCGTCGGCACGCTCGACCTGCCGAACAGCAAGATCGGTCGTATCGAGGTCCCGCTGCGGCCCTTCTTCGGCACCATCGGCGTGGCTCCGGTCGGCAAGGAGTGCATCAGCTCGCTGGTCCCCGGCTCACACGGCGCGAACATGGACTTCAACGAGGTGGTCGAAGGCGTCACCATGTACTTCCCGGTATACGAGAAGGGCGCGCTGTTCATGCTCGGCGACGGGCACGCGGCACAGGGCGACGGGGAGATCGACGGCGCCGCCATCGAGACTTCGTTCAACGTCAAGTTCACCGTGAACCTGATCAAGGGCAAGCGCATCGGCTGGCCGCGGCTCGTCAACGACAAGGTGATCATGTCGATCGCCAGCACCCGGCCGTTGATGGACGCCCTGCGCTTGGCCTGCGTCGACATGATCAACTGGCTGGTGGCGGACTACGGGTACGACAAGTACGAGGCGCTGCAGCTGCTGGGGCAGACGGCCCAGCTCAAGATCGCCAACGTGGTGGATCCGCAGTACTCGGTGGCGTGCGTCCTGGACAAGAAGTACCTGCCCAGGTGAAGCCTAGCTGACGTGCAGGGCCGGCGGCCGCCTGCCATGGCGGCCGCCGGCGAACCGGGGAGACGCGGTGGTCGATTTCCTCTTTCGCGTGCTGTACCAGACCTGGAGCATCCTCAAGGACGCTTCGGTCTTCCTGTTGTTCGGGTTTCTGCTGGCGGGGATCCTGGCCACGTTCGTCCCCGGCCGCCTGTTCTCGAAGCTCCTCGGCACCGGCAAGGTGAAATCGGTGCTCTGGGCATCGGCGCTCGGAGCTCCCCTGCCTCTGTGCTCGTGCGGAGTCCTGCCCACCGCCGTGAGCTTGCGCAAGCAGGGCGCCACGCCCGGCGCGACCGTGGCGTTCCTGGTTGCCACGCCGGAGACCGGGGTCGACTCCATCAGCCTCACCTATGCGCTGATGGACCCGGTCATCACCGTCTTGCGGCCGGTCGCGGCCGTGATCACGGCGATCTGTGCCGGGCTCGCGGCGAACTTCGTCGGCACGCGCAAGCGCGGAGACGGGCAAGCGATACCGGCGGGTGAACCGGAACCCGCTCCTGCGCCGACCGAGGTGGCGGAGCACGATCACGATCACGGTCACGACCATCTCCATGACCATGTCCATGCTCAGGTTCATGCACATGGTCAGGCTGCCGAGCTCCCGCATGAGAGCGAAGAGCCGAAAGCGGGCGGGCGTGCAGCGGCGCTGCGCCGTGCGGCGGGCAAGGTTTACCGCTACGGATTCAACGAGCTGCTCGACGACACCAGCTACTGGCTGGTTCTGGGCATCGTGCTCTCGGGGGTCGTGGCGGCCGCGCTTCCGGCATCCTTCTTCGAGAAGTACATGGGCAGCGGCCTGGTATCGATGCTGGTGATGCTCGCCATCGGCATTCCGATCTACACCTGCGCCTCCTCCTCGACCCCGCTCGCGGCCGCGCTGGTGATGAAGGGCCTGAATCCGGGCGCTGCGCTGGTGTTTCTGCTTTCCGGTCCGGCCACCAACCTGGGCAGCCTGGTGGTCCTGTGGAAGTTCCTCGGTGCCAGGATCATCGCTGTCTATCTCGCTTCGATCGTCACCATCACGCTGCTCGCGGGCTACACGCTCAACTGGATCTACCGCGTGTTGGCAGTTAATCCGCGCGCGACGTTCGGCACTACCTCCGCCATCATCCCGGAGCCGCTCAAGGTCACAGGCGCGCTGCTGCTGATCGCGCTGCTCGTGCTCAGCATGCGGCGCGCGCCGGTACCGGACGAATGGATCTGGTTGCGCGACCGGTTCGCGCGCTTTACCGGGCTGCACGTGACCACCAAACGGTTTGCGATGGCCGTTTGCGCGGCGCTCGTCGTGCTGTATATCGGCAGCGGACTGTTCCAGGTCCAACCCGGGGAGGTGGGGGTGCAGATGCGCTTTGGCCGTGCGCTCACCCCGGTTCTCGCCCCGGGACTGCACTATCGCCTCCCGTGGCCGATCGATTCGCACCGCATCGTCCCGCACGATCGGGTGCAGCGGATCGAGTTCGGGTTTGCCAGCACGCAGCCGCAGAGCGCAACCGCTCCGAGCAGCGCCCTGGAACGCATGACCGGAGCGTATAACCCGCAGGCGGCTGCCGCCAATGCCAACAGCACCTGGTTCCAGAAGGAGGCGCCCACGGAGAAGGCGTTCCTGCTCACCGGCGACGTCAACCTCATCGACCTGCGCTGGGCCGTGCAATACCGGGTCAAGGATCCGATGGCGTTCGCCTTCAACGTCGCCGAGCCGGAAACCTTCGTGCGAGCCGCCGCCCTGTCCGCGGTACGGGCGGTCGTCGCACGCTCCGGGATCGATGCGATCTACACGTCGGATCGCAGCTCGGTGGAGGAGCAGACCGAGCACGGCCTGCAGGCGATGCTCGAGCGTGCCCACAGCGGCGTCGAGGTCATCGCGTTGCAGCTGATCTACGTGCATCCACCGGACGAAGTCCACGACGCGTTTCGCGACGTGGCGAGCGCCCAGGAGGACAAGCTGACGACGATCAACCGCGCCAACATCTTCGCCGTCGAGACGGTCAATCAGGCCAAGGGTGAGGCCGCGGCGATGATCGAGGATTCGCTCGGCTTCAAGGAGCAGCAGATCCTGCGCGCGCAGGGCGATGCGGCCGCGTTTCTCCTCAAGCTCGACGCCTATCGGCGCGCGCCGGATTTGACGCGGTTCAGGGTCCAGGTCGAGACGCTCGAGACCACGCTTCCGGGCATGCAGAAGTTCGTGCGCCCGGGGCCGGCGGAGCTGAAGAGCTTCGACATGTGGCTGCTCCAGCCGCTCGGCACGGGCTACGGAAGATAGAGCGCGATGGCTCAGGAGCCCGGACAGATCGGCCAGCGCACCGCACGCCCCAGAGGCGTAGCGCGCGTCAGCGTGGCTGCGGTCGCTGCGGTGGTTCTGCTCTGGATTGTGGGCGCGAGCCTGTTCGCGGTGGACGTTACCGAATACGGTGTGGTGAAGCGCTTCGGCGCAATCGTCAGGGTGGTGGACGAACCCGGGCTGCACCTCAAGCTCCCGTTCGACAGCGTCGCGCGGGTGGGTAAGCGGCTGACTTTCTCGCGCCCGGCGCCGGCCGAATACCTGACGGTGGACAAGAAGAATATCGTGGTGGAGAGCCTGGCGACGTGGCGGGTAGCGGACCCGGGGCGCTTCCTCGCGACGCTCGAGACGCGATCCGCCGCCGAGCCGCGGCTCGGCGACCTGATCCTCGGCGAGGTCGGCGCCGTCCTCGGCAAGTACCCATCATCGGCGCTCATCGCCCCGGACGGCAAACCCGATCGCTTCGACGGCATCGTCGCGGAGATCCGCGGACGCATCGCCGGCTTCGCACGCGAAGCCTACGGCGTCGACGTGGTGGATATTGCGCTGCTGCGCCTGAGCTTACCCGATCAGAACCGCGAGCACGTCTTCGATCGCATGCGGGCCGAGCGGGGCAGGATGGCGAAAGAGCTGCGCACCGCAGGCGAGCTCGCGGCGAGGAAGATCACCGCCGCCGCCGATCGCGAGCGAGGGCGGATCGCGGCCGAGGCGTATGCCCAGGCGCAGCGCCTGCGCGCTGAGGGAGACGCCGAGGCCTCCCGCATCTATTCCGCCGCGTACGCTCAGAGCCCGAGCTTCTACAAGTTCCGGCGCACCTTGCAGGCCTACCAGAAGTTCCTGGACGAGACCACCACGCTGTTCTTGCCGGGCGAGGCGGAAGTGCTGCGGGTGCTGCGCCCGCAGACCGGCGCGATCGGCGGCTCGCACGGACCGGCCACCACCGCCGCAGCCCCGCGGCGCGAGCCGACGCCGGGTCTACCGGTCGCCGGGCGCGTGAGCCACGCAGCCGGATCCGCGCCATCGGATGCCCCTGCGGCGCAGGACAATGCACGATGAGCGAGCCGGTCCAGCCCGCGCAGCCAGCCGAGCACGACGAGCCACGCGCGCGCGCTCGCTTCCCGCGCACGGTCCTGGCGCCCCGCGTATGGCTCCTGCTTATCGCGGTGGCCCTGGTTGCAGGCTACCTGTGGACCGGGTTTTACACCGTCAACACCGACGAGCATGCGGTGGTGCGGCGCTTCGGCGCGGTGGACGCGCGGGTCGGACCGGGCATTCACTATCGGCTGCCTTGGCCGGTCGATCGCGTCGATGTCCTCAAGACCACCAGCGTCATGAAGACCGGCGTGGGCTTCACGTTCCCCGCCGACGAGTCGCAGCCCGTCACCGGCGTCGAGGTGCTCACGGGCGACACCAACATTCTCAGCGTGGCGCTGGCGGTCCAGTACGTCATCCGTGACCCGGCCGACTACCTGTTCGAGGTGGAGCAGCCGCAGACGCTGGTGAGCACGTTGGCGGAGAGCGTGCTCACCGAGACCGTGGTCGGCATTCCGGTGGACGAGGTGCTGACCACCGGGCGGCTGGCGATTCAGGCACGCGTCAAGCTGAAAACGCAGGAGATCCTGGATCGCTATCGAAGCGGCATCCAGATCTCTTCGGTGAGCATCATGAGCATCACCCTCGATCAGTCCGTCGCGCAGGCCTTCCAGGACGTGGCGGACGCACTGGCCGACCGCGAGAAGGCCCAGAACGAGGCGCGCGCCTACGCCAACGACCAGATTCCCAAGGCGCGCGGGGAGGCGACGCGCACGGTCAGCGACGCGAAGAGCTACAAGCAGCAGCGTGTCGCCGAGGCGATCGGCGGCTCGGAGCGTTTCCTCGACGTCCTCAAGGAATACCAGAAGGCGCCGGACGTCACCCGCTCGCGCCTGTACCTGGATGCGATGGAAAAGATCCTGCCGAAGGTCAAGATGTACGTGATCGATTCCGAGGGCGGGCGTTCGCCGATCAATTTGCGGGTGGGGACGCCTTGAGCCGCTGACGCGCATCGGGTTCCCGCGGGCTCGCCGACGCTCGGTCAGCGGTTCGATGGTTGCTCTCTCGAGACGGCGAAGATGCGCGAAAGCGCATCGAGCTTCATGCCGTCGGTGTGCAACGTGTCCGACATCGACATGGCCCGCTGCCACCGATCGAGGGATGCGGCGACGGCGATGGCACGCACCAGATCGGGGTCGACGACGATCGTCTCGCCGGACCGCTGTTGCATCGCCGCCAATGCGTCCAGCGACGCTTCCGCTTGCGCACGCTCACCTAACCGCAGCGCAGTCTCCGCGAGCGCGACCTGCGCGCGGGCTCGGGTCCCCTCGGCGTCGATAGCCGCCGTTTCGCGCGCCGCCCCGCTCAACAGAGCATGTGCGCGCCCCGCATCCTCCACCTTCGCGGCGGTCTCGGCGAGTACGAGAAACAGAGCGGCCAGCTCGCCTTCGCCGCGCCCTGCTTCCGCAGCTCGTTTCACGCCCGCCAAGACCACGCGCCCCTGCTCGTGATCGCGGAGCTTTGCGGCCGCCTGCGTCACGCTGATCAGGACGCGCGGTCTCAGCGAGGCGTCCGCGACCTGATCCGTTTCCTGCAGTACGCGACTCAACAGGACCTGCGCCTGGGCCGAGTCGCTGAGCTTCGCGGCAGCGCCGGCCACGCTCTCGAGGACCCGGATTCTCGCAAAATCGCTGCCGACCGTGCCCGCCGCGCGCAGCGCCTGTTCCGTCAACTCCCGACCTTGCGCGGCCTCTCCCAGCTCGACGCTAGCCGCGACCAACGCGACCAAGAGCCATCTCACCTTGGTGAAGTCGCCACCGATTTTGTCGGCTGCCTTCAGGACCTCCGCCAGCACGGCGCGCCCTTGCGCCGGATCGCCGATCGTTGCAGCAGCGCCCGAGACGCTGGCGAGCACGCGCGCTTTCCCGAGATCGCTGCCGATGTCTTGCGTGGTGGCGAGGATGCTTTCCAGGATGGCGCGCCCTGGCGCGGGATCGCCGAGCGTCACCGCTCCTCGTGCGATGACATCGAGGGCACCGGCCTTGGCGAGGTCGTCGTCCATCTTGTCCGCGGTCCGTATCGCGCTCGCCAGGAGCGCGCGCGCTTGAGGGGTGTCTCCGAGCTTGGCGCCAGCCGCTGCAAGGCGGGTCAGCACCAGGACCTGTGTCGCATCGTCGGCGATCGCGTCCGCCGCGTGCAACCCTTGGCCCAGCACGGCATATCCCTGCCCGGGTTCGCCCAGCTCGCTCGCCGTTTCGGCCAGAGCCGCCAGGACGCGTGCTCGGGACGAATCCTCCGGGATCTTGCTTGCCGCCTGAAGTGCCCTCGCGACCAAGTCGCGCCCGCGTTCCACGTCTCCCAACGCCGCAGCCGCCGCGGCGCAAGCGGTCAGGGCGCGCGCCTTGGCATTGGCATTCGCGATTTCGCCTGCGGCGTTCTCGGCCCTACCGAGCACCACGCCGGCCAGTTCGTGATCCGGGAGCTCGCTCGCTTTGCCGAGTATCGCGACGAGCGCATTGGCCCGGCTTTGCTCATCGCCGATCTCGCTTGCGAACTGCAGGCTGAAATCCCAATCTCCGGTGTCGATAAGCGCATCAACGGACGGGGGTGCCGCTTCGGGACTTTTCTGCGCGGGTGACCCGAGCGTGTGCGCAAGCGCGAGGAGCTCGCGCCTGAGGCGCAGCGCTTGATCTTCGGGGACCGCTGCCGGGCCGTTTATGGAAACAACCAGCGACAGCAATCCAACGAGGCTGGCCCCGGGCTTTCGCCAGTGCCCGGCGCCCACGTCAGTTCGAGCCCGAGGTCACGGTCAACCCCCGCCGACCGTGACGGTGAGGGCTACCGGGAGCGTGACCGGGAACAGGCAGTGCGAGTCGTCGCAGGCCTGGTAGCGCAGCGCCCCTTTCAGGATGATCACCGCGCCGGTCACCGCGCTCGGTGCAACCCTGAATGGCAGGGCGATGGTGAACGTGCCGTCGTAGACCACGAGGTCTTGCGTATCGCCGGGCAGCCGCATGCGCCGGCCCGCCGGATAAACCGGCTTTCCCACCGAGACGCTCTCCGCCGCATCCATGCTGAGCGTGGTCGGGATCAGGCTCGGGTTTTCCACCGGGTTCGCCTGCACGTGGTAGCCGGACTTCACCACCACGCGCAGCGCGATCTGGGCGCTCGCTCCGGGCTTCACCTTCACGCTCGAAGCAGGGACCAGCGTCACGACATCGATCGCCTGCGCTCCGGGCGGCGTCACGCCGACGGCTGCGAGGACGGCGAGCGCCGCCAGACGCGAGGACATCTATTGTTTCGGCAGCAGCGAGTCCAACATTGCGCGCAGCTTGATCAGTCTCGCGTCGAAGCTGGCGACATCCTCGTTGAGCGCCAGGAAGCGTACCGTGCCATCGGGATCGATGATCATGAACGATGCGATCATCACTTCCTCGCGCTTGAGGTCGGGCACGAAGTCCGGCGGCGGAGCATACCGCGTGGTCACCTCCCCGGTGCCGTCCAGCAGAACCGGACAGGTGAGCTTCTGCTTCTTGACCCACCCGGACACGATTTGGGGCGCCTCCGACACATCGACGATGAATGCCTTGACGCCGCGTTTGCCATACTCCTGGTTGAGCTTCTCGAAGTGCGGCGCGGCGGCGTTGCAGAACGGGCACCAGCTCGTCATGAAGCTCACCACGACCCACTGGCCCTTGAGGTCGTTGAGACGGTAGACGTTGCCGTCCAGCGCCTGGAGCTGGAACTCCGGAGCGGGTTCGCCGATGCGGTAGTTCCAAGCCGCGGCGGCCGCTGTGGGTCGAGGAAGGCGGTAAGGGGTAGCATGGTCGCGCTACTCACCGCCCCCTTCAAGGGGGAGGTTGGGAGGGGGATGGGGGAGTTGCATCGCGTGCCCCATCCCCACCCTAGTCCGGATATTTCATGAAGACGCCCCGAATCTCGATCGACGCCTCCCGCCGGGCGAATGAGGCTCGCTGCGGTGGTGGACTGCGCCTGCGCGTGCCCTCGGCTCACCGAGACGCGTCTTCGCGGGCCGGCGCGGCAGCCGCTGCCCGCCCGCGCCGATCGGTTGGCGGGTTATGCGAACCAAGACGGCTACCCGGGCGAGGGTGCCTTGCGGTTCGGGCGAGACCCCTCGGGTTGAGCAGGTGGCTGTGACGCCAGTGCGGCGCGGACTGCCACAGGGTGCGCTTCGGGGAAGCGCCTTGGATGCATTGCCCGGCACGGGGACACCATGATACTGTATATAACATCAGGCCACAAGAACAAGAACCGATCATGGGCCAAGCCGTTCAGGCCGCACCGGCTGGAAGCGAAGTCCACTACGAACGGCGGCGCCCCGAAGAAACGACGCTGTATCAGGTGGTCCAGGAACACCTCGAGAGCTTCTTGGCACAAGTCGAAGCTGAGACCGGCGCGGGCTTACCGGAGTTTGTCAAAGACGAGTTCGATGCGTTTCTCGAATGCGGCATCCTCGCCCACGGGTTTGTGCGCTTGCGCTGCCCCGCGTGCGCACACGAGAAGCTGGTGGCCTTCTCCTGCAAGCGGCGCGGATTTTGCCCCTCCTGTGGGGCGCGGCGCATGGCGCAGAGCGCCGCCCACCTGGTCGACTGCG
>Ga0335083_10007996_pt1 | contig 12968 bp, 9 predicted proteins | sample Lox_Sample_42_FD_206716 | JGI IMG/M metagenome (GOLD analysis project Ga0335083, IMG submission 206716) | Soil microbial communities from Loxahatchee National Wildlife Refuge, Florida, United States - Lox_Sample_4.2 | ecosystem: Environmental > Terrestrial > Soil > Wetlands | place: USA: Florida...
GGCGCCGTCGCCACCCGCCCACCCAGGATGCAGCGACAACTCGCCCTGTTCCTGCGCGCCATCCAGTGGCTCCCCCTGCTCCGTTACGGCCGGCCCTTTACGAGCCTCCGTCCCGAGATCCGGCGGCGGTTTCTGTCGTCCCTCGAGGACTCGCCCCTCCTGCTCGTCCGCCGCGGCTTCTGGGGGCTCCGCACCCTGGTGCTCATGGGCTACTACACGCAGGCCGACGTGATCGGCGCCATCGGGTACCGCGCCGACCCGCGCGGGTGGAGCCGACGGCGGTGATCGACAAGTCGTACGATGTCGTAATCGTCGGATCCGGCGCGGGGGGTGGCACCGCCGCGCAGGCCCTCGCCCCGCTTGCGGAAGCGGGACGCTCGGTGCTGGTCCTCGAGCAAGGTGCGCGCCTGGGGGACGCCGAGTTCACGGGGCGCGAGCTCGAGATGGCGAACCGGCTCTACCGCGACGGCGGCGGCTTTCTTACGGCGGACGGCACGATGACCCTCGCGTTCGCCGAGACCTACGGCGGGTCCACCGTGGTGTACACGGGGACGTCGCTCATCGCGCCCGAGCGCGTGATCCGTCATTGGGGCGTCCCGGGTCTCGCCCACGCCGACGTCGCCGCGCGCTCCCGCCGCTACGCGGATGCGAACAACGTCCACCTCCTCCCTGCGGAGGAGATCAATGACAACAACCGGCTCTTTGTGGAAGGTGGGAAACAGGCGGGGTACGCCGTCGAGCAGTTCCCCGTGAACGTGAAGGGCTGCCGGGGCTCATCGCTCTGCAATCTGGGATGCCCTAACCAGGCCAAGCAGGGCACCAATCGCGTCCAGCTGCCGGACGCGGAGCGCCGGGGCGTCCAGGTCGTCACCCGGGCCCAGGTCCGGCGCGTCCTTCCTGATCGCACACTCGAGGTCCACATCGCGGAAAAAGCTCCAGGTTCGGCGGGCGCGCGCTCCGAATGGGAACCCGGAGACTACCGCGTGCGGGCCCGCGCGGTGGTCAGCGCTGGAGGTGCGATCGGCTCAACCGCGCTGTTGCTCCGGTCCCCCATTGCGCCGGGACTGCCTCGGCTCGGGCAGGGGTTCACCTGCCACCCCGCCCTGATCCTCGCCGCCGAGCACGATCACCCCATCACCAACGACGTCGGGCACCCCAAGAGCTATTTCGTGGACCGCGCCGAGTCCCTCGGCTTCGTCCTCGAGACGTGCATGTACTTCCCATTCGTCACGGCCAAGGCCCTGACCGGCTTCGGACCCGGCCACAGCGCGGCGATGCGCGCCTTCCAGTGCCTGCAAATGATCCTGGTCCTGGCGTGTGATCGGGCGGACGACGGAAATCACGTCGGGGTGGATCGCGACGGAGCGCCCGTGGTCCACTACCGGTTCGCCCCACGCACCGTCTCCGCCCTGGTCGTAGGCGCCCGTGCCTCGGCCCGTATCTTCTTCAGCGCCGGGGCGGTGCGCGTCTTTACGCCCTTCGCCGAGCCGCCGGTGCTCGAGCGCGCGGATGCCGGGAACGAAGAGGGCAGAATTACGGCAGCCCACTGGGAGCCGGGAAAGGTCTCGGTGTCGGCCGCCCACTTGATGGGGGGGTGCGCCATGGGAAGCTCAGCCGGCGATTCCGTGACCGACGGGTGGGGCCGGGTGCACGGGCTGCCGTGGCTCCGCATCGCCGACGCCAGTCTCTTCCCCGATTCCCTGGAGATCAACCCCTATCTGACGATCATGGCCCTCGCCGACCGGACGGCCGAGGCCCTCAGGACGGATTTCGCGTCGCTCTGAGGATCGCGTCCTCAGGGCGTGTCGAAGGAAAGGATGGCCGAGGGGTGCTGGTGGATTTGATATCCGTACTTGGCGGCTACGACAAATACTCGGTGGAGTGAAGGCGCGGGAATCACCCAACCCGTACCATTGAAGACCAGGTCATCCACAGCGGCCGCGCTGGCACCCTTCGCCTGGACAACCCCCGCAACGGACCAAGTGCGTCGATCAATGACGATCAGCGTCGGAACGAGTTCTGAATCCTGCTCATACGCCGCCACGACGTACACCCAGCGCATTGACGGGTCCGTGCCAATGGCATAGACGCGCTGAGACGCGGGCCCGAGCCCCAATGAATCGAGCGGCTGATCCCGCACCACGGACCCGTCGCTGGCGCGAAGCGCCGTAACGTGCAAGGGGGTATATGGCATCGGACCAGACGCCACGGCCTGACTGACCGCGAATAGCGTGTCGCCCTTCGAGGAGAACTGACCGGCGAGCAGGGATCCGACGCCGGGGAACAGCACCGCGGTGTCCATGATGTTCACACTGAAAGCTGACGGCGGTCCCGCGTTCGATCCGGGAAAGCTGCTCGGCATCCACGCGAACAGGCTGTCGGTCGGGGCCAACAACACGTCGTAGTCCCCGCCCACATCGTTGGGCTCTCCAAACGAGCAAGGGATCGCGGAGCAATTCCACAAGTAGACGTGGTTGTTCTCTTCGGCGAACCAGCGGGAGGGCCCTACCTCCGCCATTACATCCCAATCGAAGCCACGCAGCGGGGACGTATCCATCACCGCGAGGGCCGGGTACGCGTGCCACGTAATCGGTTGCTGACAGATACCAGCGATCGCCCCACCAAACACGAAATAGGTCGGACCGCGGTAGCTCGCGCCCGGACTCGAGGCGCAGTCCGGCGAGGAAATCGAATCGGGAATAGTCTCGACGACCGTATTCGCCGCGACGTCCAGGACGAGGGCCCCGGAATCCCCTGACGCCAGCACGAGCGGGTTGGGGTCGCCGGGATTCAACAGGAACACCTTTCCAGACATGTATGGGCCGGTCGCCTCCCCTCGGAACCCGTCGAGCACGACCGGCCCCAGCGTAGCCGAGGTCACTCCCTGGGTCACCTCCAGAAAGTACGTGCCGCCTGTGGAAGGCATACGGGCCGCAACCGTCGAATCGTCGATCCGCCAGACCGGGAGGCTTTCCGCCCCGGCCACCAGGATGGGCGACGGCTCGCCGGCGGTGAAGGACCTCGAGGTGACCCCGACCTCGCCCCCGGCCCATTGCGGGGTAATGACGATTCGCGGATTGAGTGGGGCGGCGCGGGTCGCTGTGGGTTGGTCACCGGCACACGCGGCGAGGCCGCCGATAAGAACCGAGACAGCGCTGCAGCGACAAAGGCGCATGCGGCCCCCGGGGAACGCCCAAGGTTATGATGGGACCGGCGACGGTGCGCCGCAAGGTCGACTAGAGGCGCGTTGCGCGGAGGATCGCGTCCGCCGAGCGCGCGATGTCGTCCGAAGTCGTGCTCCACCCGGAGACCGAGATCCGCATCGCCGCCTTGCCCTGCCACGTCGTGCCCCCGAGCCAGCACGTGCCGTCCTGCTGGACCCGCTCGATCACGGCTCGGGTGTGCGCGTCGATGTCTCCGCCGCCGGCGGGCTTGAACCGCACCAGTACCTGGTTGTAGCCGACCTCGTTCAGCACCTCGACGCCCGGGGCCTTCGCGAGCCGATCCGCCATCTCCCGCGCCTGAGAGGAGCTGCGTTCGATCATGTCGACCACCCCGCGCCGTCCCAGCGAGCGGAGCGCCGCGTACACCGTGAACCCGCGGGCCCGGCGGGAGAACTCGGGTGTCCAGTCGTCGGGGTCACGACGGCCGTCGGAGGATTTCACGAGGTAGGCCGCGGTTGCCGCCATCGCCGCGCGGTGCGCGCCCGCATCCGCGACGATGGCGATGCCGTTGTCGTAGGGCACGTTGAGGGACTTGTGGGCGTCGGTGGCCCACGAGTCGGCGCGCTCGAGCCCCTTCGTGAGCGGCCGGAGCTTGGGACTGGCGGCCGCCCAGAGGCCGAAGGCCCCGTCCACGTGCAGCCAGGCACCGCGTTCGCGCGTGATCGCGGCGATCTCGTCGATCGGGTCGAACGCCCCGGTGTTCACGTTGCCGGCCTGGGCACAGACAATCGCCGGTCCGTGAGTCTCCGCGAGCATCTGCCGCAGCGGTTCGGCGCGCATGCGCCCCTGACCGTCCACGGGCACGGAGCGCACGCGGGACGCGCCGAGGCCCAGGAGCCGGAGGGCGACGGGGATGGTGATGTGCGCTTCACCGCCCAGTACGACGTCGATCTCCGGCGCCCCGAAAAGGCCCCGCTCTTCCACGTCCCATCCGGCCTTCCGCAGCACGGCGTGACGCGCCGCGGCGAGACAGGTGGCGTTCGCCATCTGACAGCCCGTCACGAACCCGATGCTGGAGGTGCCCGGCAGACCGAACAGCTCGAGCAGCCACCGGATCACAGTCTCCTCCACCACGGACGCGGCCGGAGAGAGGACATAGATGCCGGCGTTCTGGTCCCAGACCGACGTGAGCCAGTCGGCGCCAAGAGCCGCCGGCAGGCTTCCGCCGACCACGAAGCCGAAGTACCGCGGCCCCGCCGTCGCGACGATCCCCGGGTCGGCCTTCTCCGCCAACTCGGCCACCACGCGGGCCGGATCGGTCCCGTCCACCGGAAGCGGACCCCCCAAAGCGGCGCGCAGCTCCTCGAGCGTCGCCCGTCCTCCCACCCGGCGGGTCGGCAGGGTCGCGAGATAGGCGCGCGCCGCGCGAACCGCGGCATCGAGGACGTCGGTATCGGTCACGAGATCTCCCGCATCAGCGAGTGGTGACGAACGACACGGCCCGGCTTACGATCGCCGCATCGCGGAGCACGCCGCGATGGCCCAATCCCTCCGTCAGGACCAGCTCGGCCCCGGGCCAGGCCGCCGCGATGGCTTGCCCTTCCCTTACCGAGACGGTGTCGTCGGTCCGGTCGTGTACGACGAGCGCGGGCATCGTGGCGCGGGCCGCCACCGGAACCACCGGCAGCCTGTTCCAGTCGAACCGGATGCGCCGCTCGCTCCGGGTCCGGAGGACCGCCATGGTCCGCGGCGTGAGCTTGAGCTGCTGCGCGAACCGGTCCGCGAACGCGGCCGGATCGCTCACGGGACAGAGCAGCACGACGCGCCGGGGGGCGAGACCGTCCTGGAGCGCCAGTCCCGTCACCGCGCCGCCCAGGGAATGCGCCACGAGTCCGTGGGGCACGCCGACCCGGGCGACGACCGCGGCGAGGGCCCGGGCCAGCTCGGGCGCGGACGACCGACCCTTTCCGGTCAACCCGTGGCCGGGGCCGTCGTAGGTCACGGCGCTGAAGCCCGCGGCCAGAATCGGCTCCACGAAGGCGGAGAACCGAGCCCCCGCGCCGCCCCAGCCGTGCACCAAGAGGACCACGGGCCCCGAGCCCCATTGCCAGGCCCGGACCCGGTGCCCATCGGCGTCGACCTGAAACGCCCGCGCACGGGCGAGCGACGCGTGTTCCGCCTCCGTCAACGGCCGATGGGGCGGCGTGAAGAAGATCCGCTCGGCCCACCAGCCGGCGAGGTCGGGCGACACCGCCTGCGCGGTGCGCAACGCGAGTCCCACCGCCGACACGACGATGTTCGCCATAGATGATCCGGAATGTAGCTTAGTCGATATGGATACCGACGTCCTCGTGGTCGGCGCCGGCCCCGCGGGTCTCGCCACTTCGCAGCAGCTGTCCCACCACAGCGTTGCCCACAAGGTACTCGAGCGCGGCGACACGGTCGGGCACACCTGGGCCAATCTCTACGATTCGCTGGTCCTCCATACCGGAAAGCGGATGTCCAGCCTTCCGGGACTGCCGTTCCCGCGCGGGTACCCGACGTTTGTAAGCCGGGCCGACTTCCTCGCCTATCTCCGGCACTACCGGGAGACCTTTGCGGTGCCCGTCGAGACCGGAAACGAGGTCCGGCGCTTGGAGCGCACGGCCGATGGATGGGCGGCCCAGATCGACGGGAGACAGGTCCGGGCCCGCGCCGTCGTCATGGCGACGGGGATCGTCGCGAATCCCGTCATTCCTGAGCTGCCGGGGCGAGCGCGGTTCCGCGGCCAGGTCATCCACAGTGTCGAGTACCGGCGCCCGGATCCGTTCCGCGGCCGGCGCATCCTGATCGTGGGCGTCGGAAACTCCGGCGGAGAGATCGGCGCGGAGCTGGCCCAGGCGGGGAACGCGGTCACCATCGCCGTCCGGTCCGGCGCCAATGTGGTGCCCCGGGAGATTCTGGGCATCCCGATCCAGTACATCGCCCACTATGTCCGCAAGCTTCCCCGGCCCGGGCAACGGGTGGTGGTGTCGATGGTCCGCCGCATCACCATCATCCGCCGCGGCCCGCCGGTGCTGCCCCCGTCACCGGTCTTTCCCCTCGACGCGGTCCCCGTCATCGGGTTCCACCTGGTGGACGCCATCAAGGCGGGCGCCGTGCAGGTCCGCCCGGCCATCGCCGAGCTCACGGCGTCGGGCGCGCGCTTCACGGACGGGCGCGAGGAGCCGTTCGACACCGTCATCCTGGCCACGGGCTTTCACGCTGCGCTCGGTCCCCTCGGGAATCTGGTGACGACGACCCCCAAGGGATTCGCCCGCCGGACGGACCGGGTGACGAGCGCCGATCAGCCCGGACTCTTTTTCGTCGGACACAACTATGACTCCGGCGGCGGGCTCGCCAATATCGGCATCGACGCGAAGCTCGTGGCGGGAATCCTGAGCGCCGGATAAGGGCCGCGTGAAGGAGCCTTGCGGCTTCGCGGCCCCCGTCCCCGCCTTCGTATACTTGGGGCCGTGACCACGCTCGACGCGGTCCTCAAGCCCCGCAGCATCGCGGTGATCGGCGCCTCCCGGACGCCGAATACCATCGGCCATCAGATCATGGCCAACCTCCTGCGGTACGGATTCACCGGAGCGGTCTACCCGGTGAACCCGAACGCCGCCGCGGTGCACTCCGTGCGCGCCGCACCGTCGATCGGCGCCCTGGGCGAGCCCGTGGACCTCGGGGTGATCGTGGTGCCGAAGGAGCGGGTCCTCGACGTCGCGGCGGAATGCGCCGAGGCGAAGGTCCGCGGGCTGGTCGTGATCTCGGCCGGGTTCCGCGAGATCGGCGGCGCCGGCGCGGAGCGGGAGCGCCGTCTCGTGGAGATCGTCCGGAGTGCCGGGATCCGGATGGTGGGGCCCAACTGCATGGGCGTGCTGAACGCCGATCCGGCCTTCTCGATGAACTGCACCTTCGCGCCGACCATGCCGCCGTTCGGCCACGCGGCCTTCGTCTCCCAGTCCGGCGCCCTCGGCGTCAGCGTGTTGGACTACGCGAAGGAATACGGCATCGGCATCGCGCAGTTCGTCTCCATGGGAAACAAGCCGGACGTGTCCGGCAACGATCTGCTCCTCCACTGGGAGCACGATCCCGCGGTTCGCGCGATTCTGATGTACGTGGAGAACTTCGGCAACCCGCGCCGCTTCCTCGAGATCGCGTCCCGCATCACGCGCCAGAAGCCCGTCATCGTGGTCAAGTCCGGCCGCTCCCGCGTCGGCGCGCGCGCCGCCGCGTCGCACACCGGCGCCCTGGCGGCGAGCGACTCCGCCGTCGAGGCGCTGCTGGCGCAGGCCGGCGTCTTGCGCGCCGACTCGATCGAAGAGCTGTTCGACATGGCGATGGCGTTCACGCAGCCACTGCCCCGTTCCCGCCACACCGCGGTGCTCACCAACTCCGGCGGTCCCGGGATCCTCGCCGCAGACGCGCTGGAGCGGCAGGGACTCGACGTCGCCGAGCTCAAGCCCGCCACCGTCACGCGGCTGGCGCCCCTTTTCCCCGAGGAGGCCTCGATCCGGAATCCCCTCGATATGATCGCCTCGGCGACTCCGGAGGGGTACCGCGCGGCCCTCGACGCGCTGCTGGACGACAGCGGCATCGACGCGGCCGTCGCCATCTTCGTGCCGCCGCTGGGGCTGTCCCAGGAGACCGTCGCCGAAGCGATCGCCGACGTGGCCCGCCGCCACCCCGCGAAGCCGGTGCTGGCGGTGCTGATGGGCCGCGAAGGTCTGCCCCAGGGAAAGGCCGAGCTCCACCGCGCCGGGATCCCCGCGTACATCTTCCCCGAGTCGGCGGCGCGCGGCCTGGCCGCGCTGCGGCGTCAGCGGGAGTGGCTGGCCCGCCCGGAGACGGCGCCGCGGGCGCTGGCGGTCGACCAGGACCGGGCCGCGCGCATCGTGGCCGCCGCCCGGGCCGGGGGCCGGACCCGACTCCCGGAGCTCGAGGCGCTGGAGCTGCTCGAGGCCTACGGGATTCCCACCGTGGCGTCGCGCTTCGCCGTCGACGGCGACGCCGCCGCCCGCGCCGCGGCCGAGCTCGGATACCCGGTGGTCGTCAAGGTCGTCTCCCCGGAGATCGTGCATAAGAGCGACGTGGGAGGCGTCCGCACCGGCCTCGCCACGGCCGTGGAGCTCCGGAGCGCCTGCGCCGAAATGGTCGAAGGCATTCGGCGGCGGGTGCCGGAGGCCCGGGTGAGCGGGTTCCTGGTTCAGCGGATGATCGCGGGCGCCCGGGAGACCATCGCCGGCCTCACGCGTGACCCGGCGTTCGGCCCGCTCGTGATGTTCGGGCTGGGGGGCGTCTACGTGGAAGCGCTTGGCGACGTCACCTTCCGGGTCGCGCCCCTCGGACCCCTCGACGCGCACGACATGATCACCGGCATCCGCGGAAGCGCCATCCTGCGGGGGATCCGGGGAGCGCCCCCGGTCGATATCGGCGCGCTCGCTGAGGTCCTGCTTCGCCTGGGCCGCCTTGGGTGCGACTTCCCCGCGATCCAGGAGCTGGACGTGAACCCCCTGCTGGCCTTTCCCACCGGCGCGCTGGCCGTCGATGCGCGCGTGCTCCTCAGTCCTTCCGAGTTGTAGCGTAGTTGCCACACCGCGCTCCACCGGGCCGCGACGCCCCGGGCCTGGCGAATGGCCCGGAACTTGATTCAGGAGAGTCCAATGCCTGCGACACTCGAGGTGACCCGGGCGGCATCGCCCGACGCCGGGCGCGTCCTCACACCCGAGGCGCTCGCCTTCGTGGCCGAGCTGGCGTCGCGGTTCGAGCCGACTCGTCAGGCCCTGCTGGAACGCCGCCGCGCCCGCCAAAGCGATTTCGACGCCGGGCGGATGCCGGATTTTCTCCCCGACACCGCGGCCATCCGCCGTGATCCCTGGCAGGTGGCGGCCGCGCCCACCGACCTCGAGGACCGCCGCGTCGAGATCACGGGACCCGTCGAGCGCAAGATGATGATCAACGCGCTCAACTCGGGCGCACGCGTCTTCATGGCCGATTTCGAAGATGCCCTCTCTCCCACCTGGGAAAACGTGGTTCAGGGCCAGGCCAACCTCCAGGACGCCATCCGCCGGACCCTGACGTTCACGAGCCCCGAGGGAAAGGCGTACCGCCTCAACCCCAGGGTCGCGACGCTCGTGGTGCGCCCCCGGGGTTGGCACCTCGACGAACGTCACGCCACGATCGGCGGCCGGCCCGTCTCGGCCTCCCTGTTCGACTTCGGCCTCTATTTCTTCCACAACACGCGCGCGCTCCTGGAGCGGGGCTCGGGACCGTACTTCTATCTCCCGAAAATGGAGTCCCACCTCGAGGCACGGCTCTGGAACGACGTGTTCACGTTCGCGGAACGGACCCTCGGCATCGCTCCCGGCGCCATCCGGTGCACCGTCCTGATCGAGACCATCCTCGGCGCGTTCGAGATGGAGGAAATCCTCTACGAGCTGCGGGAGCACGGCGCCGCGCTGAACGCCGGCCGCTGGGACTACATGTTCAGCATCATCAAGAAGTTCCGGAACCGGTCCGAGATGGTCCTGCCCGATCGGGTGCAGGTGACGATGACGGTGCCCTTCATGCGCGCCTATACCGACCTGCTGGTGGCGACCTGCCACCGGCGCGGGGCCCACGCCATCGGCGGGATGGCCGCTTTCATCCCCAGCCGTCGTGACGCCGAGGTGAACGGGCGCGCCATCGCGAAGGTGACCGAGGACAAGGAGCGGGAAGCCGGGGACGGATTCGACGGCACCTGGGTGGCCCACCCCGATCTGGTCCCCGTCGCCCAGGCGGCATTCGACCGCGTGCTCGGCGCCCGCCCGAACCAGAGGGACCGGATGCGGGAGGATGTCCACGTGCCGGGATCTCAGCTCGTGACCCTCACCGTCCCCGGCGGCACCGTCACCGACGCCGGGGTCCGCACCAATGTGAGCGTCGCGCTGCAGTACCTCGCGAGCTGGCTCGCGGGCGTGGGCGCCGCGGGGATCAACAATCTGATGGAGGACGCCGCCACCGCCGAGATCTCGCGGGCCCAGCTCTGGCAATGGATCCGTCACGGGGCCCGCCTGGCCGACGGCCGGGTGATGACCCGCGATCTCTACGCGGCCGTGCGGGACGAGGAGATCAAGAAGCTGGCCGGCGTCGGGCATCTCGACGCGGCGGTGCGGCTCCTCGACGGTCTGGTCCTGGCATCCGACTTCACGGAGTTCCTCACCATCCCCGCCTACGCGGAGCTGGACCGAGCCCAAGGAGGTTGAGATGAGCAACGAGAACCTGCGGGACATCGCCGCCCTGGAGCGCCGCTGGTCCACGGATTCGCGCTGGCTGGGGATCCGCCGTGACTATACGGCCGCCGACGTGATCGCGCTCCGGCCGACGCTCCACGTGGAGCATTCGCTGGCGCGCGCCGGGGCGGAGCGGCTCTGGCGCCTGCTCGAGACCAAGCCGTTCGTCCCGACCTTCGGGGCCCTCACCGGGAATCAGGCGGTCCAGATGGTGAAGGCCGGCCTCGAGGCCATTTACCTGAGCGGCTGGCAGGTGGCGGCGGACGCCAATCTCTCGAGCCAGACCTACCCCGATCAGAGCCTGTATCCCAGCAACAGCGTGCCGGCCCTGGTCCGGCGGCTCAACAACGCCCTGATGCGGGCCGACCAGATCGAGCGGTCCGAGTCGGGCCGGGCGAGCCTCGACTGGTACGCGCCCATCCTGGCGGATGCGGAAGCGGGGTTCGGCGGCCCGCTCCATGCGTTCGAATTGATGAAGCTGATGATCGAGGCCGGCGCGGCGGGGGTGCACTACGAGGACCAGCTGGCGTCCGAGAAGAAGTGCGGGCATCTGGGCGGCAAGGTGCTGGTCCCGACGCAGCAGTTCATCCGCACCCTGGTGGCGGCCCGCCTGGCGGCCGACGTCCTCGACGTGCCGACACTCATCGTCGCGCGCACCGACGCCCTGTCCGCCACGCTCCTCACCTCGGACATCGACCCGCGGGACCGGCCCTTCCTGGCCGGCGAGCGCACCGCCGAAGGGTACTTCCGCGTGCGCGACGGGCTCGAGCCGGTGATCGTGCGCGCGCTCGCGTACGCCCCCTACGCGGATCTCCTCTGGTTCGAGACCGCGACCCCGGATCTCGCACTGGCGCGGCGGTTCGCGGACGCGGTGCACGCCAAGTTCCCCGGCAAGTGCCTGGCCTACAACTGCTCGCCGTCGTTCAACTGGCGCCGGCATTTGGGGGACGCCGAGATCGTGACGTTCCAGGGCGCGCTGGCCGAGCTGGGCTACAAGTTCCAATTCATCACGCTGGCGGGGTGGCACCTGCTCGGGCTCCACACCTTCGATCTGGCGCGGGCGTACCGGAAGGAAGGGATGCCGGCGTATGTGCGGCTGCAGCAGGAGGAGTTCGCGCGGGAAGCGGACGGCTACACCGCCACCCGGCACCAGCGCGAAGTGGGCGCCGGATATTTCGACCGGGTGCTGGCGGCGGTCTCGGGAGGGGAGGCGTCCACCTCGGCCCTCGCCGGGTCGACCGAGGCCGCCCAGTTCACGGGGGCGGCCGCCGGTCGCTGACGCCGGAGACTACTTCAGCACCACGCTCTCGATGGCGTCGAGCAGATATCCCATCTGTACGGCGCTTTCGGTGGTGAGGCGATAGGTGCGGCCCGATGTCTTCGCGAGTCCCGGCCAGTGCAGCGAGTCCACCGCCGTCACGATGCTGTCGGGGTAGCTCGCCCGCAGGGTGAACTCGACCTGGTAGGGCCGGGGGAGCGTGTAGGGCGTGAAGGCGTGGGCCCGGGCCAGGCGGACCGCCTTGGCCGCGGAGTCCGCCAGCATCCGCCGCTCCTTCACCGGGCTGTAGGTGATCGCCGCGCCGGGCGACAGCGCCCACTTGGTGATCACGCCCACGAACTTGTCGCCGAGGATCTCGCGGCACTGGGCGATCTCGCCGTCGTCGCCGGACACCATCGACACGCCCACGCCATATTCACCCGCGATCAGCGCGTTGATCCCCACCTCGTTCAGCTCGTGGCCGTCCACCGAGAAGTGGTCGAACGAGTAATTGTGCGCCAGCACGCCGGGATGGCCGGGCCCCGCGTGGGCTCCCGTGAAGATCACCGTACCCACACTCGAGTCGATTCCCGTGATCATGATCAACGGCTTCGGAAACCCGCGGATGAGCAGCGCCGCGGTGTCGAGATCTTCGGGGATGATGTTCGCGAACAGGTTGCCGCCGTGACCTTCGTTGACCACGAACGAGCGGGCGCCGGAGCGCCGGGCCCCGCGGATGACCGCATTGACCTCCTGCGTCATCAGTGATCGGGAGTGATTCCAGTAATCAGGGCCGGTGAGGGAGGCGTAGTTTTTCCCCTCGATTCCGGCGATGACCTCGTGGATGTTCACCACGCTCCCCATCCCCTCCATGTCCGGGATGATGTAGACCCGGTACCCCTCGGCGGGGGGAAGCTTGGGCTGGGGATAGGTGGTGCGCGGCGCCTGGGCCGCCAGGACCGCGGGGAGCAGAGCCAGCAGGAATGTGGGTTTCATGGCGTGAAAAAGAGCGCCGGCCTTGAAGACGGGCAAGGACGGTTAGATTAGGCCCATGCGAGGATCGTCCTTGCTCGCGAAAGTCCGGCTCTGGTTCGACACCGCCGGCGCTCCCGTCTCCACCGTGCAGCGCGTGGACTGGGTGCGGGTCATCCCCTTCGTCCTGATGCACGCCGCGTGTTTCGCCGTCCTCTGGGTGGGCTGGAGCTGGACCGCGGTTTCGGCGGCGGCCGGCCTCTATCTGGTCCGGATGTTCGC
>Ga0335083_10007997_pt1 | contig 12967 bp, 12 predicted proteins | sample Lox_Sample_42_FD_206716 | JGI IMG/M metagenome (GOLD analysis project Ga0335083, IMG submission 206716) | Soil microbial communities from Loxahatchee National Wildlife Refuge, Florida, United States - Lox_Sample_4.2 | ecosystem: Environmental > Terrestrial > Soil > Wetlands | place: USA...
CGGCAGTGGGTGTTCAGATAGGTTTGATCCGCTCACGCGGCTGGTACGGTGCCGGCCCGCTCCCCCTCTCCCGGCCACCCACTAAGGTACCATGTTGGGTGGCCGGGAGGGGGAGCGGGCTGGTGCCGATCTGTTTCGGCCACGCCGAAACAGAAAACACTTTTGCAGCGCACAATAAGAAAGGGCCGCCGGAGCGATCCGGCAGCCCTTCCTTAATTCGCATCGCTGCGGCGCGATTACTTCTTCGCGGTGTTCGCGGCAGCAGCGTTGACCGTGTTGGCCGCATTGCTGACATTGCTGGCCGCGGCTTTCATCGTGTTCGAAGCTGCGTTGGCGGTGTTGGCGGTCGCATTCGCGGCGTTGTTCGCGGCAGCTTCCTTCTTGCAGGCGGACAGGCTGATCGCAGCAGCGACAACCAGCGAAAGAGCAATCGTCTTGGTCATGGGCAAACCCCTTACTGAATAATACCGTGCAGACGGTGCGGAAGGGGTCCCCCCCCTGAGCCTGCGAGCGCGATTCGTATCGGTTTGTTGCGATCAACGCAATCCCTCGCGATAGGTTCCTTTTTGTAGTTAAAAGGAGACCCGGAATTTGACCGGCGCGAACCAGGCTCGATATGACCCTTTTATGACCGGCCAACTCGACCTTTTCCGCGCCCTTGCCGATCCGACGCGGCTGCGCATCGTGCATCTCCTGCAGGCCATGGAACTGGCCGTCGGGGAGATCGCGCTGGTGGTCGGACAGAGCCAGCCGCGCGTCTCGCGCCACGTCCGCATCCTTGTAGACTCAGGACTCGTCGAGCGGCGCAAGGAAGGCAGCTGGGTTTTTCTGAGCATTTGCAGCGAAGGTGCGGCACCCGCGCTCAAGGCATTTCTGGATGCTGCGCCGCCCGCGCCGGAGGAAATGCTGTGGATCGAAGCGGACCTCGCCCGGCTCGCCGCGGTCCGCGCCGAGCGGGCGCGCGTCGCCGAGCAGTTTTTCGCCACCCATGCCGAGCAATGGGACGCGCTGCGCTCCCTGCACGCGCCCGAGGCCGAGGTCGAGGCGGCGATGGCCGGGCTGCTCGGTGATGCGCCGCTTGGCCGCCTCATTGACATCGGCACCGGTACCGGTCGCATCGCGACCCTGTTTGCGCCGCAGGCCGACCAGATACTCGGAGTCGACCGCAGTGCCGAGATGCTGCGGCTCGCGCGTGGCAAGCTTCACGAGACCGCCAATGGCAAGGTTCGCTTCGTCGTCGGCGACTTCCATGCACTGCCTGTCGCCGACGCGTCGGCGGATACCGCCATTCTCCATCAGGTGCTGCACTATGCACAGGCGCCCGAGCGGGTGATTCGAGAGACGGCGCGGATATTGAGCCCCGGCGGGCGCCTCCTGATCGTCGATTTCGCCCCGCATGAGCATGAGGAGCTGCGCCTGCGCGATGCCCATGCCCGGCTCGGCTTTTCGGACAGGCAGATCGAGAGCTGGTTCAGGGCCGCGGGCATCGCGCCGGACGGTATCGCGGCGCTTGCCGGCGACACGCTCACCGTCAAGCTGTGGCTGGGTCGGCGAGGGGGGTAGGATTTTGAAAAAGGCAGAGAAATGGATGATCGTCCGGCTCGGGCTGCTTGCTCTCGGCATGCTTTGCGGAACGGCGGCACGGGCCACCGACGAGGAAATCCAGGTCTATGTCGACGATATCGGCGCCAAGGGCGCCGTCGGCCTCGATATCCACATCAACCATGTGCTCGCCGGCGATCCGGGCGCCGACTATCCGGGCGGGGAACCGAGCCTGCATCGCCTGCGCGTCACGCCGGAATTCTCGCTCGGTCTGGGCAACGGTTTCGAGGCCGGGCTCTATCTGCCGCTGGCGACGATCGCGAGCGACGATGTGTTTCGCATCCAGGGCGTCAAGTTCCGCATGAAATGGATCGCGCCGCATGACGAAATGAAAGGCTTCTACTGGGGCGCCAATTTCGAGATCGGCCGCGTCGCCTACCGCCTCGACCAGAATCCGTGGAATGCCGAGTTCAAGACCATCGCCGGCTGGCGCGGCGGCAAGTGGAACCTCGCGGTCAACGGCAATCTCGACTTCAAGGTCTCCGGCCCCGTTCCCGCGCCCGCGACCTTCCAGCTCGCCACCAAGGCCGCCTACAGCATCACGCCCGGCTTTGCGCTCGGCATCGAGAGCTACAATGATTTCGGGACCTTCGACCGCTTCGGTGTGTTCAGCGAGAATGAGCAGGCGACCTATCTCACCGCCGACACCCATATCGGCAAATGGGACCTCAATCTCGGTGTCGGCTGGGGCTATGCCGCGAGCGCCGACCATCTCATCGCCAAGATGATCGTCGGCGTGCCGTTCTAGCGCAAGGAAATCCGTCATTGCGAGCGCAGCGAAGCAATCCAGGTCGGCGTGCTGGATTGCTTCGGGACCTCGTCCCTCGCAATGACGATGAACTAAAGACGCTGACCGACCGTCAGTCGCCGATTTCCTTGGCCTCGATATATTTCATCTCGAGGAAGCGGTTCTGCGCTGCGAGATTGTCGAGGTCGCCGCTGGCGAGCTGCTCGGTCATCGTCGCGATTTCCTGCTCGATGACGCTGAGGCCGTCGACGAGCTGCGCGTCGGGCACGCGGCCGTTGCGCGGCTGGCTGCGCAGCGCCGCCGGGATCGACTGATAGCCGGTCACCAGCTGCGGCAGATGATCGGAGAGCAGTCGCCGGATTTCCGCTGCGGCGGGTTCGCGGGGATCGAGCTTCACGAGCTGCGGCGCCAGCGTCTCCAGCCGGCCCGAGATCGCGTCGACGATCGGTGCCGCGGCGCGCGGCATGGTCTTGCGCTGGTTCTCCAGCCAGATCTCGGTCTTGAGCGGCAGCGCCTTGAGGTCGGTTTCGGCGAGCTTGGCGGGTTCCACCGCCGTTTCCTGCGTGGGCAGGAAGGCGAAGCCGAGGCAGGCGACGAGCAGCGCCAGCACGATCAGCACGCCTGTCGTGCCGATGCCGCCGATCAGCGCGCCGGCGACCGACGCGCCGATGATGACGGCGGCGACCGCGATGACCATGCGCATCAGCCGCGTGATCATGTCCTTGCTGCGGATGGCCCGTCCGCGCGCGCCCGCGCCGCCGCCGCTGTAACGCGCCGAGGTCCGCTCGATCAGCTCGTTGGCCTTGAGGATGACGTCGTCGACTTCGCTCATCGGCGCGTCACTCGATCGCGGCCAGCGGCGATGCGGCACCGGACGGCGCGCCGAGCTGGGCCTGCGCCTGTCCCTGCGCGCGGGCGATATAGCCCTTGGATTTCTCGACCTCGCTGGAGAGCGTGTTCACGGTGGTCTTCATGTTCTCCAGCGCCTTCAGCTTGAACGTGTCGATATTGTCCATCGTGTCGTAGATGTTCTGGAAGGCGCGCTGCAGCGTCTCGATGGGAATGGTGCTGTTTGCCGCCTGCTCGTGGATCGCGGCTGTCTGGGTCTTCAGCAGGTTTCCGGTCGAATCGATGATGTTCGCGGTCGTCGTGTTGAGCGCGGTGATCTGGTCGAGGACCAGCTTCTGCCCGACCAGCGCCTGCGCGACCGTCACCGCCGTGCGCAGCGCCGCGACCGTCGTGGTCCCGGCCCGGTCGACACCCTTCACCAGCTCGATATTGTTCTTCTTGACCAGATCGAGCGCGAGATAGCCCTGCACCGTCACCGCCATCTGGGTCAGCAGGTCCTGGTTGCGCTGGCGCACATAGAAGAGCGCCGTCTCGCGGATCGCCTTGGCCTTGGCCGGATCGGTCGAGTCCAGCTCGAGCGCCTTGTCTTCCAGCTTCTGGTCCATCGCCTTGGCGATGTGGATCATCTGCTCGAGCTTGCCCATCGAGGCCCACATATTCTGGCGCTCGACGTCGATCGCGGCATTGTCCTTGATGAGGCTGTCCTTGCCCGAGGCGAGGCTGCCGAGAATGCCGTTGATGTGCGTCTGGCTCGACTTGTAGCTGTCGAAATAATTCCTGAGCTTGTTGCCGAAAGGGATGACGCCGAACAGCTTCTTGGGCGCGAGCAGATTGCCCTTCTTGCCGGGATCGAGATCCTCGACCGTGCGGCGCAGCTGGGCAAGATCGGCGCCGACACCCCCGTCGGAATTCATCGCGCGCACCGGCCGGTCGAGGAAGCGATTGGAGTGACCCGCCGCTTCGGCGATCTCCTTGCGGCCCATATTGGTGATCTGGTCGACCTTCTGGCCGAATTCGGGCGAATTGGCGTCGAGCGCGGCGAGCTCGTCGACGAAGCTGTCGACCCGCTCGTCGAGCTTGCTCTTCTTGCCCTCGTCGAGCGGAACGAGGCCCGCCGCCTTTTCCGGCGCCACCACCGGCACCGGATTGGGCGGGGTCAGCGTCAGCTCGTCAACGGTGTCGGTCTCGGTCGGCGCAATCGTTGCCATCATCGTCTCCTTGCCGGTGTTATATTAGACTAGAACACCAGTGGATCAAGAGCGCTTCGTTTTCGGGCGCTTTTGCCCGATCATAGCGCCGGTGTCCGGGCGAAGGGAAGGGGGCGGCGTTTTTGACACATCCTGCGCTGCACATCCCGCCTTGCGTGCAGTTCCTGCAGTGGTAAACGAAATTTCAGCATATCGGATCGATAAGCCCTTCTCCTGGAGAGAGCAGATCAGGGCGGGCCGACATGTATCATCGTCACGATTTCGAGAGGATGCCCCGGAGAAGGCGCACGGACGGACAGGAAGACGTCCGCCGGACCAAGGGGGGCGACTTGGAACGATTTGATCTGGTGGTCATCGGCAGCGGCCCGGCGGGGCGCCGCGCCGCCGTCCAGGCGGCGAAGCTCGGCAAGTCCGTGCTCGTGGTCGAGGGGCGCAAGCGCGTCGGCGGCGTGTCGGTCCATACCGGCACGATCCCCTCCAAGACCCTGCGCGAGACGGTGCTCAATCTCTCCGGCTGGCGCGAGCGCGGCTTCTACGGCCGCTCCTACCGCGTGAAGCAGAATATCGGCGGCGAGGATCTCGGCAATCGCCTCGGCATGACCCTGCAACATGAGGTCGACGTGCTGGAGCATCAGTTCCAGCGCAACGGCGTGCGCACCATGTCCGGCTTCGCGCGCTTCATCGACCCGCATCATATCCAGGTGACCGCGCCCGACGAGAGCGAACTGGTCATCGCCGGCGAGCGCTTCGTTATCGCGGTCGGCACCCAGCCTTTCCGACCCGATTATATCCCCTTCGACGACCGGCAGATCATCGACAGCGACACGGTGATCGAGGAACCCTGCGTGCCGAGGAGCCTGTGCGTCATCGGCGCGGGCGTCATCGGCATCGAATATGCGACGATCTTCTCCGCGCTTGACGTGGCGGTCACGCTCATTGAGCCGCGCGACACGTTCCTCGATTTCGTCGATCGCGAGATCATCAGCGAATTCGTCCACCAGCTGCGCGATCGCGGCATGTCCATTCGCCTCGGCGCCAAGGTCACCCATATCGAGAAGGACAAGTCGGGCCGCGTCGTCACCACGCTGGAGGATGGCCGCATCATCCGCACCGAGATGCTGCTGTTCGCGGCCGGGCGCATGGGCGCGACCTCCAAGCTCGGCCTCGAAAATTGCGGCCTCAGCGTCGACAATCGCGGGCGGCTGACCGTCGATCCCAAGACTTTCCAGACGCAGGTGCCGCATATCTATGCGGCGGGCGACGTCATCGGCTTCCCGAGCCTTGCCTCCACCTCAATGGAGCAGGGCCGCATCGCCGCCTGCCATGCCTTCGATCTGCCGATGCCGCCGGCGCCCTCCTATTTCCCCTATGGCATCTATGCCGTGCCGGAAATCTCGACCGTGGGCATGAGCGAGGAAGAGGTGAAGGCGAAGAAGATTCCCTATGAATGCGGCATCGCCCGCTTCCGCGAGACCTCGCGCGGCCACATCATGGGCCTCGACACCGGCCTCATGAAGATGATCTTCTCGATCAAGACGCGCCGCCTGCTCGGCGTCCACATCATCGGCGAGGGCGCGACCGAGCTCATCCATATCGGCCAGGCGGTGCTCAACCTCAAAGGCACGATCGACTATTTCATCGAGAATACCTTCAACTATCCGACGCTGGCCGAAGCCTACAAGATCGCCGCGCTGGATGCCTGGAACCGCATGCCGCGCCAGGGATGAGGCACCCGGATGCCAGCATGCCGTAACGGCATTGGCGCCGGTAAATTGTATGCAACACATGCAGAGTTCATGTTTTTTCAACCGTTTGCGGCGATAGCGTGTAACCGGGAGAGTGTGTTGCCATGCAGATAGAGATAACGCCGGCGTTGCATGACGCGTTGCAAGCCTGTTCGGACACCGAGCGCAGCCTGATCGCGATCGGCAGGCGGACGGACCCTGAGCGCAAGTTCGACCTGGTCCAGCACCGCCGCAAGTTCGCCGAGCAGATGGGCCATATCGGCCAGCTCATCGACGAGGAGGCCGCGCTGCAGCGGCGCCCCGAAATGGCGATGGAAATGACCAGCCGCCTCTCCGCTTTCCGCTTCGCCATCGGCCAGCACCAGGCGAGTTGGCCGGCCGTCCGAATCGACGAGGATGCGCAGGCCTATGCCGAGTCCGCGCGCGGCACCTATGTGAAGTCCGATCTTTTCTGGACCTGGTGCAACGCGCATCTGAACTTCGCGCGGTCCTGAAAACCCGCCGTCGCGGCGGCGGAAGACGGCCGCGAAAAACCCTCAAAAGTTGACGATGTCCAGTCCATCCGGTTTCAGGGTGCGGCGAACCGCTGCCTGTGTGCATTAAAAGGCATTGGCGGCTTCTTCGCGTGCCGCCTAAAAGAACATACCCATAAAGGAGAGGACGAGTCGCATGCGTCACATTCTGAAAGTCGCCGTGTTGCTTCTGGCCACCACGGCTATCGTTGATAAAGTCCAGGCTCAGCCCCCCGGTGGTGGCGGCGGTGGTGGTGGCGGCGTCAACATCATGGAGCGGCTGGACACCGACAAGGACGGCAAGATCAGCCTGGCCGAATATACCGCCTTCGCGGAACAGCGCTGGACTCGTATCTCGCAGGGCGCCGACAAGGTGAAGCCCGCCAGCCTGCAGGGCTTCCAGGCCAATGCGCTTGCCGGCATCGCGCCGGATGCGAATGGCGATGTCAGCCATGCCGCTTACCTTGCCGCGCAGCCCGCCAAGTTCAAGGCGCTGGACACCAATGGTGACGGCTCCCTCAGCGAAGCCGAATTCATGGCGTCCTTCCCGCGTCGCGGTGGCGGTGGCGGCGGCGGCGCGCCCGGCGGCGGCAACTGAGCAGCATTTGAGGGCGCGCGAAACCGCGCGTCCGCCAGCGCATGAGATGGAACAGGTGGCGGATGTCCGCCACCTGTTCCATTGTTCGTTGGATATTGTTTACGTTTCAAGGATATAAAGTCGGCGGCCCGTTCCAGTGGGAGGGGCCGCCGGCTTCGCAAGGGGACGAAACTTGCGATCGCGAGCCGGCTTACAGGTATGCGAGGCAAGAGAGAGGCCATGCGGTGTCCTGAGATTTCGTCCGATGAGGCCGGCCGTCTGCTGGCCCTGTCAGAATATGGGCTAGGCGCCGACATCGGCCTGCCGAGCCTCGACCCCATCGTCGAGATCGCCGCGCGCATGTTCAACGTGCCGGCGGCGGCGGTGAACATGATCGGCTCGGATCATGTCTTCCTCGCGTCCAGCACCGGCATCGGCGAATGCGACATGCGCCGCGACGTGTCCTTCTGCGCGCATGCCATCAACCAGGACGAGGTGATGGTCATCCCCGATGCCCGCCTCGATCCCCGCTTTCACGACAATCCCATCGTCACCGCCGGCATGATCCGCTTCTATGCGGGCGTCGCCTTGAAGGCGCCGTCCGGCCATTCGCTGGGCGCGCTATGCGTCATCGACAGCGAGCCGCGCGCAGCTCTCAGCTCCGCCGACGAGACCTGCCTGCGCGATCTGGCGAAAATGGCGGTCGACAAGCTCGAGCTTCGCCGGCTCGAGGTCGCCGCGCAGGCCGGGCCGGACAGTTTCGTCTCGCGCTCGGCGGGATCGCCCAATGCCGTCATCGGCTTCGACGCGAGCATGCGCATCACCGCCTGGAACGAGACCGCCACCGCCCTGTTCGGCCATGACGAGCCGTCCATGCTCGGCCAGTCGCTCGACATTCTGGTGTCGGAGGCCGGTCGTCAGGTCATCCGCGCCGGCATGGAGCGCGTACTCGGCAATGGCGAGATGACCGGCATGTCGGTGGAGCTGACCGGCATCCGCGCCAATGGCACGACATTTCCGGCCGAGGTGGTCTGGACGCGCTGGGGCGAGGGCGGCCGCAGCCATTTCGGCGCCATCATCCGCGACATCGGCGCGCGCCGCAGCGATCGCGACGCGCTCTATCGCCTCGCCCATTATGACGGCCTGACTGACCTCGCGAACCGCAATCTGCTGCATGAGCATATCGAGGCCGCGCTCGGCGGCGGCGGCACGCCCGCGCTCATCCTCATCGACATCGACGGCTTCAAGGACATCAATGACACGCTGGGCCATGCCGCGGGGGACGGCGTGCTGCGCCTCGTCGCCCGGCGCCTGCGCGACACGGCGCCGGAGGCCGGCACGCTGGCCCGCACCGGCGGCGACGAATTCGCCGTCCTGCTGGGCGACAATGCCGATCCGGTCGCGCTGGCGGCGATCGCCCGGTCGGTCATCGCGGCCATTGCCGAGCCGATGGCCGTCGAGGGCCATGAGGTGCGCATCGCCGCGAGCTGCGGACTTGCCGTCGCGCCGGACCATGGCGACACGGTCGAGGAACTGATGAGCAGCGCCGACCTTGCGCTCTTTCAGGCCAAGGCTTCGGGACGCGGCCGGTCCTTCCTCTACATTCCGGCGCTGCGGGCCGAGGCTGTGGCGCGGCGCATGTACGAGGCGGAATTGCATCGCGCGCTGGAGCGCGACGAGTTCCGTCTGTTCTACCAGCCGCAGATTCGCCTGAGCGATGGCGCGCTGACCGGCGCCGAGGCGCTGATCCGCTGGCAGCATCCCGTGCGCGGCCTGCTCTCCCCGGCGGCATTCCTGCCAGCGCTGGAGAGCGGTGTGCTGGCCGGGGCAGTGGGCGACTGGACCCTGCGGCAAGGGTGCGCGCAGGCGGCGATATGGCGCCGGCTGGAACGGGATTTCCAGGTGAGCATCAATCTGTTCGCGGCGCAGTTTCGCGGCGACGACCTGCCCGACCGGGTCCGCGCCGCGCTCGCCGCGCAGGACCTGCCGCCGCGCGCGCTGGAGCTGGAGATCACCGAGAATATCATTCTCGATCAGCAGGATGTCGTGCTCGGCCAGCTCCAGGAGCTGCGCCGCACCGGCATCGAGCTCTCGTTCGACGATTTCGGCACGGGCTTTGCGTCACTGAACCTGCTGCGCAGCTATCCGGTGAGCCGCATCAAGATCGACAAGAGCTTCACCCAGACCATGCACAGCTCGCCGCGCGACAAGGCGATCGTGCTCTCGGTGCTCGACATGTGCGCCAAATGCGGGCTCAAGGTGGTGGCGGAAGGCGTCGAGACGAGGGAGCAGGCCGATTTCCTGCGCGAGCATGGCTGCGACAAGGGGCAGGGCTATTATTTCGGGCGGCCGGTCCCTGCCGATGTCTTCGCCGAGCAGTTCTGGCCGCAGGCAAAGACGGTGCGTATCGCCTGAGGCGCCGCCTCAGTCCTTCTTCGGAACCGCCAGGCTCGCGCCGAAGTCGAACGGCTTGGCTTCCGGCATGGAGTCAATCATCGCCCGGAAGCGCTGCTCGACATTGTCCTTCCAGTTGCCGTGGGTCGAGACGTAGAGCTTGTTGTGCGTGATCGCATCGACGATCATGTCGCCGACTTCGGTGGGCTCCATCCAAGTGTCGGAGACGACGCGCTGGGCAAGCTGCTCCTCATTGTCCTTGAAACCTGAGCCGGTGCGGAAGCGCTCGGGCCGGTTCTGGCCGCTCTCATGGATGCGGCTCTTGATCGGGCCGGGCATGAGCACGGTGACGCCGATATTGTCCTTGGCCATGGAATCGCGGATCGACTCGGTGAGCGTGATGACGCCTGCCTTGGCGACCGCATAGATCGCCATGAAGCTCGGCATCGGGGTGAGGCCGGCAAGGCTCGCCGTGTTGACGATATGGCCGCCGCGTCCGCGCGCCCGCATGCCGGGCGAGAATTCCATGATGCCATTGATCGGGCCCATCAGATTGATGGCGATACCATAGTCCCAGTCCTGATAGGTGGCCTGCTCAAAGGGCCCCGAGGGGTCGATGCCGGCATTGTTGACGAGGATGTCCGGGCCGCCGGTCAGTGCCTCGACTTCCTTCGCCGCCTCGCGCATCTGCGCGCGGTCGGAGACGTCGAGGCGGATGGTGTGGACATTGCGGCCCTGCTGGCGCTCGTCGAAAAACTGCTGGGCCTCGTCGAGATGGTCCTGGCGGATGTCGGCGAGCACGAGCTTCGCGCCGTTTGCCAACAGCTGTTGCGCGATGCCGAAGCCGATGCCGCTCGCGCCGCCGGTGATGAAGGCGGTCTTGCCCGCTATGTCCATGATGCTCTCCGAAAAGACTCGTTTGCCTCGCCCTAGCGCCTGCAAGCCCCTTGCGAAAGCGGCGAAATCGCCCCTATCCTCACCGCGACAGAGCGCGCCCGGGAGATGCGCCTCGCTGACAGGGAGAGGAACCATGAAGGCAGGTATGCTTATTGCCGCCGCGCTCATCGCGGCGCCGGCGAGCGCTCAGATCGGGACGGCACAGGTGACCGGGGGCGCCGTCGAGGGCGTCGTCAATGGCGGTCTCTCGACCTATCTCGGCATTCCCTTTGCGGCGCCGCCGGTCGGCGACCTGCGCTGGAAGGCGCCGCAGCCGGTCAAGCCATGGGGCGGCGTCAGGAAGGCCGATCATCATGCCGCCGGCTGCATGCAGGAGCCGGGGCTGGCGAAGCAGATGGGCTTTACTGGGCCGCTCAGCGAGGACTGCCTCTATATCGACGTGTGGACGCCTGCCAGGGCGCCGGCGGAGAAGCTGCCGGTGATCGTGTGGATCTATGGCGGCGGCTTCAACAGCGGCATGACCGGCGTGCCGCTCTATGATGGCGCCAATTTCGCGAAGCAGGGCGTCGTCTTCGTCGCCCTCTCCTATCGTGTCGGGCCGTTCGGCTTCCTCTCGACGCCCGGGCTGACCAAAGAAGCGGGCTCCTCCGGCAATTACGGCATGCTCGACATGATCGCCGGCCTCAAATGGGTGAAGGCCAACGTCGCCAGATTCGGTGGCGACCCCACGAAGGTCACGATCTTCGGCCATTCGGCCGGTGCGATGGCGGTGAGCCGCCTCACGGCCTCGCCGCTCGCCAGGGGCCTGTTTCGCGCCGCCATCGCCGACTCGGGCGCCAATTTCACGCCCGAGACCAGCCTGTCCGCCGCGGGCGCGATTGGCGCCAAATTCCTCGAGGGGCTGGGCGCCAAGGACCTGAAGGCGGCCCGCGCGCTCAGCGCCGACGCGATCGAGAAGGCCGCCGATGCGCGTGGCGCGCCGCGCTTCCCGCTGCCGCTCGACGGCAAGGTCGTCCCCGCCGAGCAGACGGCACTGTGGAAGACCGGCAGGTTCAATGACACCCCGGTCCTGATCGGCAACACCTCGGACGAGGCTGTGGTGTTCGGTCCCTCCAAGACGACCTCCGCCGACTTCGAGAAGCAGATCCGCGCGACCTATGGCAGCCATGCCGACGCGATCCTCGCCGCCTATCCCCATGCCACCGACGAGGAGGCGAGCCGGTCCAACAAATATCTGCGCCGCGACACGACCTTCGAGTGGAACATGTGGACCTGGGCAAGGCTCCAGTCCGAACATGGCAAGGGCAAGGCCTATAACTATTATTTCGACCGGCCGACCACGCAGGACCCGGACGGATCGGGCCATGGCAGCGAAGTCGCGCTGGTGTTCGGCAATGAGGACGTGCGGCGCACCGCCTGGACCGACGAGGACCGCGCGCTCTCGAAGGAGATGCAGGGCTATTGGGTCAATTTCGCCAAGACGCTCGATCCCAATGGTCCGGGCCTGCCGACATGGCCGGCGTTCGGTGGCAGCGACCCGCAGGTCATGCGGCTCGGCAAGGTCAATGAGGCCGGCCCCGTGCCCAATCTCGACAAGATGAAGGCGCTCGACGCCTGGTATCAGGACGAGCTGGGAAAGAAGTAGGGCATGAATAACCCCTCCTCTTCAGAGGAGGGGCAAGGGGTGGTGGCGATGCGCCAGCATCGCACGCGAGGCGGTTATGGATTAACCCCACCCCAACCCCTCCCCTGAAGGGGAGGGGCTAAGATAGGCTTCACTTCAGCGCCTGAACCGCCGCGAGCGTGTTCTTCACATGCTCCTTGAAGTCGAGGTTCGTGTAGGCATAGGCGATCTTGCCCTGCTTGGTGATCACGTAGCTGGTGCGGTCGGTCTTGCCGGAGAGGCCGGGGATCGAGGTCAGCGCGACATTATAGTCCTCGATGATCTTGGGTCCGGCGGAGGCCACCGCGAACTTGCTGCGGCACTCGCTGGTCGAGAATTCTGCGAGCTTGTCGACCGGGTCGGCGGACATGCCGATGACGGTCGCGCCGGCCTTCTTGAACTCGTCGACCGTCTCGGCGAACTCATGCGCCTCGGCGGTGCAGCCCGGCGTGAAGGCGGCCGGGAAGAAGTAGAGCACGACCGGGCCCTTCTTGAGCTCCTTGGCAAGATTGAAGTCGAAGATCTTGCCGGCCATGGCGCCGCGCGTATCGAAATCAGGGGCCTTGGCGCCCACCGGAAGTGAGGCATGCGCCATGGTCGCGAAGGCAAGCGCGCCGGCGGCAGCGATGCCGATGAGGCTGAATGTTCTGGTCCGGGTCATGGAGTCGCATCCTCTGCTTTGGTTTCGGTCCGCAACGCTTTTGCCATAGTCGGGCCGGGCTTGCCAGCGGGACCGTAGCGGCAGGCGCAGGGCCGTTTCACTGGCGCATCA
>Ga0335083_10007998_pt1 | contig 12966 bp, 11 predicted proteins | sample Lox_Sample_42_FD_206716 | JGI IMG/M metagenome (GOLD analysis project Ga0335083, IMG submission 206716) | Soil microbial communities from Loxahatchee National Wildlife Refuge, Florida, United States - Lox_Sample_4.2 | ecosystem: Environmental > Terrestrial > Soil > Wetlands | place: USA...
GGCTGCCGCATGGGATCTTTCTGGTCACGGGTCCGACCGGGAGTGGCAAATCCACCACGCTATACTCGGCGCTGAAGCGGATCAATCAGAGCGACAAGAAGATCATCACCATCGAAGATCCGGTGGAATACCAGATGGATGGGATCAACCAGATCCATGTCAATCCGCAGATCGGACTGACCTTCGCCGCGGGCCTGCGGCATATCGTGCGCCAGGATCCGGACGTGATCATGGTGGGCGAGATCCGCGACCGCGAAACGGCGGACACCGCCATTCGCGCTTCGCTGACCGGGCATTTCGTTTATTCCACGCTGCACACCAACGATGCGCCCAGCGCGATTACGCGGCTGATCGATATGGGCGTGGAGAATTACCTGATCACGTCGTCGGTGGTGGGCGTGATGGCGCAGCGGCTGGTGCGCCTGATCTGCCCGCATTGCAAGGTGGAGAACGGCACCCGCATCGCGCCCGACGGCGAAACCGTACGATGCTATCGCGGCGCCGGGTGCGAGAACTGCTTCGGCGCGGGTTACATTGGCCGCGTGGGGATTTTCGAGCTGATGGAGCTGAACGACGATATCCGCAAGCTGATCCTGCGGGGGGACGACGCGGTCGCGATTACCATGGCGGCGCGGCGCAATGGCATGCGGAACTTAAGGGAGGACGGCTGGCTAAAGGTGGCCGAGGGGCAGACCACGCCGGACGAGGTGATGCGTGTCACGCAAGAATTCTAAAATCCGGAAAATCCGGGGACAGTACACTCAATCCCCGATTTCTCCCGCCCCCAGGCATTCCGGAATAAACCGTTTCTTTTCAATCCGCTTGGCAGGAAATTGGGAAATGAGTGTACTGTCCCCGGATTTCGAAAATTGGGGATTGAGTGTACTGTCCCCGGATTTTTATGAATAGCTTTTACTTCAGGGCCGTGGCTACCGACGGGCAGGTTCGCACCGGCACCATTCATGCCGAGACCGAGCGCTTTGTCGCCAACGAGCTTCGCCGGCAGGGGCTGACGCCGGTCTATGTCGGAGCAGAGCCGAAGAAATCGTTCGAGTTAAAGCTGCCATCGTTCTCCGGCGCCAAGCGCAAGGACGTCCTGTTCTTCACGCAGGAAATCTCCACGCTACTCAACGCCGGCGTGCCGCTGGACCGCGCCCTGTCGATCACCTTGGAATTGACCGACCGGCCGTCCTTCCGCGTGCTGGTGCAAGACGTGTTGCGCGTGCTCAAGGGCGGCAAGTCGCTGGCCGACAGCCTGGCGACGCATCCCGAGCATTTCTCGGAATTGTACATCAACATGGTGCGCGCGGGCGAGGCCGGTGGATCGCTGGCGGTGGTCTTTGACCGCTTGGCCGAATTCGAGCGCACGCGCGACGACTTGCGCAGCTATATCCTCTCTTCGATGGCTTACCCGATGCTGCTGGTCGCGGTGGGCACGGGCTCGATTCTGGTGCTGATGAACTTCGTGGTGCCGCGCTTCGCCTCGGTTTTCGAGCAATCCCGCATCGAGATGCCGCTGCCCACCAAGTTTCTTCTGGAAGGCAGCAAATTCCTGCAAAATTACGGCGCGATCGCACTTACGGTTCTGGTTCTATCCGCGATCGGCCTGTATTCCTGGGTCCGCACTACGCGCGGGCGGCTGTGGTGGGACACGCTGCGCCTGCGCATTCCGGTTTTGGGCGACGCCCTCCGCAAAGCCGAGACCGCGCGGTTCGCGCGCGCCATGGGGACACTGGTTTCAAACACTGTGCCGCTGGTGCAGTCCATCGCCATCGCGGGCGCGACGCTGAACAACAGCAGGATCTCGAACTCGTTGGAAGCAGTCTCGATGGGCGTCAAGCGCGGCGAAGGCATCGCCACTCCGCTGAGGCGTGCCGGCCAGTTTCCGCCGCTCGCTGCCCACTTGTTGGCGGTGGGCGAAGAAACCGGACGCCTGGACACCATGTTCAACAAGATGGCCGACGTCTACGACGCGGAAACGCGTACCTCCATCCGCCGCTTTACTTCTCTGTTTGAACCGCTGGTCATCCTCGTGATGGGGTTGATTGTCGGCACATTGATTCTGAGTATGCTGCTTGCGATTGTCGGAATGAACGATGTCGCGATGTAATGAGCATGAGGTGATGCCATGAGACGACTAAGCCGCCGCCAAGCCGGTGTGACGCTGATTGAAATGATGGTAGTGGTTACCATCATCGCCTTGTTCGCGGCGCTGGTACTTCCGAAAATGATCGGCCAGGCCGACCGCGCCCGCCGCACCGCCGCGCGCGCGCAAATCAACGCCTACATGACGGCGCTGGGTTCTTACAAGCTCGACACCGGCGTATATCCGACCACCGAGCAGGGCCTTCAGGCGCTGCGCGTCAAACCCGAAGATATCAATAACTGGCAAGGACCCTATCTGCAAAAGGACATCGAGAACGATCCCTGGGGCCGTCCCTATGTGTACAAATATCCCGGCGACCATGGCGATGATCCCGACATTCTGAGCTACGGCTTGGACGGCCAGCCCGGCGGAGACGGGAATAATGCGGACATTGCCAGTTGGAAGAATTAGCGGCGGCCCGCGGGACCGCGCCGGCGTCACACTCATTGAGCTGCTGGTCGTGGTGGCGCTTATTTCGCTCATGGTGGGCATCAGCTTTCCAGCCATCACGTCCGGCATCGACTCGCTGCGGATGAACGCCGCCACCAACGGCATCGTCAGCTTCCTCAACTCGGGACTCGATCGCGCCCAGCGGCGCCAGCAGATGGTCGAGATCACCGTGTCGAAACCCGAGAACGCGCTCGAAATGCGCTCCACTGAGGCCGATTTTTACCGCAAGCTTTCCCTTCCCGACGGCGTCTCGATCACGCACGTTCTTCCGGAATTGCCGGACGATCCGGATGCGCCGCGCACTTTTGATTTGTACCCAGGCGGCACGGTGCCGGGCTTCGGCATTGAGCTCATCAATCGCAAGAATGTCGATCGAATCGTGCGGGTTGACCCCATCACTGGAGTCCCGCGGGTGGAGCGGCCGGAGCAATGAGGAGTCCAGCCGCGGCCAGGCGCGGTTTCACGCTGCTCGAAGTCTTGGTTGCTACGCTCATCATGGCGGTGGCGATCACCGGCCTGATGTCGGCAATTTCCACTTCACTGCGCAGCGCAGCGCGCCTCACCGACTACGATCGCGCGGTGTTGTTCGGCCGTCAGAAGATGGACGAGCTGCTCATCGCCGCCAAGCTGCCCAAGCTCACGCCTTTTGAAGGCACCTGGGATGACACCATCACCGGCGGGCTTCCTATTTATTGGCGTGCGCGCCTCTCGCCATTTGAAACGCCTCCCCATGCCGGGCCCGGTGCGCCGTTTCTCGAACACATCCAGCTTGAAATTTGGTGGATGAATCAGGATCAGCGCCGCAGCTTCACGCTGGAGGGCTTCCGGCGGTCTGTCCTCAAACCCGAGGACATGGCAGCGGTGCAAGGAGCGGGCCCATGACCAGGCGGCGGGTTTCCCGAAAACGCGGCGCCCAATCCGGCGTGACGTTGATGGAGCTGCTGATTGCGATCACGCTCCTGAGCCTCCTGTCAGTCGGAATTGTCATCTCGCTGCGCGTGGCCTTGAGCGCCATGAACAAGGCCGATTCGCGCCTGACGAGCGACCGCCGCGTCAACAGTGTGCAGCGCATCGTCGAGGAACAAATCGAAGGGCTCATCCCGGTTACCGCCGATTGCCAGCCTGTGGCCGAGGGCCCGCGCCAAACCATCAGCTTCTTCCAGGGCGAAACGCAATCCATGCGCTTCGTCTCGACGTATTCGTTACAGCAGGGCGCCCGCGGCCTGCCCATGGTCCTGGAGTTTCAGGTCATCCCTGGCGAAGACTCTGACGGCGTGCGGCTGGTGGTGAACGAACACCTGTATACGGGTCCGCGCGGTGCCGGCCAGTTCTGCGCCGGATTCGGGCCCGACCCGGCCACCGGAATACAAGGCCCCCTATTCGTTCCCATTCAAATCGGCGCCGGATCTTTCGTCCTGGCCGACAAACTTGCTTTCTGCCGCTTCAGCTTCCGCGACACAGCGCCGCCTCCGGACTTATTCAAATGGATCGTGCGCTGGGTCAAGCCGGTGCTGCCCAGTGCGATCCGAATTGAAATGGCGCCCTTGAATCCGGATCCTGGACGGCTGGCGCCAGTCACGTTGACCGTCCCGGTGCGAGTGAACCGCCGGCCGATGGAGAATTATGATTTCTAGCCGCCGAATGCGGACCGAAGGGGGCACGGCGCTGCTGGCGGTGCTGTGGCTCTCGGCCGCCTTATCGGCCATCGCCTTCACGATTGCCAGCAGCGTCCGAGCCGAAACCGAACGCACCAGCACCGATGTCGATGCGCTGCGAGCGGGCTATCTGGCCGACGGCGCCATCGATCGCGCGTTGCTCTACATCCAATGGGGTCCGAGTTACAGGAATCCGGACGGCACCCCCAAGTACTTCGAGAACCCGACGCCCGTGCTGCACTTCCAGTTCCCCACCGGCGCGGTCAACGTGGAGATTATTCCGGAGACGGCCAAGCTGAACGTCAATCTCGCGCGGCCGGAAGAAATAAGAAATCTTCTGCTGGTCATGGGAGTGGTTCCGGCGCAGGCCGAAGCCATCACCGCGGCCATTCTCGACTGGCGATCGCCCACGCCCGGCGGCGCCTTCAGCCAGTTCGATCAACATTACTTGTCGCTGGTTCCGTCTTTTCAAGCCCGGCATGCGTCTTTTCATGAGATTGAAGAATTGTTGCTGGTCCAGGGAGTGACGCCGGATTTGTTCTACGGAAGCTATACACGCGATGAAGAAGGACACTTGCTGCGGCACCCGGCCTTGCGGGATTGCCTGTCGGTATTTGGAACCAAGGGAGTGCTTGACATAAATACCGTCGAGCCGGCCGTCATGGGCGCGGTCGGAGTCACGCCGAACGCGGTGACGGCGATCGTCAATAGTCGCCGCCAACACGTCATCAAGCAGGGTGACGTGGCGGGGTTCTTGGGTGGCGCGGGTCCCGGCGCCGCGCGTCTCGGTATCGCACCCAGCGCCATCGTCACGCTGCGAGCTACGGCGGCGCTGCGCCTTCCCAATGGCCAGCTCTCCGATCTGCGCCGATCCGTGTCCGCGATGGTGAAGATGCTCGGCCCCGGCTTTGACGAACCCTATCACGTCATGCGCTGGTACGACAACGTGGTGGCGCCGCAATGAAGCTGCCTGATTTCGGAAGATGGCTGGCCATCGGAACTGCCGCCGGTGTCGAGATCGGCCGCGAGAATCTGGCTTCGACCGTGGTTCGCCTCCGGCCTACCGGCGCGCGCATTCTCGACCAGTTGATCATCCGGGGATATCGCGACCAGGCCGCCAGCGAATGGGGCGCCAGCTATTCGAACTTTCTTGCCAAGCTGGGCGCGGCGCATCTGCCCGCCACCGTCCTGTTGCCGCGCGAAGAAGTGATGGTGCGCCAGATCGCGTTCCCCGGCGTCTCGGACAAAGATCTCGCCTCCGCTATCCGGTTCGAGATCGATTCCCTCAATCCCTATTCGGAGGAAGAAGCGGTTTTCGACTGGGCGCGCATCGGCAAGACGGCCTCGGTTTTGGTGGGTTTCACGCGACGCTCGGTGCTGGAGCGCTACCGCAGCCTGTTCGCCGAAGCTGGCGTCAAAGTGGCGTCCTTCACATTTTCGGCGCCGGCCATCTATTCGGCCATCCGCCTGCTCTCGCGTCCTTCTCCGGATGGACTGCTGCTGCTGGAAGCGGAAGCCGGCGAAATTGAAGTTTATGGCGAGAGCCCCTCCTGGCCGCTTTTTTCGGCGCGCCTGGAGGCCTCCGAAACCCGCGCCCGCACGCTGGCCATCGCCGAGCTGAGGCTGCCGCCGGAAACCGAGCCGGTCGCTTTGCACGACGCCCTGCCCAAACCCTCAGCCGCGCCGCCCGATTTCGACCTGGCCGCCTCCGCGCTGCCCTACGCCACCGCGCTGGCAGGTGCCACGCTCGCGCCCGCCCTGAGCGTTAATCTTCTCCCGCGCGAGCTGCGGGAGTCCAGTTCCCGCTTGCGCCTGGTGCCTACCTTCGCGCTCGCTGCCCTGGTGGTCATCTTCGCGGTGGTCGCGCTGGCTTATCCGAAGTATGCCGACCGGCGTTATATGGGACTGCTGCACGATGAGATCCGCCGCATCGAGCCGCGCGCGCGAAAAGCCGTGGAGCTGGATCGCGAGATCGCCGTCACGCGCAATCGCACCCAAACCCTCGACAATTTTCGCCTGCACACCAAAGAAGACTTGGATGCGATAAACGAGCTGACCACCGTGCTGGCGCCGCCCACGTGGCTGAGCTCGTTCCAGCTCACGCGCGATTCCCTGAACATCCTGGGCTCGACCGATCAGGCCGCCAGATTGGTCAAAATGCTCGACGGCACACGCCAATTTCGCGGCTCCGCCTTCTCTTCCGGGCCCGTGCAGGCGGGCGGCGGCGAGGCTTTCGGAATCCGCTCGCAGCGCCAGGCGGTGTCGCAGTGAAGTTGACAGATCGCGACAAGCGCGCCCTTCGATTGCTCATCGCCGCGGTGGCCATCGCGTTCCTCTATTGGATCGCCACCCGGTCGTCCGGCACTACCACCAGCGTGGCCGCGCCGGTGGATAGCGTCGAGCGCTCCGAAAAACGGCTCACCGCGCTGCGCACGGCGCTCGCTACCGTGGATGGCAAAGAGGCCGTCATGAAGCAGGCCGCCGCCGAATTGGCCGACCGCGAAAAAGGCTTGCTGCCGGGTGACACGGCCAATCAGGCTCAGGCCCAATTGCTGCAGATTATCAACCGCGTGGCCAAGGAGCAGAACCCGCCCATTGAAATCCGGCAGACCGAGTTCGCGCAGCCCCGCTCTTTCGGCGACGCCTACGGCCTGGTCACCGTTGCGGTCAGCCTGGATTGCCGCACCGACGAATTGCTCAACCTGGTGGCGGGTTTGAGCCAGCAGCCCGAGCTCATCGCGACCGAAGAGTTGCGTACCGGCGCCGCGAATGCCAAAAGCAAGAGCATGTCTACGCGGCTCGCCATTTCCGGAATCGTGCCGCGCAAGCTGGTGCCCGAAAAGAAGGGGCTTTCGTTTTGACACGCAAGCTCATGGTGTTCAATTTGCTGCTGGTGGCCGTGTCGGCCTTGCTGGCCGTTCAGATCCGCAGGGAATGGCGTTTCGCCCAGGCGCGTGAGCAGGCCTTTCTGCGCAAGACTCTGAAACTCACTCCGGCCCGGCCGCTGACCCCCTTCCTCAAGCCGTCGCCGCTGATGGCCAGCAATTACGCCGGGGTGGCGGAGAAAAATCTCTTTTCGCAGGATCGGAATTCGAACGTGATTGTCGATCCGCCTCCACCGGTGCAGGAAAAGCCGGTGCCTGCTTTTCCGGTGGCGCGGGGGGTGATGTTGTGGGATGGCGTTCCCCCTACCGTGGTGCTGAGCGAGAAGTCTGGTGGGGCGCAACGCGGATATCATCCCGGAGACACCATCGGCCAATGGACTATCGTTTCCATCGACAACCAGTACGTCACCTTCGAGTGGGATGGCAAGCAATTTCAAAAGCGGCTGGATGAGCTGCTCGACAAGACCCTGGTAGCTAGTGAAGCTCCGGCTGCCGCCCCGGCGGCATCGGCGGCGCCTACCAATTTGACACCTCCGCCAGCCGTGCAGTCTCTCTCGCCCAAAGCAGCCGGTCCCGGTGTCGACATCGGAGGCAACTTGAGAGGCTGTGTCGCCGGCGACAGCTCGCCGCCCGGGACCATCGTGGATGGCATGAAAAAGGTAGTTAGCGCTACACCGTTCGGATCCGTGTGCCGCTGGGAATCAGCGCAGTGAAGGAGACAAGAAAAGGCATGAAAACGATAATCATGATACTGCTGGCGGCCGCAACAGCCGGCGCGCAAAATCGCTCTGTCGCAGCCCGGCAGTTGTCACCAAAGCCCGCCGCTACCAGCGCCGATACCGCGCCGACGCTTCCCAAAGGGGCGATCGAGGTGGAACCGAACCTCTATCGTTATACCGACGCCCAGGGCAAAACCTGGCTCGCGCGCCGCACGCCCTTCGGTTTTTCCAGATGGGAAGACAAACCCGCGCCGCCGCAGCCTGCCCAGGTGGACACCGCGCCGCCGATCAAAGCTACCGACCTTGGCGATACAGTTCGATTCGAGCGGCAAACGCCGTTCGGCAAGAACACCTGGCTTCGGAGGAAGACCGAGCTGACCGATGAAGAGAAAGGCTGGCTGAGCGCGGCCGCACAACCGAAAGCCGCGGCCAAGCCCTCTGAAGCATCTGCAAACACAACGGAGAAGCGCTAGTGGCCGGAGCCTACCGGAGCCTGGGCGTAAGTCTCCTGCTGCTGCTGGCGGCCGTCGCTGGAGCGCAGATCCGGCAATTCCCGCCCATAGCGCCGCCCCTTCCTCCCACTGCGCCGCGGGTGCCGCAGCAGCAAGCGCCGGGGGCACGTCAACCGGGGCAGCCGCCCGCGGCCGCCCAGCCAGCGGCTCAACCGAATCAAGCCGCACCTACCAGCCAGCAGCCCGCCCGGCCTCTACCCAGCTCCCCGACCGTCTTCGGAGGTCTGTCGCTGAACAACGTCTCGCTCACCGAAGTAATCGACCTGCTGGCGCGCCAGCTCAAAATCACGTACATCCTAGACCCGCGCGTGCGCGGAAGCGTGATCCTCAACACCTACGGCGAAGTGAAGGACGTCGATACGCGTTCGCTGCTGGACATCATTCTGCGGCTGAACGGCGCCGCTTTGGTGCAACAGGGCAGCATTTATCGCATCGTGCCGCTGACGGACGTCTCTCACTTGCCGATTCCCCCGGAAACCAAGACCGACTCGCAGGACATCACCGAAGACGATCAGACCATGTTCAATCTGATCTTTCTCAAGTACGTCACCGCCGAGGAGCTGTCCAACGTACTCAAGCCGTTTGTGGGCGAAGGTGCCTCGCTGGCCACTTACACACCCGCCAATCTGCTGCTGATCATCGACAGCCGCCGCAGTATGCGCCGCACCATGGACCTGATCGCCATGTTCGACAGCGACCAATTGGCTAACCAGCGTGTGCGCGTCTTCGAAGTAAAGAACGGCCGTCCCAGCGACATTGCCAAGGAACTCGAGAACATCGAAAAGTCGATCTCGATGTCGGAGAAAAACAGCCCGATTAAATTTTTGCCGATCGACCGGATTAATACCATCATCGCCGTGGCGCCGAATCCGGGCGCGTTTGTCGAAGTGGAAAAATGGCTCGCCAAGCTCGACACGCCTATTAAGGCCACTGCCGGCGAGGTAGCCAATTATGTTTATCGCGTCCGTTTCGGCGACGCCAGTTCCATTGCCTGCTCGGTCCAAGCGCTCTATGGACAGCTCGCCGGCGTGGCGGGTGCGCAGAACAGCATCATGATGTGCATGGCCATGACCACTGGTATGGGCATGGGGGGCGGTGGCATCCCAGGCATGGGCGGAATTGGGAATTCTCTGCCAGGCATGGGCGGAGCCATGATGGGCGGCGGGATGTATGGTGGCGGCATGTACGGCGGTGGTTATGGAGGTGGCTATGGCGCCGGCATGTACGGCGGAGGATATGGCGGAGGATACGGCGGAGGATATGGCGGAGGATATGGCGGCGCGGCGCCCTATGGCCAGCAGCAGCAAACTTCAGCCGGCGGCGTGAGTACCAGCCCTATGGGCGTTGCCGGCGCACCGGGCGCACCCGGTACGGACTTGACTGGAACATATCTGGGAAATGCGCCTGGCTCTGCTCCCCGCTTCCGCGCACCCCACGTCGTTGCCAATCCTTTCAATAACACCTTGCTCATTCAGGCCACGCCGCAAGAGTACGAGAGTATTCAGGGCCTCCTGCGGGATTTAGACGTCCCGCCCCGCCAGGTGCTGATCGAAGCCAAAATTTACTCCATCGATGTTTCGCATGCTTTCTCCAGCGACGTGCAGGCCGCGTTGCAAAAAATAACGGGCACCACCGCTCACACCGTCCTCGCCAACTTTGCCGGCAGTACCACTAACTTGACCATGGGAAGCCTGGTGGGCAAAAGCCGTGAAGTGGCCGCCGCTGTTCAACTCATGGAAAACCAGAGTCACGCCAAGCAGCTTTCGGCTCCCGCTGTAATTGCTACCGATAGCATCCCGGCCACCGTCAACGTGGGCCAGTCAGTGCCGACTCTATCCGCCGAAGCAGTCACGGGAATTCAGCAGAATGGCACGTCCTTGTTCGCAAATTCGGTTTCCAACGTCGCAACCGGTACAACGCTCTCCATCACGGCCCGTGTCACGCCCAGCGGCATCGTGACTATGGTGATCAATCAACAAGTCAGCTCGCCCCAGCAGAACACCAGCAGCAACATTAATTCCCCGGCCTTCTCCACCCAGTCCGTCCAGACTCAAATCACGGTTCAGGATGGCGACACGGTGGCGATTGGCGGCGCCATCAGCGAGACCAATAAGGTTGACCTTAGCGGAATCCCCGGCCTGCACCGAATTCCGATTCTAGGCGCATTGTTCGGCCACCGCGATTACTCCCAAGATCGGACCGAGCTCGTAATCTTCCTCACCCCGCACGTCATCTACGACAGCACCCAGATGGCCGACGCCACCGAAGAGGTGAAAGCCCGGCTCAAGGATCTGAAAAAAGACGTCCGCGAATAAAGGCGCCGGGGTCGCTAGGCTGTTTGAATCAGCCACTTAGGCCCTTCGTACTAATCCGGTCCGGAATGCTGGCCTATGCCATTTATCCCGGCTCAGTCCCCATTCAGTTCCAGTCTTTCGCCGTTGGCTGTAAATTATTGACCCGGCGAACGTACTATGCTTTAATAACCTGCTGGGCTGCATACGGTTAATCGGGGGAGTAGAGTATTCTTCTAGTACTTTGCGCTTGACTTACTCTCGCGTTGAATGATATGTATGATTGACTGCGTCCCAACGGTTTGGCGGCATTCATCTTTGGCGCATGAATCCCGCGAGCACTGAGATAGAGAAGTCTAAGAAGAATTTGAGCTAGATGGAGACAAAGAATACAGTTCGAGCTACTAAGCCAGGCAGTGCGGGACACGTGCTGTCGCTTCTCGGGCCAAATTCGCAATCTTCATGACGAGCAAATACTCGAGGCTCAGGTTGAAAAAGAGAACTTCCATCAATTCAATTTCAGTTTTTCACAAGGAGAAGGAAATGGCAGATTTTCGCAAATGGTTCTTTGCGTTTGCGGTCCTCGCGCTGATGTTGGGCGCATCCACCGCCTACGCACAAATTCCAGGCGGTTCCGGTTCGATCATTTGTAACCTCAACCCCGCCAACCCGACCGTCGTATCGGTAGAGAACATCTCCGCACTGATCGGCGATTACGTGCTGGTGTGCTCTGGAGGCACCCCGACACCCATCGGTCAAACTATTCCGCAGTTCAACGTGACGTTGACACTCAATCAGAACGTCACCAGTCGGCTGCTTGCGGGCGGCTATATCGATGTTCTTCTGACCATCGATGAGCCTTTTCCATCCGCTGTCACGGGCGGTGGAACTCCGAATCCCGCCAATGCCACGCAGGTGAATGGTTCGCCCACCGGGCAGAGAGTTTGCTACTCGGTGACCGGAGGTCCCGGAAGCTCCCCGGCGAATTGCAACGTAATACCAGGCCTCTGGGATCAAGGAACGTTCCTGTTTACAGGCAACCCCTATGATCCAAGCGGGCCCAATGGCGCCTCTGCGTACAACGTATTCGTTGCGCACGCGACCTCCAACTTAGGCCAGGTCACGTGGCTCGGCGTACCGATCGACGCTCCCGGCACCGCGGGCAACCGCATTATCCGTATGACCAACATCCGGGCTAATGCTTGCAACGCCGGCCTCTCGGGCGGTTTGGTGCCGACGCAGATCAACGGATTTGTGTCCTTCAACGGCTCCACCAGCGTGGTTGTCAACCAGAGCCAACAGGTTCTTGCTTATGTCCAGCAGGGTCTGATCGTCGGCTCCACTCACGCCACACTGGTGCAGTGCAATAACCTGAACACCGAAGGAGCCGGCACTAATTTCACCGGTCAGGGAGACATAGGTACAGAAACACTCCAAGTATCTTTGACGGAGGGCTATGCGGCGTCCTTCAAGAGAAAGATCGCTGCTTATACCACGGTTACCGACGTCAATGATGTCAACAATACAGCCCCTCTGCCGCAAAACGTTGTGGGCCTGAATTATAACTCGGAGAGTGGATTCATGCCGACCGGGGCAGCTGCCGGCGCGCTTGGGACCGCTTCTCAGGGTGATCGCTTCCTGTTGGTGTTTAACAACGTCAACACCGGGGCCTCGCTATGGGTTCCGCAGTACGTCGCCCTTACAGTGAATGGGAAGGGCGCACCGGGCTCTCCAAACCCGCCCAGTGACATCGGCGGTTGGACCGGTGGCTTCCTGGAACTGGTTGGTAGCAGCTCGGACCTCGCCGGGAATCCCACGGCGCTTCCGCCAAGTGCTACCGCCACGTTTAGCGACGCTACTTTGGCGTTTGTCGGCCCCACCACTGCACCGTTCCTCAATGCGGTTCTGTTGAGTGGTACCGGCAACACACTAACCGCCGTGTACGAAGTGGCGAACGCAGATCCGTTCGCTCCCGAAGTTGCCGTCGTCAACGTCGGCGTAGCCTACGTCTCGAATACGGCTCAAAACCTCCCGGCCCCCGGCCAGTCCACCGTGACGGCATCGTTTGCTCCGCTGAGCACGGTTGGTACCTGGTCCAGGACCGACCCGATTCCACGCTGGTGCAACAAGTCCAGTTCAGTTAACTCGTTCTTGATCACGGTTTGCACTTGCGACCTCCTGTTCCCATTCGTGACCAATACCGGCGGCTTTGATACCGGTATCGCCATCGCCAATACAACCATGGACCCCTACGGCACCACGCCGCAGAATGGCACCATCACGTTGTACTACTACGGCAGCTTGCCCG
>Ga0335083_10007999_pt1 | contig 12965 bp, 9 predicted proteins | sample Lox_Sample_42_FD_206716 | JGI IMG/M metagenome (GOLD analysis project Ga0335083, IMG submission 206716) | Soil microbial communities from Loxahatchee National Wildlife Refuge, Florida, United States - Lox_Sample_4.2 | ecosystem: Environmental > Terrestrial > Soil > Wetlands | place: USA: Florida...
ATCTGAGCGACAGGGAGGTGTTCTGGGTCGATACGCAGGGTGGCGTGCTGGATGCGACAGGCGAGAAGCAGCTCTCGCTCGCAGCGCTCGACGCTCTGAAAGCGATCGTGGAACGGCATGGCTGCGTCGCAGAGCCGTAGTCGAGCAGCGACAGACCCAGAGGCACGTCGAGTCCAGTGCTGGCCGGCGGCGACCTTCACCCGAAGCGGTACCAGGAGATCCGCCCGTCGAAGTAGGTGACGCGGCCGATCGGGCGGAGGCGCTTCGGGCGACCGAAGAAGACCGAAAAGCGCGCTGCCGGCCGGCGGGTGAGGGCGGTCCGATGTAGCCTTGCCCCGTGGCTCTCTCGGCGGCACGCGCGCGCAAGCTGCTCCTCAGCTTCGACAACGTCACGGAGGCGCCCCACTTCGATCGCGTGGCGTTCAAAACGCTCCGCCGGACCTTCGCGACGCTCGCGGGCGACGGCAGCGACGTGAACTTCATGTTCGACGCGCTGGGGCAAGAGACGTTCTGCGCGATGGCGCCACAGGTCTTGGCGCCGGTCCCCGGCGGCTGGGGTCGCATGGGCGCGACTCGCTGCGAGCTGAAGCGGGTCAACGAGGCGCTGTTCATCGCGGCGGCCGAGGCTGCGCACGCGCGGGCGAACCAGCCTCGCAAGAGGGGACGCGCGAGGCGCTGAGGGGCTCCCTCGTGCCTCGGCATGAGGGAGCAATGGGGGAGCTCCGAGAGGCCGTCTCAGGTCATTTGGAGGGGTTCGCGTTCTCTGGCACGATCGCCGGTGGCGGTGAAGTGCTTGAAATTATTTACAATATTCCTTGTTCGTGCCGCCTTGCCAAGGTGGACGTGGGCGCGCGCCGGGGCCGACGCCCCTAACCGCAGACGAAGAGTGTGGGGTCGCAGGTCAGCGGGGGCAGGCAGTCGGCGGTGCTGTTGCAGGTCGCGCCGGCCGCCTGGTACGGGAAGCAGACGCCCAGGGTGCCGCCGCCCTGGACCGAGGTGATCGCCTGGCCGGTCGCCTGCGACAGGCAGTAATTGCCGGCCTGGCACTCGGCGGTCATGTCGCAGCGCTCGCCGACCGGGATGTAGCCGGTGAACAGGCCGGCGCAGGCCGGGCTGGAGACGGCCTCGTCCACGTCCAGGGTCGCGCTGCCGGCGCAGCTGCGGACCTGGTAGGCGGCGGCGCAGGACTGCGCGATGGTCGTGTCGATCGTGACCAACCCTTCGGAGTAGGCGGTCGCGACCAGCGCGAGCTGCTGATCGCCAGCCAGCGTGACGCGCGCAACGCACTGGTCGGCGAGTCCGGCGTCGCCCGTGGAGGCCCCGCAAGCTGCAGCCGCGCCCGCGTCAGAAGTCTGACCGCCGTCCGCGGCGCTCCCGCCGCCGGCTCCACAGCAGGCCTGCCAGCCGCAGAAGGCCTCGGCCAGCTGCTGCGACAGGCTCTGACTGGTGCCGCTGGTCGTCGTGGTGGTGTTCGACGTGCACCCGGTCACCGCAACCCCCCCGGCGATCGTCAGCATCAGGATCGGTCTCACCATGACGCTTCCATATCACGGGCGGGCACCGTCACGCGCGTGACGCACGTCGCCGGCAAGCGAAATGCTCTAGCCACCGTCGCTGCGCCTCACTATGATCAAGAGCATCTTGCCGCGCGCGGTGTCCCGCTCGAAGACCAAAGGCGTGCCCGTCATGACGGTGCGCCTGCTGCTCCAGGACGTCGCCGACGGGATCCGGGTCCTGCAGACGCGCGACGGGGTCGAGCTCTCCGACGAGCAGATCATCGAGCGCGCCCGCAATATCGTCACCGGACTGCTCGGGAACTACCAGATCAAGTCGCTCGACGGGCGCCCGAACCGTCCGGTCCCCACCGCCCAGCAGATGGACCTGCTCGACCAGATCGAAGCGCGCGCCGAAGCGCGCAACAACGGTCGTCCGGGCCGCGCCTAAAGACCGGCCCGGGCCCTTCCGAAGGGTGATCCCAGGGAGGACTTCGCGCGCCTGCGCGAGACGCTTACATAACCTTGGCTCGTCGTGACGCCATCGCTCGAAGGTTCTACTCTGGATGCTCGCGCCCCTGGCGCCCCTGGCTGGTAGCGCTCGCTATCGCGGCGACACCGCTGGTCGTGGCCCGGACCGCGTCGGCGAGCACCTGCACCTGGCAATCGGGCAGCTCGACGAGCTACAGCACCGGCACGAACTGGAGCTGCAACCGCGCTCCCGGGAGCACCGCCACGGTCGACACGATCGTGTTCGACAGCACGAAGAGCAACGTCAATTGCAACATGTCCGGCAACGTGACGAACATCAGCACGGTCACGTTCAACGGCTACTCCGGGACATTCTCGGCCAACACGCACACGCTGACGACGTCCGGCGCCTGGACCCAGGGGAGCGGGACGTTCTCGGGAAGCACCGCCGCCCTCAGCATCGGCGGGTTGGTGACGATGAACGGCGGGACGTTCACCAGCTCGTCGGCGACCACCGCGCTGTCCGCCGGGTTGACCGTCAACGGCGGAACGTTCAACGGCGGCGGGGGTGCCCTCAACGTCACGGGCGCCGTCTCGGTCACCAGCGGCACGCTGTCGCCCGGCAGCAGCAGCCTGAGCGCGACGAGCATCAGCGTCGCGGGCGGCACGTTCACGGGTGGCAGCGGCACCGTCACCACCACGACGGGCAACCTGTCGGTGGGGGACAGCACGACTTACACGCCGGACTCGAGCCTGGTCGGGTACTGGTCGTTCGACGACAGCGGCCATACCACCGACTCGGCGGGAGGTCACTCTCTCACCTGGTCCGGATCGCCGTCGTTTCCGTCGACCAATCTGCCTTCGCTGCCGTTCGACACCGCCAGCCCCCAATACGCAGTGGCCATGACCGGCGGCCAGCACGGCCTCACGAGCAACTTGACCGGCATCTCCTCCCTCTGCCCGGCCACCGTCACGCTGTCTGCCTGGTACAAGGCGTTCTCCACCGACTCGATCGCCGGCGAGGTCGTCAGCGGCGCGAACACCTATTCGCTCCGGATCACCTCGAGCGGGCTGGTCGTCATGAAGCGGGTCGCGACCAGCGGGAGCCCGCAGTGGATCGAGTACCAGGTCCCGTTCTCGAACGTGCTGGACGGCGCCTGGCACCAGATCGTGGGCGTGATCGTCACGGGGACCGGGGGCGGCATGACGGCTTACCTCGACGGCGCGCCGGCGGCCGGCGGCTACTACGTCGGCGGAACGACCACCCAGCTCACCGGGGCTGACGCCGTCAGCGCCGCCGAGGATCCCATCCTCTGGAACTCGACCACCGAGGGCGCCGGCCTGGCCATCGGCTACAACCCATCGGGCGCCACGGGCTACAGCTTCGGCGGCACTTCGGTGAAAGGGCCCGCCGGCAAGTCGTGTTCGTCCACCAACGTCTGTGCGATCGACGACGTCCGGATCTACAACCGGGCGCTGAGCGCGGCCGAGGTCGCCACGCTCGCCCGAGGCAACCAGACCGGGGCGGCATCCAGTACGTTCTCGCTGGCCGGAGTCGCCAACATCGCCGGCAGCATCTCGGTGGCCACGACGGGGTCGCTCACGCTGGGGAGCGGCAGCACGCTGGAAGTCGGCACGGGCCTGACGGTCGATGGGAAGCTCACCGCGAACAGCGCAACCATCACCAAGTCGGGCACCAGCCGCTACCCGTTCGTGGTCGGATCCAGCTCAGCCGCCGCGCCCGAGCTGGACATCAACGGACTCTCGGTCCAGTACACGGACACCAACGGGATGCAGGTCAACGCCAGCGGCGGGGCCTGGACGCACGCCAGCACGACGTTCACGCAGTTCGATCAGGTCGCCTTCGGCGCCGGAGCGGGGGCGGGGACCCAGAATCAGCTCCTCAACGTCTTCGCCTCCAGCCTCTACCTCACGTCGACCGGATGCACGTTCGGCTCCGGGTCGACCTACGCCGTGAAGCTGACCAGCGAGGCGAGCAGCGGCACGGGGCCGCGCCTGCTGTTCGCCAACGCGACCTGCGCGACCAACGACTCGACGACGGGCCTCTGCGCCTCCAGCGAGAAGCAGGACGACGACCCCGGCAACGGCGTGCCCAGCGCGACGACCGGAGGCGTCGTCCAGTTCATCCGTGCCGCCGAAACGGACACCGCCGGGACCATCGAGGGGTTCCCGACCACCGGGTTCGACTGGAACACCTTCGCCTTCTACAACTCGACGTACGTGGCGTTTCACGACGCGGTCAGCGGGAAAGACGCCGTCTACGTGCGCGCCAAGGATGGCAGCCCGCTCTACTCCTGGTCGGCCAACACCGGCGAGACGATCGTCGGGACGCCGCAATGGATGTCGGCCAACGTGTCGGGAACGGAGACGCACTACCTTTACGTCGGGGTCAACGGCGCGTCCGCCGACTCGGGCCGCGTCTACCGGCTGATCGACAACGGAAGCTCGCTGGCGGCCGACAGCAACTGGCCCACCGTCGGCAAGACCGGCTACTTCTCCTGCACGTGCACCGTCACGTCCGCGCTGACGCTCGACAACAGCACGAGCGCCAGCTACATCTACTGGTCCGCGACCAAGGGCACGGCGCAGGACTTCTACGGGATCACGCAGGCCGCGGGCGCCTCGATCAACACCAGCTTCTGGCCGGTCACCGCGCCATCCAGCGTGACGGCCTCGTCGCCGACCGTGGTGACGATCTCCGGGACGACGTTGCTCTACCTGGGTGGGACCGGGACGATCGGGCGGCTCGACGTCGCCAATCACAGCTGGGAGCAGGACAGCCCCAAGATCACCACGCCGTCGACGGTCACGATGGACACGGTGAGCGGCCGCCTCAGCTATGGCACCAGCTACCTGACGGCGACCAAGGGGGACGTGCGCCTCTACGCGGGCGACGGGGCCGGGTACGTCTGGGCGATCCTGCCCTCCTACTTCGGCAGCTCGCCGGTCACCACCGCCATGTGGGGCTACAACGCCGGGAGCGCCGTGACCGACAACTACTACGACTCGTTCACCGACACCCTGCAGTTCGGAACGTCGTCGGGCAACCTGGTCGTGCTCAACGCCAAGACCGGTCTGCCCTATGACTCGACCTACAACTCGTACCCCTATTCACTGGGGGAATCGATCTCGGCGGCGCCCCTCTACTTCAACGGCGTCATGGTGGTCGGGACCGCCAGCGGGAACCTCTATTTCATCGACCGCCTCATCGGCAAGGCGTTCGACGGGACGCAGATCCTGAAGAAGGTCAGCTTCGGGCCCACCGAGTCGGTGTCGAGTGTCGGCTTCAACTCCGACAGCAGCCTGTACATGGTCTCCACCTCGTCGATCCTGGGCGACGGCCGCATCTACTACTTCGACCTCATCACCGACCCGACGTCGAGCTTCCAATGATCGCCACCCGCCGCCCACGACATCAGCTGCTCGCCGCCCGGCTCCGGCCGGTCCGCGCGGCGTCGTTCTTGGCGCTGGCGTTGGTGGCGGGCCAGGCGCGCGCCGACGACTGGCCGACGCCGGGGCTGGATGCCACGCACACCCGGTTGCTGGCCGAACGCTCGGGCGCCGCGTTCGCCGACGGTCTCTGGTCGGCGGCGCCCGCCAGCACCGCCGGCGTGCTGGCGAGTCCGGTGGCGTCGGACGGCTATCTGGTCAGCGCCACGTACGACGGGACGGTGCGCGCGCTGGCGGCTGACACCGGGGCGCTGGTCTGGCAGGTCTCGCTGGGCGCAGCCATCGAGGGGACGCCGGCCATCGCCAGCGGACGCGTGTTCGTCCCCACGCTGGCGGGAAAGATCGTGGCGCTCGGGCTGGCCGACGGCGCCACCCTCTGGTCGACCGACCTGGGTGGGCTGACGGTCTCGTCCCCGGCGGTGGTCGGCAGCGACCTGATCGTCGGCGCCGGGATGCCGCAGCAGTTCATCGCGCGCATCGACGGCACCACCGGGGTGGTCGTCTGGCGGACCCTGCCCGTCATGCAGGAGTTCAGCAACACGCCCCCGGCGGTCGCGGACGGCCTGGTGGTCGTCGGCACCAACGGCGGTCACTACTACGCGTTCGACACCTCGATGGGCCTGCTCCGCTGGGACTACAGCGCCGACGGGATCGTCAACATCGCCTCGCCGCTCATCGTGGGGGGCACGGTCTACTTGGCGGGCGGTGACTCCAGCGATCGCGTGCACGCGGTGAACGCCGCGACCGGAGCGGCGATCGCGGGCTGGCCGATCGATCTCCCGACGCCGGATCCCGATCTGACCGGCACGCTCGTCAACCGGCGCCGCGCCGTCTCGTCGTTCGCGTCGGCGGGCGGCCTCCTGGTGCTGGAGACCCGGCTGGACGACGCCATCGACACCGACGCCGACGGGATGGCGGATCAATACCTGTCGCGCGAGCTGGTGCTGGGGCTGGACCCCGCCACCGGCGCCACCATCTGGCAGCAACCGGTCGCCCGAACGGTCTTCGGCACCCGCGGGGACGTTCCGCCCTTCTCCGTCTCTCCCACGCCCGCGGCGTTCGGGACCGATGCCGGTTCGTCCTTGCTGGCGATCGCGTCGTCGCTGTCGGCGACGGTGAGCATCCTCGACGCGCAGACCGGCGCCGGCCAGGGCTACCTGACCACCGCCGGCCCCGCGCTGGCCTCGCCGGTGCTGGTCAACGGACGCCTGATCACGGTGACCCAGAACGGCATCGTCGAGGGGCGCCTCTCCAGCGTGAACCACCCCCCGTCGGCGCCGATCCTGGCGGGCAACCCCCAGACGCTGGACCTCACCGACGTGACCCTGCGCTGGCTGCCCGCCGTCGATCCCGACGGCGAGGTCCCGACTTACGAGATGCGCATCGACAGCGACGGGGAGGTGCTGCAGACCTTCGCGCAGCAGATCGTCCCGGCGCAGGGGACGACGTCGATCGGCCTGGCGGGGGAGCAGCTTCAGGACGGCACGACCTACACGGTCGCGCTGCGCGCGCGTGACGGGCACGGGGCCTACTCGCCCTGGTCCGCGCTCGAGACCTTCACCGTCATCGCGCCTCCGCCGGTCACCGTGAACGGCATGCCGGTCGCCAACCTGCGGGCCGCCGTCGAGGGCGCCCAGGCCGGCGACGTCATCCTCCTGGGGGCGGGGACGTACCCGCTGGCCTCGACCCTCCACGTGGCCGGCGGCGTGACGATCAAGGGCGCCGGCGCCAGCCGGACGATCCTGGACGGCGGCGGTCTGTCCGTCGCCGTCAGCTTCTCGGGGACCGATCCGAAGTCATCCACCGGGCTCGATCGCGCCACGGTCACGAACGCGGCCACCTGCGTCTCGATCGAGGGGACGGCCGCCGGCGTCGAGCTGACCCACCTGGTGGTCCGCGACTGCACGACCGCGGGCGTCGCGGTGGCGGCGGGCGGCGTGGCGGCGGTGATGAACGCCACCCTGGTCGCCGACGGCGTCGGGCTGAACGTGGCCGGGAGCGCGACGATCAAGAACAGCCTGGTCTCCGGCAACCAGACCGGTCTCGGCGTCACGGGGTCCGGGACGCTGACCGGCAGCTACGACGACCTGTTCGGCAACCAGGTCGATCGCCAGGGTGTGGTGGTCGGGACAGGCGATCTGGCGGCGGCCGTCGTGTACGCCAACCCGACCTCGCACGACTACCGCCTGATTGGACCTCAGCCGTCGACCGACCAGGGGGATCCGGTCGATCCGGTGGGCGACGAGCCGACGCCGAACGGCGCGCGGATCAACCTGGGCGCCTTCGGGGGAACCACCGACGCGGAGCTCAGCACCCCGGCGCCGGTCACGCCCGACCCGACCCCGCCGCCCGTGCCCACCGGTTCAGGGAACCACGGGTTGCCGGGCGTCGCCGAAGGGGGCTGCGGCGTCACCGGACGACCTCCGCCCGCGACGGCTCTGACCCTGCTGGCGGTCGCCTCGATCTTGATCCGCCGTCGCCGCCGCGGGTAACCGGACACCCGCTTCCCGGGCGCGTGCTACCCTGGCTTACAGGCCAGCATGCGGATCGGGGACGCATCGGCAGATGGTTCCGGCGGCGACGAGGTCCAGCGGCGCTTCCGGTTCCTGAGCTCGGCCAGCGCGGCGCTGGCCGAGTCGCTCGATTACCAGCGGACGCTTCAGCGCGTCGCCGAGCTGGCCGTCCCGGACATCGCCGACTGGTGCACGGTCACGGTGGTCGACGGGCACGGCGCGGTCCGGCGCCTGGCGGTGGTGCACGCCGATCCCGGCAAGCGCGAGCTGGCCGATGAATATCAGCGCAAGTTCCCGCCCACCGAGCACCGCAGCGGCGAGCTGCTCAAGGTGCTCGAGGGTGGGCCGGCCTCGTTGAGCGTGCGGGTGACCGACGCCGACCTGGTCCGTGCCGCGCAGACCGACGACCACCTGCGCATCATGCGCGGGCTGGGGTGCTCGTCCTGTGTGATCGTTCCGATGGTCGCCCGCGGCGAGATCCTGGGTGTGATCTCGCTGATCCGCGGCGGGGAGCGGCCGCCCTACGCCGACAACGACGTCGAGGTGGCCGAGGAGCTGGCCTACCGGGCGGCCCTGGCGGTCGACAACGCCCGCCTGTTCCGGGAGACCCGCCGCCGCGAGGAGACGATGCGGTTCTTCGCCGAGGCGAGCACGCTGCTCTCGAGCTCGCTCGACCATGTGTCGATCTGCCAGCGCCTGGCGGCGCTGGTGGTGCCGTCGTTCGCTGATTGGTGCGGGGTCGACATCCTGGATGAGGGGGAGCTGGCCTCGCTGGCCATCGCCCACGTCGATCCGGCCAAGGTCGAGGTGGCGCGTGAGATGCGGCGCCGCTACCCGCCCGATCCGGCCTCCGACCGTGGTCCCCATGCGGTCATGCGCACGGGACGCGCCGAGCTGGTCAACGAGATCTCGGACGAGATGGTCATCCGCGGCGCCCGCAGCCAGGAGCACCTGAGCTTCATTCGCGACCTGGGGCTGCGGTCGGCGCTGATGGTGCCGCTGGTCGCGGGCGGACGACCGATCGGCGTGCTCAACCTGGTCTGGGCCGAGTCGGGGCGGCACTACGGGCCCGAGGACCTGGAGATGATGCAGGAGCTCGGCCGCCGGGCGGGGCTCGCCATCGAGAACGCGCGCCTGTACGACGAGGCGCGCAGCGCGGTCAAGCTGCGCGACGAGTTCCTGTCGATCGCCAGTCACGAGCTGAAGACGCCGCTCACCAGCCTGCGGCTGAAGGTCGATGCCATCCTGCGCTCGACCGCGCGGGCGGCCACCGAGCCGATCGACGTCCAGAAGCTGAGCGCCCGGGCGCTGGCGGTCGACAAGCAGCTGGACCGCCTGACCGAGCTGGTCGACGCGCTCCTGGACGTCAGCCGCGCCGCCGCCGGCCGCCTGCAGCTGAAGCTGGAGCCGGTCGACCTGACGGCCGTGGTGTTCGCCACCGCCGAGCGCTTCAAGGACGACCTGGCCACCGCCGGCTGCTCGCTGTCGGTCATCGTGACCGACCCGAGCGGCCACAAGGGCCCCATCGTCGGCCGCTGGGACCGCCTGCGCCTGGACGAGGTGATCACCAACTTCCTCACCAACGCGATCAAGTACGGGTCGGGCAAGCCGGTCCAGGTCCGGGTCGCCGCCACCGACGTGGCGGTGACGATCGAGGTCGAGGACCACGGGATCGGGATCTCGCCCGGCGATCAGGAGCGGCTGTTCAAGCGGTTCGCGCGCGTGGCCTCACCCGAGCACTACGGCGGATTCGGGCTGGGGCTCTGGATCGTCAAGGTGCTGGTCGAGGCCATGGGGGGGCACGTGTCGGTGCGCAGCACGGTCGGCCGCGGATCGGTTTTTGTCGCCGAGCTCCCGCGTCAGGTAGCTTGAGGGTGTGCCTCGCGTTCAGAAAGGAACCCTGAGAGGGGTCCTTGACCCCCCGCGACGGACTCCGCTGGGCAAAGCCCAGCCTCGTCCACGCGTCTCCGATGGCGACTACCTCCGCCGGATCCTGAACGCGCGCGTCTACGACGTCGCGCAGGAGACGCCGCTCGAGCGCGCGCCGGGGCTGTCGGCGCGCCTGGGGGGCACGCTGCTGCTCAAGCGCGAGGACCTGCAGCCGGTGTTCAGCTTCAAGCTGCGCGGCGCCTACAACAAGATGGTCAACCTGCCGCCCGCGGCGCTCCGCCGGGGCGTCATCGCGGCCAGCGCCGGCAACCACGCGCAGGGGGTGGCGCTGGCCGCGGGCAAGCTGGGCACGCGGGCCCTGATCGTGATGCCGGTGACCACGCCCGAGGTGAAGGTGGGCGCCGTGCGAGCGCTGGGCGCCGAGGTCCACCTGCACGGCGACTCCTATTCGGACGCGTACGCGCGCGCCGTGGCGCTGGGCCGGAAGCGGCGGTTGACGTTCGTCCACCCCTTCGACGATCCCGACGTGATCGCGGGGCAGGGGACGGTGGGGCTCGAGATCCTGCGCCAGCACCACGCGCCCGAGCACGGCGCGCTGCACGCGATCTTCGTGGCGATCGGCGGCGGCGGCCTGGCGGCCGGCGTCGCGGCCTACGTCAAGGCGGTGCGCCCGGACGTGAAGGTGATCGGCGTGCAGACCGTCGACTCGGACGCGATGGCCCGCTCGCTGGCGGCCGGGCGCCGGGTGTCGCTGGCCGAGGTCGGCCTGTTCTCGGACGGCACGGCGGTGCGGCAGGTCGGGCGCGAGACGTTTCGCCTCTGCCGGCGGCACCTGGACGAGATCCTGACCGTCGACAACGACGCGCTCTGCGCGGCCATCAAGGACGTCTTCCAAGAGACGCGATCGATCCTGGAGCCGGCCGGCGCGCTGGGGGTGGCCGGCGCCAAGGCCTACGCCGAGCGGCGGCGGCTGCCCGGCGGCCGGAGCCTGGTCGCCGTCACCTGCGGCGCGAACATGAACTTCGACCGGCTCCGGTTCGTGGCCGAGCGCGCCGAGCTGGGCGAGCGGCGTGAGGCGGTTTTCGCGGTGACCATCCCGGAACGGCGGGGCAGCTTCCGGCGCCTCTGCCGGGTGGTCGGCGATCGGATGGTGACCGAGTTCAACTACCGGATCGCCGATCCCGGCGCTGCGCACGTGTTCGTCGGCGTGCAGCTGGCGCGGCCCGACGAGGCCCCGGCGCTGGCGCGCTCGTTCCAGCGGGCCGGGTTCCCGGCGCTGGACCTGACCGGGGACGAGCTGGCCAAGCTGCACCTGCGGCACCTGGTCGGCGGCAGGTCGGCGCTGGCCGCGGGCGAGCGGCTGTTTCGCTTCGAGTTCCCCGAGCGGCCGGGGGCGCTGATGCGGTTCCTGTCGACCATGCCGCCCGACTGGAACATCTCGCTGTTTCACTACCGCAACCAGGGGGCCGACCACGGCCGCGTGCTGGTCGGGCTGCAGGTCCCCGCCCGCGCCCGCAAGGACCTGCGCCGCTTCGTCGAGGCGCTCGGCTACCAGCACTGGGACGAGAGCGACAACCCCGCCTACCGGCTGTTTCTACGGTGATGTCGGACCTGTTGCCAGAAGCGCTTCGCCGCCGGATCGCGCAGAGCAGCGGCCCGATCGTGGCTCTGACCGGCGCGGGCATTTCGGCCGAGAGCGGCGTCCCGACGTTTCGCGGGCCCGAGGGTTACTGGCGGGTCGGCTCCCGGAACTACCATCCGACCGAGATGGCGACCGCCACGGCTTTCGCCTCCATGCCCGACGACGTCTGGCGCTGGTACCTGCATCGCCGCGGCGTCTGCCGGGCCGCCGCCCCCAACGCCGCCCACGCCGCGCTGGCCGACCTGGACCAGGCGCTGGGCGATCGCGTCCGTCTGGTGACCCAGAACGTCGATGGCTTGCACCTGCGGGCCGGGGGCGATCCAGCCCGGATCTTCCAGATCCACGGCAACCTGGACTTCTGCCGGTGCGTGCGGGGCTGCGCCCCGGTGGTTCGCCCGCTGCCGGAGGACGCAACCCCCGCAGGGCTGCGCTGCGCCTGCGGCGAGCGCCTGCGCCCGCATGTCCTGTGGTTCGACGAGTCGTACGACGAGCCGCTGTACCGGTACGTGAGCGCGCTGCGGGCGGCGCAGACGGCGGCCGCCCTGATCGTCGTCGGCACCAGCGGCGCGACCACGCTGCCGGCCCGGATGTGCGAGATCGTCGCGGCTCGCGGCGCGCCCCTGATCGTCATCGACGTCGAGCCGACCGGGTTCGCCGCGCTGGCCGAGTCGACCCCCGCCGGCCTGTTCCTGCGCGCCACCGCGGTGGCGACACTGCCGCCCCTGGCGCGCGAGCTCGGCGCATTGCGGTTTGAAATGGACTCATCGCATACAGACAAGAACTGATGTAACAAGGCGCCGTTACGAAAGAAATGCCGGTCCGAAATCTTTGCGAAATGCAATCTCGGGCATGCTGGCCCGGCATGACGCACTCGAGCAGGGTGACGCTGGCCGCCTTGTTTGCCTGCGAGGTGGCGGCGGCCATGCTGGTGGGGGCTGCCGGTAAGCCGCTGGCCGGCACCGCGTTCGTCGCGGCCGCGCTGGCGCTCGGCTTCCGGTGGATGGGGACGCTGCGAAAGCAGGCCCAGGCTGCGCAACAGGCGCGGCTGGCGATCGCCCGGGCCGAGGCCCAGGGCGAGGCCGCCAGCGGGCGGGCCGCCTGCGGCGTGGAGATCCTGGAGCGGGTACGAGTCGACACCCCTCTGGATGGGCCCTCGGCCCGACTGCTCATCGAGCTCTACGCGAGCTGCGACGAGCTCTCCGGCGCCGTCGAGATCGCGCTCGAGCACCTGCCCCTTCTGGACCCCGCCGACGTGCGCAACATGATCGCGTCACTCGAGGCCTGGAACGAGCGCCAGCACGCGGCCGCGCTGGCGTTCGCGGTGACGATCCAGCGGGCCATCTGATCAACCCATCTTCTTGCTGGGGGCGGCCCAGTAGACCAGCACCTCGGTCCCGCCGTTCGGCTCGCTGGCCACGGTGAGCGCCGCGCCGATCGAGTCGGCCCGCTCGCGCATGCTGGAGAGGCCGACGAAGTTGGGGGAGA
>Ga0335083_10008000_pt1 | contig 12965 bp, 10 predicted proteins | sample Lox_Sample_42_FD_206716 | JGI IMG/M metagenome (GOLD analysis project Ga0335083, IMG submission 206716) | Soil microbial communities from Loxahatchee National Wildlife Refuge, Florida, United States - Lox_Sample_4.2 | ecosystem: Environmental > Terrestrial > Soil > Wetlands | place: USA...
CTGGGGCCCGGCCCGGTAGAAGCGCTCGAAGATGTGCGGCAGCTGGCCCGGCGGGACGCCGGGGCCGTCGTCGCTGACCTCGATGGTGACGTCCCCGCTGGCGGCGGACGCGGTGATCGTGCCCGCCGTGCCGCCGGGGGTGTGCACGAGCACGTTCATGAGCAGGTTGTCGACGGCGCGGCGCAGCAGTTCCTCGTCGCCGACCGTCGTCAGGCTGCCGGCGATCCGGATCCGCCAGGTCCGCGCGGGGTCGGCGATCCGCACCCGCTCCGCGCACCCGGTGACCACCGCGGTCACGTCGACCGGCTCGCAGGACTGGCCGGGATGCTGGCCGAGCCGGGCCAGCCGGAGCATGTCATCGACCAGCCGGCTCATCCGCCGGGTCTCCAGCACGATCCGGTCCATCACCTCGTCGACCTCGTCGGGACCGGACAGGGCGCCCTGCTGGTAAAGCTCGGCGTTGGCGCGCAGCGACGCGAGCGGCGTGCGCAGCTCGTGGCTGGCGTCGGCGAAGAACCGGCGCATCTGCTGCTGGCTGGCCTCGCGCTCGTGCAGGTCGGCCTCGATCCGGCCCAGCATGCCGTTCAGGGCCGCGCCGAGCCTGCCCACCTCGCTCCGGGGGTGGTGCGGGATCACCCGGTCGGTGAGGTCGCCCGCGGTGATCCGGTCGGCCTGCCCGGCCATCGCCTCGATCGGGCGCAGGCCGCGGCGCAGCACCACGAAGACGCCGAGGCCGATGAGCAGCACCACCGCGATTGAGCCGAACGCCACGATGACCTCGACCTGGTCGATGGTCCGGCCCACCTGCACGAGGCTGGTGCCGGCGACGAGGGATCCTCCCGAGACGCGCAGCGACTGGACCCGGATCTGCGTCCTCCCGTTCGCGCTGACCAGGGTGTGCGGGCCGGGCTTGACGGCGACCTTGGCCGCCCGGGGCGACAGGGTCCAGCTGTAGCCGCCGGTGTTCGCGTTGACGGCGACCTGCAGCGTGACCTGCTCGCCGCGCCACGGCAGGAAGGCCATGTCGAAGGCGCCGGGGAGCGCCGGGACCTGGGCCTGGGGCAGCAGCCGGGATTGCGCGGGCACGGCACGCGGCATCCCCCGCCGGGCGGACAGGGCACCGCTGGACAGCATGGCCGCCAGCCTCGGCGTGGCCATGGTCAGCGCCACGTGCAGGTTGCTGTCGGTCTGGCTGAGCAGGTAGCGGCGCATGGTGGTGACCGCGCCGACGTCGAACGCCACCAGCGCGACCAGCGTGACGACCACCACGCCGGCCATCACCTTGAGGCGCAGCTGGGCGCGCAGCAGCCGTCCGAGCAGGGCTGGAGGGCGGGAAGTCCGGCTATGACTCATCGGAACTCGCCTCGCTTTCATCGGGGTCCTGGGGTCGCGGCAGGCGCAGGCAGTAGCCGACGGCGCGCTGGGTGTGGATCAGGTCGGGCCCGTCGCTGGCCAGCTTGCGCCGCAGGTAGGTGACGTAGGTCGACACGACCGTGCTGGATCCGCCGAAGTCGTAGTCCCAGACGTGGTCGAGCAGCCGGGCGCGGGTGAGCACGCGGCCGGGGTTGAGCATGAAGTAGCGCAGCAGGCGGAACTCGGTCGGCGACAGCTCGATGAGGCGCCCGCCGCGGCGGACCTCGTAGGTGTCCTGGTCGAGCGTGAGGTCCGCGAACGACAGGACCGTCTCGGCGGGTTCATGACGGGTGCGGCGCAGCACGGTACGCACCCGGACGGCCAGTTCCTCCAGCCCGAACGGCTTGGTCACGTAGTCGTCGCCGCCGATGGTGAGCCCGGTGACCTTGTCGTCCGGGGTGTCCTTGGCGGTCAGGAAGATCACCGGAACCTGGTTGCCGTCCCGGCGCAGCCTGCGGACTATCTCGAACCCGTCGATGTCGGGCAGCATCACGTCCAGGATGAGCAGGTCGAACGGGCGGTTCCTGGCCAGGCGGAGCGCGTCCGTCCCGTTCTCCGCGACGGTCACCTCGAAGCCGAGGAAGCGCAGCGAGGCGGCGACGGCCTTGCCCAGGAACACCTCGTCGTCCACTACGAGCAGGTTCCCGTCACCAGGCGTCATCACGTCATCGCAGCATACGGCAGTGAACATCGTGTGCGAGAAATCTGCAAGTTTCGTGTGAACGCCCCGGTCGGTGCGGCGGCCCCCGGGCGCCCGGGTTGACACGGAACTCACACACGACTCGTGCGGCTTCCGCAGGACCAGCGTAGAAGGTAATGCCCGTACCCCCGGGTTCAGGCGCGTTCGGCTGCTGACGGAGCCCGGGTGGCATGCGAGGCAACGGAGGATCTCGTGACACAGCTCGGTTCCCCGGCCACAGACAGCGGCCCCGGCGACAGCGGCCGCCGGCCGGCGGCGCGCGGATCACGGCTCGCCCGGCGGCGGCGCGCGCTGCTCGGGGTGGGCATCGCGGCGGCCTTGCTGGCGGTCGGCGGGCTGATCGGCGCCTCTTTCGTGAAGTCGCCGCAGCAGCTGGCCGCGGACACCGCGGCACCGCCCCCCACCGTGACCACGGCCGCGGTCGTCTCCCAGGTCCTCACCTCGTCAGTTGAGATGCGCGGCACGGTGTACCCGGCGACGCAGTACGACGTGTACGCGAGCGCTCCCTCGTCGGCCGCGGGCTCGGGTTCGGGCTCGGCCGCATCTTCGGGTACGGGTTCGGGCTCGGCGATGTACATATCGAAGCTGGACGTCGCCGCGGGCGACACGATCACCGACGGCAGGCAGCTCGCCGAGATCGACGGCCAGCCGCTGTTCGCGCTGGCCGGCCCGGTCCCCGCCTGGCGGGACCTGACGCCCGGCGAGAGCGGCCCGGACGTGACCGAGCTGCAGAAGGCCCTGGCCTCGCTCGGGTACTACGACGACGGCGACACGCCCGGGTACTACGGCGCGGCGACCGAGTACGCGGTGCAGGAGTACTACGAGCACCTCGGCTACATCCCGCCGTCCTCGGGCGGGATGCCGGAGGCGGACGTCGTGTTCCTGCCGTCGCTGCCCGCGACGGTCGTCGCGGTGAACGGCGCGACCGGCGAGCAGCCCGGCCAGCCGTTCCTCGAGCTCGCCGCCCGCGGGTCGCTGGCACTGACCGGCCAGCTGCCGCCGGCCTACGCCGCCCAGGTGAAGGCCGGCCTGAAGGTGACGATCTACGACGAGGTGACCGGCATCCACGCCACCGGGACCGTGGCTGACCTGGGGACGGCGACCACGGTGGTGCCGACGGGAACCGTGGTGGATATCGGGGGCGGCTCAGGTTCGGCGGGCTCTTCGGGGTCTTCGGGGTCTTCGGGGTCCGCCGGGTCTGGGTCTTCGGGGTCTTCGGGGTCTTCAGGGTCTTCAGGGTCTTCAGGTTCGAGCAGTTCCGGCAGCTCCGGCGCGTCGGCGTTCGTCCCGCTCACCGTCCGGCCGTCCGGGCCGCTGGCGACCGCGCTGAACGGCGAGAACGTCCTGATCACCGTGGAAACCGGGCAGACCGAGGGGCCGGTGCTCACGGTGCCGGTGGCCGCCGTCGTCAGCACGGCGTCCGGCATCAGCTACGTCACCGTGGTGGGCGCGCACGGGAAGCAGACCCGGGTCCCGGTGACGCCGGGCATCTCGGAGAACGGCTACGTCCAGGTCACCCCGTCGTCTCCGGTGACGCGCGGTGCGCTGGCGGCCGGCGACCACGTGGTGGTGAGCGGCTGATGACCACGCCGGTGATCGAGCTGCGCGGGCTGGCCCGCACCTACCCCGGCCCGCCGCCGGTGCCGGCGCTGCGCCCGGCCGACCTGGTGATCGAGACAGGCGACTACGTCGCGGTGACCGGGCCGTCCGGCTCGGGCAAGTCGACGCTGCTGCACCTGCTCGGCCTGCTCGACGCCCCGACGGACGGCCGTTACCTGCTGGACGGCCTGGACACCAGCAGGCTGGGCGACCGGGACCGGTCCGCGCTGCGCGGCCGCCGGATCGGGTTCGTCTTCCAGGCCTTTCACCTGCTGCCGTACCGGACCGCGCTGGAGAACGTGCTGCTGGCCGAGCTGTACAACCAGACCCCGCGCGGCGGCCGGGTCGAGGCGGCGGTCGACGCGCTGGACGCGGTCGGGCTCGGACACCGGCTGGACGCGCTGCCCACCACGCTTTCCGGCGGGGAGTGCCAGCGGGTCGCGATCGCGCGGGCCCTGGTCAACCGGCCGAGCCTGCTGCTGTGCGACGAGCCGACGGGGAACCTGGACTCGCGCAACGCGGCCGCGCTCATGGGCCTGCTCGACCGGCTGAACGGGGCCGGGTTCACGATCGTGGTGATCACGCACGACGCGAACGTGGCGGCCCACGCCGGCCGGACGATCGCGATCAGCGACGGGATGCTGACCGAGCAAGCCGGGGAACCGGGGTCCGGCCATGCGTAGGCCGGCTACCGGGCTGCCGTTGCCCCGGCTGACCGCGCGGGACGCGGGCGCCGAGGCGGTCGCGGGGATCGTGCAGCGCCCCGGCCGTGCCGTGCTGACCATGCTCGGCACGGTCCTCGGCGTGGGTGCGTTCGTGGCCGTGCTCGGGCTGACCGCCACCGGGGCGGGCCAGATCTCGCACCAGTTCACGGTCCTGGAGGACACCACGGTCACCGTGGAGGACAACGGGCCGGCCAACGACGTCGCGCCGCCCGACGCCAACCCGCCCATCGGCTTCCCGGCCGACGCGGACGCGATCGCCCGGCACATCGACGGGGTGGTCACCGCAGGCGTCTGGTGGCCGGTCTCGCTGCCGGAGGGCACCGACTTCACCGCTTCGCTCGCGCTCTCCGCCACCGCCTCCCAGACGGTCAACCTGCTGGCCGCCTCACCGGGCGCGGTGCAGGCGATGGGACTGAGCATGGTGGCGGGCTCGCCGCTGACCGCGTTCGAGAACGACACCGGCCAGCACGTCGCGATGATCGACACCGCCACGGCCAGCGCCCTGGGCATCTCCCCCGCGCGCCTGGCCAGCCAGCCCGCGGTATTCGTCGACGGCGTCGCCTACACGGTCGTCGGCGTCTACGACTCCGCGCAGCGGGTGGTGACCGACCAGAGCGCGATGCTGATCCCGGAGAACACGGCCCTGGCCGACTTCGGCAACCCGGAGCCCGGCATCGGGAACCAGGACGAGGCCCAGATGGTCGTCGCGACCAGGATCGGCGCCGCGCAGGCGGTGGCGCGGCAGATTGCCGCCGCCGAACTGCCGGCCGACCCGGGCCGGCTGGTGGTGACCTCCCCGCCCAATCCGCAGAACCTGCAGAGCGAGGTCAGCGGCGACCTGGCTGGCCTGTTCCTGATCCTGGCGCTGATCAGCCTGCTGATCGGCGCGGTCGGGATCGCGAACACGACGCTGGTCGCGGTGCTTGAGCGCACCGAGGAGATCGGCCTGCGGCGCGCCGTCGGCGCCCGGCCGCGGCACATCGCCGCGCAGTTCCTGGCCGAAAGCACCGCGCTGGGCACGCTCGGCGGGCTGATCGGCACCTGCATCGGCGTCGGGACCGTGGTGATCTTCGCCGCGGCCAAGGACTGGACCGCCGTGCTGAACCCGGTCTACACCCTGCCCGCGCCGCTTATCGGCAGCGTCGTCGGCCTGCTGGCCGGCGCCTACCCCGCGCTGCGGGCGGCGCGGATCAGCCCGCTGGCGGCGCTGCGGCACGCCTGAGAGGAAACGATGATGCGCACCGTCCCCTTCGCCCCCCTGGGGCTGGGCCTGCTGATCTGCTGCTGCGCGGGCCTGTCCGCGTGCACCGCCGCCGCGCCCAAGGGACCGGCCACCGCCGTGAGCACGCCCAGCGTCGGCAGGCCCCAGCCGCCCTCCTCGGTCCAGGCGGCGCTGTCCCGCATGGCGTTCACGCCCTACGCGGCGCTCGGGCAGTCCAGCAACGACGGGCTGGCGCCCAACGAGTCCAACTTCGCCCTCGCCCAGGCGTGCCTGGCCGCCGCGGGCTATCCGGGCGCCGGCAACGTCCCGTTCTCGATCAGCCTGGGGCCGGCGAACCTGGCGTTCTCCCAGCCCTGGGGGGCCTGGGGATACCTGGGCACCACCCTGGCGGAGCAGTACGGCTTCCGGGTTCCCCCCGGATCCGCCCTGAGCGCCCTGGGCATCGACACCTCTGCGGTGTCGAACCCGGCTACCCTCTCGCAGGCCGAGCAGGCTGCGACGGGCAAGTGCTCCACGATCGTGCAGGACTTCACCGTCGCCGAGAACAACGGGGCGCTGGCCGGACTCGAGACGCTGAGCAACGACATCGCCGACGACGTGCTGCACGACGCGGCGGTGAAGAACGCCGCGCGGGCCTGGTCCGCCTGCATGGCCAGGAACGGCTACAGCTACGGCCAGCCGCAGACCGTGTTCTCCCAGCAGATCCAGGCCCTGTTCGGCGGGAAGCGGCCGGTAAACGCCGCGGACCCGGTAAACGCCGCCGCCAACCAGGCGCAGATCGCGGCGGCCGTCACCGATGCCAACTGCACCGGCTCCACGGACCTGGCCGGGATCTATTTCGCCGTCCAGGCCAGCTACGAGCAGCAGCTGGTCAACGCCAACGCCCAGGCCCTCACGTCCGCCGTCCAGCGATACCGCGCCGACTACGCCAAAGAGCTAGGCAAGCTCCCGGCGCTGCTGAAGACGGCGAAGGCCAACCCGTTCCCCAAGCCCGAGCCCAGGCCCATCCGGACCGGAGCGTCGGGACAGCCCAGCCCCGCCCGCTCCTGACGGCACCGCCGGCGGCGTCCGAGCCGCCGGCCGGGCCGAAGATGGTGATATGAGTGCGATGCGGATCTCGAAGGTCACGATCACGCCGGTCGCGTTCGCCGACCCTCCGCTGCTGAACTCGGTCGGCGTGCACGAGCCGTTCGCGCTGCGCGCCGTCATCGAGGTCGCCACCGACGCCGGCCTCGTCGGCCTGGGCGAGACCTACGCCGGCGAGAGACACCTGGATGCGCTGCACGCCGCGGCGGCCGCCATCGAGGGCGCCGACGTGTACCACACCGGGGAGATCTACCGCCGCGTCCAGGCCGTCGCGGTATCCGAGACCACGATCGCGTCCGGCCTCATCGGTGACAGCGCGGCCACCGACCGGGTGTTCTCCCCGTTCGAGGTGGCGTGCCTGGATATCGGCGGCCAGGCCGCCGGGCGCCCGGTCGCCGACCTGCTCGGCGGCCCCGTACGGGCCGATGTGCCGTTCTCCGCCTACCTGTTCTACAAGTGGGCGGCGCATCCGGGCGCCGACCCGGACGACTGGGGCGAAGCGCTCGACCCCGATGGCATAGTCGCCCAGGCCAGGCGCATGGTGGATAGCTACGGGTTCACCGCGCTCAAGCTGAAAGGCGGCGTCTTCCCGCCCGCACAGGAGGCCGAGGCGATCCGCGCCCTGCGCGGCGCCTTCCCGGTCCACCCGCTGCGGCTCGACCCTAACGCCGCGTGGACCCCCGGCACGGCGATCGGCGTCGCCCGTGACCTGGACGGCGTGCTCGAGTACCTGGAGGATCCCACCCCGGGCATCGACGGCATGGCGCAGGTGGCGCGGCTCGCGCCGATGCCGCTGGCCACCAACATGTGCGTGGTGGCCTTCGCGCACCTGCCCCCGGCCATCAGGGAAGACGCGGTCCAGGTGATCCTTTCCGACCACCACTACTGGGGCGGCTTGCGCCGGTCCGCCCGGCTGGCCGGGATCTGCGAGACGTTCGGGCTCGGCCTGTCCATGCACTCCAACTCGCACCTGGGCATCAGCCTCGCCGCCATGGTCCACCTGGCCGCCGCCACCCCGAACCTCAGCTACGCGTGCGACACTCACTGGCCGTGGAAGACCGAAGACGTCGTGGCGGGCCGGCCGTTCGTCTTCCGCGGCGGCGCGATCCGCGTCCCGGACGCGCCAGGCCTCGGGGTCGAACTCGACCGCGACGCCCTCGGCCGGATGCACGAGCAGTACCTCAGGTGCGGCATCCGCAACCGTGACGACACTGGCTACATGCGTCGCATCGTTCCCGGCTATGAGCGCAGGCAGCCGCGCTGGTAGGACCGTCGCCGAAGGCTTCGGCCCGAATCACAGCGACAGGGAGTTATCGGGCGTAACGTGTCAAATCAAGGCTTTAGGTTACGCCCTTTGCGAGCCTGCGGCGGTCTGGCCGGTTCGGTAACCGGAGCGAGATAGGGGGCATGCCGATGCAAGCTGACGCGCACACACTGGCCGTCGAGCAGATGCGGCTCGGCGATCATGCCTTTGCGCACTACGCGGACGATGATGTCCGCTGGCAGGTTCCCGCCGTGTTCGTCCAGCTCGGCCTGGCCTGCGGCGAGAAGGTCATCGTCATGGGAGATCCGGCGGTTTCGCCCGGAGAGGCGTACCAGCGGCTGACCGCCTTCGGCGGGCCGGCGGAGCAGGCGCGGGCCCGCGGGCAGCTGGTGTTCAGCAGCATGCGGGCGCTGATTCACCCAGACCGCAAGTTCACCGCGCGACGGCAGTTGAGCAGGCTGCGCGAGGAGACATCGCGGGCCCGCTGGGAAGGGTACGCGGGACTGCGAACCGTCATAGATATGGCCTGGGTTCAGGACCTGGACATGGACGTCGGGGGCGTCATGCAGCGCGAGCGGAACGCCGGCGGCCTGTTTACCGGGCGGAGGTACGCCGAGATCTGCACGTACGACCGCCGTAGTTTCGCGCCCGGCGTGGTGGAACAGATGCGGGTCAGCCACCCGGTGGCCCTGCTCGAGCGGCCCGGCGAACTTCAGGCGTGGCATTCCCGCCGGGAGGTGCACCTGGTCGGTGACGCGGACCTGCTGACCCGGCAGGATTTCCGCGACGCCATCCGGGCCGCGGTCGGCCCGCCTTCCGGCGGGTGGGTGCTCGTGGACCTGTCCCGGCTGTGCTTCATGTCCGCCGCGTGCGCGGGCGACCTGCTGCGCTTCGTGGCGCAGGCCGACGGCTGCGAGCGCGTGGTGGTCCGCTGCCCTGGTATCCACGCCCAGACGCTGCGCCATCTGGGCGCGGCCGGGGTCAGGCGGCTGGTGCTGGACGAGACCGCCGAGGAACGATGACCGCGGGCTCCTCAAGCTGTTCGTGGCGATGCGGGGTCACTGCGGGATCTCCCGGACCACGTCGGCCGCGTCCTTGTCCTCACGCAGGCCCTGGAACCTGGGCTGGCGGAGCAGGTTGTCGTCGGTCCATTCGGCGAAGGCGATCTGGCCGACCAGGCGGGGTTCCACCCAGTGCACGCCCGCGCGCGGCGGGTTGCCGCGGTCGAACGCCGGCGTGTCCCGTTCCAGCGTTCCGAGCGTGGCCCGCAGGCTGCGCAGCGTCCGGTCGTCGAAGCCGGTGCCGACCTTGCCCGCGTACGTGAGCCGGCCGTCCGCGTCGTAGTAGCCCAGCAGCAGCGCGCCGAAACCCTGCCGCGACCGCCGCGGGTCGGTGTAGCCGCCGATCACGAACTCCTGTCCGGCCAGGCACTTGAACTTGAGCCAGTTCCGGCTCCGCCCGGCGAGGTAGGGCGCGTCCGCGCGCTTGGCGATCAGGCCTTCCCACCCCTGCTGGCACGCCGAACGGTAGAACGCTTCGCCGTCGCCCTCCCGGTAGTCGGTGTACCGCAGCGGGCCCGCGAACGACAGCGTGTCTGCCAGCAGCCGCTTCCGGGCCAGTTCCGGCTGCGGGCGCATGTCGCGGCCATCGGCGTACAGCACGTCGAAGATGTAGTAGAAGACCGGGAACCCGTCGACCAGCGCCGGTTCCGGGTGCGCGACCCCCAGGCGGTGCTGGAGCATCTCGAACCTGGTCTGGCCGTCGGCGAAGGCGACGATCTCCCCGTCGACGATGAAGCCGTCCGCGCGCTGCGCGTCCAGCGCGGCCGCGATCTCGGGAAACGTACCCGTGATGTCGTGCTGGTTACGCGTCAGCAGGCGCACGCCGTGGGACTGGCCGCGGAAGGCCAGGCAGCGTTCCCCGTCCAGCTTGCGCTCGAAGATCCAGGCCGGATCGGAGAACCTGTCCTTGGTCAGCGTGGCCAGTTGCGGCTCTGCCCAGGGCGGCAGGCCGTCCGGTGCCACGGCCGACGGGGACACCCCCGGTTGCTCACCACCAGGCTGACGCCCCATGTAACCCGGTTACCCCGCTACCCGACGGGGTAACCGCGGGCGGATGGCGATCGAGGGATTTCCGAGAGAATATGGAGCCGGTCAAGACCACGGCGGCCCGGCGATGGGGCCGATGGCTTGGAGGAAACATGGGCATCGGACTCGGCCTGCTCATCGACGACGTCGCCGACCGCCCGGGCGAGAGCGACTTGTGAGCAACCTGGAGACCGCGCCGTCCGAGCTGGCCTGCGCCAGCGCTCCAGGCGGCCAGGGCGTGCAGGTGCTGGAGCCACGGGCGGTGCCGCTGGGCGGCCCGCGGGCCATGACGGTGCGGCGCACGCTGCCGCAGCGGGTCCGCTCGCTGATCGGGGCCTGGTGTTTCGCCGACCACTACGGCCCCGAGGACGTCTCGGTGACCGGCGGCATGCGGGTGGCCGGTCACCCGCACACCGGGCTGCAGACGGTGTCGTGGCTGTTCCGCGGGGAAATCGAGCACCGCGACACCACCGGCGCCCACGCCCACGCCTACGTCCGGCCCGGCGAGGTGAACCTGATGACCGCCGGGGCCGGCATCGCCCATTCGGAATACTCCACCCCGGCTACCGCGGTGCTGCACGGCGCCCAGCTGTGGGTGGCGCTGCCGCAGGAGCACCGGTTCACCGCGCCTGCGTTCGAGCACTACGCACCGCCGCCACTCGACCTGGACGGCGCCCGCGTGCTGGTGTTCCTCGGCCGCCTGGCCGGCCAGGCGTCGCCGGTGCGGACGTTCAGCCCGCTGCTCGGCGCGGAAATCACCCTCCGGGCCGGCCAGCGGGCCGAGTTCGACGTCAAGCCGGAGTTCGAGCACGGTGTGCTCGTCGATACCGGCCGCCTCACCGTGGCCGGCACCACCGTCGAGGCGGGGCAGCTGATCTACGCCCCGGCCGGCGCGACCACGCTCAGCCTGCACGCCCCGGCCGGGCAGCAGGCCCGGGTGCTGCTGCTCGGCGGCCAGCCGCTGGGAGAGCAGATCATCATGTGGTGGAATTTCGTCGGCCGCAGCCACGACGAGATCGCCGCCTACCGCGCTCAATGGCAGGCCGAACGCGCCGGGCTCTCGGCTCACGGCACCCGCCGCTACGGCAGGTTCCCCGCCCAGTGGGAACACACCCTGCCCGCCCCCGAACTGCCCAGCACCCGGCTGCGCCCCCGCGGCTAGCCGGCGGTCACCGAGCGCCCTGATGCCATGTCTTGCGCCGCGGCTCATGCCGGCTCAGCGCGACTTTCCATGAGTCCCCCCTCGATTTAGCCAAGCCGCGCCAATCCAGCCGGTATCGCGCCGGGCTAGGCTCGGTTCACCGTGACGGGAGAACCGGCTCCGGTACTGCAGCGGCTGGCTCGGTCTCGGCCGCCGGCTCGGCCGGGGCGGCCTGGTCGTCGCGCGGGCGGCGCGGCAGTGCGAGGGCCAGCACGAAGAGCGCGGCCGCGATCCCGAGCTGGATCTCCAGGCTCCGGCTGATGGCCGCGGCGAAGCCCGCGTGGCTCAGCGTGCTGAAGAACACGGTGCCGATGGCGGCGACGCCGATCGCGCTGGCCAGCTGCTGGGTCGCGTTCAGGACGCCGGAGGCCGAGCCGACTTCGTGGTCCTTGACCGAGGCCAGGATGAAGTCGAACAGCGGCGAGATCAGCATGCCGATGCCGGCCCCGAGGATGAGCTGCGCCGGGATGAGCTCGGCCGAGCTGGTCGCCAGCCCGTGCGCGGCGATGATGGCGCGCAGCCACCAGGCCCCGGCGGCGATGAGCACCGCGGCGACCTGGAGGGCGCCGCGGCCCAGGCGAGGCACGACGACGGTGGCGGCGAGGACCGCGCCGACGGCCGAGCCCGCGGCGAACGGCGCGAGTGTCAGGCCGGCGTGGACGGCCGAGAAGTGCTCGCCGAACTGCAGGTACACGGTGAGCGTCAGCAGGGTCCCGGCCATCCCGGCGAAGAAGACGACCACGCTGGCGAGCCCGGCGCTGTAGCCGCGGTGCCGGAAGACACTGGTCTCGATGAGGGTGCCGTGCCCGCGCAGGCCCTGCCGGCGGCTCCAGGCGGCCAGCAGCCCGGCGGCCAGCACACTCGCCGCCATCATGAGATAGGTCCAGATGGGCCAGCCGGCCTCACGGCCCTGGATCAGGGGATAAATGAGCAGGCCCATCGCGGCCGCGCAGAGCACGGTGCCCAGCCCGTCCGGGCGCGACGCCCGGGGCGCACGGGATTCGGGCATGATCCGGGCGGCGCCGATCGCCGCGGCGATGGCCAGCGGCGGGTTGACCAGGAAGATGAGCCGCCATCCGGTGCCGAACGCGTCCAGGCTGACCAGGGTACCGCCGATGATCGGCCCGAGCACCGCGGACAGCCCGATGACCGGGCCGAACACGGCGAAGGCCCGGCCGAGCTCGGCGGGGGCGAAGACCTCCCTGATGATGCCCAGGCCCTGCGGGATGAGCAGCGCGGCCGCGGCACCCTGCGCCAGGCGGCAGCCGATCAACATGGCCGGGCTGACCGCCAGCGCCGCGGCCAGCGACGTGACGGCGAAGCCGACCGAGCCCATCACGAACAGGCGCTTGCGCCCGTACCGGTCACCGAGCCTGGCCCCGGTGATCAGGCCGATGGCGAAGGCGAGAGCGTACCCGCTGATGATCCACTGCAGCGCGGCCGTACTGGCGTGCAGTTCGGTTCTGATCGCAGGCGCCGCGACGTTCACGATCGTGCCGTCGAGCAGGTCCATGCACTCCGCCGCCAGGACCAGGGCCAACACGGCCCACCGGCGCGGATGGCCGACCCGCGGATAGCTGGCACTGAGCTGAGCCATCTCCCGTACCTCTTTCTGATTTTTGTTCCGAACAATGTTCGTTGATTAGTTACGAACACCGTTCTACACTG
>Ga0335083_10008004_pt1 | contig 12962 bp, 11 predicted proteins | sample Lox_Sample_42_FD_206716 | JGI IMG/M metagenome (GOLD analysis project Ga0335083, IMG submission 206716) | Soil microbial communities from Loxahatchee National Wildlife Refuge, Florida, United States - Lox_Sample_4.2 | ecosystem: Environmental > Terrestrial > Soil > Wetlands | place: USA...
GTAGTAGTCGCGGGCCTCCGAGAGCAGGTCCCACGAGCGGTTGTCCTCCGGCGCGCCAATCCAGACGTTGAAGTTAGCGTTGATCCATGAGCCGGGCACCAGGCGATGCAATCGGCCGAAGTGCTCAGGATTGTGCCGTTCAATAGCTTCACGGATGGTGACTGCCTCAATCAGCGGATCGCATTGCAGCCCGTCGTAGAAGCGGCGCAGAAATTCACGCCCCGACTGCGGGTAATACTCCCAGGCATTCTCGCCATCAAGGATGATCGACACTACAGCGTCGCGCCCTGCATCCAGAACAGGCTGGGAGGAAACCTTGATGCTGTGGATGAGGTGATTGGCGGCGTCCTGCGCGGGCATCCCCGAATACACGAATCCTACATTGTCAGAGATGCGATGGTCGCGGAAAACCAGGTGCATCTCGGCGCCGCCTTTTTCGTAGCGGTAGATGTTATAGAGCTTGTGAGCGCCGTCGGCGTGCAACCATCCACCGTGGTCGCGCGAGAAGTTGTGGTCGAGCGAGCGGCCCAGAACCCCTTCGTCGGTCGCCATCCAGCGGATACCTTGCTTCGCCGCCAGCGCAATGACTTCTTCCGATACGCTTCCTTCCGATGGCCACAGCCCTTGCGGGCGAACCCCGAAATTCGTCTCATGCGCTTCGAGTGCGCGCCGGATTTGTTCGGTCGCATCCTCAGGCCGCTGGAAGTGCCGGGTCGGCAGGTTCAGTCCCGGCGTTGATTCGGCTCCGACATTGGTGTCGCAGAGCAGGGGCAGAATTGGGTGGTAATAGGGCGTCGCCGAGAGTTCGACGGAACCGCTTGCAGCCGCTGCCGTGTAAGCCGGCAAAACCTGGGCCAGTATCTCGCGCTGCTTGGCGAGCATGATTACCTGATCATCGCGACTGAAATCCTGACCTTTTGCGACCAGCGCCGCCACGTCAGGGTCGCTCAGGAAATACTCGTCGAACCACGCCAGTTGCGACAGCACCTGCAGGTCGGCGAAATCGCGGGTGACGAAGTACGAATCCGGCCCCTCGGGACGATCGAGGGTCGCACGATAGCGTTCCCATAGCTCGCGGTATCGCGGGTACCTGCCAATGACGTTTACCGGATTCGCCTGAAACAGGTACTGCAAGGCGAACTGCCGCTCCGAAAGCGTGAGATCGCCGGCAGGTTTCGCAATCAGCTCGAAAAACGGATCATGCGCGTCGCCGCGGACGTAATCCTGAATCTGCGCGACCAGTGAAGGCACAAGATTGAAGTTCTGGTGGACGTCGGGAAACTCGTCCAGCAACTTCACCATGCCGTAATAGTCTTTGAGGGCATGCAGGCGAACCCAGGGAAGCCGGTATTCGCCGTTGACCATGTCTTTGTAAAAAGGCTGATGCATATGCCACAGCAGCACCAGCCGGATCTTGGGTCCGTCGGTCGTCATTTGGTTCTAATGATTAGATCGGCAAGGAATGTAATGAGCAAGATAGCTACTGTAATCAGTCCTGGGCCGCGAGACAATCCTCTTTGTCGCAAAGCCTGTGGAAAGTTAAGCGCGTAACAGGTTTATACCTGAGTCGAGATTCGGTTCCGGTAACTCGAATGGTTACGCGACGTCCGCAGGCCCGCATCCCCTCCGCCCACGGCACATCTAAAATGGAAGCTGAATTGAGTCCAAAGCCCTTGTTCCGAAACCTGCGACCATTAGCACCTTATCTGCGAAAGTACCGGAAGACCTTCTGGATCGGTGCGCTCTGCGTGCTTTGCAACAACGGCGTGTGGATCCTGTTCCCTCTTGTGATCAAGCGCGCCATTGACGACCTGAACAAGCAGTTTGATGTTCATAAGCTGGTGTACTACGCGGGAGCACTGCTGGCCGTCGCCGGAACCAAGGCTATCTTCCAATTCCTCACCCGCTGGATTCTGATTGGCGTCTCGCGCGAGATCGAGTTCGACCTGCGCAACGATCTGTTCGCACATCTGGAGCGGCTGTCGTATAGCTTCTACCAGCGCACGCGCACCGGCGACATCATGGCGCGCGCCACTAACGACCTGAACGCCGTCCGCATGCTGGTGGGCCCAGGCATCATGTATACGGCCAACACGATGGTGTTCACGGCAGGCGCCTTGGCGTTCATGCTCAAGATCAGCCCGAAGCTGACCATGTGGGCGTTTTTGCCGCTGCCCGTTATCAGCATCGTGATCCAGTACTTCGGACGCCGTATTCATGAGCGCTTCGAGCGCATCCAGGCCATGTTCTCCGACATCTCCGCGCGCGCGCAGGAAAACTTCTCCGGCGCCCGTCTGGTTCGCGCCTATGTGCAGGAAGAGTGGGAGATCGAGAGCTTCGAGCGCGCCAACGAAGAATATATCGACCGCAGCCTGAAGCTGGTTCGGCTGATGGGCATGTTGTGGCCGACGCTGGAAACCATGCTCGGTCTGGCCGTGATCATCGTGCTCTTCGTCGGTGGGCGCGAGGTGATTCAGCACAATGCCAATCCCCATGCCGGAATCTCGGTCGGCAGCTTCGTGGCCTTCAACACCTACATGGTGCAGTTGACCTGGCCCATCATCGCCTTAGGGTGGGTAATCAACCTGTTTCAGCGCGGCACCGCCTCGATGGCGCGCATCCAGAGCATCCTCACCGAACAGCCGGAGATTACCGATGCGGATGTTTCGCCCACCAACGCTGCCAGGGAAATTATCGGCGATATCGAGTTCTGCAATCTCAGCTTCCGTTACGGCAACACGCTGCGCACTGCGGAATCCGGCGCCGGCAGGTCGCAACACGGCGACGAGTTGGTGTTGAAGAACGTCATCCTCACCGTGCCGGCTGGAACCAGCTTGGCCATTGTCGGTCCAACTGGTTCGGGCAAGTCGACACTGGTATCGCTCATTCCGCGCATCTACGATGCGACGGAAGGAAACGTTCTTATCGATGGCCGGCCGATTCGCGAGTACCCGCTGGAAGTTTTGCGCGCGAACATCGGCTTCGTGCCACAGGAGACGTTTCTGTTCAGCGACAGCATCCGCGACAACATCGCCTTCGGAGCGCAGAATGCCACCGATGACGACGTTCGCCGCGCAGCCGAAGCCGCCAGCATTGCTGATGATATCGAAGGCTTTCCACAGGGCTATCGCACGCTGGTCGGCGAACGCGGCATCACGCTGTCAGGGGGACAGAAGCAGCGTACGGCAATCGCGCGCGCCATCATTCGCAATCCGCGCATCCTGGTGCTCGACGATGCGCTGGCCAGCGTTGATACGCAGACAGAAGACCGAATCCTGAATCATCTCCGCGAGATCATGCAGGGACGCACCACCATCTTCATCTCGCATCGCGTCTCGACCGTACGCAACGCGGACCGCATCGCCGTGCTTCACGACGGCGAAATCGTTGAGTACGGCAGCCACGAAGAGCTGATCGAACGCAACGGCTACTACACCGAGCTGCACAACAAGCAGTTGCTGGAAGAAGAGCTGGAGACGGTGTGAAGGTGAAATCAGAGGCCCAATGAACCACAGAGGCACGGAGTCACAGAGAATTTCCGGGCTCTTCGTCCTCCGTGTCTCCGTGTCTCTGTGGTGAACCGGTTTTATGAAGGCCGCTCTACAACGCGCACACGCATTTTGCGAGCGCTTCGGATTGCGGGTGCCTATCCTCCTTGCTCCCATGGCAGGAGCCTCGGCGCCCTCGCTATCGATTGCAGTCGCCGATGCTGGCGGACTTGGCGCATGCGGAGCCCTGCTGATGAAGCCGGACGAGATTCTCGCTTGGGCGAACGAAGTCCGGGGCGAAACGAACCGTCGCTTCCAGATCAACCTCTGGATTCCCGATCCTCCACCCCAGCGCGATCCTGCTCATGAGCAGAAGGTGCGCGAGTTCCTGGCGAACTGGGGGCCCGCCGTGCCGCCCGAGGCTGGTGATGCGACCCCGCCCGATTTCGCCTGGCAATGCGACACCTTGATCGAGGCGGCGCCAACCGCCGTCTCCTCAGTCATGGGTCTTTATCCTGTGGGCTTCGTGAAGCGTCTGAAGCAGCGCGGTATCGCCTGGATCGCAAACGTCTCTACCGTCGCTGAGGCGCGGGCCGCCGAACAAGCCGGCGCCGATGTAATCGCCGTGCAAGGAATGGAAGCTGGCGGACATCGCGGCTGCTTCAACGCTGCCGATGCCGAGCGCACGCAAGTTGGACTGTTCGCGCTGCTGCCTGCGGTGGTCGATGCGGTGAAAGTGCCGGTGGTCGCGACCGGAGGAATTGCTGATGCGCGCGGCGTCGCTGCCGCTTTGGTGTTGGGAGCCAGCGCCGCGCAACTCGGAACGGCATTTCTCGTCTGCCCTGAAGCAAAGATTCATCCCGCGTGGGCGAAGGCGCTTACCCAAGCCGCTCCGGAAGACACGGTGCTAACCCGCGCCTTCAGCGGCCGTGCCGGACGCAGCCTCGCCAACGATTATGTTCGCGCAGCCACCGCGCCGCATGCGCCTCCGCCCGCGCCTTATCCAGTTCAGCGAGGACTGACGGCTGCGATGAGAGCTGAGGCTACGAAAGCCGGCGATGTGCAACGCATGCAGGCTTGGGCTGGACAGTCGGCGGGGCTGGCGAAGGTCGAGCCTGCGGCTGATGTGGTTCGTCGAGTGTGGGAGGGAGCGCAGGAGTTGCTGGGTTAGTCGCGCGGGCGACGGGCGTGGAGTTGGGATAGAAGCTCTCGCAACGCATCGACTGCCAACTGCGCCGCGTGACCAGAAGCCGCCGGCAAACCGCGAATTTTCTCAACCAGCTCTTCCCTCTTGATCGCCACAGCCTCATCGAGTGACTTGCCCTTCGCCATTTCCGTAATGAGCGAGCCGCACGCCATCGCCGGAACACATCCCTTGGCTTTGAAGCGAATCTCGGCAATCTTCCCCTCGCGCACATTCGCGGAGAGTTCGAGGATGTCGCCGCACGCAGGATTTTCGACACGCACGTGAGCGTCGGCGTTCGCAAGTTCACCGACATTGCGGGGATGTTCGAAATGGTCAAGCAGTTGGGGTGAGTACATTGCACAATCACTTTACCAATCCCGCATCTTTCCAGCTTGTCATCACGAGGCCATGTTTTGGCCGAAGGATCTGCTCTGGCATGTATGGCACAGTGGCTTGCCGAGAAGACGAACACCATCAGCCAACACGCGCGCCGCGAAGCGGCGACTCCGGTTGAATGGACGGGGCCCAAGCCCCGGGCGCCGACACCAAGAGTTTTCTCAAGGCGCGTAGCTCCCCGCGTCTTTGGGCCGCTACGCGGCCACCCGAGCACAAAACGCTCCCCACCCCGGGCTTGCGCCCGGGGCTAACACCGCAGTCGCTGCTACGCAGCGCCAGCATCGTCTGACCACGCTTTCAGTCTCCGCCACAAGCTTGGGAATGCGATCGAGGAGCCTGCCGCAGATGCCGAGGCGTTATCTCTTGGAGCCCTCCGACATGGATGCATCACACGGGCAACCGGCGAGAGCATATCCCTCGGTCGCCGCGGCGACCTCGAGATGACAAACGGGAGTCGTCCCTATAATCGAACTTTGCCGAATAACTACACTCCCCGCCGCGTCGTTTCCCTTCAGCCCAGCGCCACGGTCACGTTGCGCGATCTCGGATTGCTCGACCGCCTCGTGGCCTGCACCAAGTACTGCGCTGACGTCTGTCCCGAGGTGGCCGATGGCTCGCGCGTCATCGTTTCGGATTCATGGTCTGCGCAAGCGGAACAGATCATCGCCGCGAAACCCGATCTCGTGATTGCCTCGGTTCCCTATCAACTGGAAGCGGTAGCTGAAATCCTCAAAGCGGGAGTCCGCTTCCTGGGACTCGCGCCGCGAACCCTCGACGACATCTACTGCGACATCACTACGATTGCCGGTGTTTTCGAGGCGTCGCCGCGAGCGCACGAACTGACCGGGCGCATGCAGGAGGCTATCGAGCATGTGCGCTCGCTCAGCACCTCGACCGATCGCAGACCTGTGGTCTTCTGCGAGGAATGGGGCAAGCCGCTGATCGCCTCGCAGCCCTGGGTGGCTGAACTGGTCGAAGCTGCTGGCGGTCGCTTTCTGGGGGAGCCGGGGAAAACAACTTCGTCCCAAGGCGTCGCCGATGCTCATCCCGAAGTTCTCATTGCGGCATGGTGCGGAGCCGGCGATCGTGTTCCGCTGGAGAAGATCATTCTGCAGCGCGGGTGGAGCGACCTACCTGCGGTTCGCGACGGCCGAGTCTTCTGCATCAACGATGAACTGCTGAACACTCCTGCCGGCAACCTGATCGACGGCCTGTATGCTATTGCATGGGCGCTGCATCCCGAGATGTTCGCTCTGCCGCGTGGAATACGGCGTATCGGCCCATTTCGGGAATTTCTACCACCTTCGTAACCCTGCGGCTCCACTTTTCTCGTGCTTCATCTTTCAGCAACTCATAAACTGTTCCGAGGACTACCGCGTCCCATCCAGCCGTCCAGACAGTTGGATTTAGTAGGCGTAAGTTCTTTGAAATCTGATTTTTACCTGTAAGCCTAACGGGTTCAGTAATTTAGGACAGAAATGTGCGCTATGTTGTTGAAAATAAGGATTCGCGATAGCAATTTTTTCGCCGCTGCGCATTATCGGACGCAACTGGCGAGTCAACCGTCAAGGGCGCCGAAAACAAAACGCCCACCCCAAGGCGCGACGAAACCGAAATGTCGCTCCCCAGTGTCCGCCAATGCCGCACCATAGCAAGCTGGCAAGCACGGTAACTTCTTTTAAATCAATTAAGTGCATGTAAACCATTGCGGCTCAATTATTTGACCAAGGAATGTGGCCTATACCCTTGAAAACACAGGATCGGGAAACAAGAAAATCTGTGATGTGTATCACCAATCCGGCAATCGGCAGTTCTGAAATCCCGTTCTGCTCACGACCGGCGGCTGGCATCTACAATACAAATATGCCCACGCAGCAGCAGGAACTCGTCCGCGAAATCGACACCATGGCCGAAGCCGCCGACGATGTCGAATACCTGATGAGCATGATCGTCGGCCGCCTACAGGAGCGGCTCAGCCACTTTCACTGGGTCGGTTTTTACATGATCGAGAACGGCCTGCCCGGGGAAGAACCGACGCTGGTCCTCGGTCCCTTTGTGGGTGCTGAGACGCCGCACAAACGCATTCCGCTGAACCAGGGCATCTGCGGTGCGGCGGTTACGCAGGGCCACACGGTCGTAGTCGACGACGTCAACTCGGATCCGCGCTATCTAGCGTGCTCGATAGAGACCAAGTCCGAGATCGTCGCTCCGATTTTCGTGAACGGCTCGGTTGTCGGTGAGTTGGACATCGACAGTCATCAGCCAGCGGCCTTCACCGCGGACGACCGCCAATTGGTTGAGCATTGTGCCACGCTGGTCGGCCGCTATCTGGAGAAAACCGCTTGAGCCAAGCTCAAGACCCGGCGAACGCAGCGGCTTCTCCGTTGCAGGCGACCCGCACCCGCAAGCATGTGGTTGCCGGAATAATGGTGCGCGGCGACGAGATCCTTTGCTGCCAACGCACCGAGCACCAGGCCTTGCCGCTGAAATGGGAGTTTCCCGGGGGCAAGATCGAGCCCGGAGAAACCCCACAGCAGGCGCTGCGCCGCGAGTTGGACGAGGAGTTGGGCATCGAAGCGGAAATCGGCAGGAAGCTCGCCGCAGTGGACCATACCTACGCGAACGGAAATTCCGTTCAGTTGCAGTTCTTCAGGATTGAGCGCTTTGAACGAGAGTTGCAGAACCGCATCTTTCAGGACATTCGCTGGGTCGATCGCAAGGATTTGCTAAAGCTCGACTTCCTCGACGCCGATCGCGATGTGGTCCGCCGGTTGGCTGCCGGGAACTTACTCTAGCTGCACGGGTTTATCCTTATATCTGATACCCAACACGGGGCATCACCTAGGCCGCGGCTCACCAGATTATGGAACTCGCGTTGCTCGCGCAGCGAAATCCAAATGTAAGTCGATATAAGGTCAACTACTTCTGGGAATGCTGACCGAACAGACGGACGAACAGCTTCTAACGCTTGCCATGAGCGGAGACGAAGACGCCTTCACCGCCCTCTACCGAAGGCGGCAAGGGCCGATCTATCGTTTCGCGCTGCATATGAGCGGATCGCCGCAGGTCGCTGAAGAAGTGACACAGGATGTGTTTGTCTTTCTGGCGCAGCGCGGACGCGATTTCGATGCTTCGCGGGCTCCGCTGGGAGCCTACCTGTTCGGTGTCGCGCGTAACTACATCCGCCGAGCCATGGAGCGCAGCTTTTCCGACGCGCTGCACACTACCCCGGCGGAGGACCATGCGGATTCGCTCATTGCCGACGGCGATGCCCTGGAAGACATCGCGCGGGGGCAGTTGTCGAGCGCGATCTGGAAGGCGGTGCTTTCGCTGCCTGAACATTATCGTGAAGTAGTTGTCCTGTGCGACTTACACGAGTCGAGCTACGCGGAGGCGGCAGCAGCTATCGGCTGCGCGATTGGAACCATTCGCTCCCGGCTCCATCGCGCGCATGAGATGCTCGCCAAAAAACTGCAAAGCTCGGCTGCCGTCGCACCCGACATTTCGGGGATGGCGGCGAGGTGTCCGTCATGACGTGCCGTGAATTTATCAGCAAGGTCGAAGGCTTAACGCTAGCTGAGCTGAGTTCTGCTGACGCGGAACTGCTTACTCACCAGGGCGGCTGCGCTTCGTGCGGTGCATTGCTGCGCGAGAAGCATGCGCTGGCGGGAGCTATGCGGGTTTTGCGCAGCAGCACGAACACACTAGAAGCGCCCGCTGTGGTCGAGCAGAATGTTCTGCGCGCGTTTCGTCACAGCGCCGCTGTGCATCCCACTGCGACGCGCCGCGTTCCAGTGCTCCGCTGGAGCGACCTCCTCGGATGGAAAGGTTATGCCGCAGCTGCCGCTGTAGTGGCAATCTGCCTCGGTCTGGGACTGTGGTTCGCGCAGCGTTCGCAAGGTACTTCGCAACAGTCCCGGGCAAAGACCGAACAGCCAGCACAACCGGACGTGAGACAAAATGCAGATACCCCGCAGTTGCCGGTGCAAGCTTCGCTATCGAACTCAAACAAGTCGAAGTCCGAAACGCATGCTGCGGCGTCGCAACATGCTCCAGTGGCTACAGCTTCATTGGTTCAGAGTGAACAAGCGCAGGGCTACACCCCGTTGATGTTGTGCGATCCCATAAGCTGCTCCGGCGACGCAGAGGTTGTGCGCATGGAGTTGCCCGCAACTGCGGCTGACGGCTCAGCCGGAACCCAGATGGCTGATGTGATCGTAGGTGATGACGGTCTGGTGCGCGCCATCCGGATCGTGCAGCAGCAATGAGTTTTTCGAGGCAACAGATTATGAAACGTCCGCTTTCAAGTCTTCTGGCCACGCTTGCGTTGGTGATCGTCGCTCTAGCGGCGGCTGCGCAGGAGCCGGGTGCTCCGCCACCGCCACCTCCCGGAGGCCCGGGTCACATGATGGGAATGCACGGGCCAGATGAGCCCGGCGAAGGCAAGACCGTAACCGGCATTCCACTGACCGCGCAGATCGTGGTCACGCATGAGAACACGCTTTCTGACGGCAACCGTATTTCGCGGACGTCGCAGACGACTCTGTATCGCGATGCGCAGGGCCGCACCCGCCGCGAAGTGACGGTTGAAGCAGCTACGCCTGCTACCGGATCGGTGAAGCACGTGATCATCATGATCAACGATCCCGTCTCGGGCAAGCGTTACATGCTTGACCCGACGAACAAGACAGCGCGTGAACTGCGTGGGCCACACGGCCCCGGCGACCACCCGAAGCGTCCCGCCGGCGAGGCGCTGAAGGAAATGCTGTCGAAGAACGTTCAGCGCGATCAACTCGGCAACAAGACGATCAGCGGGTTCGAGGCAAGCGGAGAAAAAGTGACGCGTACTATTCCCGCAGGGGAAATCGGCAACGAAAAGCCGATCGAAGTCGTGACCGAGCGCTGGTTCTCGTCCGACCTGCAGTTGCCGGTGCTGCTGGTTCATACCGATCCGCTGATGGGAACCGCGACCACCAAAGTGACGAGCGTGACCCGCGGCGAGCCTGACGCTTCCCTGTTCCAGGTTCCGTCGGACTACAAGATTGTGAGCGGACGCCGCGACGAACCGATGTACCTGCCGTTACATCCCTGATTTGGCGATGCACTCTTAGGCGGAGGCTTCGGCCTCCGCCGTTTTTTCTGGCTGCTTGTGACAAAACGCCAGAATCCCGCTGCAGCCTGCGCGAATCGAAGTGACTTAAATCGCGGTTCGCCCGTCTGATCGATTGGACAACTCTGTTGTCCTGCAGTCGGCAGCAGTCTTCCTCACTCTGATACTGTTCATATACATTGGTCACTCGAGCCCAGCCCGACGAAAGTTCAATATCTACCCCGCCGCCCCTACCTCCAGTGGACCGCATCTCGATGTTTCGCCGCATCTTCAAGGCGTTCTTGTACCGCGACTTTCGCCTGGTGTGGATCGGCGCCTGCACCTCCAGCGTCGGGACGTGGATGCAGATCGTTGCCCAGGGCTGGTTGATCTACCGCCTCAGCCACTCGGCCCGCCTACTGGCGCTGGATCAGTTTCTCGGGGGCATCCCGATATTTCTGTTCTCGCTTGTCGGCGGCGTCTTCGCCGACCGGGTTGAGCGGCGCAAGCTTCTGCTGGGCTCACAATATGTTCAATTGGCGAGCGCCGCAACCTTAACCATCCTGGTGGTGACCGGGTTGGTTCACGTCTGGCAGATTCTGTGCCTGTCATTCGTCTCCGGATTCGCGCAGGCTTTCGGCGGGCCAGCGTATCAGGCATTGATACCCAACCTTGTTGATCGCGAAGACATGCCGAACGCGATCGCGCTGAACTCAATCCAGTTCAATCTTGCGGTCACCATCGGCCCCGCGCTCGCCGGACAAGTGTTGGCAAAATATGGCGAGGCCTGGTGCTTTGGACTGAATGCTGTCTCATTCCTGGCGCCGATTGTTGCACTCTCAATCATCACGACGCGTTTCCAGCCGCAGAAGACAACCGACTCCATGCTGCGCAGCCTGAAAGAAGGCATCGCCTTCGTGCGGCGTCAGGAGGCGATGGAAGCTCTCATCGTGCTCGCGTTCCTCATGACCTTCCTCAGCATGCCGCTGCGCACCTATTTCCCGGTTTACGTGCGCGACATCTTCCGTCGCGGGCCGGAAACCTACGGCAACCTGCTAACCGTCATGGGAATAGGCTCGATCCTCGGTTCCCTAACGATTGCCGGCATCGGCAACATCAAGCACAAAGGGCGGCTGGCCCTTGTAATGCTCATCTGCCTGGGAACCGCTATCGCAGCCTTCGCTCTCTCGACGATCCTGTCACTCAGCCTTGCGACGCTAGCGGTCGTCGGCTTCTCCATGATGGGCGTCTTTGCCACCGTGAGCTCGCTGGTGCAGTTGATTGTCACCGAGGAAATGCGCGGGCGCGTGATGAGTGTGTACAACTGCGCTTTCCGCGGCGGCATGCCGATGGGCAATCTCGCTTCCGGCTGGCTCATCTCCATGTTTACGGTTCCGATGGTGCTGGCCGTGAACGGAGTCTTTCTCGTGATGCTCGCGTTGTACTTCATGCTGGTGAAGCGAAGAGTCGCAGCGCTGTAAACGGCCATCAGGTAGTGCGGTTTCGGTCCACGGATCGCACCCACTGCGAAAATAGGTTTTGCATCGCGCCGCTGCGCAGCGGGATGCAAAACCCCAAAAACATACATGCCACAACGCGGCGCTGAAGCGCCGCACTACCTGCAATCGTCAATGCTTGCCCCGCAGCCACTTGAGAACCGTGGGAAAGAATTCAAACGCTGCGTTGCCCGCCATTTTGCCGCCGATTCCCTCAAGCACGCGAAGGCTGGCGTCATCCCAATTGCTCTCGCTCGGAACGCGCCACGTGTTCGACAGAAAGTTGTTGCCGACGTTGCCCGCCAGCCGCGCATAGGCAAAGTGACGTTCTCCATCGTCGCGATACGCGCGAAACGTCATATCAATGACGTTCAGCACGCGCTTCTTGAACGGCTGTCCCTCAGTGCGGAAGTATCGCGGATCTTCGCCCCACAATGCGCCAAGACTCGCTTCCATCGCGTTGCCGGTTGAAACGCCGGTGAGCCGAATTCCATAACGCTGGCCGAACCCTTGCCAGCTTGTGTTGTATTCGTAGGGACGGTCCAACAGGGTTCCCCAGCCTGCGGTCCAAGGCCCCGCAAACAGCAGACTTTCCACACCGACGGTCGACCGTGTGAACCAGATCAGGCGCTGCTTCGGCGTGATGGGCACGTATTGTGTCTTGCTCTGCTGAGGAACAATCGGAGCTGGATCAATTCCCAGTGTCACGTCCTGGGCCGCAATGCGGAGTGGCGCGACAAAGAGGGTCGCGAAGCTAACAACAGCAATGGCCCAAAATTGGCCCTGCGCGCGAACTGCCGACTTACCCAATGAGAACACCTCTGCTTGGATGCATGAACTTATGCAATCTCCCGCCTTGGCAGTTTATGTTTTTTCATTTGTACGGATAGAACACGAAGAAGAGCAACGAGAGCGCCGTAAGCACCCACATGCCCGACTTGATCGCCGTTTGTTTTCCTCCGAGAAGCTTGCAAAGAGGATACATCACAAATCCCGCAGAGATGCCGATGGCGATATTGAAGGTAAACGCCATCAGCGCGACTACGGTGAACGCGGGGATCGATTCGGTGTAATCCCCAAAATCAATGTTTTGAATCGGTGAGAGCATGAACAGGCCGACCACGATGAGCGCAGGTCCGTAAGCCTGTGCCGGAATAGCCGCGATTAAAGGCGCGAAGAATAAGGTCAGCAGGAAGCAGGCTCCCGTCGTCAGAACGGTGAATCCAGTGCGACCGCCGGCTTCAATACCCGTTGCGGATTCAACAAACGCTCCCGCTGTCGTGGTCCCCAATGCGGGAGCAAGGCAG
>Ga0335083_10008005_pt1 | contig 12962 bp, 15 predicted proteins | sample Lox_Sample_42_FD_206716 | JGI IMG/M metagenome (GOLD analysis project Ga0335083, IMG submission 206716) | Soil microbial communities from Loxahatchee National Wildlife Refuge, Florida, United States - Lox_Sample_4.2 | ecosystem: Environmental > Terrestrial > Soil > Wetlands | place: USA...
GCGCAGCTCACCCCACCCCGCCGCCTCACTAACGTTCGGCGGCGACCCTCCCCCTCCAGGGGAGGGTAACGACGACACTATGACGAGCGATGACACTGCCATTACGCCCTCACCTATACGGCGCGTCGAGCGCCATGTTCTTGGCGATCTCGCGCTCCCAGCGGTCGCCGTTCGCCAACAGCCGCTCCTTGTCGTAGTAGAGCTCTTCGCGCGTCTCGGTGGCGAATTCGAAATTCGGCCCCTCGACAATGGCGTCGACCGGGCAGGCCTCCTGGCAGAGCCCGCAATAGATGCATTTGACCATGTCGATGTCGTAGCGCGTGGTGCGTCGGGTGCCGTCGTTGCGGCGCGGGCCCGCCTCGATGGTGATCGCCTGCGCCGGGCAAATCGCCTCGCACAGCTTGCAGGCGATGCAGCGCTCCTCGCCGTTGGGATAACGGCGCAACGCGTGCTCGCCGCGGAAGCGCGGGCTGAGCGGCCCCTTCTCGAAGGGATAGTTCAGCGTCGCTTTCGGCCTGAAGAAATAGCGCATGGCGAGCCACATGCCGCTCACGAATTCGGCGAGGAACAATCCTTTCGCTGCGCGATCGAGCCTCATCGCATCCTCACTGTGACCCCGCCACGCCGTACTCGACCACGGCGGCAACGATCGCCACCATGGCGAGCGACAGCGGCAGGAACACTTTCCAGCCGAGCCGCATCAGCTGGTCGTAGCGGTAGCGCGGCACGATGGCCTTGACCAGCGAGAACAGGAAAAACAGCATCGAGGCCTTGAGCACGAACCAGATCACGCCCGGCACCCAGGTGAACGGCGGATAGGGGATGGGCGGCAGCCAGCCGCCGAGGAACAGGATCGAGCCCATGGCGCACATGGTGCAGATCGCCACGTATTCGCCGAGCATGAACAGCACGTAGGGCGTCGAGCCGTATTCGACCATGAAGCCGGCGACCAGTTCCGATTCCGCCTCGACGAGATCGAAGGGCGGCCGGTTGGTTTCCGCCAGCGCCGAGATGAAGAAGACGACGAACATCGGCAGCAGCGGCAGCCAGTACCAGTTCAAGAAGCCGAGCCAGGGCAGCCCGAGGGTATTCGCCAGCCCGTGCTGCTGCGCGGCAACGATGGCCGACAGGTTCAGCGAGCCGGCGCAGAGCAGCACCGTGATGATGACGAAGCCGATGGAGACTTCGTAGGACACCATCTGCGCCGCCGAGCGCAACGCCGCGAGGAACGGATATTTCGAATTGGAGGCCCAGCCGGCCATGATGATGCCGTAGACCATCAGCGAGGAGATGGCGAAGATGTAGAGCACGCCGACATTGATGTCGGCCACCACCCAACCGGCATTGACCGGGATCACCGCCCAGGCGGCGAGCGCCAGCACGCAGGACACGAGCGGCGCCAGGATGAACACGCCCTTGTTCGAGCCCGACGGGATCACCGGCTCCTTGAGCGCGAATTTGAGCATGTCGGCGAACGACTGGAACAAGCCCCACGGCCCGACCACATTGGGGCCGCGCCGCATCTGCACTGCCGCCCAGATCTTGCGGTCGGCGTAAAGCACATAGGCGATGGCGACGAGCAGGATCACCAGCAGCAGGATCGACTCCGCGGCGATGATGATCACCGGCCAGAGGTAATCCCAGAAGAATTCGGTGACGGTCATGGCCCCTACTCCGCCGCCGTCAGCGGCGCGTTCTTGGCCGCCGCATGGGCCAGCGCCGAACATTCGGCCATGATGGCGGAGGCGCGCGCGATCGCATTGGTGAGATAGAAATCGGCATGCGCCGCGCGGAATGGCGCCTTGTCGGCGCTGCCGCCGAGCTTGGCCAGCGCCTTGATGTCGGCGGCGTCGCCGGCGGCGATTCCGTCAATACGCATCAGATGCGGGTGCGCGGCAAACAGCGCCTGCCGCAATCCGGTCAGTGAGTCGAACGGCAGCTTGCGACCGAGCACCTCGGAGAGCGCGCGCAGGATCGCCCAGTCTTCGCGCGCCTCGCCGGGCGGGAAGCCGGCGCGGTTGGCCATCTGCACGCGGCCCTCGGTGTTGACGTAGAGGCCGGATTTTTCCGGATAGGCGGCGCCGGGCAGGATCACGTCGGCGCGATGGGCGCCGCGGTCGCCGTGAGTGCCGATATAGACGACAAAGGCGCCGGCCGGCACGTCCACTTCATCGACGCCGAGCAGGAACGCGACGTCGAGCGCGTTCGGCGCCAGCATGCCTGCGGTGTCCATGCCGCCGTCACCGGGCACGAAACCGATATCGAGCGCACCGGGCAACGCCGCCTCGGTATGCAGAATGTTGAAGCCGTTCCAGCCGTCCTTGATGACGCCGAGCGAGGCCGCCGCCTTCGCCGCCATCGCCAGCACGGCGGCGCCGTCCGCGCGGTTGAGCGCGCCCTGGCCGATGATGAACATCGGCTTTTCCTTGTCGGCCGGCGCGTGATCGACGAACTGCGCCAGGCTCTCCGGCCCGGCGCCGAGATAGTTGTAGTTATAGGTGAGGTCGGCTTTTTCGCCGATGAGGCCGATAAGCACATTGCCCCTGAGGTAGCGTTTGCGGATGCGGGCGTTGAGCACCGGCGCCTCGCGCCGCGGATTGGCGCCGATCAGCATGATGGCGTCGGCCTGGTCGATGCCGGCAATCGTCGAATTGAACAGATAGCTGGCGCGGCCGTATTTCGGGTGCAGCGGCGAGCCGGGGTAACGAGTGTCGATATTTCCCGAGCCGAGCGCCGCCATCAGCGCCTTGAGCGCGAACATGTCCTCGACCGCGGCAAGCTGGCCGGCGAGCGCGCCGATGCGCTTGGGCTGCGCCGCCTTCACCTTGTCGGCGATGGCGGCGAAGGCTTCCTTCCAGGTCGCCGGGCGCAGCCGGCCGTTGACGCGCAGATAGGGCTGGTCGAGCCGCTGCGTGCGCAAGCCGTCGACGACGTGGCGGGTCTTGTCGGAAATCCATTCCTCGTTCACGTCGTCGTTGGTGCGCGGCAAAATGCGCATCACCTCGCGCCCGCGGGTATCGATGCGGATCGCCGAGCCGACCGCATCCATCACGTCGATCGACTGCGTCTTGTTGAGTTCCCAGGGCCGCGCCGCAAACGCATAGGGCTTCGAGGTCAGCGCCCCGACCGGGCAGAGATCGACGACGTTGCTTTGCAATTCCGACGTCATCGCCTGCTCGAGATAGGTGGTGATCTCCATGTCCTCGCCGCGGCCGATGGCGCCGAGTTCAGGCACGCCGGCGATCTCGCTGGCAAAGCGGATGCAGCGCGTGCACTGGATGCAGCGCGTCATCACCGTCTTCACCAGCGGGCCGATATATTTGTCCTCGACTGCGCGCTTGTTCTCCTGGTAGCGCGAGGCGTCCACGCCATAGGCCATGGCCTGGTCCTGCAGGTCGCATTCGCCGCCCTGGTCGCAGATCGGGCAGTCGAGCGGATGATTGATCAGCAGGAATTCCATCACACCTTCGCGCGCCTTCTTCACCATCGGCGTCTTGGTGAAGAGCTGCTTGGGTGCGCCGTCCTTGTTCGGCGCCAGATCCTTGACGCCCATGGCGCAGGAGGCCTGCGGCTTGGGAATGCCCTGCACTTCGATCAGGCACATGCGGCAGTTGCCGGCGATCGACAGCCGTTCGTGGAAGCAGAAGCGCGGGATTTCCGCGCCCGCGGCTTCGCAGGCCTGGAGCAGCGTGTACTCCGGCGGAACGTCGATCTCTTTGCCGTCAACGATGATCTTGGTCATTTCAACTTGTCTTCATCTCACATTTCCCGGTGCGCGTGCTCGCCGCACCAATCGTCGCGCTTGACCGTCGCCCAGGCCGGATAGTGCCGCGTATGGTCGGGCAGATCGCCGATCAGCGCCGGCGGCGCGTGGCGCCGGCACTGACCGAGGATCGAATGTTCCCGGTCGGGCTCCCTGCCGGCTGCCTCCGCGGTCGGCCACCAGAACCTGCAGTCGTGGCACCTCAGCCTCTTGTTTTCCCAGGACATGGCCCGGCTCCATGGGTTGCCCGTTCCCGATCATGTCGTCACGCCCGTCATGCCGCGTGCTCGCTTGGCGCGCAGCGCGCCGTTTTCCATAGTTGCGACGATGCCGCCTGCGCCCAGCCGAAAGCATGGTCGCTCGGCCCGTGTTGCTTCAAATGCTCGAGCCGCTCGATCGCTTCCTGCACGCCCGGCCGATGCCCCGCCGGCACCCACCACATCACGAAATAAGGTCCGTCGAAATGCTCGAACCACTCCGCGCGGCGGCCGTAGAAGCGCTTATGCACGGTCTGATAGACGAAGCGTTCGAGCGCGGCGACGTCTTGCCAGACCGACAGATTGATGGCGATGCGCGGATCGCCAAAGGGCCGCGTGCTGGTCGAGTTGCCGCTGTCGTCGATAAAACGCCAGACGAAGCCGTCGCTGCGCTCGGCCAAACCGTTCACCAGCGCCAGATTGTTGGTGAAATCGGCCATGCGCGGATCGTCGATCTCGTAGCGCAGGCGCCCGATATTGAGCTGTGCAAGATGGCGAGCCGTGCTCATGCCGCGCTCGGCTCCCTGCCCGAATGGTGCTCTTGCCAGCAGGCGAGCAGATCGGCGACCTCGATGCCGTCGATGGTCATGCCCTGCAGGCGGCTGTTGACGATCGAGCAGCCGGCGAGATTGGCCTTGTCGATGCGCAGGCCCGACAGGTTGACGTTGTGCACGGTCCAGCCGGCCATGTTCACATCGTCGAAGGCGCAGCCGGACAGATTGATGTTGTGATACTTGCCGCCGCACATGTTGACGTTTTCATAGGTGCAGCCCGACAGATTGACGTCGTTGAACACCGACCCCGACAGGTCGCTGGTGGTCACCACCATTCGATGCTTTTCGCTGTTGATTTTCATTGGCTTTACTCCGCCGCTTCCGCATCGAGCGGCTTGGGATCGCGGACCCCGATATAGCCATCGGCATTGCGCGAATATTCGTCGATGCGCCGCTCGATCTCGGGGCGGAAATGCCGCAGCAGGCCCTGCACCGGCCAGGCGGCGCCGTCGCCGAAGGCGCAGATGGTGTGGCCCTCGATCTGGGTGGTCACTTCCATGAGCATGCCGATCTCGCGCTTCTGCGCGCGGCCTTCGGCCATGCGCGTCAGGACGCGCCACATCCAGCCCATGCCTTCGCGGCACGGCGTGCACTGGCCGCAGCTTTCGTGCTTGTAGAAGTAGGAAATGCGCGCCATCGCCTTCACGATATCGGTGGACTTGTCCATGACGATGACGGCGGCGGTGCCGAGCGCCGACTTCTTGTCCCGGCAGCCGTCGAAATCCATGAGCAGCGTATCGGCCTGGTCGGCGCCGGCCGGCACCAGCGGCATCGACGAGCCGCCGGGGATCACCGCCAGCAGATTGTCCCAGCCCCCGCGCACGCCGCCGGCATGCGTCTCCAGCAATTCGCGCAAGGGGATGCCCATCGCCTCTTCAACGTTGCAGGGCTTCTCGACGTGGCCGGAAATGCAGAACAGCTTGGTGCCGGTGTTGTTGGGCCGGCCGATCGCCGCAAACCAGGCGGGGCCGCGGCGCAGGATGTCGGGCACCGCCGCGATCGATTCGACATTGTTAACCGTGGTCGGACAGCCATAGAGCCCGACATTGGCCGGAAACGGCGGTTTCAGCCGCGGCTGGCCTTTCTTGCCTTCGAGGCTTTCCAGGAGCGCGGTTTCCTCGCCGCAGATATAGGCGCCGGCGCCGTGGTGCAGGTAAAGGTCGAAGTCCCAGCCGTTGACATTGTTCTTGCCGATGAGCTTGGCCTCGTAGGCCTGATCGATCGCCGCCTGCAGGCGCTCGCGCTCGCGGATGAATTCGCCGCGGATATAGATGTAGCCGGCGTTGCAGCCCATGGCGCAGCCGGCGATCAGGCAGCCCTCGATCAGCAGATGCGGATCGTGGCGCATGATCTCGCGGTCCTTGCAGGTGCCGGGCTCGGACTCGTCGGCATTGACCACGAGATAATGCGGCCGGTCGCCCGGCTTCTTCGGCATGAACGACCATTTGAGGCCGGTGGGAAAGCCGGCGCCGCCGCGGCCGCGCAGGCCCGACGCCTTCACCTCGTCGATCAGCTTGTCGCGGCCGCGCTCGAGGATCGCCTTGGTGCCGTCCCAGGCGCCGCGCGCGCGCGCTCCCTTGAGGCCCCAGTCGTGCAGGCCGTAGAGATTGGTGAAGATGCGGTCCTTGTCAGCGAGCATTCGTCCGTCTCATTTCGAGCGGTAAAGCGATTTGTCGGTGAGCGTGGTGGGCCCGCCGACCGGCGCCGAAAGCTGGCGGCCGATCTGCGGCCCCGGCTGCACTTTCTTGCCGGCGGCAAGATTGTCGAGCACCTTGTTGAAGCTGTCGGCGGTAAGGTCCTCGTAATAATCGTAATTGATCTGCGCCATCGGCGCATTGACGCAGGCGCCGAGGCACTCGACTTCGACCCAGGAGAACTTGCCGTCGGCGGTGACGTCCATCTGCTCGCCGATGCGCTTGCGGCAGACCTTTTCCAGGTCGTCGGCGCCGCGCAGGCGGCACGGCGTGGTGCCGCAGAGCTGCACGTGAAATTTGCCCACCGGCTGCAGGTTGAACATGGTGTAGAAGGTCGCGACTTCGAGGCCGCGGATATGCGCCATGCCGAGGAAGTCGCTGACGTAGCGGATCGCCGCCTCCGGCAGCCAGCCCCCGGCCTGCTCCTGCGCGCGCCACAATAGCGGGATGATCGCCGAGCGCTGACGGCCTTCCGGATATTTGGCGACCTGCTCTTTCGCCCAGGCGAGGTTTTCCTTGCTGAAGGAAAATTCCTTGGGCTGCACCTCCGGCGGCGCGAGGCGGCGGACACTCATCGGTCGACCTCCCCGAACACGATGTTTCCATTTCCTGTCATGCGCGGGCTTGACCCGCGCATCCCGCTTAAGGACGCAAGGCGGTGCGTCCGTGATCGGGATGGCCGGGACGAGCCCGGCCATGACGGGAGGGGATGGTGCACACTCATCGGTCGACCTCCCCGAACACGATGTCGAGCGAGCCGAGAATGGCGGAGACGTCGGCCAGCATGTGCCCCTTGCAGAGAAAATCCATGGCCTGCAGATGCGCAAAGCCCGGCGCGCGGATCTTGCACTTGTAGGGCTTGTTGGTGCCGTCGGCGACGAGATAGACGCCGAACTCGCCCTTGGGCGCCTCGACCGCGGCGTACACCTCGCCGGCCGGCACATGGTAGCCCTCGGTGTAGAGCTTGAAGTGATGGATGAGCGCCTCCATCGAGCGCTTCATCTCGCCGCGCCGCGGCGGCGAAATCTTGTGGTCGGCGACCACGACCGGCCCCTGCCCGTCGCTCGCGCGCAGCTTGGTGATGCACTGCCTCATGATGCGGATCGCCTGCCGCATCTCCTCCATGCGGATGAGATAGCGGTCGTAGCAGTCGCCGTTCTTGCCGATCGGAATATCGAAGTCCATTTCCGCGTAGCACTCGTAAGGCTGCGCCTTGCGCAGGTCCCAGGCCGCGCCGGAGCCGCGCACCATGACGCCGGAAAAGCCCCAGTTCCAGGCGTCGGCGAGCGACACCACGCCAATGTCGACGTTGCGCTGCTTGTAGATGCGGCTGTCGGTGAGCAGGCCGCCGAGGTCGTCGACGAACTTGAGGAACGGATCGCAGAACGCCTCGATATCGTCGATGAGCTCGGGCGGCAGGTCCTGGTGCACGCCGCCGGGGCGGAAATAGGCCGCGTGCAAGCGGCTGCCCGAGGCGCGCTCGTAGAAGGCCATCATCTTCTCGCGCTCTTCGAAGGCCCACAGCGGCGGCGTCAGCGCGCCGACGTCGAGCGCCTGCGTGGTGATGTTGAGCAGATGCGACAACAGCCGGCCGATCTCGGCATAAAGCACGCGGATCAACTGCCCGCGCCGCGGCACCTCGATGCCGAGCAGCCGCTCGGTCGCGAGGCAAAAGGCGTGCTCCTGATTCATCGGCGCGACGTAGTCGAGCCGGTCGAAGTAAGGCACTGCCTGCAGATAGGTCTTGGCCTCGATCAGCTTCTCGGTGCCGCGGTGCAGGAGGCCGATATGCGGATCGACGCGCTCGACCACCTCGCCGTCGAGCTCCATCACCAGGCGCAACACGCCGTGCGCCGCCGGGTGTTGCGGCCCCCAATTGACGGTGAAATTGCGCAACGAGGTTTCCGCCATCTCACGATCCCTTGCGCTCGGCCTTCGCCTTCTCGTCGCCCGGCAGCACGTAGTCGGTGCCTTCCCACGGCGAGAGGAAATCGAAGGTGCGGAATTCCTGCGCCAGCCTCACCTTGTCGTACATCACCCGCTTCTGCTCGTCGTCCCAGCGCACCTCGACAAAGCCGGTGAGCGGGAAATCCTTGCGCAGCGGGTGCCCCTCGAAGCCGTAATCGGTGAGGATGCGGCGCATGTCGGGGTGGCCGGTGAACAGCACGCCGTAAAGATCGTAGGTCTCGCGCTCGAACCAGTCGGCGCCGCGGAACACCTCGATCAGCGACGGCACCGGCGTCGTTTCGTCGGTCGCCGCCTTGACGCGGATGCGCTGGTTCAGCCGCGGCGACAGCAAGTGATAGACGACGTCGAAGCGCTTCTCGCGGTCGGGATGATCGACGGCGGTGACATCGGTGATGTTGATGAACTGGCAGGCGGCGTCGGTCTTGAGAAACGTCGCCACCTTGACGATGTCGGCGGCCCTGGCGGTGATCGTGAGTTCACCGAACGCAACCGCATAGCCTTCGACCGAGGCGCCGAGCGCAGTCTTGATAGCTTGACCCAGTCTTTCGAGCGTTTCGTCCATGCCCTGTCCCGCTCAACGCTCGATCGTTCCGGTGCGGCGGATTTTCTTCTGCAGCAGCAGGATGCCGTAGACCAGCGCCTCGGCGGTCGGCGGGCAGCCGGGCACGTAGATGTCGACCGGCACGATGCGGTCGCAGCCGCGCACCACCGAGTAGGAATAGTGATAGTAGCCGCCGCCATTGGCGCAGGAGCCCATGGAGATGACGTAGCGCGGCTCCGGCATCTGGTCGTAGACCTTGCGCAACGCCGGCGCCATCTTGTTGGTCAGCGTGCCGGCGACGATCATCACGTCGGACTGGCGCGGGCTGGCGCGCGGGGCAAAGCCGAAGCGCTCGACGTCGTAGCGCGGCATCGAGGCCTGCATCATCTCCACGGCGCAGCAGGCCAGTCCGAATGTCATCCACATCAGCGAGCCGGTGCGCGCCCAGGTGATGAGATCGTCGGCGGCGGCGACCAGGAAGCCCTTGTCGGAAAGCTCGCTCGAGACGTCGCGGAAATAAGGATCGTCGGCGCCCGCCGGCTTGCCGGTGCGCGGGTCGATCAGTCCTTTCGGCGCGGGCGTCACGAGGCTCATGGGCAGCTCAATCCCATTCGAGTGCCCCCTTCTTCCACTCATATATGAAGCCGACGGTGAGAACGCCAAGGAACACCATCATCGACCAGAAACCGAACAGGCCGAGCTTGCGGAACGCCACCGCCCAGGGGAACAAAAAGCTCACTTCCAGGTCGAAGATGATGAACAGGATGGCGACGAGATAAAACCGCACGTCGAATTTCATGCGCGCGTCGTCGAAGGCGTTGAACCCGCATTCATAGGCGGAGAGCTTTTCCGGGTCGGGCTGGCTATAGGCGAGAACGAAGGGCGCGATCAGCAGCACCAGGCCAATGACCAGCGATATCGCGATGAATATGGCTACGGGCAGGTAGTTCAGCAGTAATGCGCTCATCGGCCACCTCAGCGTACAGCCCCGCGCGCCCCACCCGGCTATACGCCCGCCCCGCAATACCGGTGGCCGGCGCCACAGCTCCGCGAAAACGCCCTTGCCCTGTTTGGAATAGCTTCAAGGACGGGAGCAAGCGAGGCTTAGCGCAGCGCACAAGGGGTGGCAAGGCGACATTCGGGGCATCCACGGTGCCGTTACGCTCCGGTTTGATAATTGGCAGGCGCGCGGCCGGATTTTGATCGTCCGCCCCTGGATTGGAAACGGGGCCGGCCGCAAGCATCGGCCCTCATTGTGACAGCCATGCTAACCCTCGACGCCAATGCCGCCACGGCCGGCGATTCTCCCGGCCAGCCCGCCAGAAATCGTCGGCCGCTTTTGCCCCAGGCCGGCGCCGCCGCTTAAGGAAGCCAAAACACGCCACCCGATATTTGTGCTGGAAAACGGCTCGCACGCAGGCTTACTCGCGGCACGGGCTGCGCTAGGGTGCCGGGAGATGAGGTTTGGACCGTGCCGGTTCGCGACGTCCTGCGGTGTCTGGGTTTGGCGCTGATGCTGTCCGCTTGCACGGGTGGCGCCAATCATTTGAACACGACCTATATCGATCGCTACGCCAAGCCGGATCCGACGCCCGCGGAATTTTACGAGTGCCACGGCTTCGGTTGCGCCGAGACCTCGCGTGTCTCGCTGAGCAATGACGAATGGCGGCGCGTGGCCGCGGTTTTCAAGCCGCCGGCGGCAAATGCTGCGGCGGAGCGGCGGCAGATCGCGCGCGGCGTGGCGATGATGCAAATGATGGTCGGCAGGCAGACCGGCACCGCGGCCCACCAATGGACGCATCGGGACATGATGATCCTGCCCAATAACAGCGATCCGACGCAGCTCGACTGCATCGACGAGGCGGTCAACACCTGGACCTATCTGACGCTGATAGAGAAAAGCCGTCTGTTGCGCTTCCATCGCGTCGCGCCGCTGTCCTATGCCGGCTCCGTGGTCACCCTCGACCAGCGCAACACCGCGGTGCTTCAGCAAATTGCCGGCGGCGACTATTTCGCGATCGATCCAAGCTTGGTAGACGCCGGAGCGCCCCCGCCGATCATGCCGCTGGCGACGTGGATGGGGCACTGGCCACCTGATCTTGCGGCGGGCGAGGCGCGCGCGCCGCCGACGCCATCCGCACGATCCAGGACCGGGCCGCGACACCAATCGAACCAAGTGGGTAACTTATGAACGAAATGGCAAAAATTGCGATCAAGGGCGAAGAGCATTGGACCGGCAAGGACGGCGGAGCAAAGCTGTTCCTGTGGGAGAAAGCAGCGGGCGATGCGGCCAAGACCCGCGGCACCATCCTCTTCGTGCACGGCTCTTCCATGGCGTCGCAGCCGACCTTCGACCTGCAGGTACCGGGACGGCCGGAGTCCTCGGCCATGGATCACTTCGCCCGTCTTGGTTACGACTGCTGGTGCGTCGACATGGAGGGCTACGGCCGCTCCACCAAGGACCGCGACAACAATGCCCCGATCAGCCAGGGCGCCGACGATTGCCACGCGGCGGCGCTCTATATCCAGAAGCTGCGCGGCAAGCGCCCGTTGCTGGTCTATGGCATTTCCTCGGGTGCGCTGCGCGCGGCGCTGTTTGCCGAGCGGCATCCGGACATGGTGGCGCGGCTTGCGCTCGACGCCCTGGTATGGACCGGTGAAGGCTCGCCGACGCTCGCGCAGCGGCGCAAGAAGCTGCCCGAATTCATCGCCAACAACCGGCGGCCGATCGACCGGCCGTTCGTCTATTCGATCTTCAACCGCGACCACCCCGGCGCCGCCGAGGACAGGGTGATCGAGGCCTTCGCCGACGCCATCCTCAAGCTCGACGACTCGGTGCCGACCGGCACTTATGTCGACATGTGCTCGAAGCTGCCGGTCATCGACCCGGAAAAGATCACGGTGCCGACGCTGGTCATGCGCGGGCAATGGGACGGCATCGCCTCGTTCGAGGATCTGGCGGCGTTCTTCGCCAAGCTGCCCAATCCGGACAAGCAGTTTGCGGTGATGCCGGGCATCTCGCACGCGAGCTTCCAGCAGAAGAATTACCAGACCGTCTATCACATCCTGGCGAGCTTCTTCGCGCAGCCGGAGCCGGTGTATCGGGGCTGAGGTTTTTCATCTGCCCCGGCCAAGCTTGTTCCGGCGGTCTCGCTTGGGCCGCACGACTATCACAGGCTTGCGGTTTGGCTCAACGCATCCCCCTGCCTGCTGCGGGCAGACTCAGGTCTGCTTTTAAGGTGAGGCCGATATCGGCTGGCAGACAAAATCCACTGGATCGGTCGAAAATGACCCATAGCGGACATCGCGCAACTTCGCCTAGGACGCCTTGCCCTTTAGACCCTCCAACCTATGCGGAACGTTAAAGCGTCGCATCTCGTCGTCCGCGAAGGGATAGGGCGAGTTCTTATCGGCAAGCCATGTGTAGGTCATTTTGACCAAGCAGACGTACTGGAATGCAAACATGTACAAAATGGCGAGCACCCAATCGCGCCCGGTGACCAAGTTATTGGCGTGAATGTAATAGATATAAACGATACCAATCGGGATATGTCCGAGCATGACTGCGGCGAGTCCGGGATTATAGATTGAACGGAGCTTCCAATTGGTTACGACTCCGTGAATTGCAAATTGAGCAATTCCGAACAGTACGGGCGCAAGTCCGAGCCAGAGCACATCAGGGAAAAAGATCGGGATGAGGTAGAACCCGTATGCGGCGAGCAGGTTAATGGCCATCGCTGAGTTCTGGTTCAGTGGGTAACGGTCCGGCTTTTCGCTAGGCTGAATGACAATGTTCATGATCGCCGGTTCGCCGCCGGGCCAGCCGTACTCCTCATATTGATGCAGCAGGAGCGCAATGAAATTAAGGAGGAGCAATCGCTGCAAAACGCCTATCGCGGACCACTCATAGAACAGACAAGTTAACGCCGCTAACGCGACGACTGCGCCGATGTTATACCAGTGCCGTCGGACGAATTGCATGGCTCATAATGGGTCGGCGAATATGTCCACCTCGGCCGAGCACAGAATTCTGTCATGATTTCGCTTTGGCCGCTATCGGCCGATAGCGTTGAAAAAGTCGGCAGTTGCGGCGCAGAAAGATGAGTGATTCAGTCTGTTGATCTGCAGGACTGACGCTCATGATGGGACATCGGCAAGTCGAGCAGGCTGCGTTGTTCTATGAGT
>Ga0335083_10008006_pt1 | contig 12960 bp, 10 predicted proteins | sample Lox_Sample_42_FD_206716 | JGI IMG/M metagenome (GOLD analysis project Ga0335083, IMG submission 206716) | Soil microbial communities from Loxahatchee National Wildlife Refuge, Florida, United States - Lox_Sample_4.2 | ecosystem: Environmental > Terrestrial > Soil > Wetlands | place: USA...
GAAGGTTTCTGAAATGTTCACGCGACCCCCTCCTCAGCTTCGCTTGCCCCGGCGTCCTCCGCCTCCTCCACTGCTGTCGCGCACCACCACCCGCATGCCCGGGGCCAGCCGCAACTGCCCCTCCACCACCACCGTCTCGCCCGCCTGCAGGCCGTCGTTTACCACCATGTCCTGCTCCACGCGAGCGCCGGTCACCACGTTCCGCGATTCCACCGTGCGGTCCTGCTTCACCACGTATACGAACGAGCCGTTCTGGCCCGTATTGATGGCCTGGTTGGGAACCACCACCGCGTTCGGCTGTGTGGTCAGCTTCAATATCACGCGGACAAACTGGCCGGGCCACAGCTTGTGCGAAGCGTTGGGAAAGGTGCCCTTCAACTTGATCGTGCCGGTGGTGACGTCGACCGTGTTATCCACAAACGTCAGCACGCCGCTTTCCTCGTCCTTGACGTCGCCATCCTGCGGCCGGGCGCGCACCGGAAGCTTGCCCTCGGCCATGTACTTCTTGATCGCAGGCAACTGCGCTTCGGGCACCGCGAATGTCACGTAGATCGGCTCCACCTGGTTGATGGTCATCAGGTCCATGCTGTTGGCCATGACCACATTGCCGTTCTTCACCGAGAGATTCCCCGTGCGCCCGTCAATTGGCGAGAAGATGTTGGTGTAGCTCAACTGCACCTTCGCGTTGTCGGCAGTCGCTTTGCTGGCTGCGATGGCCGCCTTGGCGCTTTCGATCGCGGCTTTGTCCGCATTGACGGCCTGCTCCATCGCGTCGGCGCTGGCGCGCAACTGCTCCGCCTGGTCCTTGGAGATCACTCCCCCGGCCAGCAGGTCGGCGTAGCGCTTGGCCTGCGTGTCCTGGTATCTTGCCTGCGCGGTGTCGCGGGCAAGATTGGCCTGCGCCTGTCCCAGGCTCGCTTCATCGCGCGCAATGTTCGCCAATGCCTGGTCATAGGCGGCCTGCAGCGGCCGCGGGTCGATCGTGAACAGCTTCGCGCCCTTCTTCACGAAGTCGCCTTCCTGGAAATAGACGTCCGTCAACTGCCCGCTCACCTGGGCTTTGACGGTGATGGTCGAGTACGCTTCCACGTTCCCGATCACCTGAATCTCCACCGGCACGTCCCGCGTGGTGGCGTTCGCCACGGTGACCGGTACGTCCCCACCCATGCCGCGCCGCCCACCGCCCTTGCCGCCGCCCCCACCTCCGCCGGGAGCATCCGACTTGGCGTTAGTCGCGCCGCTTGTGCCGCAACCGCACAACGCGGCTGCTATTACAACTGCAACACTGAAGTGCCAAAACGTTTTTCGCAATCTGAAGAACTCCCCGGAGTCGTGGTCCCGTTATGCCTAAATAACCAGAAATCTATGCCTTTAAGGCGATATCCATCATACTAATGTTACCCAACTGACGCGGCAATGGCTCGAATGGGGCACATTTTTTGGAACTTTCTGTGATTGCAGGACTTAACAGGCCCGGTTTCGGGGAATCGCCGTCACATCTTCGGCTTCGGCGGAGGGAGCTCGCGGGCGGTTACTATGTCGTTGAATCCAAATTGGTTATGGCTGCCGTCACAGAACGGCTTGTTGGCCGAATGGCCGCAGCGGCAAAGCGAGATCACGGTACGCCCGGCAAGACCGAATGCCGCCCCGCCGGGATCGCAAATCTCGAACTCCCCTTCGATCCGAATGGGCCCGTTATTGATAACAGTGACCTTAGTTGGCATAGCTCCTATTGTGGCGCAGACGATCGCTGTTTGTCGTCCGCATTCCCGCCTGCACGGCCCTATTTCTTCTTCGGTGGAGTCGTCGTCCCCGCCGGGGGATTCTTGTCGTCCACCACATCGCCGAACTTGATCGTCGAACGCCCTTCGAACTTCTTGTAGTCCTGGTACCGCACCACCATCCGGATCGGCACGCTGTCCCCGTTCTTGAAGTGCAGCGTGTCGTTGGCGCGTGTGTACGTCGGAAACCAGTATTTGCCGTCGATCTGCTCGCGGTACGTCTCGAACTTCGGGAACGCCTGGTCCTCGCTCTTCTTGAGCAGCCCCACACCCTTGCCGTAGGTCTTCACGATCTGCAGATCGCGATCGTCCACCCAGATCTGCCCCTCGAAATACCGCTTGCCCTGCACCATCTTCTTCGGCTTCACCGAAAACGAGTAGCAACTCACCTCGTCCACCTTGTCCTTCCCCAGGTACTGGATATCGTATTCCGGGATCTCCGGAGTGGTCAGCACGAACGGCTGCACGTTGCGCAGGTCCTGCACGTCCTGCGGCGACAGGCTGATGTGATGCAGCGATATCACCGGGGCATAGACCACCTTCTCGATACGCTTGCCCTCCGGCGTGAAGATGATGTCGTCCACCTCTTCCCACTTGCCCCCGCCCTGCACCTCCTCGAGTTTCACGCTCTGCCGGTACATGTAGTTGTTGCGCGCCTGCTGGAATTCCAGTTCCCTGGCGGCAAACTTGCGAATAATCTCGTCCGGATTTACGTCATCGGCCGCCCGCGCCGGCGTGTAGATGCCGGCCAGCAGAACGGCGGAAAGAACCATGCCTCGCATAGACTCCTCGATTGTGAGACGAACTCACTTTCCCAATAGTTTCTTGGCGACCGTCAGCAATTGTATGTTGCTGGTCCCCTCATAGATGCGCCCGATCTTGGCGTCGCGGTAGAGTTTCTCGACCGGGTAGTCCTTCGTGATCCCCACCCCGCCGTGAATCTCGATTGCCTTCGACGCCACCTGTTCCGCGATCTCGGAACTATAATACTTCGCCATGGCCGCCTCGGAAAGGAACGGCAGCCTCGCGTCGCGCAGCCGTGCGGCGTTATACACCAGCAGCCGCGCCGCCTCCACCTCGATGGCCATCTTCGCCAGGTCGAACTGCACCGCCTGGAACTCGCCGATCGTCTTGCCGAACTGCTTCCGCTCCTTCGCGTAGGCCAGCGCGTGCTCCAGCGCACCGCGCGCCAGCCCGATCATCTGCGCGCCGATCGCGATCCGCCCCTCGTTCAGCGTCTCGATCGCGATCTTGTACCCCTGCCCCACCTGTCCCATCACGTTCTCGCGCGGCACGCGGCAGTTGTCCAGGATCAATTCGCACGTCGACGACGCGCGCAGCCCGATCTTGTCTTCCTTCTTCCCCACCTGGAACCCCGGGAATTCGCGCTCGATCAGAAACGCCGTCACACCCCGGTACCCGGCCTCCGGATTGGCGTTGGCGAACAGCAGGAAGAATCCTGCCTCGGCCGCATTGGTGATCCACAGCTTGCGCCCGGTCAATAGGAAGTGATCGCCCTTGTCCTCCGCGCGCGTCGCCATGGCGAACGCGTCCGATCCCGACCCCGCCTCCGACAGTGCGTAGCTCGCCACCCACTTCTCCGCCAGCAGTGGCAGGTACTTCGACTTCTGCTCCGCCGTCGCCCAGCGCATCAGCGCGTTGTTGCAGATCGTGTTCTGTACGTCCACGATCACGCCCGCCGATGGATCCACGGCCGACAGTTCTTCCACCGCCAGGACCGCCTGGAAAAACGTGCCGCCCTGCCCGCCGAACTCCTCGGGGATCTCGATCCCCATCAGCCCCATCTCGAAAAACTGCTTGATGATTTCCTTGCGGAAGGCGCCTGCCTCGTCCATCTCCCGCACATACGGCCGGATCTGCTCCCGCGCGAACTTGCGGACCGTGTTCTGGAAGAGTTTCTCGTCCTCGTTAAGCGCGGTGAGCGGCGGCGTCACGGCCGCCAGGTGCTCGGTTGCCTGCATGTTCGCAGCTTACTCCGGCGGCGGCTGAAGGCGCAACGCGGCGTAATCATGGTTGCATGGCGACCGGCGCGCTGGTTTCGGAACAGGAATACCTCAACACGACCTACAAGCCTGGCTGCGACTACATTGACGGCGTTCTCCGCCCCAAACCCATGGGTACTCGAAAGCACGGGCTGTTGCAAGCTCAATTGGCCCACCTGTTCAGGATGGGCTTCCCCGAATTGGAACCAATCTGCGAATTGACGGTCAAGATTCGACCGGGCAAATACTATGTTCCGGATTTTGCCGTCCAGCGCCGTGACCGCGTCCAGGATCCATACCCCACGGAGCCCGTCCACCTCTGCGTCGAAATCCTCTCCCCTGAGGACAGTTTCGGCGAGATCCTGCTCAAGTGCGAAGACTACCACGCGTGGGTGTCGAAATGACGTGGATCATCGACCCCGAAGCCCGGCGCGCCTGGGAATATCGCAAAGGCGAGCGCCCAACCGAGATCCCGCCCTCCGGCAGCTTGACCGCCGAGGACATTTCAATCCCGCTGGCCGATCTCTTCTCGGTCCTCTAACCCTACTCCACCGCCGCCAGTTCCCGCCACTGCCGCCCCTGCGACTCCGCCACGCCCGCGTACGTGATGTACCCGTTGTACGTGTTCACGCCCTCCCTCAGCCCCGGATGCTTCTCGCAGGCCGCTTCCAGCCCGTGATTCGCCAGTTCCAGCAGGTACGGGAACGTGGCGTTGGTCAGTGCGAACGTCGAAGTGTGCGGCACCGCCGCCGGCATGTTGCTCACGCAGTAGTGCAGCACGCCGTCGACGAAATACACCGGCTCGGTATGCGTGGTCGCGTGCGACGTCTCGAAGCACCCGCCCTGATCGATCGCCACATCCACCATCACCGCGCCACGCTTCATCGTGGCGATCATCTCCCGCTTCACCAGCCGCGGCGCCGACGCGCCCGGAATGAGCACCGCGCCCACCACCAGGTCGGCCGTCTTCAGATTCTCGCTGATGGTCCACGAATTCGACGCCAGCGTGACCGAGTGCCCGTTGAAGATATCGTCCAGCTCGCGCAGCCGGTTCAGATTGCGGTCGATGATCGTAACGTGCGAGCCCATTCCGATCGCCATCTTCGCCGCGTTGGTGCCCACGATCCCGCCGCCCAGGATCACCACGTTCGCCGGCGCCACGCCCGGCACGCCGCCCAGCAGGATGCCGCGCCCGCCATTCGGCCGCTCCAGGTACTGCGCTCCCACCTGCACGCTCATGCGCCCCGCGACCTCGCTCATCGGCGTCAATAAGGGCAGCGACCCGTCGCGCTCGCGAATCGTCTCGTAGGCGACTCCGTTGACGCGCGTCTCCAGCAGCTTCTCGGTCAGCTCCGGCAGCGGCGCCAGGTGCAAATAGGTGAACAACGTCAGCCCGGGCCGGAAATACGCATATTCCGCCGGCTGCGGCTCTTTGACCTTGATTACCAGGTCAGCCCTTTTCCACACCTCCGACGCCGATTCCAGAATGGCGCCGCCGGCCTGCATATACTCGCGGTCGGTGATCGAGCTGCCCTCGCCCGCCTGGGTCTCCACCAGGACTTCGTGCCCCGCTTCGCGAAGAGCCGTTACTCCGCTGGGCACCAGCCCCACGCGAGTTTCGTTGTCCTTGATTTCCTTCGGTACGCCGATGATCATGCGCGCTTCTCCGCACTCAGATTAACACCACGCACCTGTGCTGTTTTAAGGCTCAAGGCCCCAAGGCCGCGGTCGCTCACACCGCCTTCGGCAGTCGTCCGGCGCCGGCGCCCGGCTGCGCCTGCCGCCCGGTCTTCACATCGGAAATCGAGATCGTAACCCGCTTGCCGAGGACTGTTGCCGCTCGCGCCACCGTGAGCAGAGAAATCGCGGTATGGTTCGGATCGAGTAATCGATCCACCTGCGACCGGCTGGTGTGGAGTTCCCGCGCCATGGCCTGCTTCGTTTTTCGCCGCCGCTTCATGGCCTGCGCGAGTTGCCAGGCCAACACACGCTTGGCCGCCAAAGCTTCAACTTCAGTCCGGATGCCTTCCTGCTCCAGAAAATCGTCAAAGCTCGATCCGCTGTGGTCGAATGGTTTCTTCGCCTTCATGTCAATCCTCCCCGATGCTTCCGAAGATTCCGCAGCGCCAGGTCCAGATCTTCCTTAGGTGTTCTGCGCGTCTTTTTGATAAATGCGTGCAGCAGCACCATACGCATTCTCACATCCACATAGAACAACACGCGCGCGACACGGTGCTGGGCCAGCGTCGTTCGCACTTCGTGCAGGCCGCCGCCCAATGGGGCGGCAGACCGGCATGCCGATTGGCCACCCGAATTCCACAGTCTGAATATCCGCTCCAATCCGCTTCCGGTCGTCGCGCGAAAGAGATTTCAGCCAGTCTCGCACCGACTCACCTCTTCCTTCTTGCCACCACCCGCACCCGCTTGGTCTGCGAGATCGCCCCAGGCGTCAGCGCGTCGTTGATGATCTCCGCCTGCTCCTGCTGGTGCCGCTTGCCGCTGCCCGTCGCCGGACTCGCGCTCTCCGGACGCCCCACGTACCGCACCTCGCGCCCCGACGCGTCCAGCAGCGGCGGGAACTGGTCCCGCATAAAGTGCCACGGACCCATGTTGCGCGGCTCTTCCTGCGCCCACACCACCTCCGCCGTCGGCGAATACCGCGCCAGGATGTCGCGCACCTGCTCCGCCGCGAACGGATAAAGCTGCTCCATCCGGATCAGCGCCACGTGCTCCGCTTTGCGCTCGTCGCGCGCCGCCAGCAGGTCGTAGTACAGTTTCCCGGAGCAGAACACCACCCGCGTCACCCGCGCCGGATCGTTCGCTGCGCTGTCGCTCAGCACCTCCATGAATCCGCCGCTGGTGAAGTCGTGCAGCGTCGAGACCGCTTTCGGATGCCGCAGCAGGCTCTTCGGCGTGAACACGATCAGCGGCTTTCGCATGCCGCGCCGGTCGCTCCCGCCGTACATCTGCCGCCTCAGCAGGTGAAAATACTGCGCCGGCGTCGTGACATTGCACACCTGCATATTATTCTCCGCGCACAGCGTCAAATACCGCTCGATGCGCGCGCTCGAGTGCTCCGGCCCCTGGCCCTCGAACCCGTGCGGCAATAGCATCACCAGCCCGCTCGGCTGCCCCCACTTCTGCTCGCAGCACGAAATGAACTGGTCGATCATGATCTGCGCGCCGTTGGCGAAGTCGCCGAACTGCGCCTCCCAAATCACCAGCGTCAGCGGGTCGGCCACGCTGTAGCCGAATTCGAAGCCCAGCACCGCGTACTCGCTCAGCGAGCTGTCCACCACGTCGAACCGCGCCTGGTCCGGCGAGATGTGCTGCATCGGCACGTAGCGTTTCTGCGTCTCGAAATCGTAGAACGCCAGGTGCCGCTGGCTGAACGTCCCGCGCCCCGAGTCCTGCCCGCTCAGCCGGACCGCCGTTCCCTCCAGCACCAGCGTGCCGAACGCCAGCGCCTCGCCGAATGCCCAGTCGATGGCGCCGCCCTTGGCAATCGCCTCGTGGCGCTTCTCCACGAACCCGCGCAGCTTGGGATGCAGGTGGAAATTCTCCGGGAAGTGCGTCGTCCCGCGAATCACCCGCTCCAGCACCTGCTGGTTCACCGACGTCCGCGGGCAGAAGCTGCCGATCTCGTCCACCTGGACCGCGCTCAGCTCCTGTAGCTCGTACCGTTCGGCGCGCTGCTGCACCGCGTCGTAGGCCGTCGAAAGCGCGGCGGACACCTCCTGCCGCATCGCCTTGGCTTCCTCCGCCGTGAGCACGCCCTCGCGGATCAGCCGCTGCTCGTAGCGCGCCCCCACCGGAGCATGCTCCTTGATCTTGCGGTACAGGATCGGCTGCGTGTAGCTCGGGTCGTCGCCTTCGTTGTGCCCGTGCCGCCGGTAGCAGATCATGTCGATCACTACGTCCTTCTTGAACTTCTGCCGGTAATCGAGCGCGATCTGCACCACGCGGATCGCCGCTTCCGGATCGTCCCCGTTGACGTGGAAGATCGGCGCCTGAACCCCGCGCGCCACGTCCGTCGAGTAAGGCGTGGAGCGCGATTCGTCGGGCAGCGTCGTGAACCCGATCTGGTTGTTGATGATCAGGTGAATCGTGCCGCCCGTGGAATACCCGTCGAGCTGCGAGAGGTTCAGCGTCTCCGCCACCACCCCCTGCCCCGCGAACGCCGCGTCGCCGTGGATCAGCAGCGGAATCACCCGCTCCCGCGCCGCGTCGCCCAGCCGGTCCTGCTTCGGCCGCACGATCCCTTCCACTACCGGATCCACCGCCTCCAGGTGGCTCGGATTCGGCGACACCGACACCACGATCTCCCGCCCGCTCGCGGTCTTCCGCACGCCGGTCGCGCCCAGGTGATACTTGACGTCGCCCGAGCCCTGCGTGCTGCCCGGATCGATTTCGCCCTCGAACTCGCTGAAGATCTGTTTGACGTCCTTGCCCACCGTATTCGCCAGCACGTTGAGCCGCCCGCGGTGCGCCATTCCCATCACCACTTCGTGAACGTTCTGCGCCGCCGCGCGCTCCAGGATCTCGTTCAGAATCGCCAGCGCGGTCTCGCCGCCTTCCAGTGCGAACCGCTTCTGGCCCACGAACCGCGAGTGCAGGAAATGCTCGAACTCCTCGCCCTTGATGATGCTGTGCAGGATGCGCAGCCGCGTGTCCAGGTCCAGCGGCCAGTTGTTGGCCTGCGGCTCCATCCGGTGCTGCAGCCAGCGCTTCTGCTCCGGCACCTGGATGTTCATGTACTCGCAGCCGATCTTGCCGCAGTACGTCTGCCGCAGCGTCTCCAGGATCTCGCGCAGCGTGGCCACGGCCTTCGGCGCCCCCTCGCCGATCGCCTCGCCCAGGCTGCCCGTCAGGAATTCGCGATCCAGGTCCCAAATGGTCAGCCCGTACGTCTCCGGATCCAGCTCGGCATGATAGCTCGGCTCCGCGCCCAGCGGATCCAGATCCGCGATCAGGTGCCCGCGCACCCGGTAAGCGTTGATCATCTGCATGATCCCCGCTTCTTTGGCAATTTCGGCGTAGCGCGCCGCGTTCACCCCCGGCAGCGCCGGATTGCGGTCCGTCTCCCAGCGCACCGGCTGGTGCGGCATCCGCAGGTGATTGAAAACCTCCTCGTAGAAGCCGTCGGCGCCGTCCAGCAGCGCCTGCACCCGGCCCAGGAACATGCCGCTCTCCGCGCCCTGAATGATCCGGTGATCGTACGTGCACGTCAGCGTCATCACCTTGCTGATGCCCAGCAGCGCGCGCGTCTCGTTCGCCGCCCCCTGGTATTCCGCCGGATAATCGATCGCCCCCGCCGCGATAATCGCACCCTGCCCCACCATCAGCCGCGGGTTCGACGACATCGTCCCCACAGTCCCCGGATTGGTCAGCGAGATCGTGGTCCCCTGGAAATCCGCCGGCGTCAGCTTCCCGCTGCGCGCCCGCGATACCAGGTCGTCGAACGCCGTCACGTATTCCTGAAAGTTCAGTCCGCCGGCGTTCTTGATATTCGGCACCATCAGGCTGCGCGCGCCTTCCTTGCCCGCGACGTCCACCGCGATCCCCAGGTTCACTTCCTTGTGCGTCACGCGGTACGCCTGGCCGTCCCTCTCGGCATACGCGTGGTTGATGCCCGGCTGCTCTTCCAGAGCCCGGATCACCGCCCATCCCAGCAGGTGCGTGTAGGAAACCTTGCTCCGTCCGACGAGCGTCCGGTGCTGGTTGATGATGCGCCGGTTTTCGTCCATCACCTTGACGGCGATGGTGCGCTGCGATGTTGCCAGCGGGATCGTCACGCTGGCCGCCATATTCTCCGCGATTCGACCCGCCGCCCCGCGCAACGGCTGCCAATCGGGTGGCAGGTTTCCGACCTGCCCCGCAGGCGCCGCGGGCGCCGCAGGCGCCGCGGGCGCCGCAGGCGCCGCCGCCGTCCCGCCGTTCCCAAACTGCTCTTTCCAACTCTCGTCCACGGCCGAGCGGTCGCGCAGATACTGTTGATACAACTCGTCTTCCAGCCAGCTGTTAATTCCTGATTTTGCAGACATCTTGGGTGGGAGCTTTCTTCCCCTAATGATACCGCGCGAACCGAGCCCCTATACCGCCCCGGCGGCGGGCGCCGCGTCCACGATCTCCTCGCCCCGCGCGTCCCAGTACAGCTTCTTGCCTTCCCGCTGCGCGCGCGCCGCCATGATCGCCGCCACCGAATGCGCGAATCCGTCGTCGATCGTCGCGTTCGGGTCCTTGCGCGTCCGCAGGCACTCCAGCCAGTTCCTCATGTGCGCCGGATTGCTGTCCGATGTGAACGGCAGCGGCCCATAAGTTTTCTCGATCGCGCCCCCCAACAGGCGCGACGCAAACGTCGAGCCCTGCCGCTGTTCGCTCCCCAGCCGGACATATTTCTGCGAGCGGTGCACGAACGGGTTGCTCTCGTGATTCCCGCCTTCCTCCACGATCTTCCAGCGCTGGCTCCCCTCGCCGCCCACATTCACCAGCGTGGCCTTGTCGCCCATGATCCGCGTGAAGCTGTCGCTGTCGTTGGCGAAACTGGTCGCGTAGCTCACCAGGAAGCCCTTGGGGTACTCCAGCAGTGCCTGGAACGTGTCCGGGTTCTCGCGCCCGTCGCGCCACCGGTACACCCCGCCGTGCGCCATCGCCGACGTCGGAAAGTGGTCGTCCAGCAGGTAGTGAACCATGTCGATGGCATGGGTCATCCACTGGTCCGGTATGCCGCTCGAAAACTCGCGGTACAGCCGGAACTCGAAGTACAGCCGCGGATCGAACGGCCGGTAAGGCTTGCCCAGCAGCCACTTCCGCCAGTCGGTGTCTTCCTCGCGGATCTGTTTCACCTCGGGCCGCCCGCGCCACCGCGGCCCGTGATAATTCCAAACCACCTCCACCTTGCTGACCTGCCCGAGAACGCCGCGATCCACCTGCTCTTTCGCGGCCCTCTCATACGGTTCGCTCCGGTGCTGCGTGCCCACCTGCACCACCCGCTTGTGCGCGCGCACCGCGTCCCGGGCGGCTTTCGCCTCCTCCAGCACGTTCCCCATCGGCTTTTCGCAATACGCATCCTTGCCCGCCTCCGCCGCCATCAGCAGGAGCGGCGCGTGCTGAAAATCCGCCGTGGAAATGATCACCGCGTCGATGTCTTTGAGCGCCAGCAAATCCTCGAAATATTGAAGCGACCGCGGCTCCCGGCCATACGCCGCCGAAACGGTCTTCACCGCGCGCTCCCGGTTCACGCTCCACAGGTCGCACACCGCGGTCATCTCCGCGTTATGTTCGCTTCTGAGACCCGCGACTACCGACGCCAGTTCCCTGCCCCGGTTTCCGATGCCCACCTGGGCCAGCGAAATCCGTTCGTTCGCGCCGATTACACGGCTGTAGGACACGGCGGTGCTGCCGAGCGTCGTCGCGCCCCCTAGCAACAGAGACCTCCGGCTGATGCCCTCACTCTTGGATGCCCCGGTGCTGCCGGACTCGGGGGATTGGGATACCTGATGGTTCATGCGTTCACGCACAGTTCGCGCGCCGATGATTTTACCTCGGTTGCACGTGCTCCCGCTGAATCTTTCGGGCACTAGACACATCTCCCCACAGGATGGCTCCGGCCTCCGGCAAAGGCCGCATCCCTTGCCTCCGCGTAGCCCGCCGCGCGAGCGGCCTAGTTCAAACGGGCGCTCGTGGAAGGGCGACGTTTTGTCCGATAGCTGTTCTGAAATGGGCTTTCGTTCCGTTGGCCGGCGCGAGGCGAAAAAGGAGAATGCGGGAACTGCCGACTCAAGCGCCGGAATGTCGGCGGGCAGCTTCGGCCACACCCCCAAAACGGACTCGGCGCAGTCCGGCACCTGATCCGGAATCGATCACGCGCGCTTGTTATCGTTCACGGCGGCTTCGGTACTCCCCTCGGCCCCTAGTCCGGTTTTCAACGGCTTGAGCCCTATCCCTGGCTGCGGCCTCCAAGCTTCCGCGTTACCCTGGCAGCCGCATGAGCCAGACCGAGTCTGTGAACGCCCGGCGCGAGAAGACCAATCCGGGACCTCGGAGCAATCTGATGTCGTCGGGCTTCACCATCTCCGCCGATCCCGGCGGAAACTTCACTTCATAGGGCTCGCTGACCGCGCGGGTCTTGCGGTTGAAGCGGATCGCCATGAGCTTGCCGTCCTGGAAAAAGTGAAAGAAGTCCCCGTGAGGCGCAAAATTCGCGACCGCCGGCGCCTTCGTCACCTCAATCCACTCCGATGGCGGTACCGGCTCCTCCTTCCACGGGAGAACGTACCACCGGCCCGAGTCCACTCCCCGCACCATTTGCAGGCGCACCGCAACCCAGGCGGAATCCGCGCCGAACGTACCCACGGCCGTGACGGATCCCGTCGGGTGCTCCAGCCACGGCCGATCCTTGCCCGAAGCTACATCCATCAGCCGCAAGCTGTATTTCCGATTCGGGTCGGGCGCAACCCTGGCTTCCGGCTGGAACAGGATGTAGCGCCCATCGGCCGAGAATCTTGCGCCGCGCCCGCAGCCTTTGCATAGCGCGCGCGCGGCGGCTGGAGGGCTGCCGGCGGATCCCACGCGGATCGAAAACACGTCGCCTTCCGCGATCGAATACCCTACCAGTCGTCCGTCCGGCGAGAGGAAAATGCGGGTTTTGTTATCCAGCCCGCTTGCCACCGGTGTCTGCTTCCCGGTCTCCAGATCCACCGCGAAGTCATTGCGTTTGGATCCCGCCCCTTCCGCCACCGAAAAGTATGCCTGGCCGGGTGCTCCGCCAACCCCATATGCATACTTCTCGCGGCCGTCGCGGGTCAGCCGCCGGCTCAAGCCCGTGGGTTGCCCAGTGCTGGCTGAAAGGGGGATCAGGTAGAGGTCCGTTGAGGTTTTCGCAATGTCCAGAGCCAGCATTCCGGAGGCGGTGACGCTGGTGGGAAGCTCATTCTCGGTTCCGAAGGTCAGCTGCCGTGGACCGCCGCGTACGCGCAGCGAATCTGGCGCGAAGCGGATTTCCCAAACATTGCTCCGCTCGGTCTTGCCGCCGGAAAACAGAATCCGGTCGCCCGAGATCAGGTTCGGGCTGGTAAGTCTCAACCCCGCCGCTCGAAGGGCCATGCCGGCTCCCGTGGGCCGTGGAGTGCCTCCGTCCACCGGCAGTGCAAGCCAATCCCAATCGTCGAAACTCG
>Ga0335083_10008010_pt1 | contig 12950 bp, 15 predicted proteins | sample Lox_Sample_42_FD_206716 | JGI IMG/M metagenome (GOLD analysis project Ga0335083, IMG submission 206716) | Soil microbial communities from Loxahatchee National Wildlife Refuge, Florida, United States - Lox_Sample_4.2 | ecosystem: Environmental > Terrestrial > Soil > Wetlands | place: USA...
CGGAGTGACGGGGGATCATCAGCATGCAGCGGCCAGCACCACAGGGCCGGCGATTCCGGCGAGCCGCCGGGAGAAAATGGCCGCCGGCCGCAGCCGGAGCTGCCCTGATCGTGGGGGCGGCCATCGCGTTCGCGCTGGACGGGCCGATGGCGCGGGCCGCGTACCAGCAAGGCCTGGACCCGGCCACGTTCGGCTTCTGGCGGGCCTCGGCCGGGATGGTGGTACTCGGCGGCTGGCTGGTCACCAGGATACGGTCGGGCACCCTGGCTGCTGTGCGGCAGATGCACCGGGCGGCCGCCGTCCGGCTGGCGCTGGCGGCGGTGGCCGGGCTCGGCCTGAACCTGGCGCTGTTCGAGGCGTTCGCCCGGCTGCCGGTGGCCGTCGCGGTGGCCGCCTTCGGCTGCTACCCGTTGTTCGTCGCGGTCTGGGAGGCTGCCCGCGGGCGATCCAGGGCGGGCGTCACCGGCCTGGGCGTGGCGGTGGTGGCCATCATCGGGCTGGCGTTGCTGATGCGGCCGGATCCGTCGGTCTCCGCCCCCGCAGCCGGGCTGCTCCTGGCCTTGCTGGCTGCCGTCCTGCACGCCGCCTACATTCTGCTCGGCCGCGGCGGGTGGGGCGAGGTTGGCGACAGCGTGGCAGCGTTCCTGATCGTCGCGACCGGCGCGGCCGGGCTCGGCGCGCTGACGGTTGCGACCCGGCCGTCGACCGTGCTGGCGCCCGTCACCGATTTCGGTCTCACCGGGCTGCTCCTGTTCGAGGGCGCCCTGGCCGGCGCGGCCGCTCCCCTGCTGTTCCTGGCCGGGCTACGGCGCATCGGAGTAACCCAGACCGCGGTGCTCTCGCTCTGCGAACCCCTCACCGCCACGCTGCTCGCTGCCGTCTTGCTCCGCCAGATGCCGGCATCCTCGCAGTTGCTGGGGGCCGCGCTGCTGGTGGGCGCCAGCATCGCGATACAGGTAGTGCCCGGCAGGACCGAGGCCGCGGTACGGCCGTTGCCGCCGCCCCGGGATCCGGGCCGACGCTCAGCCGAGGACCATATCCTCGCCGGCTCCGGACGGCTCAGGATCCGGCAGGCGCACCATGCGGAACGAATTGAGCAGCCCCAGGCCGCCAGCCACGATCGGAATGAGAAGTGCAATCTGAAGGGCTAGATGCCTGGCATCGGTATTGATCCGGATAATCTCATCCTGGGTTTTCTCGGGTTGGCTGGCGAGCTGCTTTTCAAGCTGCGTGTTGCTCATTATCTGGGCGTCAGTCTCCAGCGCGTGCGAGACCTGCTGCTGCTCGGCCGGGGAAAGCACGGTGCTCGAATTGGCCAGATTGGTGAAGCCGAGCGAGAGCGAGGCCAGCATGATGGCGCCGGCGAACGCCAGCCCGAACGACAGCCCGAACGATCCCGCGGCCGAGTTCACTCCCGCGGCCTCGCTCACCCGTTCATCGGAGATCGGGGAGAGCGTGTAGTTGTTCAGCTGCGACACCAGCAGGCCCAGCCCGCACCCGGCGATGATCAGCGGTACCACCAGCCACCAGCCGGAGTCGGCCCTGGGCACGATCGGGATCAGCAGGATCAGCCCGATCGTCAAGATGGCGAACCCCAGCCGGATGAGGCCGGCCGGGCGCCGTTTCGCGACCCTCCGGCTGGCCGCTATCGCGACCGCGAACATGGTGAGCGAGAGCGGCGCGAGGGACAGGCCGGCCTTCAGCGCGTTGTATTCCAGCACCATTTGCAGGTAGAGCGGCAGCACGATCATCGTGCCGCCCAGGGCGATCTGCTGGAGCATCTGCCCGGTAACGCCGGACTCGAAGACCTTGGACTTGAACAAATCCGGGTCGAGAAGCGTCGGCTTCCCCTGGCGCTTCTGCCGCCTGAGCCAGTAGACCAGCAAGACCAGTGCGACCACTCCGACGGCCAGGACGGCGAGAACGGATTCGCCGCCTTCCTGCCAGACCAGGATGCCCAGCACGATGCCGCCCATGGCCAGGACGGACAGGATAGCGCCGACCACGTCCACGCGCCGGGAGCCGGTATAGGGGACGTCGTGCACGAGCTTGATGCCGGACAGCACGACCACGATGACGGCGACCTCGAAGAGAAATCCGACGCGCCAGGACAGGTAGGTGGTGACGAAGCCGCCGAGCAGCGGCCCGACCGCGGCGGCAATCGCGGCTGACGCCCCGACCAGGGCGTAGGCCCGCTTCTGCGCGGCGCCTTCGAAGTTGCCGTGGATCAGCGACTGCATGGCGGGCAGCAGGAGGGACGCGCCGAGCCCGCCCACCACGGCCCAGAACACGATGATCGCGGTCAGGCTCTGGGCGAACGCCATCGCCAGGGCACCGACCGCATAGCCCAGCAAGCCCAGCACGTAGGCCAGCTTCCGCCCGATCAGGTCACCGACCTTGCTGCCGATCAGGATGAACGCGGCGGAGACCAGCGCTTCGAGCGCGATGGCCGACTGGACCCCGCTGACGGTCGTGCCGAGATCCCGGACGACCGCGGAGATCGACACGTTCATCAGTGACGTATCGACCACGAGCACGAACATCGCCATCGCCAGCAAGATGGCGAGGCGCTGGTTGCCCTTCGTCGTCTCCGGCACGCCGGTCTTTGTTTCCTGAGCCATAGTGGATTCCTGTTAGTCGGTGCCGCGGGTGACCCGGGCCATTTTTCAGATCAGTTCGAGCTCGCGGGCTCGCAGCACCGCATCGCGGCGGCGGCTGGCAGGAAGCTTACGGTAGATGGCGGCCAGGTGCGTCTTGACCGTGTTCACCGACAGGCAGAGCTCCTCGGCGATCTCCATGGTCGACATGCCGGTGGCGAGGAACCGCAGGATCGTCAGCTCCCGCCGGGTGAGCGGGTCCGGCAAGCCGGCCCGGACCACCGGCGCGGACTCCGCGGCCGGTTCCGGCTGCGGATCCACGCGCGGCGCGGGCCACTGGGCCGCGACGACCGGGTGCCGGGACAGCAGGTCGGCGAAGACGTCCTGCATCTGCAGGAAGGGCAAGGTGATCTCGTCCCGGGCGATCTCGATGGCCCAGATGAGCATCTCCAGGGTGCGCCCGGGATCCTCGCTCAGCTGCGCGATCCGCGCGCCGCAGAGCAGCGCCTCCACGAGGGTGTAGCGTCCCGTCTGCGGGCTGGCGGTGGCCAGCACGTTGCGGACGCAGTCCTGCGCGCTGCGCAGGTCCTTCAGCGCGAGGTGGGCGCGCGCCCGCGCCATCGCGGTCAGGGTGGCGAAGTCGCTGGGGCGGTAGCCGCGCAGCAGCCGGAGCGCCGCGTGCGGCCGCCCCAGGGAGATATCGATATCCGCCAGCATGACGTCACGCTGAACGGCCAGCACCGGGGGGATCTGGCGGCCAGCCTCGTGCAGCATGGTACGAGCCTCGTCCACCTGGCCGCAGGCCAGCAGGATGCTGGCTTGCCCGAGCGCCAAGGCCGGCGCCAGGCCGGGGTCGGAGCCGACGGCGTCGGGCAGCAGGATCCGCTGCAGGGCCCGGGCCCGGCCGCCGAGGTCGCCCGCCATCAGGGCGCGCGGCCGCGAGTTCCAGGACCGCCGGCCCGGCCAGGCCCTTCTGCTTGGCCAGGGCGCGGGCTCGCTGCGCCGCGTCCTCCGCGCGGTTCACCCGCGACCAGTAGCTCTCGACGAACGCCGTCATGCTGAGCGCCTCGAGTTCGAGACCTGGCAGTCCGTCGCGTTCGGCTTCCGCGCGCGCCTCGTCCAGCAGCGAGCCGACGTCCTCGTGCCTGCCGTGCCATAGATGAGTGCTCGCCTGCGCCAGCAGCACCGCGGCCCGCAACCCCGGCATGACGGGCGCGGGCGCGCTGCCGCTGCGGCCCAGGAGGCGATTCGCGGCCGCGTCCACCGCCCGCAGGTCGCAGGCCTTCTGGCCGAGGACGAGTTCGACCAGGTCAGAGGCGGTGAGCAGGTGCGCATTCGCCAGGGCCTCGTCGGACTTCACCACCGGCATGCGGGTGAGGCCCGATTCCGCCGAGTCGGCGTCGGCGAAAACCGTCTCGATCGCGGCCTGGGCGATGGCGAACTCGTCCGCACCGGCGGTATTCACGCCGTCGGGCAGGCGCAGCGGCAGCAGGTCACGCAGGCCCAGGCCGGACAGGTCCTGCCGGTGCACGAAGGCATGCGCGAACCCGCCCTGCGCCAGCAGCCTGGCCACCCGCCGCCGGTCCCCGACCTGCACGGCCCAGTAGACCGCGTTCCCCAGGTCGCCGCAGCCTTCGAACCAGGCGGAGGCGCGTTCATGCAGCCGGCTCACACCCTGGCGCATGCGCCGTTGCAGCAGGTAACGGAGGATCTCCGCGAAGAGCTGGTGGTACCGGAAACGGGTCCGGGCGGCATCGAGGGGAATGACGAACGAGTTCTCCCGCGCGAGGTCCGCGAGCATGTCCCCGCATCCGGTCAGGCCCGTGACCGCATCGGCTAGCGGGCCCGTCACCTCATCCAGGAAGCTCGTCTCGATCAGCAGCCTGCGCTGGGCTTCCGGCTGCTGGCGGAGCACCTCGTCCACCAGGTACTCACCGATGCTGCCCGGATCAAGAGCTAGCTCGGAGACGAAGTCTTCGGGATACTCCGCGCCCTCCATCCGCATGGCGGAGAGCCGGACCCCGGTCGCCCATCCCTCGGTCCGCGCCGCGAGGATACCGAAATTCCGCTCCCCCAGGCTGACGCCGTGGGCCGCGAGCATTTCCCGGATCTCCGGCGGTGTCATGGCCAGGTCCGCCGCGCGCAACTCGCGCATCTGGCCAGCCAGCCGGTAGCGGTGCAGCGGCAGCAGCGGGTCGCTGCGCGCGGCCAGCACCAGGCGCAGCCCTGGCTGCGCCTGGTGCTGGCCGACCCTGATCAGGCTGTCCAGGCCCGCCAGGACTTCGGCGTGGGTGAGCACGTGCGCGTCATCGATGATCACCACCAGCGGGGCGGCCGACTCGGGCACCGCGCCGAGCAGCGTCTGGACCAGGTCGATGCCGGGACCTCGCGGCATCGCGACCGGCGCGCCGTGCTCCAGGCCGTCGCATTCCCTCAGGGCCGACACGACCAGCCGCCAGAACCGGGACGGATCGGCGTCCGCGGCCGTCGGGTTGAGCCAGGCCACCCTGGCACCGCCGCGCCGCGCCCAGTCGGTGAGCAGCACGGTCTTGCCGGCCCCCGGGCCGGCCGACAGCAGGGTAAGCGGCGAGTTCGCGGCGCGGTCCAGCTCAGCCAGCAGGCGGGGGCGGGAGACGTGCCGCGGCGGCAGCGGGGGCACGGTCAGGCGGGAGTCACGCATCGTGTTCAGCACGGCCCGGTTCCCGTGGCTGGGATCCAGGCTCGCCGCGGGCTCAGCGAGCAAGTCGGTCATCGACGATTCCCTGCGCTCAGTCGTCACACGTTCTGGTCCAGTTCCTCAAGGGCGGCCGCGACGTCATAGCCGAGTGCGATCGCCAGGTCAGGCACTGCGGCGGCGATCCGGCCGAGCCCGGCCACCGGGGCGATCGCCACCAGCACGTCAGCGATCTCGTCCTCCGTCGCGCCCGCCGCCAGGGCCCGGGTAGCGCTCCACTGCAGGCAGACCGCTGACAAGCCGGTGCTCACCGATGCTCCTACCTGAAGTAGCGCCGCGGTCTTGGGATCCAGGGCGGATGTCCCAGGGCTCGCCGGGCTTCGACGTGGCCGGCTCGGAAACAGGCCGGCCTGTCCCCGATGATCGCCCGCCCAGCTGACGCATGCCGCTGTCACCATGCCCCGATGCTCACCCTGAATGGTCTAGTGGCTCATGATCTTCCGAGGCTACGGCCACACGGTGAATCCTCGCAGAAAACGACGAAATTCCAGCGACATGGAACCTCACAAGTAATCCGCATTCGCATTAGTCCCATGAATGCTGGTGGGCCCGATCGGGCACGTGCTGTTCCGGGCCGGTCACGACCCGAGGGGCACGCTGCTCGGGTGGGTGCCCGGCACCAGCCGGCCCAGGCCGCCCACCGCTTCGTCGAGCAGCACGCCGAGCTGCGAGGACCCGGACCACCATCGGGTCGTCCCCATCCCGGTCACGCTGCGGCAGCCCGACTCCTGCACGGTGACCGGCGGGAAGCTCTGCTGTCCGGCCGCGAACACCAGCCGGACCGATCCCCCGGACGTGGCCGGGCAGGCGTGCCCGGCAGGCAGGGCCGGGAGTGCGCACAGCGCCGCGACCATGGCCCGTACCTGGGTCGTGCCCGTGAGCGTGACCTGGCGCGGCGAAGCGGTCCGGCTGACCACGACCCGGTCCGCGCTGTGGCCGTCGGCGCAGAGCGTCCCGCCGGCTGGCGTTCCCGCCGCCGATGTCCTGGATGCGCTCGCGCTGGCCGAGGGCCGGTGCCCGGCGTTGCTGGCCGAGGGCGGGTGCCCGGCGCCGCCGGCCGAGACGCTGCCGCACGCCGCCAGTCCCATCAAGGCGATGACGGCGATCAGGCCCTGTGCTCCCCGAGCGGCCATAGCGTGCCTCCTGTCCTTTCCCCTTGGACGGTCCGTGGCCCGCCACGGTTCCGCCCCGACAGCACGCTAGCTCGACCAGACCAGGACTAGCCCGGGACTAGCCCGGCCGGCGCCGGCGCCATCCCAGGACAGCCAGAGCCGCCAGCGCGGCACCGGCGGCGACCCACGGCGCGGCGCTGGCCGGGCGATGATGCTGCGGCGGCGTGTCCGGCAGTTCCAGGTCCACGCCAAGGCGGCAAGCTAGGCTCGTGCCTCCCTCACGCATCAGCTCGTCATGGTTCCAGCTGAACACCGGCCGAGCCACCGGCGCCAGCAGGTTCATCCACCGCCTGGTGGTGCGGATGTCCCAGTAGTAGCGGACCCGCGTGCCGCCATCCATGGCGGTGAGCGTCCAGCGGCCGGTGCCCTCCAGCTCGCCGGTCGCCTCGGCCTCCAGCGTCGATGGCGGCTGCACGCGGGTTACGCGCACGTCGAAGCCGAGGGTGTACGGCAGCCGAGTCCGGAACAGAAGGCGCATGCGCCTGCCGGTCCCGTCGGCAGCGCCCGGCTCCAGGTCCTCCACGCCCACCACGTACTTCCACCAGCTCGGCCAGCGCTCGGCGTGGTAGATCTCCTCCCACACCCGCTCGATCGGCGCCTGGATCTGCCACGTGCTGACAAAGTGATATTCAGCCATGTCCCCTCCTACGTTCCCGGCCGGTGTCAGACTGCCACGAGCAGCATCCTGCTGGCCAGGGCGGTTGAGGCGGCCAGCGTGTCGAGGAACAGCCCGCGCGCGATCGGGTCATGGCGGACGGCCCACAGCAGCAGGGTATTGTTCCAGGCCAGGTCCCGGGCGCTGTTGATCGTCCAGCTGGTGACCAGGTTGGCCACCGCGGTCAGGTGCCGGTCGACAGTCTGTTCCGCGGCGGACTCCAAAGATTGCCGGATGGACTGCTCGGCTGCGTCCAGCAGCTGGTCGACCTTCTGGTAGTCCGCCGAATGCGGGTCGGGCGTGGTGGCCAGGGCCGTGCAGGTGCTGACCATCGCGATCGGCAGGTCGTGGTTGATGTGGGCGTTCATGCCCGCCAGCGCGAACTGGACGGGTTCGATCCCCGGCACGGCGCGCTGCTCGGCCAGCGGCCGCCACGCCAGCGGTGCCGCCGCCGGGGTGTCCGCGGTGCCGGCGGCCGCGAAGTACAGGTTCGCGAACGTCACATCCAGCTGGGTCATGAACGCCTGGTCAACGAAGAAGCCCTGGCCGAGCTGGTTGTTCACCTGCCGGGTCACGTCCAGGTACATGCGGTTGAAACAGGCCAGCCCGTCGGCCGCCGGCAGCGCGGCCGCGATCGCCTCCATGCGAGCGATCGCCGCGGCCACCGAGACCACGGGCGCGTCCGGAACGGGCAGTGCAGCCGACATGGCCGTCACTATACGATGTCGCCGGCATCAGCAGGTGCCGTGCTGAGGAAGACCGCCGCGGATGAGTTCGGTGCGGGAGGCGATGCCGAGCTTGGTGAAGACCTTGCGGAGGTGGTAGTCGACGGTACGCGGACTGAGGAACAGCCCAAGCTGATGTGGACCGCTCGCCCCTCGCCACCGCTGCGGCGTCGACCGGAAACGCTCTTTCCGTCCCGCTGGCCCCGCCAGCCCCAGACCATACCGCATGGATGCCGCTCCCACGCTGCTGGGACGACACGCGGCATCCACGCCGTATGACGAGACCGGCCGGCGCGGAACCGCAGGCGGTAGCCACGGGCCGGGATGACTTTGTCGCAAGGGTCAGGCGCAGGCTGGGTTCAGGGGTTCGGTGGCGGGCGCCAGCACGTGGAGGTAGGTGCTCAGCGCGTGGGCGCAGCGCAGGCTCCATTTCGCCTTGCCCAGGGAGTTGATCCGGTAGCCGGCGGTGACGGGCTGGTAGCTGCCGGCCGCATCGAGCGGGACATACGGGACTATGTCGGCCTGGTTATAGATTCGCCACGACACGGTGCTCAGGCCGCCATAGCGCCCGGCGAAGGCGGCGTCTCCGACCCGGGGCGAGGCGAAGGTCCAGGCCTGCGGCTTCAGCGGCGTGTTCGCGGCCAGGTCCGCTACCAGCAGGGTCGCCAGCGCGCCACCCAGGCTGTGCCCGCACACCACCGCCGGCAGCCCGGAATCAAGACCGGCGCCAAGGCCGCCGGCCGCCGCCTGCGCCACGTCCGCGGCGAAGGTAGCCGAGGCCGGCGCGCCCTGCTGCGGCTGGCCCGGGGTCATCGTGCCGTAGGTGCGGTAGATGTCCAGGAAGCCCTGAGCGACCTTGCCGCCGTCCGGCACCTGGGTGAACGGCACCAGGTCCCAGTGCAGGTCATCCCACCATTCGGCGGCGCCGATGGTGCCCCGCAACGCGACGACCGCGGTCCTGGGGTCACCGCCCGCGGCGATGAAGCCGTAGAAGACCCGCGATCGTACCGGACCGGCGAAGTCGGTCATCTGGATCGTGCGCACCAGGGTGTAACCGGCCGGCATGTTCGTTATCGCCGCCGGGTTGGGCTGACCGGGATCGCTGGCGTACTGGTCATAGGCGGCCTGGACGAACGATCCCCAGGTGACCGCCTCCGCCGGATTCATGGCCATGCCGCGTCCTCATCTCATCGAGCCAGCCGACCGCGCCGGGTGACTGGTGGCACCTGACTAGCGGGCCAGGGCGCCCATCGGGTCCCAGGCCGGCAGCACGATCGGCTCGGCATCCAGAGCGCTCTGCAGGTCCGCGGAAAGCGCGCTCTTGCGGGCGGCGATCTCGAAGACGTACTGGCTGAACCAGGAGTCGTTCATCGTGAAGAAGCCGTCCTTGCCGCGGTCGGAGCCCCAGCTGTTCTCCACGCGCCAGCGCCGGGTCACGCCGTCCAGCACATCGACCCCGGTGAAGAGCATGGCGTGCGTCATCGCGCTTTCGTGGTACGCGAGGCGGGCGGCCTTATCCAGGTCGAACGCGGTGTCATAGACGGACGGCAGGTCGTAGAGCCCGTCGTCCCAGAACGCGTAATCGTTGCTCATCATCTTGCCGACGTCGCAGCCGAACCAGACCGGCTCGCCGCCCTGGACTGTGGCCGCGGCAACGTCCTTGATGACCTGCATGCCGACATTGAGGTAGATGACCGGAGCGCCGCCGATGACGTTGCCGAGGTACTCGACGGTGAAGGTCCGGCCGGCCGGGCTGGACGGCCGGGGGTCGTTGACCAGGCAGACGTACTCGCTGACCGGCAGGTCTACGTACTTGGCGGCGAACTCCTGCGGGGTGAGAACGCCGTCCCGGTGGAACTTCTTGTCCTTGTCGGTCCACTGCCAGTCGAAGCGCTCCGGCGGCGTACCCAGATGAATACACAGGATCCGGTAGACGATCTCCATGATCTCGGCCTTGGCCACGCGGGCGGCCTCAAGACCCTCGGCCGTAGCGGCGCGGACAGTCCGCGCGCCCCGGCGAAGCTGATAGCGCAGGACCGAGTTCATCCGGGCGGTGTCCGACGAGCTCTGCGTCTCGGGCATGTAGCCCTTGGGGACCAGGCCGTGCTTGGCCACCAGAGCGGCGAACATGTTCCACTGGCCGCCGTCACTGGCTGCCGACTCCAGCAGGTAGGCAACCGTGCGGTCGTCGAGGTCGCGGTCTGCGGTCTCGATGATCGCCTCGAGGACGTAATTGGCGCGCTCGAGCTTGTCCCAGAACATCACGTAGTTCTGCGAGAACTCGAACTCCTTGAGCCCGCTGCTGCGCATCACGCCGACGCGCAGAAGGTTCAGCCCGGCAAAAAGCCAGCAGCGGCCGCTCCGCTCCTGGTTCGTGACCTTCCAGTCGTCCAGCGTGGTCGATACAGAGTGGTCGATCCTGCTGACGATCTCCCGGTTGATGGCGACGTCGTCGATGGTCACCCGGGTCACGGCATTCTGGGCGAGCCGGTAGCCCGGGTTGGCCGAGAAATCCTTGCGCAGTCGTTCCAGATCACCGACAGTGAGCGTTCCGTCCATCAAAGGCATCCTCTCGCGTCATCGTCTCGGCCTGCATCCAGGTTAGATCCCGCCGCTGGGGGAGGCAGCTCGTGGAGCGTCCGGGCAGGCGTTCCCTGCTGATCAGGCGGGTTTCGCCGGGAGCCCTAAGCGCCGCGGACCCCTGGACCGCCACGCCGCCTCCGGCTGGAAGGGCTCAGGTGCTGGCCTGCTGGTTGCGGATGGCCCACGGCTGGAGGATGGCGTACACCGCCTCCGACATGGGTACGGCCAGGCCGTGCTGGGCGGCCCGGCGTATGACGAAGCCGTGCAGGGCCTCCAGTTCCATGCGGCGCCCGGCCACCAGATCGTCATGCAGGGAGGAAAAGCTGCCCGGCAGGGCCTGCGCCAGCGCCAGGGCTCGCTCCCGGGCGGCTTGCGGCACGGTGTGGCCCTCTGCCTCGGCGACCGCGCACACCTCGGCAAACAGGCGGCTGAATGCGGCCCAGGCAGCGGTGGCGGTGCGGATCTCCCCGATCGGCAGCCGCACAGCGGCGGTCATGCCGGCCTGCGCGCAGATGAAGGCGAGCTTGGCCCACAGCACCGTCTTGATGCTCTGCGACAGCTCCGCCGCCAGGCCTGCCTGCTCGCAGCAGGACAGCAGGCGCTGCGCCCGCTCGCTGGCGCGGCCGTCGAGCTCACCGAACGTGATGCTGGCCGACCCGCCGGTGTGCCGGATCACCCCGGGCCCGGCGATCTCGGCGAAGATGAACGCGGCCCCGCCCATGACGTGGTCTTCCCCGACCGTTCGGCTTAGCTTCTCTTCGTTCTCGACCCCGTTCTGCAGCGACACCACCGCCGTATCCTCACCCACCAGTGGCCCCAGCCGGGCCGCGGCGGCGTCGGTGTCGAAGGTCTTCACGCAGAACAGCACGAAGTCACACGCGCCGACCTCGGCCGGATCGTCGGTGGCCGACGCCCGTGCCTGGAAGTCTCCCGTCACACTGCGCACGCTCAGCCCATGCTCGCGAAGGGCCCGCAGGTGGGCGCCCCGCGCGAGGAAGTGCACGTCGGCGCCGGCCTGGGCGAGCCGCCCGCCGAAATAGCCGCCCACTCCGCCCGCCCCGTAGACAGCTATACGCATGTTCCGCCACCTCTCCGACGCCGCGGAGTCCATTGTCCTCCGCGAGCGGCGAGGTGCCTGGCGAGCTGCGCGGTGGCCTGTGGCGGAGCGTGCTGACCAGGAGCGAGTTCGCGGCCGGCTGCGCGACGGCAGGCGTCACGGTAAGCGGCGAGTCGCAGGCGGCCCGGGCTGCGGCGAGAAAGGTCTTCGAGGTCTGGATCGCGGACCTCACGGACCTGCTCGAAGCCGCGGGAGTTGACCGGCCGGAGGCGGCCGACTTCGCCTGGATGCTCTTCGCCTCGACCGAAGGCGCACTCGTCTTCGCCCGCGCGGAGCACAGCATGCGCGCCCTTGACCTCGTGGAACAGCAACTCCTCAGCCACGGCGCGACGCTGGCCTGATCGAGATCGACCACGACAACCCCGTCCTGGCTCTAGCCTGGCGATGTAATGCGGAGCTGGGTAGTTCCGCGCGGCTCCAGGTGAGCACTAGGAGGTCTTATGAGCGCGTCGGAGCCCGGTGCGGTGAGCCCGGTGCCGGAACATCTGCATACCGTGACGCCCCGGCTGGTGATCTCCGATGGCGCGGCCGCGATCGACTTCTATCAGCGGGCGTTTGGCGCCGAGCAGATCGGGGACCGGTTCACCGGCCCGGATGGCGAGCTGATCCACGCCGAGATCCGGATCGGCGACTCGGTAGTCATGATCACCGAAGATTCGGTGGATGGCCCGGTCAGCTCCCCGGAGCAGCTGGGCGGGAAGGTCACCTGCATCCTGTCCGTGTACTGGGCGGACGTGGACGCGGCGTGGGAACGCGCGGTCGCGGCTGGGGCCGAGGTGATCTACCCGCTGGAGGACCAGTTCTACGGGGAGCGCGGCGGGCGGCTGCGCGATCCGTTCGGCCAGCAGTGGATGATGAGCCAGCACATCGAGGATGTCCCGGCCGAGGAAATGGCCCGCAGGGCAGCGGCCTTCCCTTTTGACCGGTAGCCCGCAGGGTTCCGAGACAGTATTAGGCAGTCACGGCAGTCTCTGGATTGGCCCCCGTGGCCGGCAGGGTAGTGATGGCGTGTGACAAACCTCGTGCCATCGCCGGGCGCGGTCCGCCGGGCATACCGCGAAGAGCTCGGCCCAGGACAGCAGTCCGCCCTGCTGTCCTGGCTGGCTTTCACCGTCACCTTTGCCGGGCTGCGTGCGCTGACCTACAGCATCCGGGCCGGCAAGGGACCGTTCGGGAACATCAGTGTCGGCGGCGAGCACCTGCATCACTACATGTGGGGCATCGGCTTGCTGTCTGGGGTCGGCCTGGCCGGTCAATAGGGCTTGCCGCACCCTAGCCGGGCCAGTTTTGTCGGTGCCGGGTCGTACGGTCAGATTGTGAACCGGACCGATCGGCTGTACGCGCTGGTGGAGGAGCTCCGGGCCTGC
>Ga0335083_10008011_pt1 | contig 12950 bp, 9 predicted proteins | sample Lox_Sample_42_FD_206716 | JGI IMG/M metagenome (GOLD analysis project Ga0335083, IMG submission 206716) | Soil microbial communities from Loxahatchee National Wildlife Refuge, Florida, United States - Lox_Sample_4.2 | ecosystem: Environmental > Terrestrial > Soil > Wetlands | place: USA: Florida...
AACGTGCCCTTGGGGGCCCGGGCCGAATCCCAACATCGAATCTTTGTTCAAGGGCTATCCTGCTCCCAACTCGACCAGCGGCGGAGGCGACGGCTTGAATTCCGCGGCATACACATTCCCCGGAAACGATCCGACCAGCCTCAATACCTATATTTTCAAACTGGATTACAACATCACGGCTAATGGCAATCAGTCGCTGTTTATTCGGGGAAACCTCCAGAACGATCACGAGTCCCAACCGCCTCAATATCCGGGTTTGCCTCCGAACAACTTCCTCACCAACAACAGCAAGGGAATCGCCGGTGGTTATACGTGGATGATTCGGCCCACACTCATCAATAATTTCCGCTACGCTTACATCCGCCAGGGAGTGGGAAATTCTGGGCTGAACAACCAGCCGTTCAACCGGTTGAGGGGCCTGGACGACGTAGTGGGATTGACCTCTACCGTCCTCACGAATGTTCCCGTGAACAACTTCATCGACGATCTTTCCTGGATTAAGGGAAAGCACACCCTCCAGTTCGGCACCAACTGGCGCCTAATTCATAACAACCGCCAATCGAACGCCCAGAACCTCTCCGAAGGCTACGCGAACTTGTACTGGATGGCACCGTCGTTCATCTCGGGCACCGGAGCCAGCCTGGACCCCGCGCTGGGTGCGGGATACCCAGTCGTAGATCCATCATTCGGCACCTCATATGACTTTGCCGCGGTCCAACTCATGGGCATCATGAGCCAGGTGTACACCGTCGAGAACCAGGATAAGAACGCCAACGTCATCCCCAGCGGCGCACTGGTGCAGCGTCATTTCCGGAACTTCGAAGGCGAGATGTACCTGCAGGACAAATGGAGCGTTACGCCCAATCTGGTGGTCACCTATGGCCTGCGCTATTCGCTGCTGCAGCCGCCCTATGAAAGCGATGGGAATCAGGTCTCGCCGACCGTGAACATGAACCAGTGGTTTACCAATCGCTGGCAGCAGATGTATCAGGGCAATGTCGACCAAAGCAATTTGAGCTTCGATCTTTCCGGCAAGGCCAACGGCAAGAAGCCCTACTGGGCGTGGGACTACAAAGACTTTGCTCCACGTTTCGCCATCGCGTATTCGCCGCACGCCGCGAGCGGATTCATGCACAAGCTCTTCGGGGATGCGGGCAAGAGTTCCATTCGCGCCGGCTACGGCCTCTATTTCGACCACTTCGGAGAAGGGGTGGTCAACACCTTCGACCGGCAGGGTTCGTGGGGTCTAACAACGACCATCAGCAACCCGGCAGGCGTGCTTGGCGTGGACACCGCCCCACGCTTCACGGGCTTACAGGGCGCAGCCAACCTTCCTCCAAGTCCAGGGGCTCCGCTTCCTCATGGGTTTCCTTACACTCCTTCCATCGATCCCAACACCTACGGACTGGCTATCGCCTGGGGCATCGACGACAATCTGAAGACTCCGTATTCCCATGTAGTGGACTTTTCGATCACTCGTGAACTGGCACGCAACTTCGTCCTCGAAGTGACCTACACGGGGCGATTTGCCCACCACCTGCTCCAGGAGATCGACCTTTCCGAACCTCTCGACCTGGTCGATCCTGCCAGCAAAACGGACTATTTCGCGGCCGCCCAGATGTTATCGAAGGCAGCGTATTCGGGAACCTCCGAAAGCGATATTGCCCCCATCCCCTACTGGGAGCATTTATTTCCGCAGGCTGCTGGACCCGACGGAGAATCTGGGTACGCCCCGGGGATTCCAGCCAACCCAACCGCCACGCAGAATATGTATGACCTCTACTACTCGTCTCTGGGAAATGAAACATTGGCATTGGAGTACGCCGACGCATTCTGCTTCCCGGCCTGCGCCGGTACCGGTTCCAACACCCTCGGAGGCTACGTCGGGAGCGCCGGTACTCCGTTCCAGTACTACCAGCCGCAATTCTCCTCGCTGTATGGCTGGCAAACGCGCGGCAACAGCAACTATAACGGCCTCCAGGTCAGCCTGCGGCACGCCATGTCCGCGGGATTGCAGTTCGACATCAATTACACGTACTCGAAATCCATCGACGTCGGGTCGAACGCAGAGCGTGTCAACGGCTTCGAGTCCGGCGGCCTCGCATTCAACAGCCAGGTGATCAATGCTTTTGCCCCAGATCTCTGGCGCGCCGTTTCGGACTACGACACCACCCACCAGTTCAACGCGAACTGGGTTTGGGATCTTCCTTTCGGTAAAGGACGCTACTTCGGCAGCAATTCGAATAGCATCGTCAACGCCATCTTCGGCGGATGGGGCCTCAACGGCCTATGGCGCTGGACTAGCGGCTTCCCGTTTAGCGTTCAAGCGGGCGCCGGATGGGCGACCGACTTCGAACTCGAAGGTTCCTCGGTGCTGACCGGACCAAAACCCAAGACCGGCGTATTCCGCGACTCCAGCGGCGACCCGACCGTCTTCAAGGATCCCACGAACTTGGTCTGCGCCTGCGGCCCGGGCACTCTCGCCGGCTCAAACTTCCGAGCTACTCTGCCCGGAGAAGCAGGGCAGCGCAACATCTTCCGCGGCCCCGGCTTCTTTGGAATTGATGCCGGCCTGGCCAAGACCTGGAACTTCACTGAGAGCAAGATGATCAAGTTCTCGTGGGAAGTATTCAACGTGACGAACTCGGTGCGCTTCGATGCTGCCGGATCCCTCATCAACCAGGATCTCGTCGACATCACGGGCTTCGGCAAGTTCAATCAAATGCTCACCAGCCCGCGCGTCATGCAGTTCCAGTTGCGATTCGGATTCTAGGACGCAGGGCTTTTAACTCAACGAGGGACGGCGAAAGCCGTCCCCGAAAACTACAAAGTATCCACGGACGTAGAAACGTGTCGCTTGTGGAAGAGCGGCCCTTTAAGGGCCGCGTCAGGCGTGCAAAATCTTTGTGGGCTTCAGCCCCTGTGGGTGGTGTTCCTTGCAGGTCCGCGTTTTTCCTGCGCTCCCTTTATTTGCTCTGAATGAAGCCGCAGAGAGGCCGAAGCCCTAGGCCAGCGGCGAGTCGCTCATGCGGAATCTTGTCCGCACGTGCTCGGAGATAAGCTCGATTGCGGGCCGGTTCTGCACCGGATCGGCCTGCGCCAGATACTTCATGGCTTCAACAAGCAGCCGTTGTCCATCCACGTATCGCGGGTCTGAGGTACGCTCCCTGCGCTTATTGCCCAGCTTAGGAGGGACAGTAATCGTAAAAACCTTGGCCATGAATGAACCCAACTTATGATCCCAACTGAAGTGCGGTCAGTATAGCTCCCCGATGTGCAAATCTCAGCACATTTCTTGCTCTTTAGATTCAATGACTTAGCCGCTTGGCGTAATCGTCTGCGTCTTACCAGTGGTCTTTAGTTTGAAAACCTCGTCCGAGATTTTTTCATTCACTCGAATGGAACGGTACTTCGCCAGACGATAATTTCCGTCGGGCTGAAAGGCTTGCTGCTGCACCGAGATTCCCCTCTCCAGATCGATCCATAGGAAAATCTGTTTGTACGTGTTTCGAACCTTTTCGGATTTCGGCACCAGTTGCAGTTTCGCGGTTGCAATGCCCTCGACGGTTTCCGGTCCCACATAACTGACGTCAAACGTCTTGACCAGATCCTCCCCGCTACCGCCAAAGCCGAGAACCACGTAGGTCTCAAGATCCGCGCGGTTCTTGCCGAGATCGAACTCGGTCACCTGATCCGGCTTGGGCTGGTACATCCGCACCTTCCCCTTGCTGAAGAGCACAAACTTCGGCTCAAGCTTCAGTTTGCCGAGATCGCTGCCCGTCTGCTTGACGTCTGCCATCATTTCGATTTCTTTGCCAGCGCGGCGGTAGTAAATGGTGCCCTTCTGAATGTCGTCGACTTCATCGATGACTTTCTCGTAAAGATCCCACTCGAACTCGGCCTGCGCAGTGCGAAACCCGGCTGCCGCGGTATCCATCTTTTTCAGAACTGCGTCAAGGGCGTCGGAGTCGGCAGGTTTGGGCCGGGCCACAGCCGCGAACAGAAGCAGGCTCGATGTCAGCGCGATTGTCAGGATCAACGAGAAATGTTTCATGCCATGTCCAACTTTGGAGCCACCGCTTGAAATCTTAATCCCGCTTGGCAACGACTCGGTAGCTTTGCACTTTTCCCTTGCCGTCGGCGACCGTGTCGTAACTCACAATCGAAACTGCCCCTGAAATCGGCTCGATGATCCTCAGCAACTGTTCGCGCACCGAATCGTTGTCGCCCGGCGTCACCGCACTGGCGGCTACCTGATAAAAGAGATGCCCGTCGGCATCGGCGCTCACGACCACCTCAGTCGGATGCGGATTCCTGGATATGGGTTTGTCATTGAAGTTGATCACCTTCGGCGAGAACCAAAGAAAAAGAATGATCAACGTGACCATGATGTCGTAATGCAGCGTACCTCGCTCGTATTGCCACAGAATGTATCCGCGAATTGTTCGCCAGATGGCGTTCATGGGCAGGGGCGCGCTGGGCGCGGCAGTCGTGAGTTCCGCTCTCTGCAAGTCTACTAGCTCCTGGCCTCTAGCTCCTAGCTGCAACCTCTAGCCCCCAGCCGCTGGCTTGAGCCCTCCGGGTGGTTTAGCCAAAAGCTAGCAGCGAGTAGCTAGAAGCTTTTTGCCGTAATCCGTTCCGCCCCGATGTACGGCCGCAGCACCTCGGGAATCACCACGCTCCCATCCGACTGCTGGTAATTCTCCACGATCGCGACCCAGGTCCGTCCCACGGCCAGTCCACTGCCGTTGAGCGTGTGGACAAACTCGGTTTTGTTCTTACCCTCGGGACGATAACGTATATTCGCACGCCGCGCCTGATACGCCTCAAAATTCGAGCACGAAGAAATCTCGCGGAACAGTTGCTGCCCCGGCAACCAGACTTCAATGTCATACGTCTTTGCGGAGGCCGCGCCCATGTCTCCGGTGCACAGCGTGACGACGCGATAGTGCAGCCCGAGCTTCTGCAACACTTCCTCGGCATCGTGCGTCAGCTTCTCGTGCTCTTCGTAGGATTGGTCCGGGCGCGCGAATTTCACCAGCTCGACCTTCTGAAACTGGTGCTGCCGGATGATGCCGCGCACATCTTTCCCGTAGGATCCCGCTTCGCTACGGAAACACGGCGTATACGCGGTGAGCGAGACCGGCAGCCGCGCCGGGTCCAGAACCTCATCGCGATACAGATTCGTGACCGGAACTTCCGCTGTTGGAATCAGCCACAGATCTTTATCCCCATGCGGCACGCGGAAAAGATCCGCGGCAAACTTCGGCAGGTTTCCCGTGCCATACATCGACTCGGAATTCACCAGATACGGCGGCAGAACCTCGGTGTATCCATGCTGGCGCGTGTGCAGGTCGAGCATGAAATTCATCAGCGCCCGCTCGAGTTTCGCGCCCAAATCCCAGTAGACGGCGAAGCGAGAGCCCGTCAACTTCACCGCGCGTTCCTGATCGAGAATGCCGAGTTCAGCGCCCAGATCCCAATGGGCTTTGGGCACAAAATCGAACTTCGGAGGAGTGCCCCAGCGCCGCACTTCGACGTTATCTTCGGCACCGTGTCCGATCGGCACGCTCGCATGCGGCAGGTTTGGAATGCCCACGAGAATGTCGCGCAGCCGCCCATCGAGATCCGCCGCAGTCTTCTCCAGCGTCTGAATTTTCTCTCGCAGGTCCTTGGTCTGGGCCATGGCCGCGCTGGCGTCCTGTCCGCTCTTCTTCAGCTTCGCAATTTCTTCCGACGCCTTGTTTCGCTGTGCCTTGCTAGTCTCAGCCTCGGTGATGGCCTGACGCCGCTGCGTGTCGAGTTCGCGAAAGTCCTGCAGTACCGCAGCCGGATCCATCCCGCGCTGGCGCAGCTTCTCTTCCACCACAGGCAGATTTTCGCGTACGAAATTCAGATCAAGCATAGGACTAACTAATGTATCGGAAAAATGCCCGAGAATGCACGCCCGCCGCCCGCGACTCGCACAATCACAACCACGAAGGACGCGAAGGGACACGAAGGAAATCGTGGGTTCTAACTTCGTGTACCTTAGTGTCCTTGGTGGTTCATGGTTTGGTGTTGAGTCGGGCCAACACTCTTTGGCGGATTCCCCCCGACTGTGTAAACTACCTTCGCGATGAGATCGTCCCCCGGATCGGCTGCCTTGCGGTTCGTCGTAACGCTGGCCGCGCTCTGTTCCATCGTCATCGTTCCGGTTCCAACTTGCGCCTCGGCCTATAACGGACATCCCAAGCTCGTCGTCGTCATCGTCATCGACCAATTCCGCGGCGATTACCTCGAGCGCTACCGCGACCAGTTCGGGGACTCCGGCTTCCGCCTCCTGCTCGACCACGGCGCCTACTTTTCCAACTGCAACTACAACTACGCCAACACGCGCACCGCCCCCGGACACTCCACGCTCTTCACGGGCGCCTACAGCAACGGACACGGCATCGCCGCCAACGAATGGTGGGACCCGAAGAAGAAGCGCATGGTTACCTCCGTCGAAGACGACTCCACAAAACTGGTGGGCATCGCCGGGGACAAAACAGGTGCCTCGCCCCACAACCTGCTCGCCGACACGCTGGGCGACGAACTCAAGCTGGCGACCCAAGGCAAAGCGCGCGTCTTTGGAGTGTCTTTAAAAGACCGTGCCGCCGTGCTGCCCGCTGGCTATGCGGGCGACGCCGCCTACTGGATCGACGCGAAGTCCGGTGCGTGGGTCACGTCCACCTACTATCGCAGTGACCTGCCGAAGTGGGTGCAGGACTTCAATGCATCGCGTCCCCAGAAATATTGGGATCGCGAATGGAAAGACTCGCAGGGAATCGTTCTGCGCTCCACCGCGCATCGCCAGGGAAAAGATGGCCGAGATGCAGGTTTCTACGAAGTTGTCGGCTCGACCACCTTCGCCAACGAATACGAATTCGAGTTCGCCCGAGAATTGATGGTTTACGAGAACGTCGGCCGCGGTCCGTCGACCGACCTGCTCTCCATCAGCCTTTCGGCCAACGATATTCTTGGCCACCAGGTCGGCCCCGATTCCCCCGAAATGCAGCAGATGGCCCTCGACCTCGACCGCGAACTCGCCGACTTCATCAACTTCCTCGGACATCAGATCGGCCTGGTCAACGTCTGGATCGCGCTCTCGGCCGATCACGGCGTCTCCTCCCTGCCGGATGCGGTGAAGAAGCTGCGAATTCCCGCAGCTAATCTCGACGCCAGCAAACTCGAAGCGCAGATCAACAGCGCGATGACGGCAAAATTCTCACCCGGCCGTCCGGCCGCCTATGTGAGGCTGGACTATCCCCTGGCCTGGCTCGATGAAGACGTCTTCACCACAGCTCATGTACGCGAGCACGATGCAGAGATGGCCGTGGGCGAGGCCATGAAGCAAGCCGGATCGCGCGATTACTACACGAAGTCGCAACTCGCGCTGGGCGTCGCGCCAAACACCGTTCTCGGGAGAAAATACTTGAATAGCTATTCACCGGAAGGAAGCTGGTACGTGATGGCTGTTCCCGACATTTATACCGTGGGGCCAGGCAAGGGCACGGACCATACCTCGCCGTACAGCTACGATACCCACGTGCCACTTGCCTTCTACGGATTGCCGTTCCATGCCGGAACCTATCGCACCAGTGCCGAGCCCGTTGACCTGGCGGCTACGCTTGCATCTCTTCTGGGGATCAACGCGCCCACACATGCTGTCGGACGCGTGTTGACCGAGGCCCTCGTCGTACCCGCGCAACACTCCACGAACCCAACTTTCACCCCGGGAGAAGGCCAGCCATGACCGCACGCGCTACTCCCGATCTCAGCGTCAATGTCGCCGGCATCCCGCTCAAGAATCCCATCATCGCGGCCAGCGGTACCTTCGGCTACGGAGTTGAATTTGAAGACGTGGTCCACCTCGCCAAACTGGGTGGCTTTGTAGTGAAAGGCCTGTCGCGGGAACCGATGATCGGCAACCCTCCACCGCGTCTTTGGGAGACCGCCGCCGGCATGCTGAACGCCATCGGCCTGCAAAACATAGGAGCCTCAGCCTTCCTCGCGGAGAAGCTGCCGCACCTGCGCGAGATCAAGAATACGGTCGTGATGGCGAATGTCTTCGGCTACACCCGCGAGGATTATGAAAGGACCATCGAGATCCTCAACGACGGTGAAGGCATCGCCGCTTATGAGTTGAATGTTTCCTGCCCCAATACCGCGCACGGCGGCCTGCAATTCGGCAGTGATCCCAGATCTCTGGATGAAGTCGTCACCACCGCAAAGCGCGTCGCGAGGCGGCCGTTGATCGTCAAGCTATCGCCCAACGTGACCAGCATCGCGCAGATGGCGTATGTCGCTCAGGAAGCCGGTGCCGACGCTCTCTCCCTGATTAACACTTTCGTTGCCATGGCCATCGACCCCGAGACCCGCAAGCCGCGCATCGCCAACGTGACCGCCGGCCTCTCCGGCCCCGCGATCAAGCCGATTGCCGTGCGCATGGTCTACGACGCAGCGCACGCCGTCAAAATTCCGGTGATTGGTATGGGCGGCATCTCCACCGCGGCCGATGTTGTGGAATTCATGCTGGCCGGAGCTACTGCCGTCCAGATCGGCACTGCCAGCTACTGGGATCCCTGTGCCACCGAAAAAATTGTGGACGAACTCGAGGAATGGTGCAGCGACCACGAGGTCGCGAAACTCGCTGACTTCGTCGGCGGAATGCTGCTGGAATAGGCGCGTAACCGCTGCAGACCTAACGATTGAGTAGCGCAGGTCCCCCTTCGTGATCCTTAGTGGCCTTAGTGGTTGAGGGTTTTTGTCAGCCGTCGGAGCGCACCCCTACGGCACCTAACTTCCAATGCCGGTATGAAAGACCTTGATTTGGGAAGCTTAGAGAACCGCTATCGGCCGTGGGTGTACCAGATCGACCCGGGAGACTTGTAGTTACGCCCTTCGCCCCACACGGCGTGCGTCGCGCCGTCGCCGTCGATCGCGAGGCCGAAGTAGTCTCCGAAGGGAAAGCGGAATCCGCCGCGCAGAATGTAGTCGTAACCCTGGGAAGCTCCGGAAAGCCGCGTCTCGGTGGTCCACGTCGCGCCACCGTTGGTGGAGCTTCGATAGAAAGTATTCCAAAGCCTGCGGTCGGGATGGCTGGCGTCGACTGCCCGGGCATCCATCCATGCGATGCGAACGTCGCCCGACACGCCTGCCACAACGGCGGGGAAGGCATGCTCCACGCCCTTTGCAGCGCCTGACACACTGACCCGCTCCGACCAACTCGCTCCACTCGTAGTCGAAGACGAGAAGTAGATTCGTTCCGGCCCGCCCTTTGCTCCGCCCGCATTCCAAAGCGCGTACAGCGCGCCCGCGGCGTCCGAGGCCAGAGAGATCTGTGCTCCCAGGAAGCCGGTTTCGCAAAATTGCGCCTCGCATTCCGGAGGCGCGCTCGATACGTCCAAAAGCTGTGTCGTCCAGTTGCGTCCCCCATCGGCCGAACGGCTGACAAAAATGCTAACCAGACGGTTGGGCATTTCATGGCGAGCATACGCGGTCCATCCAAAATATACGTTGCCCGATGAGTCGATCGTGGCGCCGCCCGCTAGCGATGATCCCGGCGCCGCGTTCGGATTCACTTGCACTCTGCTAAACGTCTGCCCGGCGTCATGCGAGGCCGACACAAAGAAGTCCTCTTCGTGGTTGAACCCGACATAAACGTCGGCTCCGCGAACCGCCAGCACCGGCTTGTCGGCGTCTTCCTGGCCTCGTTCCGCCCACGAGTACGACCAGGATCGCCCAAAGTCGAGCGAACGCGCGACGATGACGTCGTGCTTATTGTTCTGCAGCCACGACGCGTACACCGTCTGCCGGTCCACGGGATCGACCACAATCTGCGGATCGAACTGCCCGGTCGAGTAGGGAGCCAGAGGCTTCGAAGTTTGCCACGTAAGTCCGTTGTCGCTGCTGACCATCAGGGCGATGGTTGGGGCTGTACAGTTCGCACAATCAGGGACCGCCCCATACTGCGGATAGAGGACGTAAAGATGTCCGCGGCCGTCGGCCGCGATGGCCGGCTCCCACTGGTCTCCAGTGCGGTACCCGAGGCGCGTCTGAGGTGTGAAAACCCCAACTGCCAGCGCCGCCTGAGCGGTCGCAAGTGCCAATACGAGCCAGAGCGCAATTCTCTGCACAGTTCTCCGCTCGATTTGGACGAACCCGCTTGAGGAAAACAAGGACAAACCCCTGAACGAACCGGTTAGGACCAACCTCTTGAACCCTGCCCGACTTTATCGTGATTCGAAGGGCCCGTCAATTGCTCCGAGGTAATCCGCCCTGATTTTTACACTCCCGAAATGTGGCGACAGCCGCCCTCGGCTGTCGGTCGAGCGCAGCTCGATGCCAGTCATTTAGGTCCTGATCCGGGGCCTGCCACTTTTCTGGCGTTCGATCATCCAATAGAGGACAATACACAATCGAAGGAATCGTTGACTCGGGAGCGTATCGCCATGGAAAAAGCCACATTTGCCGCAGGATGTTTTTGGGGAGTGGAAGCCACCTTCCGCCAGATGCCCGGTGTGACGTCAACCCGCGTCGGCTACACCGGGGGAAAGACTGAGAATCCGACCTACAAAGAGGTTTGCACCGACCGCACCGGCCACGCCGAAGCCGTCGAAGTTGAATTTGACCCGTCAAAAGTCACCTACCCTCAATTGCTGAAAGTCTTCTTTGAAAACCACGACCCGACGCAGGTGAACCGTCAGGGTCCCGACTGGGGATCGCAATACCGCACCGCGATCTTCTTTCATTCGCCTGAGCAGAAAGCGCAGGCCGAACAGTTCAAACAGGAACTGGAGAAAGCACACACGTACTCGAAGCCGATCGCCACGCAGATCGTCCCCGCCGTGACCTTCTATCCGGCCGAGGACTATCACCAGCAATATCTGGAAAAGCGCGGCCTCGCCAGCTGCCACATCAAGTAGTGAACGTGGGACAAAATCTTAGGAAGGGCGTCATCCCGAGCGGAGCCGCTTTTCAGGCGAAGCGAGGGATCTCGGGCGAACTGAAGGTAAGGTTAAACACTCGAAACGCTAGCTGGTTGCCGTGCCCGGAAGAAGAACAGCAACACGAATCCGCCCAGATAGTAGAGTGCGCTTTGCTGCAGGGTGCAGCCTAGAAAACGCTGAATCAGCCCGAACAAGGCCAGCGCCTCGCACAGCGCGTACGTCGCGAGATAGCCCGTTCTCCAATGGTTCAGGCTGAGGAGGTCCTCAGGCTGATTTACCAGGCTCTCCGCGGCTCTCAAAACTAGCGTGCGCCGCACCACAAATATCGCTCCTACAATCGCCACTGCCAGTGTTGTAAACAGGTAGCTGAGCGCCGGGTCGACCGCTCGTCGCGCCGGACCCAACACTTCTCCCACCACTCCGTATAGGAGGATGCTGGCCAACATCGACCACTGCACCGCCCGCAGTGTCTTCAAGGCCCGGCTCATCGAAGTGACATTCTCGCGCGAACTTACGGAAGGAATCCTAAGTCATTCTACGGCGGAATCTATCTGTGCAAGTAGCTTTTTCTCGGACTTAAGTTACCATGGACCTTGTCCGCTCGCCCCGGCCGCATTCGCAGAAATATCTGGAACGATACCAGATGGTTTCCATAGCTCGCATCCAGCGCGGAAGGTTTGGAGTAGAACGTCACATCGGCGCCCAGGCCTAGTTGCCAGGCGCGATTGTGAATCAGGTCGCGCTCCCCACCAAACGTATATGCCCCGATCCGGTAGATACTGCGGACCGCCGCCTGCCGAAACAGTTCGTCCTTATCGACTAACTCCAGCCGCGTAAACGCATAGTTGCGATTCAGAAAGTTCAGCGTAGATTCCAGCAGATAGCTGTTCAACGTCCTATCCGTTGCGATCTTATGCACGCGCCCCCAGACTGCAGACGTGGCCCAATTACCCGCCGCCAGTGGCCGGTTGTATTCCACCGATGCTGTCTCCCGCCACTGGCTCCCCGGCTCCAGCGCCTCCGGATGCTCCAATCGTCCAACACTGTATTGCGCCACCCAGTTGCGCGCCGGCGCCACAAAAACCCGCGTGGACCACGAATCGAGCGCCGCTAACTGGATGCTCCAGCGCTGCTCATTCGGCTCGCGTCCATTGAAGACGGAGCCTTCCAGCTTGACGCGGTCGATCACAAATCCAGTGGTCACTACGCCGAAGCTCGTGTGTGTCGAATCCTGCAGATGGTGGCCCAGAGGAGCCAGAGGCAACTCGGAAGCCGAGGCGCGATGAATGTAGGTCACCGGCCCGAGTGCCGGCTCCGCCGACGGCCCGCCATAGAGTTCCCATGAGAGCCTTTCTGTCAGCGGCAACGTGTACAGCGCCGCCAGTTCCGCAAACACATTGTGCGGATGCTGATGATCGACGAGCTGCGCTCCATGGTAAGTTTCGCCAGTCTGAAAAAGTTCCGGGAACCCCGGGTGCGGCGACGTGAGCGACTCCGCGGAAAACATTTCCTCAAACAGCAGAGTGCCTGCGCCCAGCTTGTGCTGCTGCATCAGCATGCCCCAGTTGACCGACTCGGCCTTGCCCTCGCCCCGCGGACCGCCCTGCTGGTTGTAGTCCACAAAGATGACCCCGTGAGCCATGAACTCCCAGCCACCCGCCATCCACATCCATTCGTATCCCCGCACAGAGGTGGGTTGCCACGCCGTCCCTGACCCTTCATGCGGCGACGGCAGCTGAAACCCTTCGTGCTGGTCCATCGACTGGTCCATCGGCATCTTCATACCCGGCATCGACGTGTCTTGCCCCGCCGGTGCGTCATGGGCGTGCGGAGCCGGAACATCCGCCGGACTCGCGTCCTGTGCCAAAACCACCGACGGTATGAATGCCGCCAGAAACAGAACGGCAAACAGAATCTTTCGCAAACCAAACCTCGTCATCCCAATCGCAAGCGTAGGTGATGCCCGAGTGTAAGAGC
>Ga0335083_10008012_pt1 | contig 12950 bp, 6 predicted proteins | sample Lox_Sample_42_FD_206716 | JGI IMG/M metagenome (GOLD analysis project Ga0335083, IMG submission 206716) | Soil microbial communities from Loxahatchee National Wildlife Refuge, Florida, United States - Lox_Sample_4.2 | ecosystem: Environmental > Terrestrial > Soil > Wetlands | place: USA: Florida...
CGACAACGACTCGGGCTGCGCATGTTCGTCGAGCGCGCTCAGATGAGCGAGCCCAAGAAGCCGCGCCGCACATTCGCAGTCCTCGCGGCGGGAGCGATACTCGCCATCGACATGGGCATGGCGCACCATGCTGTCGACGAGAATGAAGCTTGCACCCCTGGGCAGGTCTACGCTTTGCCAGACGAGCGTTGCACAGTCGAGCAGCAATGCGCTCCCTTCCACGCCGTTTGCGGATGCGAACTGGTCCATGATCCCGCAGGGCATGCCCACGAATTCGTTCTCCGCCTGTTGCGCCCACCGCGCAATGCTCATGCCGCCGGCACCTGTGTTCGAGAGCGCGAGCAGCGCATGCGCCGCAGCAACCTCGAGCGCCGCCGACGAGCTCACGCCCGCTCCGACGGGCACATCGCTCGCAACCAGGAGATCGGCACCCGTTACCGGAACGCCGGCATCCAAAAGGACGGACGCGACACCGCCGACATAGTCGATCCAGGTGCCCGTGCGGGCGGGCGCATCGAGGTCCACTTCGGCATCGGAAAATCCGTCGGACACGACTCGAAGTGTGCGCCCGCCATTGTTGGCAGCCGCGATGATGCAGTCGCGGTTGATCGCGGCGGGCAAGACGAGGCCGCCGCTGTAGTCGGTGTGCTCGCCGATGATGTTGATGCGGCCCGGCGCGCGGAAGATTCGCGGTACGGTGCCGAAACGCGCCTGGAAACGGCGCGCGAGCGCGTCTCTCACTTCGGAACGCGCCATGCCGCGACCTCCGCCGGCGCGAGCTCGGGCCCGCCCAGCAGATATTCGGCGCCGGCGGGCACGGGCGCAGGCCGACGCTCGGGCGCGAAATTGATGGCGAAGACAACATCACCGCGGCGTTGGATACGCACGCCTTCCGCCAGGTCCACGATCTTGAGGCCTGCTTGCGACGCCATCTCGCGCATGATCCATGTCCAGAGCCGCGCATGCGGCCACGTCGTCAGATAGTGGAATCGATCCTTCGCGTACCAGGCGCCGCCACTGTCGACGAACGACGCAACCGGTTTCAGATCCGTGCGGACCATCTCCCGCCACAACCCGGCCGTGAAACGTTCGCCGATGGTCTCGACCTCGAGTGCGATGTCAGGTGCCAGGCTCTCGACGCGCGTGACGCGCAAGGGGATCAGGCTCGCGAGCGGGCCTGGCGGCAGATCGGGCGGGATCTGGAGACTGCGCGTCTTCGAACCGGTGCGGGGACCGAGGAGCACGACAGCGTTCGTCGCCTGCAGACGCCCGACGAAAGCCTCGTCCGCGTAGAGCAACGAAGGCACGACGACAAGCTTGTAGGCGGAAAGATCGGCGTCGGGCTGGACGAAGTCGATGTCGAGCCCGAGCGATCTGAGCGTCGAATACATGTCGAAGGCGAGACCGATCCAGCGGAAGTCGCGCCCTTGCGGCTGGATCTCGGTGATCCAGTCGGACTCGAACGACGCGACGAGCGCGACATTCGCCTTCCCACAAGGCGGCAACTCGCCCATCTGGGCGAGTTCGCGCGCGACCTGGCGTGCTTCCGTCCCGCCGACATCCTCGCTGCGGTCGGGAAGATTGAGCCCCGCATGCATCTGCTCCTGCGCGAACGGCACCTGGCGCCAGCGGAAATAGGAGACGACTTCGGCACCATGCGCGAAGGCTTCCCATGTCCACGCGCGCACCATGCCGGACAGCGGCGCAGGATTGTAATTCGCCCAGTTCACGGGGCCCGGTTGCTGCTCCATCACCCACCAGCGGCCGCGGCCGCAGGCGCGGTAAAGATCATGCTGGAACGCCGCCATGTCGGGATGGCCCTGGCGCAGATAACGCGCCTTCATCTCGCGCGGCATCCAGGACTGGCCGAGCGTGCCAAGCGGATAATTGTCCCATGAGGCGAAATCGAGGTCCTTGGCGATCTCGAACGCATCGGCGTCGGTGTGGAACGCCATGAAATTGTGCGTGATGTCGCGGCCTGGCGAGAGCCTCCGGATGATGTCGGTCTGGATCTTGTTGAAGCTCGCGACCTCATCGGAAGCGAAGCGCCGGAAATCGAGACGGTGGCTGGGGTTGGATTCCGTCACCGTCAGGTTCGGCGGATCGATCTCCTCGAAGCTCCTGTACTCCATGGACCAGAAGACATTGCCCCAGGCGCGATTGAGCGAGTCGACGTCGTTGTAGCGGCGCGCCAGCCACTGGCGGAAACGTTTCGCCGCGCTTTCCGAATAGCTGAGGGTCGTGTCGTGGCAGCCATATTCATTGTCGGTCTGCCAGGCGCCCACCGCATCGTTGTTGCCGTATCGCGATGCAACCTGGGTGGTGATGCGCGCGCTTTCGGCGCAATAGCTCTCGCTCGAGAAGCAGTAGTGTCGGCGCGAGCCGAATTTGCGGGGCCGCCCGCTTCTGTCGAGCGCAAGGATCGAGGGATCTCGATCTATGAGCCATTTGGGCGGCGTCGCCGTCGGCGTGCACATCACGATCTTAAGGCCCGCACCGCCCAGCGTCGCGACGGCCCTGTCGAGCCAGCTCCAGTCGAAGCGGCCGGGCTCCGGTTCGATGCGGCTCCAGGCGAATTCCGCGATGCGCACCCAGGAGATGCCCATGTCGCGCATGCGCGTTGCATCGTCGGCCCACCACTCCTCGGGCCAGTGTTCGGGGTAGTAGCAGACGCCGAGTTTCATGCGCGGTTCTCGTGATGACGGCCGCGACGTTCGCCCAATCAGCCTTCCGGCTCAAGATGGAAGACAGCGATCTCGCCGGCGTGGAGCATGGGCAACGCCAGCCCGGACTGTAGCAAGTCGAAGCCGGACAGCGTCACCGTGTCACCGGTTGCGACCAGGGGCAGGTGTTTCATGGAGCGACGCCGGCCTTCCGGCGCATTGATCCGACGGACTCGGTAGCGTTTGTCCAGCAAGAGCCCCGCAAGGCGCAGCGGCGGCGCCATCGGGAAATCGGGCGTAGCGATCTGCGCGGCGCTGACCAGCGCGTCGTCCTTAAGCACCATGAACGCGATAAGCCCCTTGTCCTGCGTCGTCAGGCGGTGCGTCGTGCCGCCGTGCAGCAAGGGCCGCATGTCCTTGTAGAAGGCGATCCAGCGCCGCAACTCTTCCCGCTCGCGTTCGCTGAACTCGCGGACGTCGCCTTCGATGCCCATATGGCCGAACAGCGCGGTCAGGGCGCGCAACTGCAGCGAAGCGGAGCGCGCGGTCGTATGACTCTGGCGCGGACCGATGTGGGAGCCCATCACCTCTGGCGGGAACATGATGGAAAAGCCGCGCTGGATCTCCTGCCGCTCGATCGGGTCGTTGCAATCGGAGGTCCAGATGCGGTCGGTGCGTTTCAGGATCTCGTAGTCGGCACGTCCACCGCCGGAGCTGCAACTCTCGATTTCGACCCTGGGATGCGCCGCGCGCACGCGGTCGATCAGGGCATATACGGCTTTCGTCTGCGCGTGGGCCGCCGGCCGGCCGCCACTGATCGCATGCGTCAGATCGCGGTTCATGTCCCACTTGAGATAGGCAATATCGTGTTCGCGAAGCAACGTGTCGAGCTGCGCGAAGATCGCGTCGGAGACTTCCGCGCGGGAGAGGTCGAGGACATATTGCCCCCGCCCGAGCGGTTGCTCGGCTTCGCCGAGAGACCAGTCAGGATGCGCGCGCAGCAATTCGGAATTCCGGTTGGCCATCTCGGGCTCGACCCAGAGGCCGAACTCCATGCCAAGCGATTTCACGTGATCGATGAGCGGCGTGAGGCCACCGGGGTATTTCGCGAGATCCGTCGTCCAGTCGCCCAGGCCCGCCTTGTCGTCGTTGCGGCCGATGAACCAGCCATCGTCGACGACGAAACGCTCGACACCGACACCGGCCGCATGGCTTGCCAGATCCATCATCTGAGACTGGCTGTGCGCGAAGTAGACGGCCTCCCAGGTGTTGAAATGGACGGGGCGCGGTTTTTCGCGCAGTCGTCCACCAAGGATCGTCTTGCGCACAAACGAATGAAGACTTGCAGATAGCCGGTTCAGTCCCCGATCCGATCGCGCGGCATAGGCAAGCGGCGCCTCGTAGGTCGCGCCGGGTTCGAGCACCATTTCGCCCGGCAGGAACAACTCGCCCGCCTGCAGCTGGACGCGCCCGTCCCGCAGGCGTTCCGCAAACAACCGATGATTGCCGCTCCATGCCAGATGCAACAACGCAACCTGGCCTTCGTCTTCGCTGAAGCCGCGTTCACCAGCGGTCAGGAACGGCGGCGCATGATGCGATGTCCGGCCGGTGCGGTTGTCCTTGGCGATGAGTCCCGTGCGCAAATGTGTCCGCACTGGCTGGAATTCGCGCGCCCAGCGCCCTTCGAAGAGCATCAGTTCGTCGTGCGGCGTCGGTAGCACTGCTGCTGCGACCCAGTCGAGCCAGAGCTTGTCGCGCCCCGCGTTCTGTACGCGCGTTGCAACACTGAGAACACCGGTGGAATTGTCCAACGTGTAGCGGAGCGACACCGCGAGCCCAAAACGCGGGTCGGCCAGTTCGATCTCTGCGACATTCCTCACGCCCCGCCCGGACTTAAATTTCAGCTGGCTGACGAAGCTTCCATCATCGCGCCGCGCTATCAGTGCGGGGTGCCCGTTGAAGCCGCGACCGGCCTCAGGGAAACAGTCGAAGCGCTCGCCTTCATCGAGCCCGCCATGGGGCACACCGCGATCCGCGGCTGCGATGGCGCTCGAGCCGCCTGGCGCGGCCGGCCCCCAATACACGATCTCTGGCAACTGGCCGTCGCGGCTCAGCAGCCGCAATGTGTCACCCCCGCCAGAGATCCATAGAAGAAGTGGTTCCATCGCCGCGCCGGTGCTTGCGCGGCGATACTAACCCAAGAGTGTCGCGGCTCGCGAATACTACTCCGCCGCCCTCGCCGCCCCGGCCCCGTGCGCGATGCGCTCTTCGGCCATCGCGTCGGCGATGGTGCTGGTCGGGCGGCCTTCCGTTTCGGCACGCCTGAAGATCGCCTTGAGCGTGTCGGCGATCGCGAGCACGCGGCGCTCGATCTCCTGATCGTTCCAATTGTAGATCTGGCCAGCCACGCGGATGATGCCGCCGCCATTGATGACGTAATCGGGCGCGTAGAGAACGCCGCGATCCATCAGCATCTGGCCGTGATGATCGCGCGCAAGCTGGTTGTTCGCCCCGCCGGCCACCACGCGCGCATAGAGGCTCCCGATCGTCTCGTCGTTCAGGATCGCGCCAAGCGCATTGGGCGAAAGCACATCGCATTCGCTGGTCACGATGTCGTCGGTGGGAACCGCCGTCGCGCCCAGCCTGTCGACCGCGCGCTTCACCTGCTCCGGATTCACATCGGCCACGAGCAGCTTCGCGCCTTCGGCAGAAAGGCGTTCCGCCAGCCCCATGCCGACCTTTCCGAGACCCTGGATCGCAATGCGCAGACCCTTCGTCGTGTCGACCCCGAGCCGGTGCTTGACCGCCGCCTTCAACCCGACGAACACACCGAGCGCCGTGAGCGGCCCGGAATCGCCGCCGGTCTTCCCTGGCTGGTCGTAGCCTGCGATGTATTTCGTGCCGCGGGCGATGACCGGCATGTCCTTCGGCACGATGCCGACATCCATCGCCGTCACGTATTTCCCGCCGAGCTCGTTCACGGCCCGCGCGTAGGCCAGCAGCCGGGCTTCCGTCTTGTCCGTTGAAGGATCGCCCAGGATCACGGCCTTGCCGCCGCCAAGCGGGAGGTCCGCGATTGCATTCTTGTAGCTCATGCCGCGCGACAGCCGCAGCACATCCGTCAGCGCCGCATCCGCGGTCGGATAGGCGTACATCCGCGTGCCGCCGCAGGCGGGACCGAGCGCGGTCGAGTGCACCGCGATGATGGCCTTAAGCCCCGTCGCCTTGTCGTCGAAGAAGGAAACGGACTCATGATGGTCAAAGTCTGGGGAATCAAACACGTTCATGGCTTTTGTCTGCTCTTTACTCGGCGGCGACTGTCAAACGGACAGGGGCAGGTTGCGGTTCGGGCGTGCGCAGGCTCTTGAGCAGCGCCGCCTCCTTTGCCTTGGCCTTCTCGTAGTTCGCGTCCTTGATGTAGCCGTAGCCCTTCACATCCAGCGGCAATGCGGCGAGCGCGGTCGCGGTTTCGTGGTTCGCGGCCGTGAGACCCGCCGCGATCTCCGACAGGAGCACCTCGTAGTCTGCGATCATCTTGCGCTCGAGCTTGCGCTCGTGCGTACGACCGAAGATGTCGAGCGGCCCGCCGCGCAGGAATTTGAGCTTCGCGAGCAGGCGGAACGCACCCATCATCCACGGCCCGAATTCGAGCTTGCGCGGCTTGCCGGTCATGGGATCGAGCGTCGAGAAGATCGGCGGCGCCAGATGGAAGGTGAGCGTGAAGTCACCCTCGAACTCCTCGTTGAGCTTCTTCGCGAACTCACCGTTCGTGAAAAGCCGCGCTACTTCGTACTCGTCCTTGTAGGCCATCAGTTTGAACAACGCACGCGCGACGGTCTCGGACAGCGCGTGACGGGCCGGAATCTTCTGTGCCTCGATGGCACGAATCTTTGTGACCGCGCGGCGATAGTGCTGCGCATACGCCTTGTCCTGGTAACCTTCCAGGAACTTCGCTCGCACATCGACGATCTCGTCGAGCGTCTGCGCGAATTGCGGCGGCTTCGAATCCATGCCGGCGAGTTTGAGGATCGCCAAGCGGTCATGCGCGGCGAGCCGCCCGAGCTTGAACGCGCGCTGGTTCTGTTTGATCGCCGCGCCGTTGAGCTCGATCGCCTTGAGGATCGCGTCTTCGCCGATCGGAATCTCGCCCAGCTGATAGGCATAACCCGTCTGCAGCATGTTGGCATAGATCGTATCGCCGAGCAGGCGCAGCGCCAGTTCCTCCGCGTCGACCGTTTCCAGCCGCTTCGTCGCCTTGGCGACGCGCGCCTTCATCGCGGCCGTATCGTACTCGATCGCGTTGTCGGTGACGAAGGCCGCGGTCGGCGTGAGGTCGTCGTTGACGACCGCGATGGTGCGGTCTTCGTTCAAGTAGCTGACAAGATCGGGCTTTGCCGCCACGACCATGTCGCAGCCAAGGAGAAGATCGGCCTGTCCCGGCGGGACGCGCGGCCCGTTGATGCGCGCCTTCTCCGCCGCAACGCGCACGAACGACATGACCGCACCGCCCTTCTGGGCGAGCCCCATCATGTCGAGCGTCATGGCGGACTTGCCTTCCATATGCGCTGCGGTGCCGAGGATGGCGCCGATCGACGTCACGCCCGTGCCGCCGATGCCGCCGATCACGATGTTGAAGGGTTCTTTCGAGACGGAAGGCAGCTCCGGCTGCGGCATGTCGAAATGCGCGGCCGCGGCGCCGTTCTTGGCGCGCGTGCGCACCTGGCCGCCATTCACGGTGACGAAGCTCGGGCAGAAGCCCTCGACGCAGGAGAAATCCTTGTTGCAGGACGACTGGTTGATCTGGCGCTTGCGGCCGAATTCGGTCTCGAGCGGCTCGACAGAGACGCAGTTGGACGCACGGGAGCAGTCGCCGCAGCCCTCGCACACGAGTTCGTTGATGAAGGCGCGCTTTGGCGGATCCACCATCAACCCGCGCTTCCTGCGGCGGCGCTTCTCCGCCGCACAGGTCTGGTCGTAAATGATGACGCTGACGCCCTTCTCTTCGCGCAATTCCTTCTGGACCGCATCAAGGTGCTCGCGATGCTCGATGCGCGTATGCGCGGGAAACTGTCCTGCGCCGTATTTCTCGGGCTCGTCGCTTACGACGATGAGCTTCGCCACGCCCTCGGCCGCGATCTGTGCCGCCAGCTCGCCGACGGTCAGTTCGCCGTCCACGTGCTGGCCGCCGGTCATGGCGACCGCGTCGTTGTAGAGAAGCTTGTAGGTCGCGTTCACGCCGGCGGCGATTGCCGCACGGATCGCGAGAATTCCGGAATGGAAATAGGTGCCGTCGCCCATGTTGACGAACATGTGCTCGCGGTTCGTGAACGGCGACGCGCCGATCCAGGGCGTGCCCTCGCCGCCCATCTGGGTGAAGAGATCGGTGTGACGGTCGTGCTGCCAGGTCACCATGTAGTGGCAGCCGATGCCGGCCATGCCGATCGAGCCTTCCGGCACCTGGGTCGAGGTGTTGTGCGGACAGCCGGAGCAGTAGAAAGGCGCGCGATCGTAGAGCGTCGCCATGCGGTCGTGCTCGGCCTGCTTGCGCTCGAGCCGCCCGACCAGCGCACGGATGCGCGGCGTCCACCTGTCCTCGCCGATGATCTTCGCGACCGCGAGCGCGATCTGGCCGGAGTCGAGATCGAGTATCGAGCGGATGAACGGTTTGCCGTCGCGCCCGAGCTTGCCGAACATGCGCGGCCGCTTGTCCGGGTTCATGTTGAACAGGATCGACTTGATCTGGCTCTCGATCAGATCGCGCTTTTCTTCAATGACGAAGACTTCCTTGAGGCCATAGGCGAAACGCTGGATCTGCGTCGGCTCAATCGGCCAAGACATGCCAATCTTGAGGACCCGCAGGCCCAGCGCGGCGGCTTCTTTGTCGCCGATGCCCAAGTCCTCGAGAGCCTGCCTGAGATCGAGATAGGATTTTCCGGCCGTGACGATGCCGATGCGCGGTTCCTCGGCGTCCATCACGACGCGGTTGAGGACATTCATATGCGCAAAGGCGATGACGGCCGGAATCTTGTGCTCGCGCAGCCGCTTCTCCTGCGCCTGCGGCGTATCGCCGAGGCGGATGCCGAGGCCGTCCTTCGGCATCGGAAAACCGACGGGCCGCACGATGGGCACGCGTGAGGGATTCACTTCCACCGTCGCGGACGCATCCATCGTCTCTGCGAGCGCGATCATCGACACCCAAGTGCCGGCGAAGCGCGACAACGCCCAGCCATAGATGCCGAAATCGAGCACGTCCTGGATGCCGGCCGGGTTGAGGACCGGGATCTCAAGATCGACGAAGGTCAGTTCGCTCTGGCTCGGCAGGGTCGAGGATTTGCAGGCGTGGTCGTCGCCCGCGATCGCGAGCACGCCACCCTTGGGCCATGTGCCGGCCGAGTTCGCATGACGGAACGCGTCGCCCGAGCGATCGACGCCCGGCGCCTTGCCGTACCACATGGAAAAGACACCGTCGTATTTCGCGCCCGGATAGAGGTTCGCCTGCTGCGAGCCCCAGACGGCGGTCGCCGCGAGGTCCTCGTTGAGGCCCGGCTTGAAGACGAACTTCTGTGCGCGCCAGAGCTGCTGGTCGAGGCCGCCGACAGGCGAGCCGCGATAGCCCGAGATGAAGCACGCCGTATTGAGCCCCGCGCGGCGATCGAGCTCGTGCTGCATCATCGGCAGGCGCACGAGCGCCTGGATTCCGGTGAGGAACACGCGGCCGGTTTCGACCTCGTATTTGTCGTCGAGGGAGATGGGCATCAGGCTCATAGAGGATCCTTAGCCCTTCATATGGGCACTCCCGATTCTCTCGGGAAGGTGCCGGAGACTATCGCGCAGAGGTGGCAATTGGGTTTCCTTTTCCATGAGGACCCCGCAATAGAGGTGCGATCCTGATGCGTGGCGGGCAATAAATTCATCGCTTTTTGGCGCCGCTTTACAGTCATGGTTTTCGGGTTCTCTATCCGGCCATGCAAACGCTCGAACAGCATCGATCGGCGCATCCCGAGATCCGTCCCGACTTCACGATCGACCAGCACTGGGAGCGCTACACGGCCGACGAGCATGCGGTCTGGCGCACCCTTTTCGAGCGGCAGGCCCAGGTGCTGCCCGGCCGGGCCTGCCCCGAATTCCTCGACGGCCTGAAAAAGCTCAGTCTCGTCTCGGACCGCATTCCCGATTTCGAACGTCTCTCCGACGACCTGGAGAAAGCGACCGGCTGGCGCGTCGTCGCCGTGCCGTCCCTCGTTCCGGACGAGACCTTCTTCGACCACCTCGCCAACCGGCGCTTCCCGGCCGGCCAATTCATTCGTGCCACGAACCAGCTCGACTATCTGGAAGAGCCCGACGTCTTTCACGACGTCTTCGGCCATGTCCCGATGCTCGCGCACCCGGTTTTCGCCGACTATCTGCAGGCCTATGGCAAGGGCGGGCAGCGTGCGCTCAAGGAATTCGGGGCGCTCAAGAACCTCGCGCGGCTCTACTGGTACACGGTCGAGTTCGGTCTCGTGGAAAAGGCAGAAGGCCTGCGCATCTACGGCTCCGGCATTGTTTCGAGCCGCACGGAGTCGATCTACGCGGTGGAGAGCCCCTCGCCCAACCGCATCGGCTTCGACCTCGAGCGCGTGATGCGCACGGAGTACCGGATCGACGATTTCCAGGAGAGCTATTTCGTCATCCGCTCCTTCGACGAATTGTTCGCCGAGACCTACAAGGACTTCGCCGCGATCTATAAGCGGCTGGAAACAGGCCCGACTTACAAGCCGGGCGACGTACTCGCTTCCGACTTCGTCCATCATCGCGGTACGCACACTTACGTAGGCGGGAGCCACGCGGCCGATTGACCGGTCCGTGCCTTCGACTTGATCGAGGCACCCAACCCGCTACGCTTGCGCCGTCGAAGGGGTGTTCCAAATGACATTGAAGGTGATTGGCGCAGGGTTCGGGCGCACCGGAACGATGACGCTCAAGGTGGCGCTGGAGCAGATCGGCTTCGGGCCCTGCTACCACATGGTTGAAGTGTTCAAGAACGGCGCTTACCAGGATTGGATCGACGCGGCCGACGGCAAGCCGGACTGGCCGAAGATTTTCGAGGGCTACAACGCGACCGTCGATTGGCCGAACGCTACCTTCTACGCCGAGCTCGCCGACTTCTATCCCGATGCGAAGGTGATCCTGACCGAGCGCGATCCGGAAGCCTGGTTCAAGTCCACCCAGGCCACGATCTTCAAGGGCATGAACAGTCGCGACACGCAGGTGCCCTTCGAGCTGATGGCGCAGAAAGTCGTCGGCCGGCTGTTCGACCAGCGCCTGCACGACCACGACCATGTCATCGAGGTGTTCAAGCGGCACAATGCCGAAGTGCGCAAACGCATCCCGGCAAACCGGCTCTTGGTCTACGAGGTTGCACAGGGCTGGGAGCCGCTGTGCAAATTCTTGGGTGTACCGGTACCTTCGACGCCGATGCCCAAGACCAACACGACCGAGGAATTCGTCGCGCGCCGCGCCGCGCAGCAGGCGCAGCCGTAACGCTAGGCTCGGTGTCATGGCCCGCGAATGCGGGCCACCCAGGTGGCGAACGCAGTTGCTCCTCAGCCAGGGTTCGCCCTGAACGACAAGCCGCCCATACCGCGAGAACTGGGTAGCCCGCATTCGCTGGCCATTACACCGGGGTTTAAGCAGCTACTTCCCCAAAACGCTTGTCATCTCCGACACCGTCAGGATCTGAGGAAGGATTCTGCCGGACGCGCCCGGCGCGTAGTAGAGATAGAGCGGGACGCCGGAGCGTCCATGCGCGTCGAGCAGCGCCGATACTTCTTCGTTGCGATTGGTCCAGTCGGCGACGAGATAGGCGACATTGTGTTTCGCGAAAGCGTCCCTGACGTCCGGCTGTGACAGCACGGCCTTCTCGTTCACGAGACAGGTGATGCACCACGCCGCGGTCGCGTCGATGAAGACAGGTCGTCCCTGCTGTCGAAGCGCGTCGAGCCGCACCTGCGTGTAGGGCTCCGACGGCACCGGGGTCGCCATTGCCGCGAGCGCAGGTGTCGCGGATGTGCGCAGGACGGTCAGAAGCGACAACGCACCGATGACAACGACAAGCGCTGCGAGCGCCCCAAGCGCGCGCCAGCTGGGTCCGAGGCCACGTGTGCCGTCATAGACCCAGAGCGCGAACGCGACCAACAGCATTGCCGTAAGGACTGCCGCGACGCCGAGCGCGCCCGTCTGCTGCGCCAGTACCCACACGAGCCAGACGGCGGCGCCGTACATGGGGAACGCGAGCGCCTGGCGCAAGCGCACCATCCATGCGCCGGGTTTCGGCAAGATGCGCGCCAGCGCCGGGAAGAATCCCAGCAGAAGGAACGGGAGCGCAAAGCCGACGCCCAACGCGACGAACACGAGGAGTGCGACGAGCTCCGACTGCGCCAGCGCGAAGCCGAGTGCCGCTGCCATGAACGGTGCCGTGCAGGGCGCTGCGACCGCAACCGCGAGAATGCCCGTGAAGAACGCGCCGACCGCGCCCCCGCGCCGCGTCAGGCTCTCACCCGCCGCCACAGGCGCCACTTCATAGAGGCCCGACAGGTTGAGCCCGACCGCGAACATCAGAAGCGCGAAGCAGGCGACGACGACCGGCTGCTGCAGCTGGAACCCCCAGCCGATCGCCGCCCCGCCGGCCCTGAAGATGACGACGGCAAGCCCGAACGCGGCGAAGCTCAGGATGGCGCCGAGACCATAGGAAAGACCTTCGCGCCGCGATGCGCTTGCGTCGCCGTGCGCGTGGCCGGCGAGCGCAAGCGCCTTCATCGCCAGGATCGGGAGCACACAAGGCATCAGGTTCAGGATCAGGCCACCCAGGAAGGCGAAGGCCAGCGCGAGACCGAGCGTCAGGCCGTTTTCGTTCGCGAACTCCGTGGCGGGAACGAGACCGGGTTTCGCATGCACCTCAAGTGCGGAGACAGAGCCATCCGACGATGTGAGCACCAGCACGCCCGAGAGTGGCGTACTGCCATGGAATTTCGTCGAAGGCGTCATTCGCAGCACGAGTCCGTCGCTCGCGAAGCCGAGCAATTGCGGCGCCGTCGACTTGATCTCGCGCGCTGCAAACGGAAAGAATTCAGCCTTTGTCGGACGCGCACGCGTCAATTGCGGCGATGCCACGAAGAGGTCGAGCGTGTTACCAAGGCGATAGACTAGCGGCCAGGGCGACATCACGGGAAGCTTCGCGCGCGCTGCCGCGAACCGCGCGACAAGATCCCGGTCCACGAACAGCTGGCTGCCTCCGACATGGAGCGG
>Ga0335083_10008013_pt1 | contig 12949 bp, 8 predicted proteins | sample Lox_Sample_42_FD_206716 | JGI IMG/M metagenome (GOLD analysis project Ga0335083, IMG submission 206716) | Soil microbial communities from Loxahatchee National Wildlife Refuge, Florida, United States - Lox_Sample_4.2 | ecosystem: Environmental > Terrestrial > Soil > Wetlands | place: USA: Florida...
TCCGCGCCAGCCGGCTTTACGGCGCCTAAGCAAAACAACGGCGGCTCGTCAGTGGACTCGCCGCGCCAAAAAGCACTTGGTTGTAGTTTCGGCGCTGTCCGCTCGATTTCAAGCCACAGGCTCGGCGCTCCGGCTAAGGAGCATCAATCAACCATCTTTACCTTGTACTGGAATCCCGCGTGGCCCGAATCCTGGCGATTTTCACCGAAGTTGATGGTTGAAAGTTGATGGTTGATAGTCCAAAAAGCGGTAATACATTTCGCGGGCGCCATGAGCCATCAACTTTCAACGGGCAACTGAAGATGCGCGCGATGCTTCTCGAAACGCCGCGGCAAACACTGCGGGCGGCCGACATTTCCGTACCGAAACCGGCGGCCTCGCAAGTGTTGGTGAAAGTCGCTGCCTGCGCAGTCTGCCGGACGGATCTGCACATCGTGGACGGCGAGCTGCCAAATCCAAAACTGCCACTGGTGCCGGGACATGAGATCGTCGGTACGATTGTGGAAAAGGGCAGGGGAGCCCGGCGTTTTAATATCGGCGACCGCGTGGGCATTCCGTGGCTGGGTTGGACATGTGGGGAATGCGAATTTTGCCGAACCGGGCGCGAAAATCTTTGTGACCGGGCCGGCTTCACCGGCTATACGCTGGACGGCGGCTACGCGGAATTTACCGTTGCGGACGAACGGTTTTGCTTCCCGCTGCCGGATGCTTACTCCGATGTCGAAGCCGCGCCGCTTTTGTGCGCCGGATTGATTGGTTACCGGTCTCTGGCCAGAACCGGGGATGCGAAACGTCTCGGCCTTTATGGTTTTGGCGCTGCGGCACATATTGTTGCGCAGGTGGCAAAGTTTCAAGGCCGCGAGATTTTTGCGTTCAGCCGGCGTGGTGATATGGAGGCGCAGGCGTTCGCCACATCGCTGGGCGCCAGTTGGGCGGGCGATTCCGAAACTTTACCGCCGGGAAAACTGGATGCGGCCATCATTTTCGCTCCGGTTGGCAATTTGGTTCCACTCGCATTGAAGGCCGTCGCCAAAGGCGGCACGGTTGTCTGTGGTGGCATTCATATGAGCGACATTCCGTCGTTTCCCTATGACTTGTTGTGGCAGGAGCGGGTGCTATGTTCGGTGGCCAATCTCACGCGGCGCGACGGTGAGGAATTCTTCGCGTTGGCGCCCAAAGTGCCGGTGCGGACGACAGTTCAGCCGTTTCCACTGGCCGAAGCCAACGAAGCCATGGCGCGTTTGCGGACCGGCAATCTTCAGGGCGCCGCCGTGCTGGTGCCGTAATTGTCCGGCAAACAACAAAATCCCGAGAAAACCCGTCCTGAGGCGTGGCCAAAACCAGGGTAATCATTGAATTTGGCTGGGATACGCTGCCACACCATCAGCTAACGCGATGTCAGTGTCTATGCCAATGAACGAGCGCAACTTGCGTAACTTTGGCATTCTTCCTGCGGCCTTTAGAGCATGGCAAGGCTGAACGCGGGTTTTTCGATTTCACAATCGCGGTTGTTTCTCCATGTCTTGCTGATCTTCTCCTTTGCCAGCGGGTGTGCGGCGTTAATTTACGAAGTCGTCTGGTTTCAAATGCTGCAACTGGTCATCGGTAGTTCGGCGGTTTCCCTGGGGGTACTGCTGGGCACTTATATGGGCGGCATGTGCCTCGGAAGCCTGATGTTGTCGCGGCTCCTTCCTCCACTTTGGAACCCCCTGCGGGTATGTGCATCGTTGGAAGCAGGAATCGGGTTGATGGGGGTCCTGATATTGCTCGTCTTGCCGGAGGCCGCCATTATCTGTTCCCGGCAGACCGGCAGCGGGTCGACGGGGATTCTTTTGCGCGGCTTTTTTACGGCGGGATACCTGATGCCGCCTACCGTTTTCATGGGTGCCACCCTGCCGGCCATGGTGCGATGGGTTCAAACCACGCGCCCTGGGGTGTCCTGGCTCGGTTCATTCTATGGTTGCAATCTGGCGGGAGCGGTGGCGGGTTGCCTGCTGGCAGGATTCTATTTGTTACGGGTGTATGATACGAGTGTCGCCACCTATGTGGCCGCCGGCATCAACGGTATGATCGCGCTCGCGGCCTTGGTCCTTTCCTTCCTGAAGCGTCCTGAACCCACCATGCAATCAAAGCCGGCTCCGGCAACCAACCGCAGGGCGCCCGTCACAAGGCCGGCGCCAAGTAAATCCGCGGTGTCCGTGTATGTGACCATTGCGCTCTCAGGAATGACCGCGTTGGGCGCGGAAGTGATTTGGACACGGTTGCTATCGCTGATCCTGGGCGGAACGGTTTACGCCTTTTCGATCATTCTGGCGGTGTTCTTGATCGGCATCGGCATTGGCAGCCACTTCGGGGCAATGATCGTCCGTCGCAGCCGGAGTCCGGAATTTGCCCTCGGCTGGTGCCAGTTTTTATTGACCGGCGCCATCGCCTGGTCGGCCTACATGCTCATGAATTCCCTCCCGTATTGGCCGCCTCCCACTGTCAGCACCCAACCCTGGATCAATTTTCAAATGAGCCTGTCGGATTGCCTCTGGGCGGTGCTCCCGCCGACCGTTTTGTGGGGAGCCAGCTTTCCGCTCGCCCTCGCTGCGGTCGCCGCGCCCGGCCAGGACGCCGCCCGGTTGTTTGGAAATATTTCCGCGGCGAACATGCTGGGCGGAATTATCGGCGGTGTCGGTTTCAGCATCGTCCTGATTCCGCTGCAAGGCACGCAGTACGGCCAGCGCCTGCTGATCGTGCTGGCGACATTTGCCGCGATTCTCATGCTGACGCCCTGGGTCTGGAAAAGACGACGCGAATCGTCACTGGCCTTCACCTGCCGCTGTGCGTTGGCCGCTCTGGGATTTATCACCTTGCCTGTTTTCGGCGTGTGGAGCGTCTCAAAAGTCCCCGGCGAACTGCTGGCCTTCGGTCGCAACGTGCAATGGATGGGAGATCGCTCGGAATTATTGTTTGCCGGCGAAGGGGAAAATTATCCGGTGGGAGTGTCGCAGGTTTGGAACACCCATGTCCGCCTGTTCCACGTCAGCGGCAAAATTGAAGCCTCCACCTATGTGCAGGACATGCGGCTGCAACGGATGCTGGGGCATCTCCCGGCATTGTTGCATCCCGACCCCGAATCCGTATTGGTCGTGGGCTGCGGGGCGGGAGTGACCGCCGGCTCGTTCACCCTGCATCCCAGCGTCAAAAAGATCGTGATTTGCGAAATCGAACCGCTGGTCCCCAAAATCGCCGCGGAATACTTCAGCCGCGAGAATTACGGTGTTTTGAAGGATTTCCGCACGCAATTGGTTCTCGACGACGCCCGCCATTACGTGCTGACGACCACAAACATGTTCGATATCATCACTTCCGACCCGATTCATCCGTGGATCAAAGGTTCGGCGGATCTTTACACCAAGGAGTTTTTCGAATTGCTCAAAGCCCACCTGAATCGCGGAGGCATCGTGACGCAATGGGTGCCGCTTTATCAAAGCGACCTCACTGTTGTCAAAAGCGAGCTGGCCACCTTTTTTGAGACGTTCCCCAACGGCACCCTCTGGAGCAGTGACCGGCCGGGCCTGGGCAGTGACATCGTCATGCTGGGTCAGTATGGCGGTTCACAAATCAATCTCGACGAAATGCAGCGACGGCTTAAAGAGACGGGCTACCGGCGAGTGGCCGAATCACTCCAGGAAATCGGCTTCGCCTCGTCGCTCGATTTATTGGCCGGATATTCCGGCCGGGCGTGCGACCTGGCGCCATGGCTGCAGGACGCACAAATCAATCGCGACCGGAATTTGCGCCTGGAATATCTTGCGGGATTTACCTTGAACCAACAGGCTGGCAATTCGATTTACCGCGATCTGCTCGCCTATCGCAAGTTCCCCCCGGAACTATTCGTCGGGTCGTTGCAACTGACCGCGGCTTTGAAAGCCCGCTTGTCCGGTCAGTAATCCTAAAAACTGGCGCGCAGGTGCAATTTCGTGAACCGCCTGCTCCGACTTCGGTTGCATTCCCTGCCGTTGCCGGTCTAATGTCGCATCATGCAAAGCGGCATTCGCGTGGGGACGCCGCCGCCGAAACCGTTGATGGTTTACGACGGCGACTGCAATTTCTGCACGCTCTGGATCAGGCGCTGGCAGCAACTGACCGGCAGCACCGTGGATTATCTGCCCGCGCAGGACCCGGCCATTCCAGCCCGATTTCCTGAAATTCCACGCGAACACTTTGACACGGCCGTCCAACTCGTTGAATCCGACGGCGTGGTTTATTCGGGCGCGGAAGCGGTGTTCCGCACCCTGGCCAACAGCCCGAATCGCAAATGGCTGTTGCGTATTTATACGGATTCGCCGGCTTTTGCCGACAGCACGGAATGGGCTTACGGGCTGGTCGCCAGGAACCGGACCTTTTTCTCCCGGCTGACGCGCTGGTTTTGGGGCAGGCACGTCGGGCAGCCAACACACTTTTTAACTCGCTGGGGCTTTCTACGCTCTCTGGGTTTGATTTATTTCATCGCCTTCGTTTCGTTATGGACGCAAATCGGCGGGCTCATGGGTCACCATGGCATTTTGCCCGCCGACCAATACTTGGCCGCGGCCCGGCAACAATGCGACCTGCAAGGCATCGGCCTCGACCGGTTTCATCTGTTGCCAACGCTGTGCTGGTTCGACACTTCGGATGGCTTTCTTGATCTCCAATGCGTTGCCGGCGCGGTCCTCGCCGTCCTCTTGATGGTCGGTATTGCCCCGGCGCCTTGCATCGCTTTGCTGTGGCTGCTGTATCTTTCGTTGGTGACGGTCGGGCGGGACTTTCTGGGGTTTCAATGGGACAACCTCCTGCTCGAAGCCGGATTCCTCGCCATTTTCTTCGCGCCATGGCGACTCTGGCCATGGCGGTGTGCAGGGCAGCATTGTTCCGCGAACCTGCAGACAGGAATTTCTGCGCCACGCCATTCCTGGTGCTGGCATGAATCACCGCCATCGCGGACTGCACTCTGGCTGCTGCGTCTGCTGCTCTTCAAGCTGATGTTCTCGTCCGGCTGCGTGAAGCTTTTCAGCGGTGACCCGAACTGGCGGAATCTTACCGCCCTCACTTTTCATTACCAGACCCAGCCGTTGCCGACGTGGATTGGCTGGTATGCCAACCAGTTGCCATTATGGTTTCAGAAACTTTCGTGCGCCGGAATGTTTGCCATCGAACTCGGCGCGCCGTGGCTCATTTTTGCGCCGCGCCGGATCCGATTTTGCGGAGGCGCAGCCATCGCGTTTCTTCAAATCCTGATCTTGTTGACCGGCAACTACACCTTCTTCAACCTGCTCACACTGGCCCTGTGCCTGCTATTGCTTGACGATTTTACCCTGGTGAGATGGATACCGCTCAAACTGCGGCCATCTTCTGATTCCGTCACCCGTCACCCGCCACTCGTCACGCGGTGGCGCCGGCTCCGTTTCATTGCGGTTCCGCCCGCCGTCCTGGTGGCAATCCTCTACCTGTTTCAGGTCAGTCTCACGTTCGGCGCACGACCGGCCTGGTTCTATCCGGTGGCCGTTGCCGATGCCTGGCTCGGGCCGTTTCGCACTTTCAGCGGCTATGGTTTGTTCGCCGTAATGACCACCGAGCGCCGGGAAATCGTCGTGGAAGGGAGTAATGACGGCGTAAAATGGCTGCCTTACGAGTTCAAGTACAAGCCGGGCGACGTGAAGCGACGGCCGCTCTTTGTCGCGCCGTTCCAGCCGCGGCTGGACTGGCAGATGTGGTTTGCCGCCCTGGGCGATTATCGGCAAAACCCGTGGTTCGTGGCCTTCTGCCTCCGTCTCTTGCAAGGTTCGCCGGAAGTCCTGGCTTTGTTGGAGACAAATCCGTTCCCGAATCATCCGCCGCGTTACCTCCGCGCGGAGTTTTACGATTACCGGTTCACCAGCCTTGCCGAGCGCCGCGCGACCGGCGCCTGGTGGAAACGGGAGCCGCTCGGTGATTATTTGCCGGCCGTTTCCCTTTCCGATTTTGAAAAAAATTAGAAGTTGCGCTCGACAGCGGGCGGCGCATTGCTAGTGTCACACCAGCGATGGCACGAACGAAACGCATCGGCATCCTGACGTCGGGCGGCGACAGCCCCGGCTTGAACGCCGTCATCCGCGGTGTCGGCAAAACCGCGCTCGGGTTCTACGGCCTGGAAATCATCGGCTTCCGCGACGGCTTCCGCGGGTTGGTGGAAGATCGGCGGCTGAAGCTCGATAAATCCACCCTGTCCGGCATTCTCACCGTCGGCGGCACCATTCTGGGCACGAGCCGCGACAAGCCCCACCGCATGTTGATTGACGGTCGCACGCGCGACATGACCGAGGTCATCAAGGATAATTACAAGAAATGGGGGCTCGACTGCCTCGTCTGCCTCGGTGGCGGCGGCACGCAGAAAAACGCGCTGCGCCTGCAGCTGGCCGGGTTGAACGTCGTCACGCTGCCCAAGACGATTGACAACGACGTGGCGATGACCGACGCGACGGTCGGTTTTGCCACCGCCCTGGACATTGCGACGGAAACCGTTGATCGCCTTCACAGTACGGCGCACAGCCATCACCGCATCATTGTGGCTGAAATCATGGGCCACCGCGCCGGCTGGCTCACCCTGGGCGCGGGCATCGCCGGTGGCGCGGATGTCATTCTGATTCCAGAAATTCCTTATGACGTCGGGAAAATCGCCGAGGCCATCCGCCGACGCAGCCGGCATGGGACCAATTTCAGCATCGTCGCTGTTGCCGAAGGCGCGATGAGCCACGAAGACGCGCGTGCTTTCGCCCTTGCCGAGGGGAAGATCGAGCGCGCGAAGTCGCAGGAACAGAAGCGGGACGCCAAACGCGAATTTGCGGCCCTGGACGCCCGGCATCAGGGCAATACCTTGCGTTTGGCCAAGCAGCTGGAGGAGCTTACTCATCTGGAGTCGCGCGTGACCATCCTCGGCTACGTGCAGCGCGGCGGGACACCGTCGCCGGCGGACCGGTTGCTGGCCACGCGGCTCGGCAGTGCGTGCGGCGATTTGATTCACGAGAACGTCTTTGGGGTGATGGTGGCGGCACGCGGCGATGGCACCGAGCCGGTGCCGTTGGAAAAAGTCGCCGGCAAACGGAAAATCGTGCCGCCGAATCATACTTGGCTTGAAACTGCCCGGCGCGTGGGAACCTGCCTGGGGGATTGAGCCGTAGCCGCCGGGCGTGAACGCACGCGGGACTGGCCGGACTGGCGTGGCGGCTCCTCGGCAGGCAGCCGCATTATTTTCCGCTCATTTCAGACGGCGGCATTCTGCCGAAAGCCGCTACGCTTTGATGATTGTGGCACCGGCCGCCGGACGTGAACTGAAAATCGTCGCTCCCATGCCGGTCTTCATTTTGTAATCCATCGACATTTTTTCAGAAATTCCATCAATGGCATCGGCCTTTACCAGCGCCACGCAGCAGCCGCCAAAGCCGCCGCCGGTCATGCGACACCCGTAAACGCCGCCCCGGATGCCAATGTCTTCAGCAATGTCCACGACCGCGTCCAGTTCCGCGCAACTGACTTCATAATCGTCTCGCAGTGAACGGTGGCTCGCGTACATCAGTTGGCCGACCGTCGGCCAGTTGGAAGCGCGAACACCTTCGGCGGCGTGAACCGTGCGCTCAATCTCACCCACCACATGCCGCGCCCGGCGGTAAACCACTTCGTTCATTTTGCCTTGGGCATCGGCCAAAGCGTCGGCGTCGGCGTCGCGTAATGCCGGCACGCCGAGAATTTTAGCGGCCGCTTCGCATTCAGCACGGCGCTTGGCGTATTCGCCGCTACCCAGCTCGTGTTTGACGTTGGTGTTGACGATCAGCAAGGCGACGGACGGGTCGTTCATCGGCACCAATTCGGTCCGGCGCGAGCGGCAATCGAGCAGGAGCAGATGGTTCTCGCGACCCATCACGGAGATGAACTGGTCCATGATACCGCAAGGCACACCGGCAAATTCGTGTTCGGCCTTCTGGCAGAGCAATGCTTTTTCGACCGGATCGAGTTGATGGCCGGTGACGGCTTCGAGCAGCGTCGCGGTGCAGACTTCGAGTGCCGCGCTGCTGGAAAGGCCGCCCCCCAGCGGCACGGTGGACATGAAAGCGATGTCCACCGCCGGAATTTTCTCGCCGCGGTTTTGGAATCCAGCCATCACGCCCCGGATGTAATTCGACCATTTCGGCGTGCCTTTGGCCACCGGCGCGGAAATGTCGATTGTTGCCGTCTCCTTGAAATGCGTGTCGAAGACCGAGCACGAGGACGAAGACGAGGAGCGGTCGGCAGCCATGACGGCGTAGCGTTCAATGGCCATGGGCAGGACGAAACCGTCGTTGTAATCGGTGTGTTCGCCGATGACGTTGACCCGTCCGGGCGCGGCCGCGATCCAGAGCGGCGACCGCCCGTAGGTTTTGATGAATTGTTGGGTAACGTGATGGCTGATTTCCGGGAGTGTCATGGTGAATCAAGACGAGAATGCAGGATTAAGGATGAGGAACGGAGGTAATGGTCCGCCTAGCTCTCTTCGGTGGGGCGAGCGTACCCGCGAGCCGCCGCCACTTTGATTCAATGTGGCAAAAGACCAGCTCGTCGGTAGGCTCGCCCCACCCAACTGTAAGAGAATGGAAAACCGCAAGGCGAGTGCAGACAGCTTCCATCTTCTATTTGCGATCCCCGTCCTTGTTTTTGCCCCCGCGCGCGGCGCCGAGCAGCATCAGCACGCCGAACACAAGCAAAACAATGCCCCAAATGAGGTCGATATTGATGTTGAGCGAACGGGCGTCCGGACCGTGAACCAGGCCGGTGATGGCCAGCAAGACGCCGATCAGCGAGAACATGAATCCGATTGGCCAGCGAATATCGAGTCCCATAAAGTTATTTTTGATTGATAATCTTATATGATCCGGGTCACCAGAAAATAATGTTGAGGATCACGCAGGCGATCAGCAGCACTGTGCCGGCGACGGCGGGCCGCTGCCAGACCGGCTGGTTGTGATCCACGGTCTTGGGCGTCAGCGAATAAACCAGGCCTTTCAACTGCTCGTCCGTCTTCGTGCGCCGGGTAGCCAGCGAAATGAGAACTGTCAAAACCAAACAGGCGGTGAAGGCGAAGCTGGCGAGCCAGAAGTTCTGGGCCATCTCGCTGGGAAATTCGTGGACAACGGCCAGGTACCCGCCCTTGACACCCGGTAGATTGCCGTGGGCGATGGTTAGAGCGTGGAACACGGCGGAGCTGCCGATTCCGCCAATCAGACCGAGGAATGCGCCGGTGCCGGTCCCGCGCGCCCAAAACATGCCGAGCAACATGGTGGCGAAAATAGGCGCGTTCACGAAACCGAACACAAGCTGGATGATGTCCATCGCGTTGTTGTATTGTTTGGCAAAATAGGCGCAGCCAATACTGGCGATGATGCCCACGACGGTGATGAATTTACCCATCCAGAAATAATGCGCATCGCTCTTGTTCGGAACAAAGAAGGCCTGGTAGAGGTTGTAAGTCCAGACGGTGTTGAAGGCGGTGACGTTGCCCGCCATGCCGGACATGAACGAGGCCAGCAAAGCGGTCAACGCCAGGCCGAGCAAACCAGCTGGACAATATTTTTTTACCAGCGAGAAGATGACGCTGTCGTAGTCATATTCAGCCACGCTGTTGTAAAGTCCCTCTTTGATTTGGCTGTCGGAAAGTTTGTTCGCAGCGTTGGCGGCAAGGAGCGCGGTGATTTTGTTGGCATTCACCTTCTTGCCCAGTGCGTCGCCGACGGCCTTGACCGCAGCCGCCGGGTCGGCGGGGTTGGCGTTTTGCACGGCGACCATGGCTTGCGTGTAGGCTTCCGGCGCGATGATGGGGGGCGGAATGCGGTAATCTTTATCCGGCATCGACGTCAATGCCACGGCAATCATGCCGGGCACGATGACGAGTGCGGGGAATAGCATCTTTGGAATGGCGGCCACAATCGGAGTATTGCGCGCGGCGGTCATATTTTTGGCCGCCATGGCGCGCTGGACGACGAGGAAATTCGTGCACCAGTAACCGAACGAGAGCACGAAGCCGAGGCCAAACACGATGGCAAAAATGTCCACACCCATCGGATTGGCGCTCGATCCGCCCAGCAGCGGCTTCCATGCACTGGTCCAGGCGTCCGGCGCGAACGCTTTGCTGTTCAAATCCAATGCCATGGGATTTTGCGCCACCCCGTGAAGCTGGTGGGTCATGGCGCTCCAGCCGCCCACGTCTTTCAGTCCCAGATAAACCACGGGAGCGAATCCCAGGACGATCATGAAAAATTGCAGCACCTCGGTGTAAATGGCCGATGTCAAGCCACCTTTCAAAACATAGACCAACACGACACCGGAACAGACAAACAAGGCGAAATGATAATTCCAGCCGAGAAGCTGGTTGAGCAGCTTGGCCAGCGCGTTCATGGAAATGCCGGATGCAAACAAAGTCATCACCGCGAAGGCGGCAGCGTTCAAGCCCATGACCCGGTCGTCGAACCGCATTTGCAGGTATTCCGGCACCGAACGCGCCTTGGAACCGTAGTAAAAAGGCATCATGAACACGGCCAGAAAGATCATGGCGGGAATGGCGCCCACCCAATAAAAGTGGGCGGTGGCGATGCCGTATTTGGCGCCGCTGGCGGCCATGCCCACCAGTTCCAACGCCCCGAGATTGGCCGAGATAAAAGCCAGGCCGGTCACCCAGGTCGGGATCGAACGACCCGAAATCAGGAAGTCCGACGACGTTTTCATGTAGCGCGTCAGTGCAAAACCGATGCCCAGTACGAATGCGACGTAAGCGAGCAGAATGGTGTAATCAACCCAGGCCAGATGAATTGGTTGCATAAGGATTGGCGCTGCTTTTAACGGCTGCGAATGACCCTGTCAATGCCTATATCATTGTTTTGTCCAGCCTGTGAACTAAATCTGGACTCACGGCATTGGAATTAGTAGCCTTTCATCGCGATGTTTCATTCAGATGGTTCGACGAATGCAATCACCAGCACCGCCTTCGGCAAAACAAACGATGGCCGTGCTGTTGAAATGTATACTTTGCGCAATGTCAACGGCATGGAAGCGCGCATCGCCACGTACGGCGGCATCATCGTCTCCCTTACCGCGCCCGACCGCGCCGGCCGCTTTGCCGATGTCGTGCTGGGCTATGACCGCCTGGAAGATTACTTGAAAAGTACTCCGTATTTTGGCGCGGTCATCGGGCGGTACGCCAACCGCATCGGCGGGGCCAAATTCCAACTCAACGGCAAATCTTATCCGCTCGCCCAAAACGACGGGGCTAATTCCCTCCATGGCGGTGTGAAGGGTTTCGACAAGGTTGTCTGGGGCGCAAAGGTGGTGGACCTGGGCGGGAAATCGGCGCTGGAACTCGATTATTTGAGCCCGGACGGCGAAGAGGGTTTTCCAGGCAACCTCGCGGTCAAGACGGTTTACCGGCTCACGGTCGAAAATGAACTGCGCATCGATTTTACCGCGACGACCGATGCCCCCACGCTCTGCAATCTTACCGGCCATTCTTATTTCAACCTCGCCGGCCGCGGCGACGTCCTCGCGCACGAAGTTTTCCTCAATGCCAGCCGGTTTACGCCGGCGAATGGCACGCTTATTCCGACCGGCGAATTGAGGTCCGTGGCCGGCACGCCTTTGGACTTCCGCCAGCCCACGGCCATTGGCGCCCGCATCCGCGCCGACGACCCGCAACTCAAGCTGGCCAAAGGCTACGATCAAAATTTTGTCGTGGATAAACCGGCCGGCGAGCTCGGTCTGCACGGGCGTGTTCACGAGCCGACGACCGGCCGCGTGCTGGAGGTGCTGAGCACAGAACCCGGTGTGCAACTCTACACGTCCAATTACCTGGACGGCAGTCTCACCGGCAAGGACGGCTGGGTCTATCAACGTTTTGCGGCGTTATGCCTCGAACCGCAGCATTTCCCGGATTCACCCAACAAACCCGGTTTCCCCCCGGCGGTCTTGCTTCCGGGCCAGACCTACCGCAACACCATCATCTACAAATTTTCAACCCACCCATAAACCCAAAGCAGCAGCATCCTTGCAGAGATATCATGAGTAAAATTATTATCACACCGAAAAAAGGAAAACAGGGCATTGGCGCCGGTGTCTGGAACCTGGGCGCAGGCCGCGACCCGTTTGGCGGTCCCACCCGCCGGGAAATCCCCATTCTGGACCGTATCCCCTTGCTGGCGAAAGCAGGCATCACCTATGTCGAGGCGCACGACGTGGAAATTCCTCTGAACGACGTGCCCAAGGCCAAAAAGCTTTTGAAGGAGTACGGCCTGAAGATGGGCATGTACACGCCATCGTTCTTCGCCAACCCGATCTTCAAGGACGGCGCCATGACCAGCAACGACAGCGCCGTCCGGAAACTGGCATTGCGCAACGCCCTGCAGGCGGTCGATGCCACAGTGGAGCTCGGCGCCGGCGTCATGGTCTTCTGGAACGGCCGCGAAGGCTTTGATTTTGTCCTCGCCAAGAATGGGCAGGATGCCTTCCGCCGGATGGTGGACGGATTCAACGCCGTGGGCGAGTATGCCTCTAAGAAGTACGGGAAAAATTCGCCGCTTTTTGCCATTGAACCAAAACCAAACGAACCGCGGGCCAATATGTATTTGAGCAACGTCGGCGAGGTCCTGTACCTCATCAGCCGCCTCGATCCCGCCGTCCAGCGGCGGTTTGGAGTGAATCCGGAAACAGCCCACAGCCGGATGGCGGGTTTCGATTATGTCTGGGACGTGGAACTTTGCCTCGAAGCCGGGAAGCTGTTCCATATCCATTTGAACTCCCAGGATACGACCCGTTACGACCAGGACATGCCCTTCGGTTACATGGAACCGTTGAAAGACCTCGCCTTGTGCGTGGTGCTCCAGGACGCGAAGTGGGAAGGTATTCTCGCATTTGATGTCAAGGCCCCGCG
>Ga0335083_10008015_pt1 | contig 12946 bp, 6 predicted proteins | sample Lox_Sample_42_FD_206716 | JGI IMG/M metagenome (GOLD analysis project Ga0335083, IMG submission 206716) | Soil microbial communities from Loxahatchee National Wildlife Refuge, Florida, United States - Lox_Sample_4.2 | ecosystem: Environmental > Terrestrial > Soil > Wetlands | place: USA: Florida...
TGGGAGAATGAAGTCGCCGGATGGATGGGCACGGCGGTGCACTGGTCGCAGCCGGAGTGGGCGCAGGCCGCCGCGCAGCCAGGCCTGGTGCAGATCACGGCTTCCGGCGCTTCCGAAGACTCTCAACTTCAATCCGCAATCGCCAATGCCACTTGGGCCGTGATGAACGCTTCGGTCGACCTGCTGTGGTTTCTCGGCGAGCCACTCGCGGTGCAGCGCAGGTTGGTAAAGGCAATTGGAGAAGAGGCGGGGATTCCGCTGGAGTTCAAGCACGTCGATGAAGTCTTGCATCTGGCGCATGGCGATGCGCGCAAGGAATCATCCCTGCCTTTGGGATGGACGGTGCGCGTTGAATCTGATGCTTTGTGGTTCGTTACTCCCGACCTTCGATCAGCTCGTGAGCCTGGGGATTACGAATATGAACTCTCAATTCCGGGCCAAATCGCTATCGGCGAAATTGGTTCGCTGATCGAGGTGATCCGGGTCTCTACGGATGGAATCCCGGCGTATAATCCGGACAATCTTTTGGACGCCGATTCTCTGTCGGGATCGCTGTGCGTGAGAAATTGGCGGCCGGGGGATCGGTTCTGGCCGGCTCACACCAAGGCTCCACGGAAGGTCAAAGAACTGTTGCAGGAACGGCATTTGCCGCAGCCGGAGCGCAAACTATGGCCGGTGGTTGTTCACGGTAATGAGATTGTTTGGATGCGAGGCTTTCCGTGCGCTGCGAACCTTCGGCCGCGCCCGGGACATGAAGCCATCGCGGTCGTGGAATCGCCCGTGGATTCGAAATAGCGCTGATGCACTGGGAGGAATGCCGCATTCATGACAATTTCGAGAGCTGACTCTCCCCGCCCGGTCATCACCGCAGAACAAATCCAGAAGCGAATCAAGGAACTTGGCCGCCAGATTTCTGACGACTATAAGGGCCATACGGTGCAGTTGCTGGCTGTGCTCGAGAACGCTTTCATGTTCCAGGCCGACCTGGTACGAGCGCTGGATGTGCCCGTCGTCTGCCAGTTCATTAAGCCCAAGTACAAGAAAACACAGGACGGATCCGCAAATGACGTCATGGAGATATTTTTCAGCCATGAGCCGGAAATCGCCGGCCAGCACATCCTGCTGGTGGAGGGTTTGGTGCATTCCGGGGTCACGACAGAATTTCTAATGTCCGACCTGCGGTCTCGCGGTGCAGCCTCCGTGAAAGTGGTGACCCTGCTCGACCGCCAGGCGGCACGCCGGGTGCCGCTGCAGCCGGACTATTTCGGTTTTCTGGTGGATGAGACTTTTCTCGTCGGCTACGGTCTTGGAGCGCCCGAACAGACCGACCGCAACCTGTCTTACCTGGCGGCAGCAACTCCAAGCACTGCCGTGACTTAAGTCATTTGTGCATCGGCAAACTTTTTCCGCGGATAACGAGTAGAATAGAGACCAGTAATTTCGCCAATCAAAAGTGGCGGCGCGAACATCTAATTTGCTGTAGGAGCCTCGGGAACTTTCACGGATTCCCAGCTCGACCTTAGGAGTTGTCTAGGTGAACTCAACCGTAAAAACCGTATTGTTCTGGTTGCTGATCGGGATCTCGGCCCTTCTGCTTTGGACGGTCGTCAAGGGCGCCAAAGAGAGTCAGAAGGACCGCGACGTCAACTTTTCGCAGTTCCTCGCAGAGGTGGACAAGGGGAACGTGCGCGACATCGTCGTTGACGGCATGACGGTCAAGGGTCACTTCAGCAACGATGGTGGCGCGTTCCACACGACCGTTCCGGCGAACTATCCGGACATGATCAAGAAGCTGAGCGACAAGGGTGTCAGCATGACGTTCCGCGACGTCAACAGCAGCAGCCTTCCGCTGCAGTTGCTGGGTACCTGGGCGCCGCTGATCCTGCTGGGAGCGTTGTGGTTTTTCATGATCCGCCAGATGCAGACCGGCGGAAACAAAGCATTGTCGTTCGGCAAGAGCCGGGCGCGGCTGCTCTCGATGCAGCAGAAGAAAGTCACGTTCAAAGACGTGGCGGGCGTGGAAGAGGCCAAAGAAGAGCTGCGCGAGATTATCGAGTTCCTGCGCGAGGCGCAGAAATTCCAGAAGCTGGGCGGACGCATCCCGAAGGGCGTGCTGCTGGTAGGGCCTCCGGGAACGGGCAAGACGTTGCTGGCACGTGCAGTTGCGGGCGAAGCCAACGTTCCCTTCTTCTCGATTTCGGGCTCCGACTTTGTGGAGATGTTTGTCGGAGTGGGCGCCAGCCGCGTGCGCGACCTGTTTGAGCAGGGCAAGAAGAATGCTCCCTGCATCATCTTCATTGACGAAATCGACGCGGTTGGACGCCATCGCGGCGCGGGCCTGGGCGGCGGACACGATGAGCGCGAGCAGACACTGAATCAATTGCTGGTCGAGATGGACGGCTTCGAATCGAACGAGGGCGTCATCCTGATGGCGGCGACCAACCGGCCGGACGTGCTTGATCCTGCGCTGCTGCGTCCGGGGCGTTTTGACCGGCGCGTGGTGGTGAATCGTCCGGATGTGCGCGGGCGCGAAGAGATTCTGCGCGTGCATACCCGCAAGATTCCTCTGGCCGAAGACGTTGATCTCTCGGTGCTGGCTCGCGGAACCCCGGGCTTCTCGGGCGCGGACCTGGCCAACATGGTCAACGAAGCCGCGCTGGCGGCCGCACGGCAGAATCGCAAGGCCGTTCTGCAGTATGACTTCGAGCTGGCGAAAGACAAAGTGCTGATGGGCGTGGAGCGCAAGTCACTCCTGCTCACGGCGGAAGAGAAGAAAAATACGGCATATCACGAAGCCGGGCACGCTCTGGTTGGCGTGATGCTGCCGAATTCCGATCCTGTGCACAAGGTCACGATCATTCCCCGCGGCATGTCGCTGGGATTGACGCAGTACCTGCCGATCGACGACCGGCACAGCTACTACCGTGACTACCTGCAGGCTCGCCTGGCTATTCTGATGGGCGGCCGGGTGGCAGAAGAGATTTTCCTGAATCAGGTTTCGACCGGCGCAGGAAACGATATCGAGCGTGCTACCGATCTTGCCCGCCAGATGGTGTGCGAGTGGGGCATGAGCGATCTTGGACCACTGACCTTCGGTAAGAAGGAAGAGCAGATATTCCTGGGCCGCGAAATCGCGCAGCATCGCGACTACAGCGAAGATACGGCCATCAAGATCGATCAGGAAGTCCGCAAGCTGGTCACTTCCGGCTATACCACGGCGCAGAAGATCATCTCGGAGAACCGTGAGACCCTCGAGCGGATCGCGAAGGCGCTGATCGAGCGCGAAGTGCTCGATGCTTCCGAACTCAAGATGGTCGTCGACGGCCAGGACCTGCCGCCGATGCCTCCGCTACCGTCGAAAGACGATGGCGTACAGCATGTGATCAAGCCTGACCTGCAACCCGGGCGAGCGAAGGGCGGAGAGCGTCCCGCAACGGCGTAACGCTCGTCAAAGCTTTTCACTAAGGCGGCCAACAGAGGCCGCCTTTCTTTTTCCCCGAATATTAATTCTCTTCTCCGACCACCCAAGCTATTGCTGCATGAGAATCGAAACCGTGCCATCGCTCAAGTTCGCCACGGCAAGATCGAGTTTGCCGTCGCCGTTGAAGTCCGCGGCCGCGATTGAGAATGGGAACGTCCCGACTGGGTAGGGCGATCCCGATGCCTGCGTGAAAGTTCCGTCGCCGTTCCCGAGCAGGAGCGTAACCGTGTTGTCGCCGGCATTGGCGATGGCGAGATCGAGCTTCCCGTCGTTGTTGAAATCGCCGGTCAGGATCGCCTCGGGCTGAAGGCCAACGGAAATCGGTGAGTTCGAAGCTGGAGCGAAATTTCCTGCGCCGTCGCCAAGAAAAATCGTCACTCTGTTGTCGAAAGAACTGCAGACGGCGAGATCGAGTTTGCCGTCGCCGTTGAAGTCCCCTACTGCGCTGAAATCGCCGGTCAGTACAGGGCCCTGGGTGAACGTACCGTCGCCGTTGCCGAAGGCGACGGTACCACTGACCAGCAAATCGAGGTTGCCATCGCCATTAAAGTCTCCGGCGGCTGACGAGTTGGCCTGCATCTCGAGGTTCTCGACAACTCCATTAAAAGCGCCATGTCCGTAACCCAGTAGCGGAGTCGGCGACACTCCGCCCCCGGCACCCACGGCCACCACATCGAGATATCCGTCCCGGTTGAAATCCGCCGCAGTAAGCGCGGTCAAACTGCCTACCGCAGTATTCGCGAGGGTAGGCGAAGCCGTGAACGTCCCGTTGCCATTGCCAAAGAAGGTCGCGGCGGCGAGGTTGTTGAACAAACCGACAGCAAGTCCCACATGGCCACTATTGTTGAAATCGCCAGCCGCCATGCCGAGGCCGGCATAGGGCGAAGCGAGATCATCGTAGGGCGGACTCGGCATCGGAATGGGCGAACCTGCTGATGCAGTGAACGTCCCATCTCCATTTCCGAGCAGCACGTACACCCGGATCCCCGAAGCAATCGCGATGTCGGGTTTTCCATCTTCGTTGAAATCCGCCTCAACGATTGCAAATGGCTCGTACGCCTGAAGAGGAGAATTTGCCGCGTTCGCGAAATGAACCGCGGAGCTTGGCGCGCCGACCGGGAAATAGACCACGTTCGATCGTCCGCCTCCGGGCGCCGGATTCATCACACTAATCGCAGCCGTGCCGGCAGTTGCTGTGTTCACGGCAGGATTTTCGGCGGTGAGATGTCCGCCATCTACAAAAAGGGTGGTAAGCGGCGTCCCGTTGAAATCGACGGTTGCGCCGGAAACAAATCCACTTCCGCTAACCTTCAGGGTGGAGTCGCCGCCGGCAGGCGCGATCGTGGTGGGTACGAGCGGCTGATTCAAGAAAGGTATCGGGTTCCCGGCTGGGGCGTTGGAACTGATCTCGATGCTCAGGAATGGGTTGTCTACCGTTACGCCTGCCGCATCCGTAACGATTGCCTGGAAATACCAGGTTCCGCCACCGGTGGGCGTGCCGCTGATCACTCCGGTGCCGGCGTTCAGCGCCAGACCGTCGGGCACGGCCCCGCCCACATAGTTTCCGGTTGGAATTGGCCCGTTATACACGCTCCACTGAAACGGCGGCGTGCCGCCCGTGAGCATGATTGTCTGGGTGTAGGCCGCGCCCATCGTTCCGTTCGCGATTGTCTGGAAGGGTATCTGCGGGTAGGGGTTGACGGTGATTTGGATTGAACTTGTCTTCGTCCGGTCCGCCACGGAAGTCGCCGTAACCGTCACCGTTTGAGCGCTTGTGAGCGCAGTGGACGGCGACGTGTACGTAACGAACATTCCCGTATTGTCGATGGTGCCGGGTCCGGTCAGGCTCCAGGAGACACCATCGCTTGAGCGATCATTGGCGACGGTCGCAGTGATCGCATCCGTTTGTCCTTGATCGATCGCTGGGGCGTGCGCGGAGACGGTTACCGAGATTGGCGGAGCGGGGTTCGAGCACCCGTTCGTCAACGCCGCAACGATTGCGATGAACAAGGCGGGCCAGCGACTTCGTTGCCAGGACATGGTTCCTCCACCGCGAAGGCGGCACTCTCACATCTCCAAACCCTTGAGCGACGGAAGAGTCGCAGCGATTCGTCGGGATCCGAAACACGCCCGCAGAATCCATATCACAACCGGTCCGGGATGACAAAATTCTCGTGTATTACTGAGTCGATTCGACGCGATAGTGCTGGGCCGCCAACGGGGCTATTCTGTGCTATAATTTGGGTAGAATAATCGATCCTAAGTATTAGCAAATTCAATAACTTGAAGTGATTTCAGGTGCTCTCGAAGAGAGCTTGGATCGAGACGAAATTTTCAGCCGGTTTCCTGAGCTTGAGCACGATCGGAATATAGAAAAAATTCGGGCATTTTCGCGGAGCGGAATGGCCACCAAAGAGATCACTACTCCCATCACAGACAAACCAAAAAACGGAAAAGTAACTCCGATCAACGGTGGGGACTACACCGCCGATTCGATCAAAGTCCTCGGCGGCATGGAGGCGGTGCGCAAACGTCCGGCCATGTATATCGGTTCGACGGGCGAGATGGGGCTGCACCATCTCGTGTATGAAGTCGTCGATAACTCGGTTGACGAAGCGCTTGCCGGCTTCGCGACGAAGATCGAAGTTACGATCGAGACCGACAACTCCATCACGGTTGTCGATGACGGACGCGGTATTCCGGTCGACGACATGGAGATCGACGGCGAAAAAGTTTCTGCCGCGCAGGTCGTCATGACCAAGCTGCACGCGGGCGGAAAATTTGATTCCTCCACGTACAAGGTTTCCGGCGGATTGCACGGCGTCGGCGTCTCATGCGTGAACGCGCTGAGCGAAGAGCTTGATCTTGAGATCTGGCGCGATGGCGCGACCTGGCAGCAGACGTATTCGAAAGGCGAGCCGACCAGCAAGCTGAAAAAAGCTGGGGTCGCGAAAGTGAAGACCGGGACGAAGGTTCACTTCGTTCCCGACAAGACTATCTTCACCGTCACCGAGTACAACTACGACACGCTGGCGCAACGTCTGCGCGAACTTGCGTTCCTGAACAAAGGCCTGATCATCACGCTCACCGATGAGCGCGCGACCGATTCAAAGACAGGCGAGGCCAAGAAAGCGGAGTTCAAGTACAACGGCGGCATCGCGGAGTTCATCAAGCACCTGAACCGCGGCAAGCAGGTGCTGCACGACAAGCCGATCTACATGGAAGCCGAACGCAGCGGCGTGGTCATGGAAATCGGGCTGCAGTACAACGACGCGTACTCGGAAACGATTTTCAGCTTCGCCAACAACATCAACACGGTCGATGGCGGGACGCATCTTTCCGGCTTCCGCACCGCGCTGACCCGCACCATCAACTATGCGGGCCAGCAGATGGGCCTGTTCAAGGACGTAAAGGAAAACCTGACAGGCGACGACGTGCGCGAAGGCCTGGTCGCGGTGATCAGCGTGAAGCTGCCGCAGCCGCAGTTTGAAGGGCAGACCAAGGGCAAGCTGAATTCCGACATCGCGGGCGTGGTCACGCAGTTCGTCAACGAACGGCTGGGCGCGTTCTTTGAGCAGAACTCGACGGTTGCGAAGAAGATCATCAACAAGGCGGTGGACGCAGCGCGCGCGCGCGAGGCGGCCCGCAAGGCTCGCGACCTGACGCGGCGCAAGGGTGCGCTCGATTCGGGAGGCCTGCCGGGCAAGCTGGCGGATTGCTCGGAGCGCGATCCGAACCGCTGCGAGCTGTTCCTGGTCGAGGGCGAGTCCGCAGGCGGCACGGCGAAGCAGGGACGCGACCGGCGCTTCCAGGCCATCCTTCCGCTGAAGGGAAAAATTCTCAACGTGGAGAAGGCGCGCTACGACAAGATGCTGGCGCACGAAGAAATCCGGGCCATGATCACGGCGCTGGGCACCGGCATCGCGAAGGATGATTTCGATCCGACAAAAGTTCGCTACGGAAAAATCATCCTGATGACGGACGCTGACGTCGACGGCAGCCATATCCGCACGCTTCTGCTGACGTTCTTCTTCCGCCACATGCAGGAGTTGATCAAGCGCAACAACGTTTACATCGCGCAGCCGCCGCTGTTCTCGTTGAAGAAGGGCAAGTCGCAGCAGTACATCAAGGACGAGCGCGAGTTCGTCAAGGTGATGGTAAAGCGCGCGTCTGAGGGACTGAGCGTTCGCTACGGCGAAGGCGCGGCCAAGATCGAAGGCAAAGACCTGGCCCGCTTCATGACCGTGCTCGACGAATATCTCGGCTTCTTCGACAAGCTCGACAAGCGCGTGCGCAATGAGCGCGTCACTGAGCTGATTCCGAAACTCGATTTCTCGAAGCATGCCGACTTCGAAGGCGACAAGAAGAACATGCCCAGGAAGGTCGAGAAGCTGGAAAAAGAAATCAAGAAGCTGCAGAAGGACGAAGGCTTCAAGAGCGTCGAGTCTCGTTTCGATGAAGAACACAATCTTTGGGAAGTGGCCTTCGTCAACAAGCATGGCGCCGAGCACGTGATCAATTGGGACCTGGCTTCGAGCGCAGAATGCCGGCAGTTGATCGCGAAGTTCAAGCAGATCGAGCCTTATATGGAACCGCCGTTTGTGGTCGAAACGCTGGTGAAGGCTGCCCCGTCGAGCGAGAACGGAGACGGAGCGGATGCCGAAGCCGATGGCGACAAGCCGGAGAAGAAACCGGCGAAGGCCGTGAAGCGCAAGGCAGAGACTGAAGTCGTGGAGAAGACGAATGCGCGCGACCTGCGCGACTTCGTCATCAACGAGGGCCGCAAGGATTTCTCGATCCAGCGCTACAAGGGTCTGGGCGAGATGACCGCACCGCAGCTCTGGGAGACGACCATGGATCCCGAGAGGCGTACGCTGCTTTCGGTGAAACTCGAAGACATCGCCGAGTGCGAGACCATTTTCACTACGCTGATGGGCGAAGACGTCGAAGCGCGGCGCAAGTTCATCGAAGACAACGCGCTGGATGTGAAAAACCTCGACATCTAGGGCGCGTGGAGCTGAATTAAAGGCAGGGCAGCTGCAATGGCTGCCCTGTTTGTTTCCTGGCTCAAAGGCGAGGACTACTTCAATCCTTCAACGAGGTAGAGATCGGCCAGCAGCCGGTGATAGCCGAAGACACACGTGCCGGCATCGGGTGTGAGAAGGATGGGGCCAATGTTCTCGACTCCGGCGGGGTCGGCGGGCATCAGTTCCTTCCAGAATGCCCTCTTGCCCGAAGGAACTTCCACTCGGTAGACCTTGGCGGGCAATTCTCCGGGCTGATAGACGTAGAGTGACTTGCCGTCGGTACTCCAGGTAATCGGCTGCTCACCCGCGTTCAAGCCCGCAATAGGACGAGGATCGCCGCCGGCGACCGGGTACAGATATGCCTTCTGATCCGGACCGATTCCCACGATCTGCGAAGAGTCGGGAGAAATCACGAACGCGGTTCCGTTAACACCTTCGGGAGAAACCGGGCTCGACTTGGCGGTCTCGACGTCGAGCACGTACAGCCGCGTGCCTTTGCCCGGCTCGTTGCCTGAGAACAGAATGCGGCGGCCATCGGCGAACCAGCGCACTGAAATGTGATTGATATCGTCGTGCGTCAGCTCTTTCGGCGCTCCGGCGCCGGTGGGCAGGAGCTTCAGTTGTGTGGGAGACTCCTGGGTCTCGACCACGCTCAACTTTCCGTCCGGCGACAAGGCCTCAGCAGCGCCTTCGCCCAGGAGCACGGCCGCTGAGCCATCGGTTTTTCGCACATATACGCCGTAGGTAAATCCTCCAGACTTCGAATACTCGAGCGATCCGCCGCCGCCTTCTTCGTCAAACAGCAAGGTCTTGCCGTCCGCAGAAAGGTCCGCGGGATAGCTGTAGTCGAGCCACGAGAGTTCCCGCTGCTTGTTGTCTGAGGAAACGCCCATCACCTCGCGTCGCCAGGTTGCGCGCACGAGCAGCACACGGCCGTCTTTGGCGATATCGAGCAGCATCAGCGCGCCGGGAAGCCGGGCGACAATGCGTTGCTTTCCGTCGAGCGAGATCGCGTAGAGAGTGCGGTCGGTACCGGACTCGCTGGCGGTGAACCAGATTTCCTTGCCGCTTGGCGCCCACGCCAGTCCCTGAATGGTGAACCACTCGCGGGTAAGAATTTTCTTCTTGCCGGCGAGATCGATGATGGCGAGCGATCCGGCATCGTCGCCCTGAACAGGATGATCGGCAAACGCGATGACATCGCCGCGCGGCGAAAGACGGGGATGCCCGATCCATCCGCCTGTTTCGTAGAGAGTCTTGCCGATGGGATATTCGAGCGTGTTTTTGCCGTTCAGGTCGCGCACGACCAGAAAACTCTGGCCGTCGGGAGCCCAGTCGGCCCACTGGACTTGTTCGAGTACTTCGCGCGGCGCGCCGCCCGCGAGCGGCGCGCGGGCCAGCGTTCCCATGCTCACCCATGTCCCGATCGCTTTGCTGTCGAGCAGGACCGCCATTTCCGCGGTGGATGACACTGACATGAGTTGCGTGCGGTTCAAGCCCATCGAACGCGATTCCGGCGCCTCTGGACGTGCCGTGAACACATCCAGCGGATTTCCCTGCCATGCGGCGCTGTATAGAATCGTCTGGCCGTCGGGTGCGAAGCGCGCCGAGCGGATGCTGCCGCGGCGGAACGTCAACTGCCGGTAGACGGGAGGATCAGGCGGTCCGGAAGAAAATGCCGTCTTGCCGATGAACAGCCCGGCAGCGGCTGCGACCAGCACCGCGAGCGTGAGCAACACGAACGGGAAATTCCTTCTTGCGGCCGGAGCAGCGCTGGCAGAGAGGGGAACCGTGACTGATCCTGAACTGGATGCCGCAGATTCGACTATCTGGGCGCTGTGCGACGAATCGATGGACCGCTTCAGCCTCTTCAGGTCGGCACGAAGTTCCGCAGCGCTCTGGCAGCGCAGGTCGGGATCTTTTTCAAGCGCAGTGTTGATCGTCTCATCAAGCTTGGGGTGGAGCTTCGGATTCAGGCGCGCAGGGGCGGTCGGAGCGCGATTCAGAATTGCTTCAGTCACAACCGCTGACGTTTCGCCGGTAAACGGCGGCGCGCCGGTTGCCATCTCGTACATCACGACGCCGAAAGAAAACAGATCGGTGCGCCCATCGAGTTCCTTGCCTCGAAGCTGCTCGGGCGACATGTAAGCGACCGTACCGACCGTGGTGCCCGGATTGGTAAGGTCAAGCCCTGCCGCGTCGCCCACCGTCTGCGAGTCGCCGCTGGTTTGCCGCGAAGAACGGGACACCTTCGCCAGTCCGAAATCCAGAATCTTGGCGTGGCCACGGTCGGTCACAAAAATATTCGCAGGCTTGATGTCGCGGTGAACAATGCCTTTCGAGTGGGCGGCGTCGAGCGCATCCGCCACTTCGATGGAAAGATTCAGCAGACTTTCGATCTCCATTGGCCGATGGTCAATCAGGTGCTTCAACGTTTGCCCAGCCAGGCATTCCATCACGATAAAAAGATGCCCGTCGTGCTCGCCGATCTCATGAATGGTGCAGATATTGGGATGGTTTAACGCCGAGGCGGCGCGTGCTTCGCGGCGGAAACGCTCAAGAGCCTGGGGATCCTGTGAGGAGTCATCAGGAAGAAACTTCAGCGCGACGAAACGGCCGAGCAATGTGTCTTCGGCTTTGTAGACGACGCCCATCCCCCCGCCGCCCAGCAATTCGGTGATCCGGTAATGAGAGACGGTGCGGCCGATCATCGTTGACCGGTCGCTCCGGAAGCGGCTGAGGTTAGAAGAATCATGACGAGTAGGCGCGCGGTCCTTTCGAACCGCAATGGAGCAGCAATCTTAGGTCGAATAAAGTCCGCCGTCAACGGCGGCCAAGCGGTGATTCGCATCCGGAAAAATCGGCTGCAAGCCTAAACTCGGCGCGGCGTTCTTGTAGCGGGAGGGATCACGATGTCAACCATAGTGGCAACTTTTGGCAGGCTCAAGAAGCCCTGGCAATGGGCTTCTCTCGGACTAGGATTTCTGTTTGTTTGGGGCATCGTTGCCTTTCCGTCCCGGCATATAACCACGAGCGCCATTTCAGACTCGTCGCCCGCCTCGCCAATTGCGGGATACGTGGGCGAGCCGCGCGCTTTTGCGCCCGAAGCACCTCCGATGCAAGTGAGCGCGGCGCTCAAGGCGACGACTGCCGGCCGCGTGGAGCCTGACGCGACCTTCGGCAGAAAGATTGTCCGAACGGATGCGCTGCAGATGATCGTGCAGAATCCGGCTGAAACCGCGGACAAGCTGACCGTGATCGCGGAGAAGATGGGTGGCTATCTGGTCAGTGCGGAAGGCGGCTCCAATGCGCAAACCGGAGAAGTGACGATCCGGGTGCCCGCGGGGCGGTTTGACGAAGTGCGGACGGAAATCCGTCAGCTCGGATTGCGGTTGGAAAGCGAGAAGATTTCTTCACAGGATGTGACGCTGCAATATACCGACCAGGAAGCGGGCCTGCGCAACCTGCGCGCGGAAGAGGCGCAATACATCTCGATCCTCAAGCAGGCGAATACCGTGAAGGACATGGTCGCGGTGACGCAGCAGCTAAGCGAGGTGCGCGGAGAGATCGAACGGCAGCAGGCCGAGCTAAACGCGCTCTCGCAACAGGTTGAAACTGTCGCACTGACTGTTTCCCTGCGTAGGGCTGCACTGGAGCAGTCTTTCTGGCCAAATTGGCATCTGGGCGACCAGGCCCGGGTGGCATTGCGCGATGGACTGGAAAGCGTTATCAGCTATGCGATGGCAATGCTTGCGCTCGTGTTCTATTTGCCAGCCACGCTGCTGTGGTCGGGGACCGTGCTGCTTGCCATTGTCGCCGGATGGAAGATCATCAGCTGGATCGGCCGGCGTTGGTTTTCGGCGCCGCAGGCAGCTCCCAGTCAGGGCTGAGCGGGGGGAATCAAGCCGGAGCGATGGCCTCGGGTTCCAGCTTTTCGCCGCGAAAGATGCGCGAGATGCCGCGGACGATGCGGCGCATGGGCAGCTCGCCTCTGGCATCGGCGAAGAAGATTTCGCCAGTGCGGCTGCCGCGGAAGTACCAGCGCTTGAGGATCGCGATATGCTCCATGGTTTCGAGTGATCTCGCCTGAGACTTCGGAAATGTGTCGAGCGCCTCCTGTACCCGCGACTCCATCGACTGAGATTTGGCCTGCTCGGCGGGCTGGATCATGAACAGCCGCGGACCGGAAATGCATCCGGCTTCGACGCGGAAGAAGACGACCGCGCCGAGGACGTGGCTGGGCTGAATCATCAACGCGGAGAACCGGTCGAGTCGCTGCACGATCTCAGGCAACTGATTGATGATGGGTCCAAGTTTTTCGACTCGAGCGTGAATGGTCGCCGCTTCTTCGAATTTCAGGTTGGCGGAAGCCTGGTCGCGCTCGGCTGAAATCTCGCGCACGAGAGAGTTGCCGCCCGAGTCGAAATACGCCTGCACC
>Ga0335083_10008016_pt1 | contig 12944 bp, 12 predicted proteins | sample Lox_Sample_42_FD_206716 | JGI IMG/M metagenome (GOLD analysis project Ga0335083, IMG submission 206716) | Soil microbial communities from Loxahatchee National Wildlife Refuge, Florida, United States - Lox_Sample_4.2 | ecosystem: Environmental > Terrestrial > Soil > Wetlands | place: USA...
ATTTGGTGCGACCAGCGATATGGTGGCCGAAGCGCTGGAGCCGTTGAGCGACGCGGTGAGAGTCGCAGTCTGATCGGCGGCGATGGCGCTGGCAGCCGCGGAGAACGTGGCGCTGGACGAACCTGATGGAACGTTGACCGAGCCTGGGACCGTCAGGGCCGTGGCACTGCTTCCGAGGGTGACCGCGGCCCCGGTATCCGATGCGGCCTGATTGAGCGTGATGGTGCAGGTGGTGGAGCCGTTCGACAGAAGTGAAGCGGCTCCGCACTGGAGCGCGGTGACAGTAGTGGCGGTCGGGCTGGCCACTAGGGAGATGGTGGCCGACTGGCTGGAGCCGTTCAGTGAGGCAGTGAGGGTAGCGGTCTGGCTGGTTGTGATGTTCTGGGTACCCACCGAGAATGTAGCGGTAGTCGAGCCGGCCGACACATTCCAGGAAGTTGGCGCCACCAGCACGGTGGGAGCGCTGTCAGCGATGGCTACGGAGACCCCGCCCGTGGGCGCCGACTGGGTCAGGGTGATCTTGCAGAAGGTCGCCGAATTCGAGGAAAGCGTTGAGGCGGTGCATTGTAGCGAACTGACGGTCACGCCGGCGGCTGCAACAAGTGAAATGCTGGTCGAAGCCGTCGTTCCGTTTAGAGACGCCGTGAGGGAGGCGGTCTGAGCCGAGGTGATCGAACCGGCCGTGGCCGTGAAGGTGGCTGAGGTCGACGCTTGGGTGATGCTCAGCGACCCGGGGACGTTCAGCAGGGTGGGGACCGAGTTCCCCAACGATACCGTGACGCCCCCGGCGACAGCGGCCTTGTTGAGCGTCACTGTGCAGGCAGTAGAGGCATTCGAACTCAGCGATGACGCGCTGCATTGAAGGCCGGTGACGGTGTTGGGCGCGACCACCTGGATATTGGCGGACGCGCTGAATCCGTTGAGGGACGCCGTGATGGTCACGAGCTGATCCGAGGTGACGGCGCCGGTGCTAACCGGGAAGGTGGCGGTGGAAGCTCCCGCGGCGACGTTCACGGATGCTGGCACGGTGAGCTGCCAGGGGATGCTGTCAGCGACGGTTACCGTGACGCCACCAGCAACGGCCGCCTTGTTGAGCGTGACCGTGCAGGCGCCGGAAGCGTTCGAGAGCAGGGAGGTAATGCCGCATTGCAGTGAAGTAACGGTATTGGAGGAAACCAGGGAAATACTTGCGGATGCACTGGTGCCGTTCAGGCTGGCGGTGAGAGTCGCGGTCTGATCGGCGGTAATGGTGCCGGCGGCCGCGGAGAACGTGGCGCTGGACGATCCGGAGGGAACGGTTACCGAACCCGGAACTGTCAGAGCAGCGGCGCTGCTTCCGACAGTGACCGCCGCTCCCGAGCCCGACGCGGGCTGATTCAGGGTAATGGTGCAGATTGTGGAGCCGTTCGAAGAGAGCGAAGTTGCTCCGCACTGGAGCGCGGTGACGGCGATGGAGGGGGCGGGGTTGGTGCCCACTAGGGAAATGGTGGCCGATTGACTCAACCCGTTGAGTGAGGCCGTGAGGGTAGCGGTCTGACTGGTTGGGACGTTCTGAGTACCCACTGAGAATGTAGCGGTAGTTGAGCCGGCCGACACATTCCATGAAGTGGGAGCCACCAGTAAAGTGGGAGCGCTGTCCGCGATCGCGACAGTGACCCCGCTGGCCGGCGCCGGCTGGGTCAGGGTGATCTTGCAGAAGGTGGCCGAATTTGAGGAAAGCGATGAAGCAGTGCATTGCAGAGCACTGACGGTGAGAGTGCCCGGCGCGGCGAGGTTGATAGCGAAGGACTGGCTCACGCCGTTGAGCGACGCGGTGACGTGGGCCGTCTGGCTCGTGGTAAAGGCCGTAGCGGTAGCTGGAAACGTAGCGCTCGTGGAACCCGCGGCAACGGTCACGGAACCCGGCACTCCGAGGCTGGAGCTGTCGGAGGAGAGCCCCACCACCGCCCCGGCAGAGCCACTGAGGGTGATCGTGCAGGTTGCGGAGGCAGAGGGTGCCAGAGTGTTTGAGCTGCAGGACAGGCTACTCGGCACCAGCGAGACCGGAGCGCCTGGTATGCTAATGGATCCTCCACTGCCTGCAACGCTGACGGCGGAACTGTCGGGCGCGGCTCCCAGCGTCCCGGTAACCCCGATGGCGAGTGTGCTGACGCCCGACGCCGGGGTGACAGAAACGGCGGCCACCGGACCAGTGGGAATCGAAGTGGTATTCATCCCGTAGAGCACGCAGGTGGTGCCGGTGGAGTTGGGACCACAGGTCACAGTCATTCCAGCGGAGGTTAAGGCTGGCGCGGCGGCTACAGAGAAAGCAGTAACACTAGCTGATGGGTACGCAAAACTCCATTGCAGCGCGGCAACGGTACTACTAGAAGCCGTGGCTAAGGATAGGGTCAACGGTACTAAAGTACCTGAACTCCCTGTAGCGGACGACAGACTTAGCGTTGTCTGTCCCCAAATGCCACAATTTAAACAAGTTAATATGATGATAACGTTCAGGATCCCGAGTTTTTTGGTCATTCAGCGCGACTCCGAAAACGGACCTTAGCACCATTAGAAGTACTGGTACGAGTTGGCACTTGATATCGGACCACTCGTTGACAAAGGTGCATATCCGTACGTTTTATCAGGGGCTAATAAGGTATTATCCTATGGACTTTCAATAGGTTTTGTATCAATTATAACGATGAAAAGGCGAATATGATCGAAAGTAAATAGTTTTAGGTGATGAATATTACTTTGGCAGGGAAACACAGGAAAAACTAAAGTTTGTGTGCAGGAAAACCAGAGATCGCCGCCCGGCTTGGTGGTCGATCTGCGGTCGCCCGGTACCATTTGCCTGAAATTGAGCCTTCCGTACCAGGGTCCTGTGTCTTGACTTGATTCACGCATGCTGTATTCTGGCGGAGTCCTGAAGAGCACATAGCGAGGAGCACGCTACAGGACGGGAGGGTGGCGAAGATCACCCCAACGGAATCAGACTCTGCCGTCAAACTTTCAGGGGGTTTGGATGCGCAGAGCAAATGGAGGAGCCTGTTGAACACACCAACTCCGCGTGAAATCCGGACAATTCTGGTCGGCGAAGACGAACTCGAAGTTCGAGGGTACTTGGCTACGGCGCTTCAGTGCCTTGGCTATCGCGTTGAACTTGCACAGGATGGCGATGAGGTTCTGGCTTGTTTGCAGGCTTCGCGGGGGGACATTTATGCGATCCTGCTCGATCTGATGATGCCAAACCGGGACGGCTTGGACACGCTGGTCCAGATCCGGCGGATGGACGCGGCGATTCCGGTGATCGTGATTTCGGGTGCGGCATCCACAATTAATGTGGTTGCAGCCATGAAATGCGGGGCCACGGATTTCCTGTGCAAGCCGGTGTTGCACGAGGAATTGCAGCGTGCGATTGCCCGGGCCGTGGAATTGAGGGCGCCGGAAGCGGCGCCGCGAATGAAGGTTCGTGCGCCGGCGTCGCGGGTTTTCGTCTGCCGGGACGAGCGGATGCGGGAAATCCAGTCGCTGTTGGGGCAGGTAGGCTGGTCCGAGGCGCCGGTTCTGATTCAAGGGGAAACCGGCAGCGGCAAGGAGGTGATTGCGCGGGAGCTGCACGCGTTGTCGCCACGAGCCGATAAGCCGTTCCTCAAGCTGAATTGCGCCGCGCTTCCGTCGGAACTGGTGGAGAGCGAGCTGTTCGGGTACGAGCGCGGTGCGTTTACGGGCGCCTATCAGAAAAAGGCCGGAATGTTCGAGCTGGCGGACGGGGGCACGATCCTGCTGGACGAGATTGGGGACATGGATTTCCGGCTTCAGGCGAAGCTGCTCCAGGTGTTACAGGATCATGAATTTCAGCGCATTGGCGGGAAGGATGTCGTCAAGGTGGACGTGCGGCTGATGGCGGCCACCCACGTGGACCTGGAGGCGGCCATCGCGGAGAGGAAGTTCCGCGAAGATTTGTACTACCGGCTGAACGTGATCAGTCTGAAGATACCGCCGCTTCGCGAAAGGCGCGAAGACCTGATTCCGCTGGCCGAGTTTCTGGTGCGCCGGCATATTGGCCCTTCCGACCCGATCCCATTGATTACGGAAGAGTTAAGGCACGCGATCGTGAGTTATTACTGGCCCGGCAATGTGCGTGAGCTGGAGAATTTCGTGCGCCGGCTGATCATCCTGCGGGATGCGTCGCTGCTGGCGCGGGAATTACACACAAGAGCCATGCGCAAGCCGTTGGCAGCGGTCGCCGTCGCGGACGCTCCGGGCGTTGCGCCTTCCTCCGGTGCGGAAGCCGCTGAGGCGCCGATTCTGGAGCAGGTCACCAAAGCCAAGCGTCAGGCCGAGGTGGAAGCCATCGTGGCGGCGCTGGACTCGACGCATTGGAACCGGAAACGGGCCGCGATGCTCCTGAAGGTGGATTATAAGGCCTTGCTATACAAGATGAAACGCCTGGGAATCGAAGAACGGGCGAACGCCGGGCGCGAGCCGGAGAAGCCGAGAACGCAAGCTGCCCGGGCGGCGGGGGACTCGCGGAGCTGAGTCGCATAGCTGTGCCGGGGCCAGGAAGATTACCGAAGCTTGGTGAAGATTCCCAAAGATTGGTGCCCTGGAAGTGCGGATTACACACAATTCGGGCTCCGGACTGTTGGTACCAAAACTGCCTATCCTTGGTTATGGCACTCCGGCTTCCGAGTCGAATTCTGGCGGCGTGCGGGTGGACGCTGGTTCTGCTCCCTTGTCTGGCGGCTGCGGCGTCTACAGCGGGTAAGGATCCGGTCGGCTTCGATTCCGCCGTGCTCTCCGGCATGGCGGTGCAGCAGTTGGCGCCGGTTTCGGGGTTCGTTACTCCGCCCGCGGCGGCGGGCATGGAATTTCCCGGAACCGCCGAAATGCTGAGCCATCCGCTGCTGGCGGGACCCTACCATTCCGGCTCGACCCTGGAGATCGCCGATTCTCAGGCGGGTGATGGCGACGATGACATTCGTCCCGATCCCCGGCCGAGAATGAAGAAATTCATGCTGATCGTGCTGCTGATCGGAGCCGTTGTCAAGTATCTTACTTCGCCGAGTTATTTGAAACTTGTTAGCGAAGTAACCGATCCGTGGGCATCTTAGGTTACCGTGCCGTCCTGAGTACTTTCCATCGTATTCTCACAGGATGCCATCCTATTCCGGCGTGCGCCGCAACGACTTCAGCGGGCGGCGTATCGACCGCGACGTCACGCGGATCACCTGGGATCCGGTGATGGCCGAAAATGGCGGCTACAAGCACTTCATGGCCAAAGAAATTCACGAGCAGCCGTGCGCGGTCGGCGACACTATCCTGGGTAGGATCCATCCATCCACTCGCGGACGACGAAAGGCGATCGTTCGCGCCACGCCTACTACTGGTCGCGCATGCGAATGTTGGTGGACAGGATCATGCGAATAGTTTCCACCCAGTCATGGCGGGCGTTTTCGTCGGTGGCGATCGGCTTCTGCTCGACCAGGTTGGCCTGCAGAAAGACGGGCGGGGGCTCTTCTATGTCATCTACGACGGTCACCACCTTGAGGGCCGGTTGTGCCAGGCGGAGGTCCGCGATAAAGGAGGCGGCATCCGGCAGGTTCGCGTTGATAACTACGAGATCGGCATTAAGTCCAAGCTCCGTCAATAACTTGCTGGCGCCGGAGGCGCTTACGGCGGGCAGCGCGTAAAAACCCGCCTGGTCCAAGGCGTGCCCCAGCCAAAACGCAAACCCCAAGTCGTTATCCACGATGAGGACGGTTTTCACGTCGATGTTGGTATCAAGTAATTGCAAGGGGCCGGAAGCATAGCAATCGGCACGCCACGGTTGCCAATCAATTAAATTCAAGTAGTTACAGACTTTTCACGCGCGTGGCAAACCCAATGCAGCGAAGAAAGTCACACGAAATTGCCTTTAGTACCGTACTATACGGGGCAATTATATCCTAATTACCTGGACCCGGAGATGGTTTCACGCCTCGCCCTAGAGCCGGATGATTTTCTCTGAAGTCAGGCTGCGCAACGCATTCCGGGTGTCGACGATGAGGTTGGCTCTCTCGACGAGGGCACGGTAGTCGAAGTTCGCGTGGTCCGTAATGATTACTCCGCAATCCGACTGAGCGAGGGCCTCGTTGGGGTCGGTGGAGAAGAGAGTTTCGTCTTCGATGCGGAGAGTCGGGACATAGGGGTCGGTGTAGGTGACTGCGGCGCCACGGCGCCGGAGCAGGTGGATGATATCCAGGGCTGGGGACTCGCGGACATCGTCGATATCGCGTTTGTAGGCCACGCCCAGAATATGGATTTTCGAGCCTTTTACGGCCTTGCCGCGGTCGTTGAGGGCGTTCTGCACCTTTTCGACGACGAAATGTGGCATCTGGCCGTTGATATACCCGGCGAGCTCGATGAAGCGGGCCTCGATGCCGGCCTGCTTGGTCTTCCAGGAAAGATAGAACGGGTCGATCGGGATGCAATGGCCGCCCAGTCCGGGACCGGGATAGAAAGGCATGAAACCGAACGGCTTGGTGGCCGCGGCGTCTATGACTTCCCAGATGTTGATGCCCATCCGGTCGCACATCACGGCCAACTCATTGACCAGCCCGATGTTGATCATGCGGAAGGTGTTCTCGAGCAGCTTGACCATTTCAGCGACCTGCGTCGAGCTGACCGGTACGACGTTTTGCAAGGCTTGCGAGTAGAACAACTTGCCCATCTCGGTGCAGGCCGCCGTCACGCCGCCGACGACCTTGGGGATGTTCCTGGTCTGATACTTGGGATTGCCGGGATCGACCCGCTCCGGAGAGAAGCAGAGGAAGAAATCCCGCCCCACCTGCATGCCGCCGCCGGAAAGCATGGGCAGCACGAGTTCATCCGTGGTTCCGGGATAGGTGGTGGATTCGAGAATTACCAGCATCCCGGGATGAACGTATTTGACCATCTCCTGGCAGGCCGACACGATGTAGCTCATGTCGGGGTCCTTGGTTTTGCGGAGCGGCGTGGGGACACAGATGTTGATCGTGTCCAAATCGGCGACGACGCTGAAATCCGTAGTGGCGCGCAGCTTGCCGGCATCCACCAGGGCGCAGACCTCATCGGGGAGGACGTCCTGGACGTACGAATCCCCGGCATTTATTCTCTCGACTTTGGATTCAATCAGGTCGATTCCTGTTACCGAAAAGCCCGCTTTGGCGAACTCGACCGCCAGCGGAAGTCCCACGTATCCCAGGCCGATTATTCCTACGTGTGCCGTGCGGTCCGAGATCTTCTTTGCGAGTGTTTCGACGGCGGGGGCCGTCACCGGTACAGTCCCTTGCAACATGAAATCAAAGCTCCGTTTCGAGGAATTTCGAGGAGAATACGGAGCAATTCAATCACCGATTCCGCTAGCCGAGTTGGCCTTGGTTTTTCCCGTGCCGGCATCTTCCGAGAGGCGATTTTCGAGGCCCAGTTTTTTCATCTTGTACAGCAGCGCTTTGTAATCGATTTTCAGGAGGGCGGCCGCGCGTTTCCGGTTCCAGCGGGTGGATTGGAGGGCTGCGAGTATGGCATCCGATTCAACCTGCTGCTGGGCCTTGCTGACCTGTTCGAAGACGCCATCGCCGGGAACGGACCGGGCATCCCCTACGGCAGCGGGGAGGCGAAGCGGGGGAGCTTCCGGCTTGGGGAATGCCCTCGGCCGCAAGTCCTGAGCCAGCATCACAGGATCGCGGAGAATCAGGAATTTCCGAACCACGTTTTCCAGCTCGCGCACATTTCCGGGCCAACGGTGTTCCATCAGGGCCTGCGCCAGACCGGGTGTGATCTCCGGCATGGGGACGTTTACCGGGGCGTGTTTTCGCATCAAGAACCCGGCCATGGGAACGATATCTTCCTGCCGCTCGCGCAGCGGGGGTAGCACGAGGTTAATCACATTCAGGCGGTAGTAGAGGTCTTCGCGGAAACTGCGGGCGGCGATGGCGGCTTCCAGGTCGCGGTGGGTCGCGGCCATCACGCGCACGTCGACTTTGATGGTCTCGCGGCCGCCGATCCGGTGGAACTCGTGGTCCTGAAGAACCTGCAGCAGCTTGGCCTGGAGGCGGACATCCATGTCGCCGATTTCGTCCAGCAGGATGGTGCCGCCGTCAGCCATCTCGAACATGCCCGCCTTCTTTTGAAACGCGCCGGTGAAGGAGCCACGCTCGTAGCCGAACAGCTCGCTTTCCACCAGTTCCGAAGGCAGGGCCGCGCAATTCAATTTCAGGAAGGGCTTCGTGGCGCGCGGCGATTGGGCATGCAGTTCCCGGGCGATCACTTCCTTGCCGGTGCCGGTTTCACCCTGGATCAGGACTGGAGCCTCGCTCCAACCGACCTGGGCCACCAGGGCATAGATCTCCGCCATGCGCTGGTTGGATCCCAGGAAAGTCTTATTCAGGACGGAGGTTTTGCGCGGAGGCGCCGGCGCATCCAGGGCCCCGTTCTTTTCCAGGGCGCGGTTGAGCGCTCTGGCGAGGTCTTCGTGGGATACGGGCTTGCACAGGAAATCCGTCGCGCCCATCTTCATGGCCCTGACGATATTCAGCGTGGAGGCCTCGCCGGACAACATGATCACGGGCAGGTCAGGCCGCGTACGGCGGATCTCGAGCAAAGTTTCCAATCCGTCGCGGTTGGGCATGAGGAGATCCAGCAGCACGGCCGAGAGGTTTCCGTCCAGTTCCTGGACTGCGGACAGAACCTCGTCTCCGTCAGCGGCGGTTTCGACGGAAAATCCCAGGCATTTCGCAACGGTTTGCAGGTAGTCGCGGACTTCAAGTTCGTCCTCGCCGATCAGAATCGTGGATCCGGCATGTGTGCGGTTGATGCTCAAGTGCCTCCTCCGTGTCGCTGGTCAAGCGATCGTCTGCAGTTTAACTTGACTGGTGCGCGGGGACTGCCGGGTGTTACATCGGCAGTACTACGCTGAACATGGGACCCTGGTCGGTGTTCTCGGCCCAGACGGTTCCCTCATGCTGGTTAACGATCATTCTCGTGATGGCCAGACCGAGCCCTCCCCCGGAACGGTCGCGGCCACCCGCATAGGATGTGTATTCTTCGAAGATATCATTGAGGTGCTCCGGCGGGATAGGACATCCGGAGTCGCGAATGTCGATGCGGTAGGAATTGGGGTCGTGCCGGAGGCGGTGTCTGCGCTCGGCTCCCGGCGGAATGGCGGAACGCGTGACGCGCCGCTCCCAGAAATAAGGATAGCAGCGGACGTCGATGGTGCCGGCTTTCGGGGTGAACTTGCAGGCGTTGTCCATGATGTTGATGAGAACCTGCTCAATCTGACCGGCTTCGAAAAACAGGGGCTGGTCCGGCGCGACGACGTCCGTGTTGATGGCGATGGATTTATCTTCCGCGAAGGGCGTAATTTCGTGGAGGGCCTGTTCCAGGCAGTCGCGAATGTCGCCGTGCTGCAGGTCTGGGCGGCGCTTGACGTGCCGTCCGACACTCAACTGGAACATGGCGGCGGCCATGCGCGAAAGGCGCTTGGCACTGTGCTGCATGCGCTGGAGCACCTCCCGTTGGGATTGAGTAAGAGGGCCGAGGGGCTCGCTGAGCAACAGCCCGCAGTAGCCGCTGAGGGCGGTGAGGGGCGCGCGAAAATCGTGCACGGCGCGGGCGAGGAAAGTGGTCCGGTCCTGATCGTATTCCTGAAGGCGCAGGTTGGCCTGTATCAGGCACTGGAGGATCTCGTCGCGGTCGGCGCGCAGGGACAGAGCCGAGGATAGATGGTCATTTCGTCCGCTGGAGGCCAGGAAGGCGGCCAGAGTGGCGCGAGAGACCGGCTTCAGCAGGATGTGGCCGTCGTCGGCGCCGGTCTGTTCCCGGAAGCGTGCCAGGTCTTTGCGGTCGACCAGAAACAGGTGTTTGGAGGGGCTGGTGAAGACGCAATCCGGCAGGGGGACATCGGGATGGCAGTCCCAGAGGGAGAGGTCGGAGTCCTCGGACGCTTGCTCGGCGGAGACCACCGTCAGGTTCCAATTGTCGCCGGCGATTTCGGAGAGCACCTCCCGGCAGAGCCGGTAGAGCTCACGGTCTTGAGAAAAAAGTTGTGCGTGCATGGTTGAAAAATGAACTCAGGAGCTCAGGATCTTCCGGGATCGAAAGCAATCCGGCCTTCCGGCCGGCAAGGGAAACGAATTCGAACAAAGTGCCAAAAACTGAATCTTTGAGACCGGCAGACATGTAACAGGAAACCAATCGGCTCGAGGTCTGGACGATGCGGCGCCTGTGTGTTTCCGGCGGACTGAGCCGCCGGTGATTCGGCCTTTGAAAAATCGCGGGGACCCGGACAAGGCGATGCTTCGGGGCCATAGACTTGTACGTTCCAGATGAAAAATGCGACAGGCGATCGACGTCCATAACGAAAACCGCAGCGATCTTGTTTTAGCGATTTTCATGCCACGTCAAACCCCGACCCGGTGCGACCGATCGTCAGGCGGCACAGAGCAGGGATTGAGCATACCCGAGAAGAGTGGCGGGAGCGGGAGGTGCCGGTTTGGGCGCGATTCCCCAGAAAAGTACTAAGGCCCGGTCGGCGTCGTCTCAAATCAAATCGTCAAGGCGGGCAGGACGCGAAATCAGGGAATCTGTTTTCTGGCGGCCGCCCGAGAACTGGACAAGCATTCCTTCAAATCTCGATTTTCGGAAACATTTCCCAAACTACTAAATCCCGCTAATTCCCGCCTTTCTACTTAACCATATCATTACATGTGAATTAGTAATCGGCAGCGCAATTGCTGCGTCGAGTGTCGCCTGAACTTTATGAAAACAAAGCTAATTAAGACAATTTCAGTCCGCATTGCGGCGTTCGCTCTCCTGTCCGGGTGCATGTATGCCGATTCGATGGAGTGGGTTGGTAACTGGGCGGGGGTATGGTCGGGATTTGGTACTAGTCCTTATACGGCGTATGACGCGACGCTGGGGAAAGACATCACGATTTTCTGCCTGGATTTCAATGATGAAATCGCGCCTCCGTACGCTTGGAATGCGAATATCTATGCTCTCAATCCGACGAACGTGACGAACAACGCGCAATTCGGCGGGAACTACGGACACGGTGTTCAGGCCCCGCCGAACCCGGCGGCCTTCGCGTTTCAGGGAGATACTGCCGGGAGCTACTCGGTCGATATGACCGCGAGCCCGGACGCGTACACGCGATACCTCGAAGCCGCCTGGCTATTCAGCAACATTCAGAAGGCCGGGTCCGGGGACCTCAACAACGAGATTATTTCCCAGGTCGCGGCCTGGGAGCTGTTTGTGGATTCGAATCACATCGGCACGTTGCACACAGATATTCAGTCGACAAGCGGTACTTACACTTTCAACAATTACCTGTATTCCGTCAATCATTATGGGAGTATTTCAACCGCATCGACTTCCGGCCTGAGTTTCGAGCAGGCCGTCATCGAGGCGCTGAGCGCGGCGGAACAGGCAGTCACGGCTGAAAACTGGGCGGGCTCGGCGTTCATGGGAACGTGGGACCTGGTGACCGCGGACCCCACCTGGGTTGGCACGCTCGGCAACAACAAACCGGCGCAGGAGTTTCTCACGCCGATTGCCAATCCGGAACCGGGTGCGATCGTGCTGCTCGGCAGTGCCATACTCCTTATCGCCGCCACGCAGCGGAAGAGGCTTGCAGCGCGGCTGGCACGGCCGGACATCCAGAGTTAACCCGATCGCTAGTTCACCTGCATAATTGAAGACGGGGCAGGCCTAAAAGCCTGCCCCAATGCTTTTTATGGCCCGCGAAATGCACGATTGAGGCGGTATGTTCCGCGGCAGAGTATTCTCCTGGACCACCTTCGTAGTGTTATCGGCCGGAATTGTTATGGTTTCCTGTCGAAAATCCCCCCAGGCCAGGGAGGCGAATTTCCTTTCCAATGGTCAGAAGCTTTTCGACAAGCACGACTATCCGCGCGCTCTGCTGGAATATCGCAATGCCGCAGGGGCGGTCCCCCGGGACGCCGAGCCGTATTACCGCATTGGCCTGACGGAGCTTGCGATGGGGAACCCCAGGGGAGCAGTCGCAGCGTTGCGGAAGGCGACGGAGCTTAACCCCAAGCACGAAGGCGCGCAATTGCAACTGGCCGCGCTACAGACCGCGACGACCAACAAGTCGTTGGTGGAGGACGCCTCGTCGCGTCTGCAGGAGGTGCTGAAGGCATCGCCGCAGAATACGCAGGCGAACGACCTGCTGGCGCTCGCCGAATGGAAGCTGGGGAATAATGATGAAGCGCTGAAACGGCTCGAAGAGAACCTGCAGAAGTTCCCGTCGAACCTGAGCTCGTCGGTTCTGCTGGCGCGATTCAAGCTGAGCAGGAAAGACTTCGACGGCGCCGAGGAGGCGCTGAAGAAGGCGGTTGCCGCGGCTCCCGATTCGTCGTACGCCGCAATGGCGCTGGCCGAGCTTCACCTGATGGCTGGAAAAAACGACGTTGCGGAGACCGAGATCCGGCGGGCAGCACAACTCGACCCAAAGAACGCGCGGGCGCTGTTCGGACTGGCGGCAATCCAGTCGGTTGGCAACCGGATGGACGAGGCCGAGCAGACTTACCGGCAGATCTCAGCGCTTCCGCGGAAAGAATACAAGCCGGTTCACGCGCTATTCCTGTTCAAGACCGGCAAGCGGGAGGCCGCCCTGGCGGAACTCAAGAAGTTGGCGCAGGACGACCCGCGGGATCCGGCGGCACGGCGGCGAGTGATTGCCGCCTGTTTCGCGATGAAGAAGCTGGACGAAGCGCAGAGCATGCTGGCGGCCGATCTGAAGAAGAACCCGAAGGACGCGGACGCGCTGCTGATGAGAAGCGAGATTTTTCTGCGAACCGGCAAGGCGGCCGAGGCGGAAAAGGACTTGGAGCAGGTGCTCCACTACAAACCGGATTCGGCTGAAGCCCACTTTGCCATGGCTCTGGCATACGCGGCCCAGGGCATGGAACAGA
>Ga0335083_10008018_pt1 | contig 12943 bp, 14 predicted proteins | sample Lox_Sample_42_FD_206716 | JGI IMG/M metagenome (GOLD analysis project Ga0335083, IMG submission 206716) | Soil microbial communities from Loxahatchee National Wildlife Refuge, Florida, United States - Lox_Sample_4.2 | ecosystem: Environmental > Terrestrial > Soil > Wetlands | place: USA...
CCGGCCTCGGCGAGCGCCTTCAATTCGGCCTGCGCCTCGGCGACACCGTCTTCCAGCGACGCGCGCGCCTTGCCGTGGTCGCGCCAGGCATCCATGGTTTCCGGCGGCATGGTATTGACGGTGTCGGGGCCGATCAACGTCTCGACGTAGAGCACGTCGGAATAGGCCTTGTTCTTGGTGCTGGTGGAGGCCCAGAGCAGCCGCTGCGGCCGCGCGCCCCTGGCGGCCAGTTTCTTCCAGCGCGGGCCCGCGATCATGGATTTGTAGAATTGATAGGCGCGCTTGGCGTTGGCGACCGCGATCTTGCCTTTCAGCGCCGCGAGCTTGGCATCGGGCTTGTCGGCGAGTTTTGCGTCGATCTTTTCGTCGGCCAGCGTGTCGATGCGGCTGACGAAGAAGCTGGCGACGCTGGCGATCTTGGAAATGTCGCCCTTACGGCGCTCGAGACCGGACATATAGGCCTCGGTCACCTGTTCGTAGACGCTTTCGGCGAAGAGCAGCGTGATGTTGACGTTTATGGCTTCCGAAATCAGCGTCGCGATGGCGGGCAGGCCTTCCTGCGTGGCCGGCACCTTGATCATGATGTTGGGGCGCGCGATCTCGGCCCACAGCGAGCGGGCCTCGGCGATCGTTCCCTCGGTATCGTGGGCGAGATAGGGCGAGACCTCGATCGAGACATAGCCATCGACGCCTTCGGTCGCGTCGTAGACGGGCTTCAGCCCGTCGGCCGCCTTCATGATGTCGGCCACCGCAAGCGAACGGAAGATTTCATCCACGCCGCGTCCGGCCTCGGCCATGGCCTTGATGTCGCCGTCATATTCCTCGCCCTTCGAGATGGCCTTCTCGAAGATCGAGGGATTGGAAGTCATGCCTTTCAGGCCGTCTTCGGCGATCAGACGTGGCAATTCGCCGCCATCGAGGAAACTGCGGCTCAGAAAGTCGATCCACAGCGATTGGCCGAAACGTTCAAGATCCTTAAGCGCGCTCATGCCGGCGCCTTTCGACGATTGGGGATTTGAGGCGGAAGCCCGGCCTGAATGATAGCAACGCAGCCGCACAATGGAAGTTCCATCGCCCGGATTTCGCCATTCGCGTGGAGAATTCACCAGCGCAACAGACGCGAGCCCAAGAGAGCGCCAAGCCCCGCCATGAACGCGACGGCAATGGTGTACCAGACGGCGACGAAAAGCGGGGAATCGTCGAAACAATGCGCGGCATAGAACAAAGCGCCGACGCCGCCCGCGACCAATCCCGCCACCGCGCCGGTCAAGGCGGGCGTTTGCGTGGCGCCATGGCGCAGCGCCCACAACACCAATGCCAGCGGGGCGAAGGAAAGGATGGGAATGAAGGTCATGCACAGGACGGCGTTGTGGCCGACGAGGCGGCTGCCCCATTCGCTCGCAGGCACCGCGATCAGTTCCAGCGCCATGGCGATCGCGAGCAGCGCCGGCGCGGCAAACAGGACCATGAGCGGGTGCCCGCCTTCGGGCCGCATGAGGCGCGCGGACGCGGCGGCGGCGCTGGCGGCAAGCGCGAGCGCGGCCACGAATTTGAAATCGAAGCGCATCGTGTGCATGGCGGGCATGAAATCGGGCCTGGGCCCGAGCAGCATGAAGAACAGCGCGCAGGCCGCGGCCACGCTTGCCGCCAGCGCGATGGCCAGCGCGCGGCGGGGCGAGAGCGCCTTCCGTTTGTCCGCGGCGAGCGCCGCTATGAGGTTCTCCGTCTTCATCCGTTCGGCTCGCGATAGAGCGACGCGAGTTTCCTCAATCCCCGATGCAGCGTGACGCGGACGGCACCTTCGCTCATCGCGAAGCGCTGGGCCACGTCCTTGATGCTCGCCTCCTCCAGCGAGATGGCGGCGACCACCTGGCCCTGGCGGCCGCCCAGCCGGCCCACCAGCCGCGCCAGTTCGGCGGGCGCGGTTTCCGGCGCGGGCGCGTCGTCCGGCAGCACATGGGCCACATCGTCGATGGGCGTTTCGCCCCGGCGGCCGCGGCGGCGCAGGACATCGATGAGCTTGTGGCGCGCGATCGCGTTCAGCCAGGGCAGGAACGCGGCATCGCGCATCCAGGTCCCGCGCTTGACGTGCACCGCCAAGAGGATCTCCTGCACGACATCCTCCACATCGGCGTTGCCGAGGCCCGTTCGCGCCAGACCGCCGCGCGCGAAGGCACGCAGGCGCGGCACAAGCGCCTCGAGCAGCCGCCCATAGGCCGCCCCGTCTCCATCCAGCCCGGCGCGCATCCAGGAGGCGAACTCCGCCTCCTGTCCGCTTGCCGGTCCTTCGCTGTGGTTCGCCCCGCTCATGCGAATTGTTACAGGCGCAAGAATTTGCCGCCCCACACGTAACACGCCGCCAGGCGCGCGCGAAGAGAGCGGACAGGGGGGCGCTTCCGCCTGCCCTACCATCAAGAGGACAACACGATGAATCGCCGTACGACCAACATCGCGCTGGCCGGCTCGGTCGCCGCCGCCATCGCGCTGCTTTCCATGCCCGCGAACGCCGCGGACATGAGCAAGGACATGGAGAAGTGCTATGGCGTGGCGCTGAAGGGCCACAACGACTGCAAGGCCAATTATCCGGGCGCGACCTGCGCCGGCACCCAGAAGGTGGATTACGACGGCCAATCCTTCAAGCTGGTCCCCAAGGGCACCTGCGTCACCATGAAGACTCCGCACGGCATGGGCTCCCTCACGCCGGTCACGGAGAAGATGTAGCACGCCCGGGAAGCGCCGGGCTTTGCCCCTCGGTCCGGCGCTTCCTTCCCATACGGACGATCTTGATGCACGCGACACTGCCCTCAGGCGCCGGCGTTTCGTTCAAGCCCCAGCATTTCGCGGCCATCGCCGGGATGCGGCCGGCGGTTTCGTTCTTCGAAGTGCATGCGGAGAATTATCTGGGCGCGGGCGGGCCGCCACATGCGCGGCTTGGGCGATTACGCGCCGATCATGCGCTGTCGCTGCACGGCGTGGGATTGTCCATCGGCAGCGAAGCGAGGCCCGACCGCGCGCATCTGGCGCGGCTTCGCGCGCTGATCGCCCGGTATGAGCCGGAGAGTTTTTCCGAGCATCTGGCATGGTCGAGCCATGGCGGCGAATATCTGAGCGATCTCTTGCCTTTGCCCTATACGCAAGAGACCCTGGCGCGTGTCTGCGCCCATGTGGACGAAACGCAGGACGCGCTTGGCCGCGCGATCCTGCTGGAGAATCCGTCCACCTATGTCCGCTTCGCGGAAAGCGAACTGACCGAGACGGATTTCCTCGGCGCGGCCGCGGCGCGAACGGGATGCGGCCTCCTGCTGGACGTCAACAACGCGTTCGTCTGCGCGGTCAATCACGGGTTCGAGGCGGCCGAGTATCTGCGCGCGTTTCCGCTTCGGCATGTTGGGGAGATTCATCTGGCCGGACACGCGACGGCGCGTGACAGGCGGGGCGAATTCCTGATCGACACCCATGGCAGCGCCGTCGCCGATCCGGTGTGGGCGCTGTACGAAAGCGTGATCGCGCGCACCGGTCCGCTGCCGACATTGATCGAATGGGACAACGAGGTGCCGGAATGGCCGGTGCTGGCGGCCGAGGCGGCGCGCGCCGTCGCCGTCATGGCGGCGCACCGGGTAAAGGCGGCTTGAGATGCAGGTCCCATTCGCCGCCGCGCTGAAGACGGATCGCGTGCCACCGGGCCTCGATGCCGAGCGCTTCGCCGTCTACCGCAACAATCGGATCGTGTCGCTGATCGATTCGCTTGCCGCGACGTTTCCGGCGACGCAAAGGATCGTCGGCGAGGAATTCTTCCGCGCCATGGCGCGCGCCTTCGCCAATTCGCATCCGCCATCCTCTGCGGTGCTGCACGAATATGGCGGGAGATTTCCCGATTTCATTTCCGCGTTCGAACCTGCCGGGGAATTGCCCTATCTCGCCCATGTGGCACGGATCGAATGGCTGTGGATGTGCGCCTATCATGCGGCGGACATGGACGGCATTGCTTGCGAGGACCTGGCGCGGCTCGGCGGCGACGGAGCGAGCGGCGCGCGGTTTGCGCTTCATCCCTCGCTCTCGGTTCTGCGGTCCGCGCATCCGGCGGCGACGATCTGGGAGATGAACACAAGCGGCGAGCCCGGACCGGTCGCCGACTGGCGCGGTGAGGACGTCTTGGTCGCCCGGACCGGCATGACCGTGAACGTCAATCGCTTGCCGGGCGGCGCGGCGCCGTTCGTTCAGGCGCTGATGCGCGGTGAGACGCTGGACACAGCGAACCAAATCGCCGGCGCGGAGACCGCCGGCTTCGACCCCGCGGCGACTCTGGGCTTCCTGATCGCCAACGGATTGATCGTTTCCATGGAACCCGCAACATGATCGCTCAAATAAGCACGCTTTGGAGACGCGGCTTCGCGGCTCTCGACGCCATCCCGCAGAGTGTGCTGTCGCTGTGCGCCCGCATATTCCCGGCGGCCGTGTTCTGGCAATCGGGCGAGACCAAGGTCGACGCGAACTGGCATGTCACCGACAGCGCCATTTATCTGTTCAAGACCGAGTACAATCTGCCGCTGATCGATCCGTCGCTGGCGGCGCATCTGGCCGCATTCAACGAACATTTCTTCCCGGTGCTGCTGGTCTTGGGGTTGGCCAGCCGGTTCGCGGCGGCGGCGCTGATGTGCATGACGCTGGTGATCGAGATCTTCGTCTATCCGGACGCTTGGCCGACGCACGGAGTGTGGATCACCTGCTTCCTCGTCGTGATCGCGCGCGGCCCCGGTGTCTTGTCGTTGGATCGCCTGATTGCGAAGAGGTTTTGGAAATAGGCTGTGGCGCGCCCACGACTGCCGCGGCCGCGGGCAGCGTGGTGAGCCAATCGGCGATGTCCGACGTCACCCGGCCGGTGGCGGCATCGAAGGCCTGAAGGATCGCGGGCATGGCGTTCGCGGAAGCGGGGGCGCTCTCCAAAAGGTCCTTCACGCCGATCACGCGCCGCTCCTTCATCGTCACGAGCTTGGCCGAGACGGCGAGCACCGCGTTGGGCGGGCCGTCTCCCGTATATTGCGCCTCGAAGGCGCGGATGTCCCAGACGAGCTGATAGTCGCTCTGCAAGGCGTCGTCCTCGGACGCGACGCCGGAGATGCCGCCGCTCGCCTCCAGCGCCTGGACGAGCTTCGACGCCAGAAGTTTGGGCGCGGTGTCGGTCCATGCCGCGTCGGCGTAATAGTCGAGCGTGCCGTTGCGCGTCAGCGCGATGCGGTCGGTGTCGAGCGCGGTGGGCGCGGAGGGCGCCGCCACGCTCAGCTGCCAGGGCGCGGCGGGGCTGGCGGATTTCTGCGGCATGGGCGGATCGAGCAGATAAATCTGCGGCGCGGGCGCGGGGCCGGGCAGCGAGCCGCAGCCCGCGAGTGCCGCGGCAAGCGCCAGAACGAGGATGTGCGGTTTCATTGCGGCGTGTATCCCTTGCGGCGGTCGCCATAGAGCAGCCGCGTCGGTTGACGTTCGAGATCGTTGGAAAGGCGCTTGAGGCTGGTCACCAATTCGCGGCTTTGGGTGACGAGCTGATCGAGCTGGGTCACGGTGCCGCCGTTCAGAATGTCGTTGGCGCTTTGGGCGACATTGTCGACGTGGCCCAGCACAACGTGCATCTGGTCGAGGTCGGAGTTCAGCGCGCGCGAGGCCTGCGTCAGATTGCTCAGCGTGGTGTCGATGTCGTCGGTGTGCTTGTCCAGCGTGTCGGTGGTCTCGCGCAAATTCGAGAGAATCCGGCCGACATTGTCGCGGTTCTGCTTGTCCAGCAGCGCCGATAATTGATCGGCCACGGTATTGAGCTTGGCGATCAGGCGCGGCGCCGATTCCGCCAATTGCTGCAGCGTCGAGGGCCGCGACGTGATGACCGGATAAGGTTCGCTCGCCTTGCGCTCCAGGAACGGCTTCGATTTGGAGCCGCCGTCGATCTCCACATAGGCGCCGCCGGTGATGCCCTCGCTGCCGATGGAAGCGATGGAATCGGTGTGCAGCCTGAGATTGGGATCGATCTGCAGGACGGCGATGACGCGCTTGGGATTGTTGGGATCGAATTGCAGCTTGGAGACGCGGCCGACCTCGATGCCGTTGTAGCGCACCGCCGTGCCGGTGCCGAGGCCGCTGACCGAACCGGTGAAATAGGTCCGGTAATAGGCGTATTCCTCGTTGTACTGCGCGCCGGCGAGCCAGAGCAGCGCCACCACCGTGCCGAGCAGGCACGCCAGCACGAAGGCGCCGACCGCGACGTAATTGGCCTTGGTTTCCATGGCTGTCTCCTCAAGCCCCCAACGCGGCGCGGCCCCTGGGGCCGGAAAAGTATTCGTGGATCCAGGGGTTCTTGTCGCGCCGCAGCGTATCGATGGTGCCGACACGGATCTTCTTGTCGACCAGCACGGCGATGCGGTCGGCGGTGGCGATCAGCGTGTCGATGTCGTGCGTGACCATGAAGACGGTGAGATTGAGGCTTTTCTGCAGGTCGCGCACCAATTGGTCGAAATGCGCCGCCGAGATGGGATCGAGACCCGCGGTCGGCTCGTCGAGAAAGAGGAGCTCGGGCTCGAGCGCCAGCGCGCGCGCAAGGCCTGCGCGCTTGCGCATGCCGCCGGACAGTTCGGACGGGAATTTGCGCGCGGTGTCTTCGGGCAGGCCGACGAGCGCGATCTTCATGGCGGCGAGCTCGTCCATCAGGGCCTGGGTCATGGCCGTGTAGCGGTGCATCGGCACCTGGATGTTCTCGGCCACCGTCATGGAGCTGAACAGCGCGCCGTCCTGGAAGAGAACGCCCCAGCGCAGTTCGATGTCGCGCAGCTTCTCGTCCTCGAGGCCGCTGGTTTCCTCGCCGAAGACCCGGATGCTGCCGGATTCCGGCTTGTTCAGCCCGACAATGGAACGCATGAGCACCGATTTGCCGGCGCCCGAGCCGCCGACGACGGCCAGCACCTCGCCGCGCATGACGTCCAAGTCCACATGATCGTGGATGACCACGCCACCGAAAGCGTTCACCAGCCCACGCACTTCGATGACGGATTCGGAGGCCGCGCCCATCACACCCCCAAAACCGAAAACAGGATCGAGAAACCGGCGTCGAACACGATCACCAGGAAGATCGATTCGACGACCGAGCGCGTGGTGAGCCTGCCCACGCTTTCGGCGCTGCGTTCGACGCGCAGACCTTCGAAGCAGCCGACCAGGCCGATGATGAAGGCGAACACCGGCGCCTTGATGAGGCCGACCAGGAGCGTGTTGGCCGTGACCGCGCTCTCCAATTGGCGCATGAAGGCCGGAAAGGTGATGCCGAGGTCGAAATAGCACATCACCGCGCCGCCGATCATCGCCATGACGTCGGCGTAGAAGGTGAGCAGCGGCAGGCTGATGACCAGGCCCAGCACGCGCGGCAGCACCAGCACTTCCGCGACGTTGAGGCCCAAGGTCTGCATCGCATCCACTTCCTCGTTGACGCGCATGGTGCCGATGGCGGCGGTGAAGGCCGAGCCGGAGCGGCCCGCCACGACGATGGCGGTGATCAGGACGCCGATCTCGCGCAGGATCGAAACGCCCAGAAGATTGATGGTGAGGATTTCGGAGCTGAAACGCTTCAGCTGGTCCGCGCCCTGATAGGCGATGACGACGCCCAGGAGAAACGACAACAGGCCGACGATGGGAAGCGCGGTGACGCCGGTGGATTCGATGTGATGCACCAGCGCCTTGAATGGCAATTCGCGGCGCGGCGCCAGGATCGCTTCGATGGTCTCGACCGTGATCTGGCCGAGGAAACTCAGCATGGCGTAGCCCTGCTTGAGCACGCCGATGGTGCTCCGGCCGATGCGTTCGAGGATGTCCTGAAGGCTGCGATGCGGATGCGGCCCCGGCGTCACATGCGGATCGGCCGCCGCCATCGTGTCGAGCAGCGGCTTGTAGAGCGCGGGCACGTCGAAGCGGGTCACGCGCTTGCCCGCTTGCTTCAGCCGCTCCTCGGTGCGCAACAGAAGCCAGGCGCCGGTGCCGTCGAGCAGGCCGATTTGGCCGGCATCGATGGCGGCGTCTTTCGCATCGCCGAATTGAAGTGCGTGCAGCTCGCGATCGAGGCGCGGCGCTTCCGCCACCACCCAATCGCCGCCCGCGGAGACGACGAACGTGCCCGCGCGAGTCTCGGCCGAGAGAGTGGCCGGTGCGTCCACCCGCAGCTTCGGCGCGATGTTTCTCATGGGGCGGAATCCGGCACCGGTATCGCGCCTGGGCGGCGCATCAGGACAGCACGGAGAGAATAACGTCGCGGTAGCGCCTTGCGATCCCCTCTCGTGCCTGGTGGCGGCCGCCATCCACCACTTTGCGGCCGGCGCGCCACACGCAATCGACGGGCGGGCGGCTGGAGGCGAACAGCCAGGAATCCAGGATGGAATCGCGATTGCGGCCCAAAAGCGCCGGATGAGCGGGATCGAGACTGACGATGTCGGCCGGGGCGCCTGGGGTGAACCCAGTCGCCGGCTGGCCAAGCGCCTGGGCCCCGCCCCGGAGCGCGGCGTCGAACAGCGCGCGGCCGGTCGACCGGCCCTCGCCTTCCGCCAGCACATTGCGGGCGCGGGCCGAAAGCCGCTGGGCATATTCCAGCATCTTGAGCTCGGCGCCGGCATCGATGGCGACATTGGAGTCGGTGCCGATGCCGATGCGGCCATGGGCTTCGAGATAGGCGCGCGCCGGGAAAATGCCGTCGCCCAGATTGGCCTCGGTGATCGGGCAAAGTCCGGCGACCGCGCCGCTTTGGGCCAGGCGCGCGGTCTCCGCTCCGGTCATGTGCGTGGCGTGCACCAGGCACCAGCGCGCATCGACGTTTGCCCGATCGAGAAGCCATTCGACCGGGCGCCAGCCGGACCAGGCAAGGCTGTCGTCCACCTCTTTCGTCTGCTCGGCGGCGTGGATGTGGATGGGGCCGCCATTGGCGAGCGGCAGGATGCTGGCCAATTCCTCTTGGGTGACCGCGCGCAGAGAATGCGGCGCAATGCCAAGATTGGCATCGGGCAGAGATGCGACGATTTTCCCGCTGTCCTCGACCAGTCTCGCGAAGTCATCGACACCGTTGAGGAAGCGGCGCTGGCCGCGCGTCGGCGGCGCGCCGCCGAAATTGCCGTGCGCATAGAAGACCGGCAGCAGCGTGAGCCCGATGCCGGCCGCTTGCGCGGCGGCGGCAATGCGCGATGCGAGCTCGGCGATATTGGCGTAGGGCGCGCCGGAGGGATCGTGGTGCAGATAGTGGAATTCGCCGGCGCGGGTGAAGCCTGTCTCCAGCATCTCCACATAGGCTTGCGCGGCGATGGCCTCGACCTGATCCGGCGTCAGGCGGTCGAGGAAGCGGTACATCACCTCGCGCCAGGTCCAGAAATTGTCGCCTTCGGGGCCGCGCATTTCGGCAAGACCCGCCATGCCGCGCTGGAAGGCGTGGCTGTGGACATTGGCGAGACCGGGGACGGCGATGGAATGCCGCGCATCGCCCGGCTGCGGCTTCGCCCCCGTCGCGACGGAGACGATTTTTCCGTCCGCCAAGCTGAGGCGGACGTTATGCTCCCAACCTTGGGGCAGCAATGCGGAGTCGAAATAGAGCGCCGTCATGGGTATAGCTTTAGCCTTTCACCGCGAGCCTGCGAAGCCCGATGCTTTGTGACCGACTTTGGATCAATGCCCGCCTTGCGACCTGTGCCGCCGGAAGGCCGGGCTTGGGCGCCGTGGCGCGTGGCACGGTTGCCGCAAAGGATGGGCGCATACTTTTTGCCGGCGACGCGGCGGAGGCGCCCGCCTTCGAAGCAGAGGAGCGGATCGATTGCGGCGGGCGGCTGATCACGCCGGGCCTGATCGATTGCCACACCCATCTGGTGTACGCCGGCGACCGCGCGGGCGAGTTCGAGAAGCGATTGGCTGGCGCGACCTATGAGGAAATCGCCCGCGCCGGCGGCGGCATCGCAGCGACCGTGAAGGCGACGCGCGCCGCAAGCGAGGTCGATCTGATCGAGGGGACATTGCCGCGCCTGGACGCGCTGATCGGCGAAGGCGTGACCACGGTCGAGATCAAATCGGGATACGGACTTTCGTTCGAACACGAAACCAAGCAGCTTCGCGCCGCCAAATTGCTGGAGCGGCGGCGGGACATATGCGTCTCCGCGACGTTCCTGGGCGCGCACGCCATGCCGCCGGACGAGACGGACAAGGACGCCTACATCGCCTATGTCGCGTCGATGATTCCGGAGATCGCGCGCGAGCGCCTGGCCGACGCGGTCGATGCCTATTGCGAAGCGATCGCGTTCTCGCCGGAGCAGGTCTCGCGCGTGTTCGCGGCGGCAAAGGACAGCGGGTTGCCGGTGAAGCTGCATGCCGACCAATTGTCGGATGGGCGCGGCGCGGCGCTGGCGGCGAAGTTCGGCGCGCTGTCGGCGGATCACGTCGAGCATGCGGACGAAACCGGCATCGCGGCGATGGCGAATGCCGGCACCGCGGCGGTGCTGTTGCCGGGCGCATATTATTTCCTGCGCGACACGCATGCGCCGCCGGTGGAATTGCTGCGCCACTACAATGTGCCGATCGCGGTCGCGACCGATTGCAATCCCGGCACCTCGCCGCTGACATCGATCCTGCTGGCGATGAACATGGCCGCGACTTTGTTCAGGCTGACGGTCGAAGAATGCGTGTTGGGCGCGACGCGGAACGCGGCGCGGGCATTGGGCCTGGACGACCGCGGCACGCTGGAGACGGGCAAGCGCTGCGATCTGGCGATCTGGAACGTGGCCGAGCCGGCGGCGCTGGTCTATCGCATGGGATTCAATCCGCTTTGGCAGCGGGTGTGGAACGGGCGATGACGGATTTTCTCGAAGTCCGGCGCGGCGAGGCGCCGCTGATCGTTTCGATGCCGCATACCGGCACCGAGATTCCGGCGGAGATCGAAGCGCGGCTGGTTTCGCCGTGGCTCGCGCGCAAGGACGCCGATTGGTGGATCGAGAAATTGTACGGCTTCGCGCCAGGGCTCGGCGCCACGACGATCCGGACGAGAATTTCGCGCACCGTCATCGACGTGAACCGCGATCCTTCCGGCCGATCGCTCTATCCCGGTCAGGCGACGACCGGACTTTGCCCCATCGAAACATTCGACGGCGAGACGCTTTACCCCGGGCCGGCGCCGGATGAAACCGAGATCGCCGCGCGGCGAAGGAGATATTTCGACCCGTACCACGCCGCGCTGGAAGCCGAGATCGCGCGGCTGAAGGCGAGGCACGGCTCGATCGTGCTCTACGAAGCGCATTCCATCCGCTCGCGCGTGCCGCGACTGTTCGACGGCGATTTGCCCAACTTCAACCTCGGCACCAATTCCGGCGAGTCCTGCGCGCCGGCGTTGACGAACGCCGTGGAGCGCGCGTGCGACGAGAGCGGTTTCACACGCGTCACCAACGGCCGCTTCAAGGGCGGCTGGACCACTCGGCACCACGGAAATCCGGATGCCGGCGTGCACGCAATCCAGATGGAACTCGCCTGCCGGGGCTATATGGATGAGCCGGACGCGCCGGCGGAATCGAATTGGCCTTCACCATATTCCGAACGCCGTGCCCTGGACATGCGCGCAGTTTTGCAACGGGTTCTGGAAACCTGTCTCGCCGTCGCGCGCGATCTTTAGCGATTGTCATGGAGCCCGGCGCCGGTCTCGCGCGTTGGTCGGGTGCGGGGGCGCGCACACGTGCGCCCACGAACCAAAGGAGTTGGCGTGATGACAAATCGGACAAGTCTCGTCATGGGGGCAATCGGCGCGCTGGCGCTTTCGGGACCGGCGCTCGCCGGACCGATGGGCGTCAAGGTCGGCGTGCTGAGCTGCAACGTCGAAAGCGGCTGGGGCTACGTGCTGGGCTCGAGCAAGCAGATGCATTGCAGCTATCACCCCAATCATGGACAGGACGACTATTACGACGGCCGCATCTCCAAATTCGGGGTCGATCTCGGCTACAGCCGCGGCGCCAACATCGTGTGGGACGTCGTGGCGCCCACGACGGACGTCGATCCCGGCGCGCTGGCCGGAAATTACGTGGGCGCGACCGCGAGCGCGAGCGTGGGCATCGGCGCGGGCGCAAACGCGCTTCTGGGCGGCTTCGAAAAATCCATCGCGCTGCAGCCGATCAGCGTGGAGGGCAATTCCGGCTTCGACGTCGCGGCCGGCATCGGCGAGATGAACCTGCGCACCGCGCCGCCGCCGCGCAAGCTGACGGAGTGGAAGGAAGGCCGCGAATTCACCGTCTATTTCGGCTTCAACCAATCGACCCTGTCGCCGGAGGCCCGCGACGTGATCCATCGCGCCGTCGCGACCGCCGAACATCAGGGCCCGGTCCGCGTCGCGGTGGCCGGGCACACCGACACCGTCGGCTCGGAGAGCTACAATGACGGGCTTTCCAAGGCACGCGCGGATGCGGTGAAGCGGGCCATGCTGAATGCCGGTCTCGAGGGTGCGCCGATCCGCACCGAAGGCTACGGCTTCGACGATCCCAAGGTGCCCACCGCGCCGGGCGTGCGCGCGGCCGAGAACCGCCGCGCCGTCATCGACATCGAGCCGGAGCAGAGCGCGCAAGCGGCGGAGTAATTCATCGCACCGGGCCGCGGAGAGCGCGGAGGCGGAATCGTGCTCCGCGCCTCCGCGTCTTGGCGTGCAAATTTTCTTTTTCATGACATGATGGCGGCGCCATTCCAGCCCCGAGCCATCATGACCCGCATCGACAACACCCGCCGCATCCGCGCGCCCCGCGGGCCCGAACTGAACGCCAAAAACTGGCAGAGCGAGGCGCCGCTGCGCATGCTGATGAACAATCTGGATGCGGAAGTCGCGGAGCGGCCCGAGGAGCTGGTGGTCTATGGCGGCATCGGGCGCGCGGCGCGCGACTGGGAAAGCTTCGACCGCATCGTTGCGGCGCTGAAGCGGCTG
>Ga0335083_10008020_pt1 | contig 12942 bp, 9 predicted proteins | sample Lox_Sample_42_FD_206716 | JGI IMG/M metagenome (GOLD analysis project Ga0335083, IMG submission 206716) | Soil microbial communities from Loxahatchee National Wildlife Refuge, Florida, United States - Lox_Sample_4.2 | ecosystem: Environmental > Terrestrial > Soil > Wetlands | place: USA: Florida...
GAGCGTACGCATGGCGTCTTCGCGCACAACTCCGCTTTCGCGCATCACCTGGTCCCAACCGGTCCACCAGCCGGTGCGAAGCATGTTGAAACCAGCGGCGCGAATTTCCGCCATGTCGCGGTCCCAAACATAAGGATTCGGATCGATGAAGAACTCGCGCTGGACGTCGCTGGCCATGTACGTCGTCCCGGCAATCATCTCGGTGCGGCCATCGCGGACGAAATAGTCACCCTGGATCGACGCGGCGGGGCCGGAGCGAAGGGCGGCCTCGTCGCGGAGCCAGTAGCCAGTGCGATAGACGGCGTGGAGTTCGTCGCCTAAAGAAAGGCGCGCGGTGAGTGTATGCAGGCCGACGCGATCGTCCGCAGGCAGTGCGAATTGCGTGCTGAACGGAAAGACGTGAGCGTCGAGCGGCACATCCTTTCGAGAGACCACGCTGCCGCCCACTGACAGTTCGACCGCGAGGCGCGCAGTCCGTGGCGCGCCTTCGAAGCGCATCCAGTGGACGGAGAAGGTTCCCGGCTCACCGGGCAGAAAGAGCGGCCAGGAGGGGCGCACGGCGAAATCTTCCGCGCCCGAGAGCGCATCCCGCACCAGCGCGGGGACTAATTTTCGAACCGCTTCGCTTGCCCAAAATTCATCGGGCAGCTCGGAGGCCACAAAAATCCAACGCCCGCCGGCGAAGCGATTTTTCATGTGATCGATGCGCACCAGCGGCGCGCTCAGCTTTCGGCCCGCGGAAACGCCCCAGGCGAGCGGGACAAGCCGCGCGTCGATGCTCCCCGCGGAGCCTTCGCGCGGATACAGATCCTCGTCGGTCAGGCGAATCGTGGCACTGAACGCGCGATTCCAGGGAAATGCAGGCGGCTCGAGGGGCTCGGCCGCCGGGTTGGATTGGAATTGAAGGCCGTACGAACCCGGCGTTTCCTGGTACTCGTTGATGTACAGCTTTTCGGCGAACTGGAGGCGCGCCGGCCGCAACTCCCAATGCTGTGCCTCTCTGTGTGCGGGCCGCGTGAACGGTTTTCCGCCGAGCACGACGAGGTTTCCACCGCGTTCCAGGAATTTCAAAATGGCGGACCAGGCGCCTTCTGGAAATACCGAGCCGTAGGGCAAAACGAGCAAACGAACGTCCGGGGCAGCCAGCGCATCCGCGAGCCCGTCGCCGGCGACGACGCGCGCGCCGGGCAGAAGGGCCAGCAGGGTCGCGCGCGCGGGCGGAGCGGTGTCCGCTGCGGGAAAACCATCCTCATAGAACAGCAGGGTCGCGGCGCGTTCCAAGGGGCTCGTCTGTGCAGCAGCCAGGGCCGCGGGAAGAAAAACCAACAGCGCGAGGAGTGGAATTCGACGTGTCACGATTCGAAAAACTTCGCGGCGGGCGAGCGCTCAGTGAAATTCGCGCGCCGCCGCCGCGCTAAGATGCAGGCGCAGCGTTTTGATCTCGTAGGGTTTTACAGTCACCTCAACGGTCTTTCCATCCGACGGCAGCTTGTCGTCAGGCTGTTCCATCAGGTTCGCATCCCACACCTCGTCGGCGCCTGGCGGCAGCGTAATGCGCGCGACGGTCTTTTGCCCAGCGAATTCGTAGAAGCGCAGGATCACGTCCGTGCTGTCCTCCGCCTGTTTCAGCGCAGTAAGCAACAGATTTGCCGGCTCGAGCGCGACGAAGGAATGCGCAGCCGGCAGCGGCCCGGCGTGACTCTGTGAGGCCACTGTGCGCAGGGGCGTATTCAGCTCGTAGGCAGCGCGCACTGTGCCGGCCTCGCGCCAACCTCCAGCATGTGGAATCAGCGAATAGGTGAACTCGTGCGTCCCTTCGTCGGCGTGTGGATCCGGCCATTCGGGCGAGCGCAGCAGGCTCAGCCGCAGCACGTTTCCGTGCCCGTCGTAGCCGTACTTGCAGTCGTTGAGAAGCGAAAGACCGTGTTTTGCGTCGGAGAGGTCGGCCCAACGCAGCGCCGGGACTTCGAACTGCGCGCGCTCTTCCGGTGTCCGCCGCGTGGTGGGCCGCGAGATCGCCCCAAAGGGGATCTCGTACGTTGCGAAATCCGATTCGACGGCGACAGGGAAAGCGACTTTCAGCAGGATGTGTTTTTCGTGCCAGTCCGCGGTCATGTTGACGTCCACACGGCGGATCTGGGGATAGAGAGTGATGTCCTGCACGAACGTGGAGTTCTGGAAATGTTTTTTCACGCGAATGACGGCACGCAACGGACCGCGTTCCAGCAACGCAACTTCGTCCGCCTGGTCCAGATGCCACTGATGGGCTTCGAAATCCGCGTCGATGTTCCATGCATCCCACGCTTTCGGCTTGTCCACGAATGTCTGGAGCTCGTTGGCGCATCCGCCCGCGGGCACGGATTCCCACTCGCTCTGTTTGTCCCACAGGCTGGTGATGCAGCCTGTCCGCAGATCCACGCGCACGCGGAAGTATTCATTCTCCACGAAATCGGGCCCGGCCTTCAGAATGCCGGCCTCCGCCTGCCGTGCAGTCGCGGGCAGGACGCGGAAAGTTTTGTAGCCCATCGCGGGCACGTCTTCCGCAACAAAGCGGATACGCATCGGGCCAGCCGCTCCTTTCGAAAGTTCCTGGACTATCATCGGCTTCCCCGCCGCGTTTAACACGCGCACGCGCGCGGCCGCGGCCGGCAACTGCACCTCCGTTTCGACTATGCCGGTGCGAGTCCACGACAGCGGATTAAACACCATAACAGGCACGCCGCTGCCTTGCGTGTCCACCCGCGAAGCGATCCCTTTCATCGCGGATTCGAGGTGATCTTCGCCGATACGACGTACCTCAGCGTAATCTCGCGCCGCGTCCTGATACAGCACCGGAATCCCCGAGCCCGCAGCGATGTCGTGAAACTGGTTGAACAGCACTTTTTTCCAGGCCAGCCGCAGATCGTCGCCCGGGTATTCGCGGCCGGCCAGCGCAGCGATGGAGGAGAATTTTTCCGCGGTCAGCAGCAACTCTTCACTCCGGCGGTTGCCCTTCTTCGTTTCCGCCTGGGTGGTGAATACGCCGCGGTGGTACTGAAAATAGAGCTCGCTATTCCAGACGGGAAGATTGAGCGAGGGCGCCTGCTTGGCGAGCGCGTCGAACCAGGGTTGCGCGGCGCCAAATTCCAGCCGCGGGTACACGGCATCGTGCTGCCAGCGCTCGGCGGTCTCCAGCATGTCGCGCGTGGGTCCGCCGCCGTGGTCGCCCACGCCAAACAGGTAGAGCATGTCGGGGTAGTGCATGTCGGGAACGTAAGCTGCGAGGTCCTGGGCCATCTGGACGGGGCGGATGGGATTGGCGTAGTCGTGCGGGAAGTAGGTGAGCACGCGGCTGCCGTCGGGGGATTGCCACCAAAAGAGTTTGTGGGGAGGTTTGGTGGTGTCGTTCCACTGCATTTTTTGCGTGACGAAGAAATCCAAGCCGGATTTTTTGTAAATCTGCGGCAGCTGCCAGTTGTAGCCGAACGAATCGGGATTCCATCCGGTGCGCACGTCCACTCCGAATTTCTGCTGGAAATACCGCTTGCCCAGAAGCAACTGGCGGACCAACGACTCGCCATCGGGCATGTTCAGGTCCGGCTCGACCCACATGCCGCCGATGATTTCCCAGCGGCCGTCCTTGACGCGCTTGCGGATTTCTTCGAAGAGCGCCGGATATTTCTCTTCCATCCATTCGTAGGCGGACGCGGTGGAATGCGTGTAGGTGAGACCGTGAAATTCCTTCATCAACTGGAGCGCGCTGGCCCAGGTGCGTTCGACGACCATGGTGGTTTCGCTGGAAGGCCACAGCCAGCCCATGTCGATGTGCGCGTTACCGGCGGCGTGGATGGTGTAGTTCTGCATCCACCGGCGCAGAGGTTCGAGCGCGGCGCGAGAGGCGGCGAGCGAGCGGTCGAAGTCGGCCTGGTCGCCGCGCGAGAGAGCGGTCCAGTCCACGGCGGCAATACCGGCATCGAGCTGCGCGGCGCGCGATGAATCGGCGGGCGCGAGGCCGCGAATCATGGCCTGGGAGACGAGAAACTCCTGGGCGAGCATTCCCGGGTCGGGACGGCCGGGCGGAAGATCGATCAAAACTTTCGCGCCGCGGAACGTCCACTTCCATTCGAGCCATGTGGTGTGAATGGCGATGACCATCTGGCGTCCCGGCTGGGCGTGTTCGGCGAGGATCAGCGGATCGCCTTCTTCGCCTTCCGCAAGCGCGACGCCATCCACGAAGGTACGAAGGGTGTCCGCGTTCCAGGCATCAAGCGAAAGCCGGAGGCGAGCACCGCGGATGTCGTAGCCGTTGACCTGCGCGGGAACTTCCCAGCGCATGCGCAGCCATACGGAATTGCCGGGGAATTCCGTGCCGCGCTGCCAGGATTGCCAGGAAGAATCGTCGAGATCGGAAGAGGCTGCGCGGGCATCGTCGGCGCTGGAATAACGGATTGTCGTGACGTCAATCTGAACGAGCGACTGGAGACGCGCGGCGGCTTTGTCGGCGGCGGTCTCGGGTGGCTTGTCGTCCGCGAGAAGGCGCGGCACGGCGAAGAGGCTTGTTGCGAGGATGGCGACGATTGCGAGGCGAAATTTCGAGCTTCGTGGCATTAGGGTCTCCTAGAGAATTCGTCCCGCGGCGGAAAGAACGAAGATGGCGATCACGAGCACCCCGACACCGGCGAACATTACGGTGAGCGGTTGACGGCCCGTATTCTTCCATTCGCCGGTGACGACGCCCCACACGCTTGCGGTGATTACGATGAGCGACATGAAGAGCGGCCAGCCAAGCACCGTGCCGAGATCGCCAAGCTCGACAGTGGCGACGCCATAAAGCACCGTGCTGCCGAACCAGAAGAAGGCCATCACCGCGGCGAGCGCCCAGTAGGGAGCCGTGCGGGGGATGCCGAAGTTCGAGCCGGTCCTGTTCTTTCGCGCGAGATAGATGCAGTAGATAAGGTTGGGCACGCCGCCGGCGCACATCAGCGGCAGCCATACGGCGTTTGGCGCCCAGAGCGGAGCGGCACCCGCGGTGCGCGCGGCGGAGATGACCGGCCCGCCGTAGGCGAGACCGAAATTCACGAGCGCGGAACCGAGCCCGCTGATGAGGCAGAAGATCAGTCCCTTCACGACGGAGGGTTTGCCTGCCGGGCCCTGGCCGAGCGCGGCTTCGCGTTTGCGTCCTGCCACGGCGCATACGGCTACACCGGCGAGCACGAGCGCGACTCCCAGCAGAACGAGCAAACCTCCGCTGGTGAAGATTTTTTCGCGGTGCTGATCAATGAGCGGGATGAGACTGCCAACGGCTGCCGCGGTTCCGAGGATGACGGAGAAAGCGAGCGCGATGCCGACCGCGTCCACGGCGAGACCGAAGAAAACCTGCGAGACTCCCCAGCCGGCGCCACAGGCGGCGGGAATGAGGATCGCCGTCGCGCCAACCTGCGCGTACACCTGGCCGAGCTGCGGAACGGTGGAGAGGGTCAGGAGGGGAGGGAAGATGCAGAGCGCGAAGATGGTCCACGCGAGCCAGGTATTTTCCCAAGCCCACTTGCGAGTGAACTTCATGGGCAGCGTGAAGCTGCCGTTCATTGCGCCTGCCAGCACGAGCAGAAGAAGCCCGAGGAAAACGGGACTCACGGTTTGCGCCTCCCGCGCGCGGTTGTGGCCGATCGAGGAGCCTGCGAGTATACTGCCGAATCTCGAACGCGCGTGCGCACTCTTCCACGCTCACCGCCGCGCTCGCCGTAGGAGCAAAAGTGTCCGGCACGTGCACACTCGGAGTGGATATCGGGGCCACTAAGGTAGCCGCCGGGCTGGTGGACGGCTCCGGCGAAATTCTCCACCAGACGCGCGTCCCGATGGTGGGCCACGAAGACGCGGCCGCGGGCCTCCGCTCCGTGGAGAGCGCGATTCGCGCTGTGTTCGCTGAGCGCCCGGAAGAAACGGCTGCGGGCCGGCTCGCCGGGATCGGCGTTTGCTCGCCGGGCCCACTCGACCCGCGCAGCGGCGTTGTGCTGAATCCCCCCAACGTGCCCTGCTGGCGGAATTACCCGCTTGCCGCGGAACTGCATCGCATCTTCAAACTTCCCGTGCACCTCGACAACGACGCTAACGCCGCCGGCCTTGCCGAGACGATCTGGGGAGAGGCGAAGGGATTCGGCTACATCTTTTACGCCACCATCGGCACCGGCATCGGCACCGGAATCATTTTCGGCCGCGAGATTTATTACGGCCGCACCGGCTGCGCCGCCGAGGGCGGCCACATGACCATTGACTACCGCGGCCCGCAGTGCGGCTGCGGCAAACGCGGCTGCATCGAGGCGCTCGCTTCGGGCCCCGCCATCGCCGAGCGCGCCCGGCAGCGGCTGGCCGAACTGCGCCCGGCAAAATCAAAGATCGCGGAACTAGCGGGAGGCGATCCGGCCCGGGTGACCGCGGAGATCGTCGGTGACGCCTTCCGCAAAGGCGACGCGCTGGCCAGCGAGGTGCTGCTCGAGACCGCGGACCTGCTTGCCGTGTGGCTGGGCAATGTGATCGACCTGCTCGAGCCGGAGGTGATCGTATTCGGCGGGGGCGTGGCCGCGCTGATGAGCACGTTCTTCGGGCACATGCGCGCGCAGTTGCCGCGCTGGTCCATCAACCAGCGCTGCCAGGAAATCCCCATCCTGCTGGGCCGCTACGCTGCCGACGCCGGAATCGCCGGAGCCGCCGCGCTTTGCCGGACGGATTCAGTTTAGGGCTGGTCGTCGTCGTCGCCTGTTTCATCTACCTGCGACGTGCACACCCAACTGGAGACGGGAATCGAAAGCGCGGTCTCCAGGATGTCCTGGCTCTCGTCGTGCAGGATGCTGGCTTCCGAACCTTTCTCCATCTTCCACAGCAGCACCAGCACCGTTCTCCGGCCCGGAAGTACGGTCAGATTGATTCCGTAGCCCTCGCTCACCAGCCCTGCAACCGAAAGCATAGTCTCTTTGCCCGTGTCGCACGGCTTCCATCCGGGGGCCATGCTCAAGTAGTCCGGATGCGCGAAAAGCGACGACGACTTGGGCTCCATAATCGCAGTGGCCAGCCGCAGGATATCCTGCATATTGGACGCCAATCCCTTGCTGGGGATGGAATACCGCGGCATGCCCCGGTAAAGCAGATCGATTGTCTTCGCTTGCGTGATCGGATCAGCCCCTCTTCCGCTCATTGCCGACGCGTTCTCCTGCCCGGCAACTCGCATGTCGCCCTGCGTGCTCGATGTGGTTGAGAAGCTGAAGTCCTGCGGTGCCACGAACCGGAAAAGCAACTTGGCATAGTCGCCGGTGTCCACAAATTTCAGTTGCTTGAAAACCGTGCGGTCCATGTACTTCAGGTAGGGTTCACCGGAAGCTTTTTCCACCACCTGGCCGAGCACGTCGAAGTCCGCGCTGTTCTCGCTCCGCGCGCTTCCGGGCTTGAACCGCAGCGGCTGCTTTCCCATCGCCGCGACCGCTTCGGAAAATGTCTTGGCATCCTTAGGAAACGCCGGAAGCCCGCTCTTGTGCGCGAGCAATTGGGAAATGGTGATCGGCCGCCACGATTCCGGGACCTCCGGCAGGTATTTCGACACCGGATCGTCGAGCCCCACCTTGCCATCGTTTACCAAAAGCAGGATGGCTCCGCCGGTCAGAACCTTTGAAGCCGGTCCCAGCGCATACCCACTGCTCGGAGAGTTTTCCGCAAATGTGTACAAGGGATCGTGACCATAAGCCTTTTGAAACACGGTCTTCCCGTTTTGCGCCACCGCCGCAACCATCGAAGCAATCCGGTGGCTGGTCATCGCTTCCTTGATGATTGCGTCCACGCTGCTCTTGAGGTCCTTCTCACCCGCCGACGAGGGCGCGCGAACCGGCCCGGGGCCGCCCGCGCCGTCCGGGGAGGCGGCCAGCGGCCAGGCTCCGGCCACAAGGCCACAGGCAATGAGCAAAGAAATCCCTGGGAAGATTGCAACACGCACGGATCGCATTCTCGACTCCGTTCTAGTCTAGGGCAGCTTCAATCTAGCCCCGAAATCAGCGCAGGTCAACGCCGCACGTCCGGTTCACGTGCCGGTGACGCATAACCGGGCGCTGGAAATAAAGCGATTCGTTCAGACGAAAATAGAAGCCTCGCAGTTCCTCAGTTATCCCAAGCTTTCGACGGCCCGCATAGGGAACCGCCCGAAATCGCCGGAACTATGAAGATCACAGCGCCGGGCTCGAGCGCCGTCGCCAGCCCACCGGTGTAGCGGATGTCTTCATTCCCCACAAACACGTTGATGTGCTGCCGCAGCGCGCCCTGTTCGGTCAGGATGCGGTCGCGGATTCCGGGATAGAGGGAGCCCAACAGGTCGAGCGCATCACGCAGGGTCGCAGCGGGCGCGGAGACTCCAACTTCAGCGCGGCCATCGGTGAACGAGCGCAGCGGCCCGGGGATATGAAAGGTAACGCCCACAGATCAGAATGCCCTCTCTATTTCTTTCGTGTACCGCGCGCGCGCGGCGCTCGCTTCGCGGCGCGAAGTGGAGCAGGGGACCTTGAGGGCGACCGTCGTGTAGGACGCGGCTGGCCTATCACCGCTATCTTCACGCACAGGATCGCGGGCAGACCCTCGAGGATGCGCGTCCAGGAGCGGCCCTCGTCCCGCGAGCCGTAGAGCGCGCCACTTCGCGTGCCGAAATACAGACCCGTGGGATCGAGTTCGTCGGCGGTCATGGCGTCGCGCAGGACGGTTTCGTAGGCGCGTTTTTGCGGCAGCCCGCGCGAGAGCGGTTCCCACGACGCGCCCGCGTTGCGCGTGCGGTACACGCGCAGGTGCCCATCGGGGGTGCAGCGGAACTCGTCGGATTCCACAGGAAGCACGTAGACGCAATCCGGATCCCGCGGGTGGATCACCACGGGAAACCCAAAATCCGAGGGGACGCCATTGGCAATATCGCGCCAGGTCTCTCCGGCGTCGTCGGAGCGGTAGATGCCCCAGTGATTCTGCAGGAACAGCCGTTCGGGGCGCGCGGGATGAAGCGCGATTTTGTGAACGCACTGGCCAAACTCGGGGAACTTTTCCGGCATAAAGGTGACGCGGATGCCGCGGTTCCGCGCTGTCCAGCGTTTTCCGCCGTCGTCCGACGTGTAGACACCGCCCGCGGAAATCGCCACGTACATGCGTCCTGTCGAGCCTGGGTCGGGAAGAATCGTGTGGAGCATTAGCCCGCCGTTTCCGGGCATCCATCGCGGCCTATGCGGATGATCGAACAAGCCGCGCACAAGCGACCAGCTTTCGCCCGCGTCGCTCGATTCGAACATCGCCGCCGGCTCGACGCCGCAGTAGAGCACGTCCGGTCGCGAGGGCTCGCCGAGGGAGAGTTGCCAGATGTTTTTCAGCACGGCGCCAGTCTCTGCGGGAAATTTGACGTTGGCTTCCGCCGGATTCGTCCACGACTTCCCGAAGTCATCGCTCGAGCGCAGAAAACTACCCCACAGCACGCTATTGGTGGCCAGCCACAGGCGCCGCCGGCCTTCGCGGCCGTCATAGACCATGGCGGGGATCCCGTGGCCGTGGAAGTAGGGCCCGGCAACGTCCCAGCGTTTGCGATCGCGCGTCGAGCGGAGCAGGAACGCGCCTTTGGTGGTGCCCACCAGCATCAGCACATCGCCATCGCGCACGGTGTGGTGTTCGATGCCGCGAAGCACGATGCGGCGCGGGCCGCGCGGTTCCGGCGTCGCGGGTTCGCGGCCGGCGAGCGTGGCGCCCTGCACGATTTCGAGCGCGGCACGAACTTCGCTGGCGCGCTGAAAGCGCTGCGCCGACTCTTTCGCCAGGCAGCGCAGGATTATTCCGACAAGGCCGGGCGGCACAGCGGCCGGGAGCTGTGGGGGCACCTGATGGAGAATTGCCGAGCTGATTTCGAATCCCGTCTTGCCCGGGAAGGGAAGACTTCCGCAGACGGCGTGATAGAGCGTGACGCCGAGGGACCAGATGTCGCTCTGTTCCGTCGCCGGTTCGCCTTTGAGTAACTCCGGGGCCATGTAGGGAAGCGTGCCGACGAGCGAGGTGTTGAGCGCAGCGTAGGAGCGCGTGACTTCAGTCAGCAGATCGGCGCCCACGCGCGTGGCCAGGCCGAAATCCAGGATTTTGATGCGGCCTTCGCGAGTCACGAAAATGTTCGCGCCCTTCAGGTCACGATGCAGCGTGCCCTTATCATGCGCATGGGCGAGCGCGTCGGCAATCTGGACGCCGTAGCGCGCCAGCACCTCGAACGGCAAACCATTCGCGCCCACCAGCACGGTGAGCGGCTGGCCCTCCACCAATTCCATCACGATGTAGAATTCGTCGTCGGACCTTCCGACCTGGTAGATGGTGCAAATGTTGGGATGCGCGAGCGAGGAAGCGGTCTGGGCTTCGTGGAGGAGGTGATCGCGGCCCAACTCTTTTCCGGCGCCGGCAGCCAGGACTTTGACGGCCACGTCGCGGTCCAGAACCTCATCGTGGGCACGATAGACCACGGCCATGCCGCCCCGGCCAATCTCGGCGAGAATCCGGTAATGGTCGAGTAGTTTGCCGATCATGGGAACGGGCTCGTCCTCCACGTCATCCTATCATTTGATTGCGCCCGAGCGTCCCACCCGCAAGGTGGCAGAGCCAAGGCTGGCTGTGCGCACAAGCCTGGAATAAGATTGAATGTCTGAGCGCGCAGTTCGGGTAATAAACATGAACTACACCACAATCGAGAGCCCCATCGGGCCACTGTTTCTGGCCGCGGACGAAGCCGGGCTGTGTTTCATCAGCTTTGCCGGAAACAAGCGCGCGATGACGCCGCGGAAGGAATGGACCCGGAATCCGAAGCCTCTGGCTGATGTTGCTCGCCAACTTCGCGCCTATTTCAAGGGCGAGTTGACGGAGTTCGATGTGCCGCTGAACATGCAGGGCACCGAGTTTCAGCTCCGCGTCTGGGATAGCCTTCGCAAAATCCCCTACGGCGAGACAACCTCGTACGGAGAACTCGCCCGGCGAATCGGAAAACCGGACGCGGTGCGTGCGGTGGGGACAGCCAACGGCTCGAATCCGATCCCCATCATCGTGCCGTGCCATCGCGTAATTGGCAGCGACGGCAGCCTGACCGGCTATGGAGGCGGGCTGCCGATCAAGGAAAAATTGCTGGCGCTCGAAAGCCGCCAACTGCGGTTACTGTAGACGCGGCCAGAATCAGCAACGCCCTTAGGGGGATTCCATCATGTTAAAGAAACTTGCGTCTTGCGTTCTGGCTGTCCTGCTCGTTCCGCTGGCGAGCCTCGCCAGTCCGCAAGGCGCGCGTGACCCATCGACGGCCGAAACGCTGACCTCCATGCTCCGGAAGTTTCTGGTGGATGCGGCGCAGGGCAACGTCGCGGGGTTTGAGTCGTTCTTCGCCGACGATGTGATCTACACGCGTTCGGCCGGAGTGGTCACAAACAAAGCAGAAATCCTGAAGAACGTCGCGAACTTGCGGCCCACCACGGAGAGCAAGACGACCTATTCAGCCGAAGACGTTACCGTGCACGACTACGGTGATACAGCCGTCGTCGCCTTTCAACTCGTCGCGCGCACCGAGCATGCCGATGGAAAATTGGAAACGGGGAACTACCGCAACACCGGGACATTTCTTCGGCGCAATGGGCGCTGGCAGGTCGTTGCCTGGCAATCCACGAAAATTCCGGATGTTGCGGCTAAGTGAAATGGATGGCCAACAGGGTGATGTCGTCCGTCTGGCTTTCGCCCATCCCCAAATTGGACCAACGCCACACCTCGTCAAGAAGTTTGTCGACCAGGGCCTTGCCGGCAAGGGACGAGTTGCTTCCGAGGAACGCACGCAAGCGTTCGCTCCCAAACTGCTGCTCGGATGGATTGCGCGCCTCGGGAATCCCATCCGTATACAGGAGGAAGCAATCGCCCGGACCCGCCTGTAACTTCACGGCATCGTAATCGGCCTCGGGGAATTGCCCAAGGACGAGACCGTTCTCGCAGATCTCCTTCGCGGCTGCCGCGGACTGGCTCCACATGATTAAGGGAGGATGGCCGGCACCGGCGTAATGGAGGGTGTGTTTCTCGAGATCCACGAAGATGTATGCGGCAGTCACAAAGTGGGTCTGGAATTTGCCGCAGAGACATTGGTTCAATCCCGAAAGGACGCGCCCTGGATCGTCCGCGCGGCCGTGTTGTGCGGTGAGCGCGACCTGCAACATCGAAGCGATCAGCGCGGCGGACAGGCCGTGGCCGGAAACGTCCGCGATCAGAATGCCGAGATGCTTGCTATCCACCCGGATGAAATCGTAGAAGTCGCCGGCGACCGAACTCATGGGCACGTAGCGGGCGGAAACATCCAGGCCGTCCATGTGGGGAGTCTCGGCGGGCAGAATGGAGAGCTGAATTTGCCGAGCCATTTCCAGCTCGTCATTGAGGGCCTTGAGCTGGCCGGCCAATTGCTGCCGCGCCTGGCGGAGCATCAGATGCGTCCGCACACGCGCCTTCACGACGGCCGGCGAAAACGGCTTGTGGATGTAATCGACAGCCCCCACCTCAAAGCCGCGCGTTTCGTCTGATGCCTCCGTCAATCCGGTAAGAAAAATGACGGGAATATCGCGGGTTTCGGGATTGGATTTCAAGCGGGCACACACTTCGTAGCCATCCATCTCGGGCATCATCACGTCGAGCAAAATCAAATTCGGCGGCGGCTGCATGCCGGCAAGTTCCAGCGCCTTCGCGCCGCTCGTGGCGATGCGGATCTTGTACTCGTCCTTCAGGATCGCGTTGGCGGCTTGGAGATTGTCGGGTACGTCGTCCACCAACAGAAGGATCATCTGATCGGGAGGCTTCATTGTTTGGTCTCTTCCTGGTTGATGCCGCACTCTCGCGCGAGTTCGTCCAAGCGGAGAAGGGCTCCGTTGAAATCGAAGTTTCCGACGGAAGAACGAAGGGCAGCCAGGAGCG
>Ga0335083_10008021_pt1 | contig 12942 bp, 14 predicted proteins | sample Lox_Sample_42_FD_206716 | JGI IMG/M metagenome (GOLD analysis project Ga0335083, IMG submission 206716) | Soil microbial communities from Loxahatchee National Wildlife Refuge, Florida, United States - Lox_Sample_4.2 | ecosystem: Environmental > Terrestrial > Soil > Wetlands | place: USA...
CTCGCTCATGTCACGCGCGCGAGCCCCTGCTCGAGGTCCCAGATCAGGTCGTCGATGGACTCGAGCCCGACGGAGAGCCTGATCGTCCCCGGGCCGACGCCGGCCGCCTCCAGCTCGGCATCGCTGAGCTGCCGGTGGGTGGTGCTGGCCGGGTGGATGATCAGGCTCTTCGCGTCGCCGACGTTGGCGAGGTGCGACCAGAGCGTCACGCCGCGGATCAGGTCCTGTCCGCCCTCACGGCCGCCGGCGCAGTCGAACGAGAAGACGGCTCCGGCGCCGCGGGGCAGGTACTTGTCGACGAGCGGCCGGTACGTGCTCTGCGGCAGGTCGGGGTAGGTGACGTTCGAGGCGAGCTCGTGCTCGTCGAGGAACGCGGCGACCGCCGCAGCGTTCCGAACGTGGCGTTCCATCCTGAGCGACAGCGTCTCGAGTCCCTGCAGGAAGAGAAACGCGTTGAACGGCGACAGCGCCCCGCCCAGGTCGCGCAGCGTCTCCGCCCGCAGCTTCATCAGGTAGCCGTACACGCCGAACGTCTCGTGGAACTTCAGCCCGTGATAGGCGGGTGAGGGGTCCGCAACGACGGGGAAGCGCCCGTTCGACCAGTTGAACGCCCCGGCCTCGACGACGACCCCGCCGATGCTCGTCCCGTGCCCGCCGATGAACTTCGTCGCCGAGTGCACGACGATGTCGGCGCCCCACTCGATCGGCCGGCAGAGATACGGCGTCGCGAAGGTGTTGTCGACGATCAGCGGCAGATCGTGGTCGTGGGCGATCGACGCCACGGCCTCGATGTCGAGGACGTTCCCGGAGGGGTTGCCGATCGTCTCGCCGAAGAACGCCTTCGTGCTCGGGCGCACGGCGCCTCGCCACGCCTCCAGGTCGTCGGGATCGACCCAGGTCAGATCGATCCGCATTTTGCGGAGCAGATGCTTGAACTGGTTGACCGTGCCGCCGTAGAGCGCCGCCGAGGAGACGACGTGATCGCCGGGCTCGAGCATCGTGAACAGCGTGGCCGCCTGGGCTGCGATACCGCTCGAGAAGGCGACGGCGCCTGCTCCGCCCTCCAGGTTCGCCACGCGTTCCTCGAACACGGCGACGGTCGGGTTCATGATGCGCGAATAGGTGTTGCCGTACTCCTGCAGGTTGAAGTACGCCCCCGCCGACTCGGGGTCCTCGAACACGTAGCTCGTGGTCTGGAAGATCGGCACGGCGCGCGCCCCGGTATTCGGGTCGGGCCGCTGTCCGGCATGGAGCTGACGCGTCTCGAAGCCGAACGCGCGCTCTTCTTCCGGCCTCATGCGGGCTCTCCGAGAAACTTGCGGATGATCGGAGTCTGCCGCGCCTCTTCGAGCAGGAAGCAGTCGTGGCCGTACGGCGCCTCGATCACGTGCAGTTCGACCGGCTTGCCGAGCCCGCGCAGCGCCACCTCGATGTCGTGCGACGACGAGGGCGGGTACAGCCAATCCGAGCTGAACGCGATCAGGAGCGTGCGGGCCGACATGCCCTCGAGCGCGCGCGCGAGCGATCCGTCGCCGTACTGGCGTGCGAGATCGAAGTAGGTCAGCGCGCGCGACGTGTAGAGATAGGTGTTCGCGTCGAAGCGCTTGACGAACGAGTCGGCCTGGTAGCGGAGGTAGTTCTCGACCTGGAACTCGGGGTCGTCGAGCGTGTACCGGATGTCGTCGGCGAACTGGAGCCGCCGACCGAACTTGTCCTCGAGCGCGATCGCGGACAGGTACGTGATGTGCCCGATCATCCGCGCGACGCCGAGCCCCGCCTCGGGCGCATCGCCGGTCTCCAGGTAACGGCCGCCGCGCCAGGCGGGGTCGCGCATGATCGCCTCGCGGGCGATGGCGTTCCACGCGACCCCCTGCGGCTGCAGCGCATGCGTGCTCGCGATCGCGACGACCGCGTCGACCTGGTCGGGATACAGGATCGCCCACTCGAACGCCTGCATCCCGCCGAGCGAGCCTCCCGCCACCGCCGCCAGCCGCTCGATGCCGAGCTCGTCGAGGAACGCACGCTCGGTTCGCACCATGTCGGCCACGCTGATCACCGGGAAGTCGGGGCCATACGGCTTGCCGCTCTCCGGGTCGATCGACGAGGGCCCGGTCGTGCCGCGGCAGCCGCCGAGCAGGTTCGTGGAGACGACGAAGTAGTGCTCGGTGTCGAACGCCTTGCCGGGGCCGATCATCCCGTCCCACCATCCGAGGCCCTTGCCGGTCGTTCCGTCGCGGTCGTCCGCCCCGAACCCGTCGCGGGTGCTGCGCGCCGCCGCTTCCTTCGAGAATCCGGCGGCGTGCGCGTCGCCGCTCAAGGCGTGGCAGACGAGGATGACGTTGTCGCGTCCGGGCGCCAGTTCGCCGTAGGTCTCGTAGGCGATGCGAACCGAGCCCAGCTCGCGGCCGCAGTCGAGCGGGACCGGGGCCGGAAGGTCGAGGTACCGCGTCTCGACCGTCCCGACCGAGCCGGGAAGCCCGACCGCCGGGGCCGTCATGTCGCTGGTCTTCGGGTCATGGAGGTGTATCGTCTGCCGTTCCTTCGAAAAGTGAAGTAGATCAGGGACAGGAGAGGTGGGGAGCGATGACCGTCATCGATAACGGAGTCAACGTTCAGGCGCTGCTCGACGCGCGCGATGTCCTGGCCGGGGCCCCCGACGCCGCGCAGTTCACCTGGCGCGCCTCGTCGCGGTGGGAGAACGGCGTCCATAGCACGACGTCGATCCAGAACTTCTTCGGGCTTGGCGAGGAGCAGAGCCACAAGACCGAGGCGGTGTTCGACGCCGATCATCCGGAAGTGTTCGCCGCGTCCGACAACGGGATCACGCCGATCGAGTATCTCCTCGTCGGGCTGGCGAGCTGCCTGACTGCCGGTGTGGCATCGGTTGCGCAGAACCGCGGGATCCAGCTCCGCTCGATCGAGTCCACTGTCGAGGGCAACCACGACATTCGCGGCATCCTCGGTGTCGACAGCGATGTCAGGAACGGCTTCAACGACGTGAAGGTCACCTTCAAGATCGATGCGGACGCCTCCAGGCAGGAGATCGAGGCGCTCGTGGCACAGTCGCAGAAGCGTTCCGCGGTGTTCGACGCGCTCACGAACCCGACGGAGGTAACCGTCGAAGTCGACTGAGGGGCCCTCGCCATCGAGCGCTTCACTGCCGTCGTCATAGGCGCAGGCCACTCCGGCCTCGCCGCCAGTTACTTCCTGACCCAGCGGTCGATCGACCACGTCGTCCTCGAACGCGGCGAAGTCGCGAACTCGTGGCGCCGCGAGCGCTGGGACTCGCTCCGCCTGCTGACGCCGAACTGGCAGAGCCGGCTGCCGGGGATGAGCTACGAGGGCGACGAGCCCGACGGCTACATGACGAGCGGTGAGGTCGCGGACCTGATCGCGCGGTTCGCCGAGCACGCTCATGCACCGGTTCGAACAAGCACCAACGTCACGGCGCTGCGCGCCGCCGACGAGGGCTACCACGTTGCCACCGACCGCGGCGAGCTCACGTCGCGCGTCGTCGTCATTGCATCGGGGGCGTGCAACCGCCCGAACGTGCCGGCGCTCGCAGCGGCTCTGCCGGCGGACCTCGTGCAGCTGACGCCGTTCGACTACCGCAACCCGGGGCAGCTGCCGGACGGCGGCGTCCTCGTCGTCGGGGCGTCGGCGACCGGGGTGCAACTGGCAGCAGAGCTCCGGGAGTCGGGCCGTCCGGTCGTGTTGGCCGTCGGAGAGCACGTGCGGCTGCCGCGGACGTACCGCGGCCGGGACGTGCTCTGGTGGATGGACGTCGCGGGCCTCTGGGACGAGCGTTACGACGAGATCGACGATCTCGAGCGGGCGCGGCGGCTCCCGTCGCCGCAGCTCGTCGGGACGGCCGCGCGCACGACGCTCGACCTCAATGCGCTGACCACGCTGGGCGTCGAGCTGGTCGGCCGCTTCGCGGCGGTGCGGGACGGGCGTGCGCTCTTCTCGGGCGGCCTGCGCAACGTGGTAGCACTGGCGGACCTGAAGCTGGAGCGGCTGCTCGACCGCTTCGACGAGTGGGCCCGAACCGACGGCGCCGACGTCGAGGTCGGCCCTCCCGAGCGGTTTGCCCCGACCGACCTGCCCGGGGCGCCGAGGCTGGAGCTCGATCTGGGAAGCGGTGAGATCCGGACGGTCGTCTGGGCGACCGGCTACCGGCCCGACTACGACTGGCTCGAGGCGCCGGTCGTCGATGCGAAAGGCCGGCTCCGCCACAGCGGCGGCGTCGTCGATGGTCCGGGCCTGTACGCCCTCGGCCTGCCGGTGCTGCGGCGGCGCCGGTCGACGTTCATCTGCGGCATCGAGGACGATGCCCGCGCCGTCACCGACCGCCTCATCGCCTGCCTGGACACGTGACCCCGGAGCAATTTCTCAGCCGGCCGCTGGGACGCTGCCCATTTGCAGCAGCGGTGTGCATCGGTCCACCTTCGCCCGAATCTGCGGCGTGAACGGGAAGAGGCCGGCGGCCTTGATGTCGAACTTGGGCCGGCGATCGGTCGCGGATCGACTGGTGGGGTCGGGCCAGTTTGGCACCCCGTGGCGGCGCATGCACTGCGCGAACTGTCGGAAGTGCTGCCAGTCCTGCGCTATCTCGGCAGGTGTCTCGCCGTTGCCTCCGTTCGGGGCCAGGTGGCGGCAGGCGGCGTCGGCCGAGTCGAAGCGGGAAGGATCGTCCTTCTGCGCGTTGGCGACCGTGTTCTTGGCGATCTGTCCGCTGCCGTTGGGGTCGGGGAACGTCGGCACGCCGTGAGTGCGCATGCAGCGGGCGTAAGCGAGCATCTGCGAGTTGGATGAGCGGCTCGCAGTCGGCGAGTCGAGCTGCGCCACCCGGCCACCGGGCGCGCTCCCGCAACCTTCTGCCAACATCGACAGCGCCGCCAGGGTGACAACGAAGCCGACAGCATTGCTCCAGGGCACGTCCAGAGGAAATCACGCCGCCATGAAACTGCTCTAAAAACTGCAGGGCGCCGCAGTCAGGCGCCCGGGCTGACGAGGCCGGACTCGTACGCCGCCACGACCGCCTGAGCACGATCGCGTAGCCCGAGCTTGCGCAGGACGTGGCTGACGTGCGTCTTCACCGTCTCGTTGCTGAGGACGAGACGCTCGGCGATCTCGTGGTTCGAAAGGCCGGCCGCGACCAGGCCGAGGATCTCGAGCTCGCGAGGCGTGAGGGCCTCCAGGTCCTCGTGGCGGGTGCGCTGTGGTGGGCGCAGCCGGGCGAACTCCGCGATCAGCCGGCGAGTGACTCCCGGTGCGAGCAGGGCATCGCCGGCCGCGACGACGCGGACCGCTTCGAACAGCGTCGCGGGAGGGGCATCCTTGAGCAGGAACCCGCTGGCGCCTGCCTGCAGCGCGTCGTAGACGTATTCGTCCAGGTCGAACGTCGTCAGGACGAGGACGCGTGGGCCAGTCCGGTCTGCGGCGGCGCAGATCCGGCGGGTGGCGTCGATGCCGTCCAGCACCGGCATCCTGATGTCCATCAGCACGATGTCGGGCCGTTGCTCGGTGCTCTGCTGGACTGCCTCTTCGCCGTTCGCGGCGGTCGCCACGACGGTGATGTCGGCCTGGGTGTCGAGGAGCGCCGCGAGCCCCGCGCGCACCGCCTGCTGGTCGTCGGCGACGACCGCGCGGATCATGACGGTGTCCGGGCGGCCGGCAGCATGACGTCGACCTCGAAGCCGCCTCCCTCGGCCGGAGTGGACGAAAACGTGCCGCCGGCGAGCGTTGCGCGTTCGCTCATTCCCAGCAGACCGTGGCCTACGACCGGCTCGGCATCGAGTGGCGGCCCGTGGTCCCGGACATAGAGGTGGAGCGCATCGGGACGATAGGAGATCTCGACGTCGACGTCCGCGCCGGGCGCGTGCTGTCGGGCGTTCGTCAGCGCTTCCTGCACGATCCGGTAAGCGGCCAGATCCGTGCTCCGCGGAAGCTCGGCGATTCTCCCGCGGCGCACGAGATTGATATGCGTGCCGGTCGCACGTGCGCGGGAGATCAGCTCGTCGAGCTGGCCCAGCCCGGGCTGTGGTGCCCGGTCGGCCGCGCCTCCGGTGTCTTCACGAAGGACGCCCAGCAGCCGGCGGGTCTCGGTGAGCGCCTCCCGTGCCGTGGAGGCGATCGATTCCAGCCGGCCGGCCACGTCCGCGGAGAGCCCGGGCGTGGTCAGTCGCGTCGCCTCGCTCTCGATTGCGATCACGGACAGGTGGTGCGCGACGATGTCATGTAGCTCGCGGGCGATTCGGGCACGCTCCTCCATGGCCGTCTGTGCGCGAACGCTCTCCGCCATCTCGTCCTTCGTCGCGGCCAGCGCGACGACCGCGACCCTGCGTCTTCGGATCGACTCGCCGACGACGAGAGCGGCGACGAGGAAGAGCATAGGAGCGGTGCTGGCGAGGAGGGAGTGGCCCTCGACGGGTCGTGTGACCGCGAAGACGACGTACGGAAGTAGCAGCGGCGTCGCGAACAGGAGGCCGCGCCGGGTCACGAGGTGGGCGAGCAGGAAGGCGGATACGCAGAAGCTCGCCACCGCCAGCGGTGCCTGGTAGGTACGAAGGACGACGACGGTGACCATCGTGGATGCCGCCGCTGCAAGGGCAGGCCAACGGCGCGCGACGATCAGCGGGCCGACGGCCAGCACGTTCAGGACGAACGCCGCGCCCCGCGCCGCGTCATTGGACGAGTGAGGGAGGGCGGCTTCGTACGTTGCCGCCAGTGCGACGGCAACGATCAGTCCGAATTGCAGGGTGCGGTCGGAAAGCAGGCCCCGTGTGGCCTCGAGCAACCGCTCCGTCCCGGCGGACTCCACGGCACCATTGTGGTCGCTCGCGATGCCGCGTTGCGTCGCGCCGGCAAGCGATCTTCGGCTCACCCGGGAGGGTGAGGATCCGAAGCAACTCACCTGCCTGCGGCAGCCGAAAGACAGCGCTCGTGCGCGATGCGGCCGGGCGGTTGCGTCCCTACCGTCGGGCTCATGCCCGCCGTTGCCGCCGTCACGCGCCACACGGCCGAGAGCGAGCAATGCTTCCTCGCCTACGCGGCCCACGAGCTCCGCACTCCCATCGCAACGCAGCGAGCGCTCCTGGAGCTCGCCCTCTCCGACCCGAACGCCGATGTGACCGCCTGGCGGGAGATCGGCCGAGACCTGCTCGGCGTGTGCAGCCGGCAGGAACGCCTGGTCGAGTCGTGCCTGATCCTGGCGCGGAGCCAGGGCGGCCCGCAGCGTCGCGAGCCCGTCGATCTCGCGGCGATCGCCGCCGACGCGCTCGCGCTGCAGGACCGACGTGAGCTCGAGCACGTCGTCGACCTCGAGCCGGCCCGGACGACGGGTGACCCGGACCTGCTGGGCCGTCTAGCCGCAAACCTCGTCTCGAACGCGATTCGCCACAACGTCGAGGGCGGCCGGATCGAGGTGGCTACTCGTACCGAAGCACGACTGGCCGTCCTCACCGTCGCCAACACCGGCCCGCCGATCGCGGCCGGAGAGCTTCGGCGGCTGTTCCTGCCCTTCCAGCGGCTCGCATCGCGGTCGGCGAGTGCCGCCGACGGTGTCGGGCTCGGTCTCGCCATCGTCGAAGCGATCGCCGACGCACACGGCGCCACCCTGACCGCGCGCCCTCGAACCCCCGGCGGCCTCGCGATCGCCGTCTCCTTCCGCGCTCGTGACTGAAAGGACCCGCATGGCCCACGTCCGTCGTTCACCCGTCGTCGGCTTCGTCGCCACTGCGCTGCTCGCCTTGCTCGCCGCCGGCTGCGGCAGCGGGGGCGGCTCACCCGGCGTGGCGAGCGTGGCCGCCGGCACGACCACGACGCTGCAGAGCGGGGTGGTCGCATACTCGCGCTGCATGCGCGCCAACGGGGTGCCCGGGTTTCCCGACCCGGACAGCAGCGGTGCGATCCCGAAGGCTCAGGTCGTGGCCCTCGGCGTCGCCAAGCCGAGAATGGCGGCGGCCGACCGAGTCTGTCGTCACCTGCTTCCCGCGAGCGGGCTCGGGCCCGCACCGACAACGCAGCAGACGCGCGCCCAGCTTGCGGACGAGTTGTCCTTCGCACGGTGCATGCGAAAGCACGGCGTGAGTCGGTTCCCCGATCCGAGCGCGCAGGGAGGGCTGTCGGTCGAGCTCGTCCAGGCGCAGGGGATCGACGTCCACTCACCGGTGGTGCTGCGGGTGGTGGAGGTGTGCATACCGGCTTCGCACGGCGGTCTCACTCTCGCGAAGGTCAGGGAGGCGATCAACAATGCCGGCGGCTGAATGGTCCGGTTCGATCAGGAGCCGCCCTGCCCGAGGTGTTGCGGGTTGTTGCCGTGCAGCAGCGGCAGACAGTCGTGGATCTCGGCGCCGACCTGCGGAGAATTCGGGTCGAGGCGCGCCTGCTGCAGGTCGAAGGTCGGCCGCTCGGGATGCTGGGGGTAGCGGGTCGGGTCGGGCCACGCGGGCACCCCGTGGTCACGCATGCACCGGGCAAACGACCTGAACTCGTTCCACGACTGCTGCAGCTCGGCCTGGGTCGGCTGCCCGCCGGCCGGTAGGAACCGCCGACACTCACCCTGGGCTGTCTGGAATGCCGAGCTCGTGACCCCGAGCTGACCCGGCGTCGGCTTGGCGTCCCCGGTTGCCGGCGGGTCGGGAAACTCCAGAACCCCGTTGGAGCGCATGCAACGAGCGAAGGCGAGTGCTCTGCCCTGCGTCGCGGTGCCGGTCGTCCCCTGTGACGCGACCCCGGAGACATGCGGCGAGCTGCTGCCGCAGCCTGCGGTCAGGGCCGCCAGGGACGCGACGGCGGCGGCACGCCGACGCGTCGTGTGTCTTCCCGCGCTCACCACCGGCGTCCACGAAAGCACGAGACTCTGAAGCGCCTCTAAAGCACGCTGAGTGCCCGGAAGCGACCCGAACAGTCACTCTGGCCGTCTTTTAGGTTCTTTTCAGAGAACTTGATCAGACTTGGCGTCTTGACGATCCTGCTCGTGGACGATGACGTCGCGCTACGGCGAGCCCTTCGTCGTGTGCTCGCGGCGAGCGGGTTCGACGTCGAGGAGGCCGCCGGCGGAACGGAGGCTCTGGCGGAGCTCCGAGCTCGCCCCTTCGAGCTCGTCGTGCTCGACGTGATGATGCCGGGTTGCGACGGAATCGAGGTCTGTCAGACGCTTCGAGCAGAGGGTGAGGGGATACCCGTCCTGATGCTCACCGCGCGGGACGCTGTCCGCGACCGGGTCGTCGGGCTCGAAGCGGGGGCGGACGACTACCTCGTGAAGCCGTTCGCCAATGAAGAGCTCGTCGCGCGAATCCGCGCGCTGCTCCGGCGCGCCGGGACGGTCCACGACACGCTCGCCTTCGCGGATCTCGAGCTCGACGTGCTGACGCGTGACGCCCGTCGCGGCGAGCGCGTCATCGAGTTGAGCCGTATCGAGTTCGAGCTGCTCGAGTTCTTCCTGCGTCATCCTCGCCAGGTGCTCGCGCGCGGACTGATCTACGAGCGGGTCTGGGGGTATGACGCATCGTTGTCCTCCAACTCGCTCGATGTGTTCGTCGGCCATCTGCGGCGCAAGCTCGAGGCCGAGGGTGAGCGACGGTTGATCCACACCGTCCGTGGAGTCGGCTTCACGATGCGCGAGCGATGAGCTTTCGGGTGCGGATCACACTGCTGGTCTCGCTGGCCGTGGCTGTAGCGGTCGTTGGTGCGTCCTTCGCCGTCTACTACATCGACAAGCACGAGCAGTTCGAGCAGGTCGACGGTGAGCTCAGCGCGTCACGGTCGGTGCCGCCGCTTGCGCTCAAGCTCGGTCGCGCTCCCGCCCAGGAGCTGCTCAAAGAGGGACCGCGCGCGGCGAGTCACATCGTGCGGATGCGTGCCGGGACGACGCAGATCGTGCTTCCTCGCTCGCGGACCGCCGTCATGGTGAAGATCGGCAAGCAGGCAGGTGGAATCGGCCCGTCGACGCAGTTCAGCACCGAGAAGATCGGCGGCGTTCGTTCGCGAGTGCTCACGCTTTTCGTCGCAGGAAGAGAGGTGCAGATCTCGACTTCGCTGCTCGACGTCGACCGCAACCTCGCTCGTCTGCGCTGGCTGCTCGTCGCCGTGTCGATCGGCGGCGTCGCGCTCGCCGCGCTGCTCGCCGCGCTCGTCGCCGGGCGGGTGATCGCGCCGCTCCGGCGCCTGACGGAGCAGACGGAGGGGATCGTCGAGACGGGCGACCTGAGCCGGCGTGTCGTGCAACCGGGAAACGACGAGGTGAGCCGGCTCTCGCGCCGACTGGACGAGCTCCTCGCGTCGCTCGATGCATCTCTTCGGACGCAGCGTCAGCTGGTCGCGGACGCGTCCCACGAGCTGCGGACGCCGATCGCGACCTTGCGTGCGAACGTCGAGCTCTTGTCCGCGCCGAAAGCCCTGGACCCCAGGGAGCGTGCCGAGATCCGCGCCGACGTTCACGAGGAGCTCGAGGCGATGACGCAGCTCGTCTCCGAGCTGGTGGAGCTCGCCCGCGGAGAGGAGAGCGACGTCGTGCCGTGCGACTTCCGGCTGGACGAGATCGTGCGAACGGCTGTCGATCGCGCCGCGCGTCGTTCCCCGCGGTCGTCGTTCCGCACCCGGCTCGAGCCGACGACCGTGACGGGGGTTCCGGAGCGGATCGACCGGGCGGTCTCGAACCTGCTCGACAACGCACGGAAGTGGAGCCCCGACGGCGAGCCGGTCGACGTCGCGGTGCACGACGGCGTGGTCGAGGTCCGGGACCGCGGTCCAGGAATCGACGACTCCGACCGGCCGCTTGTCTTCAACCGCTTCTACCGCTCAGCCGAAGCCCGGGGCATGCCCGGGGCCGGCCTCGGCCTCGCGATCGTGAAGCAGATCACCGACGCCCACGGCGGCGAGATCACGATCGACCGTGCCCCCGGCGGCGGCGCGATCCTGCGCCTTCAGCTTTCACCGACTCGTTAGACCGCGTTTAGAGCCGTTTTAGAGACCGACGCTTTCCTGGCATCGGTGCCCGGTCGCGCGCTTCTCGTGGTCACAGGTCTCACCGGCGTCGCCGTTCTCCTCGCAGGCTGCGGCCGATCGAACGCGCCGTCGGTGGCGAGCATCGCGACCACGGCGCCCGGCGCCGGCGCCAGGGACACGAAGGCCGTCAAGCCGAGCCGGGCCGGGTTTGCGGCATGCATGACGTCACACGGCTTTCCCGCGTCGGTCGGCAGCGGCAGCGGCCAGATCCAGGTCGGCGGGGTGAACATCTCGGGCGCCGACCCCGAGTCCCGGCAGTTTCAGTCGGCGATGCAGGCGTGCCGCAAGTACCTGCCCGGCGGCGGCCCGCCGGCGATGACGCCCGCGCAGAGAGCGACCTGGGCCGCCGGGCTCGCCCGGTTCGCAGCGTGCATCCGCCGCCACGGCGTGCCGAGCTTCCCCGACCCGGACGGCGACGGCGGGCTGCCGCTCGGGACCCTCGGCCAGAGCTTCGTCCAGTCCTCGGCGTTTCAGCGCGCGTACGCCGCCTGCAAGTCCCTGCTGCCTTCCGGCCCCGGCCTTCCGCACATCGCGCTGCCGTGACGACGAGCCCGTTCGAACTCGCGCCGCTCGTGCTCCTCACGGTCGCGCTCGCGGTGATCGCCGCCGGCTGCAGCGGCGGCTCGAAGTCGCCCGGCGTCGCGAGCCTCGGCGCAGCGGCGGCCACCACCACGACCGCCTCGTCGGCTCCGACCGGACCGCTCGGCGGAGAGGCCACCGGCGCGACGTTCGGGTTGAAGACGGGCGACGCGAGGAAGTTCGCCTCCTGCATGCGCTCGCACGGCGTCCCCAACTTCCCGGAGCCGAACAGCCAGGGCGCGATCGAGATCACGCCGAGCTCCGGGGTGGATCCCGGCTCGTCGGCCTTCCAGTCCGCCCAGCAGCACTGCAGAAGCTTGCTCCCGAACGGCGGCAGGCCGTCGCCGCAGGAACAGGCGAGGATGCGGGCGGCGGCGCTCGCCTTCTCCGCCTGCATGCGCAAGCACGGCGTCACGAGCTTCCCCGACCCGACGTTCTCGGGCGGCGGAGCGCGCATCAAGATCACCGGCGGCGCCGGCACGCTCGACCCGCAGTCCCCCGTGTTCAAGTCGGCGTTGCAGGCCTGCAACGGCAAGCTGCCGGGCAGGCTCGCCACCGGCTCGGCGGGAGGCAAGTGAGCGCTCCGCGGCTCACGCGTCGCCGGGTCGTCATCGGAGCGCTCGTCGTGTTCGCGATCGGCCTCGCCGCCGCGGCGGCGATCGCGCTCTTCGGCGGCAGCACGCCGTCCAGCGCGGCGGGGCTCGACAACGGCTCGCCGATCACGCTCCTGCGCGTCTCGCGACGCGACCTCTCGTCGCAGACCGAGGTGAGTGCGACGCTCGGCTACGCCGACCCGGCGACGGTCGTGCAGCCGACCGGCACCGAGCCCTCCGCCCTCCAGCAGGCGCAACAGGCCGTCACGACGAGCGCCGGGCAGGAGGCCGCCGCCCGTGCCGGGCTGGCCGCCGACTCGGCGACGCTTGAAGGCGCGACTGCGCTGCTCGCCGCCGACCGGCAGAAGCTCTCCGTCGACTGCGCCGGGGATCAGGCGGGGCAGGCTCCGTCCGCTCCCTCGCAGGGGGCGAGCGGCGCGAACGCCGGTTCGGGCGGATCCGGCGGCTGCGCCGCCGACGCGCAGTCCGTCTCGAGCGGCCAGGACGTGCTCGCGCAGGCGCAGGCGAAGGTCGCGACCGATCGCCAGTCGGTGGCCTCCGCGAGTGCCGCCCTCGCGAGCGCGCGGGCGGCGGTGACCGCCGCGCAGGCGTCGGCGACGTCCTACGGGCCGAGCTCGACGTACACGCAGCTTCCCGCCGTCGGCGCGATCGTGCGGGTCGACGGCGTGCTGTACGAGATCAGCGGTGAACCGGTCGTGCTCCTCTACGGTCAGGTCGCACCCTGGCGTGCGTTCGTGCC